>PPYF01592963.1_pt1 | contig 81875 bp, 70 predicted proteins | sample 1559871 | NCBI WGS metagenome assembly PPYF01 (sample SAMN08240021, study PRJNA423297) | Human gut metagenome, whole genome shotgun sequencing project.
ACTTGAACCCACACGATCTTGCGACCACAGGCACCTGAAGCCTGCGCGTCTGCCAATTCCGCCACTCCTGCATTTCTTATGTTTCAATCGCTCTCTCGCGACTGCTTGATTATAATACAACACATTCAGTCAAATGTCAACACTAATTTTCAAAAAAATTTGAAAAATTTAAAAAATATATTTTTGTATCTTTTAGGATTCCGACAGAGATTTGTTCTTAGTCCATTTTGGTCTTTTTACCTATTCCAGGGGAACCGCAATTTATAATGAAATCAACCGTTATCCACCTGTGGCTGACGGCTGATACTATTTATACTTTTACACCAGAGAAATGAAATATGACGTACAAAAGAATCAGAGAGCTGCGGGAAGATCATGATCTGACACAGAAATACATGGCTCACTATCTCAATGTGATCCAGCGTACCTACTCACGTTATGAACGAGGGGAAAGAATCATCCCTCCTGATGTCTTATGCAAAATTGCAGACTTCTATAATGTAAGTGTAGATTATCTGCTGGAACGCACAGATACAAAGCAGCCTTATCCTCCCTCACTGCTCTCCAGAAAAACAAAAGACACCTAGCGCACTGTGCCAGGTGTCTTTTGTTTTCTGTCTCAGATTATTTTTTCCTATATGAAAATAAATTTCCTGCTGCCCACAGAATGGTACCTGCAGCAATACATACGTCAGACAGATTAAATACGATCTTACGAATTTCTTTTTTCTTCACATTCAGGCTCACATAATCTGTAACATATCCTTTATTTCGACGGTCTGTGTAGTTGGACATTCCACCACCCAGGATCATGGCAAGACCGACTCTGCTAAGCTTATTTCCGCCGTGGAGAAGCTGGTGCCAGTATTCCCCTGCCACACAGCCCATACCGGCTGCTGCAAGCTCCTGGCAATTCTCCCTGCCGATTTTTACCTTACCAAGAATCTTATCTTTATTGTGACAGTTCCGAAGGAGCAGTCTGCCTCCCAGCACTTCTTCTTTGCTTCCCTGAAGGCGGGTACTGTCAATATGTTCTTTTATCTTATAATCCAGCAGAAAGATTCCGCCGGCAATTGTTAGCGAAAGCATACATGCAGCCTCCTTATTTACCAGGAAAATCCTGACCACTTTTCTCAGCTTCTGTTGAGGCCTTTTCTTCCTCTGCACCTGCCTCATTCTCTGCCTGCTTCTCTTCTGTCTCTTCTACAGGTTCTGCAGTCTCAGTGTCCACCACATCGCCCTCAGCTTTCTCTGGTTCCGGAGTCGGGCATACAGAGCCACAGTATGGACAAAAGGAGACACTTCTGTCTACAGCTTTTCCACATGCCGGACAGATTTTCCGTCCCTTCATCTCCGCTGCTGCATCCTTATATCCGTCAATAATATCCAGATGCTGCTCAATCTCTTCGCAGAACCCTTTAAGAGCTTCTTCTACTTCTGCACCTTCTTTGTACTTTTCAAAGATCACATTTCCAATGTCTGCTTTCAGTTTCTGTACCATCTGCTCTTCACTGGAAATCTTGCTTCTGATCTTCTGCGCCTCATAAAGCTGACCGGCTTTTTTTCCAAGATCCTTGGTTGTCCTTGTAATTGTGTCACTTAACTCGTCAAAAAAATCGCGTGCCATAATACCATCTCCTTTTCATATAAAAAGTGTTGTAACTATTCAGTACTTTTACGGCTAAAAGCTGTCTCCTGAACAGCTGCAAAATGATGAAACACCTGTTTCCCTGTCTACTGAGCCATCCCGATCAGGGGAATTTCCTGTCCGCGAAGCAGGATTCTCGGACCGCCTGTACCTTCAATATATTCTCTGGTAATGATCACCTGTCCAATACTGTCATCTTTCGGAATCTCATACATGATATCCAGCATATATTCCTCCAGAATGGCGCGAAGACCTCTGGCTCCAGTGTGCTTCTCCAGTGCCTTGGCCGCAATCGCGTGAAGCGCATCCTCCTCATAATCCAGCTTCACCTCATCCAGGGCAAGGAGCTTCTGATACTGTTTCAAAATTGCATTCTTCGGTTCCTTCAGGATCTGCACTAACATATCCTCATTCAGTCCGTCCAGTGTATATATAATCGGCAGACGTCCGATAAATTCCGGAATCATGCCAAATGCACGGATATCATCTACTGTTACCTTCTCCAGAATATGTGGATCATTGTCATATTTGTCCTTCAGGTCTGCGTAAAAGCCGATAGATGCCTGCTTATTCAGTCTCTCCTTGATAATATTCTCCAGATCCGGGAATGCCCCTCCACAGATAAACAGAATATTTCTGGTATTTACCGTTACCATAGGAACCATGGCATTTTTGCTGTTGGCTCCGACCGGCACCTCTACCTCGCTTCCCTCCAGAAGCTTCAAAAGTCCCTGCTGAACCGCTTCACCGCTTACATCACGCTGATTGGTGTTCTTTTTCTTGGCCAGCTTGTCAATCTCATCAATAAAGACAATCCCATGCTCTGCTTTCTCCACATCATTATCTGCTGCAGCAAGAAGCTTGGAGATCACACTCTCAATATCGTCACCAATATAGCCTGCCTCTGTAAGAGAAGTAGCATCTGCAATAGCCAGCGGCACGTCCAGAAGTCTGGCAAGAGTTTTTACCAGGTAGGTCTTTCCGCATCCGGTAGGTCCGATCATCAGCATATTGGACTTCTCTATCTCAATCTCATCCATAGTGTCTGTAGCCACACGCTTATAATGATTATAGACAGCAACAGACATTACTTTCTTGGCTCTCTCCTGACCAATTACATATTCGTCAAGGCTTGCCTTGATCTTATGTGGTGCCGGGATCTTCTTAAGATCAATCTCTGGCCTGGCATCTTCTTTTTTCTTCTTTACTTTCTTCGGACGAGGAATTGCATCCTGAATACTGCCAAGATTAATCATACTCACATTAGGCATATTAAGAAGATCGTTCAGATTCAGTCCGTTATTCATCTGCTGGGTCATGGTGTCAAAGCTTTTCTGCATACAATCATTACAGATATGTATATTGTTAGGAAGCTCGATCATTTTGCCTGCCTGGCTCTCCGGACGATGACAGAGAAAACAGAATTTCTCATAATCGCTGTCATCTTCGTGATCATCGTTCTTCTCTGTTATATCGCCATCGATGATTTCGTCTTTTTCATCGTCAAAATGTTCAGTCATATAATTATTTCCTTTCCTGCTGCTGTTATCAGGCTAACCAGCAGTCTTTCCTATCTTATGTAAAAATCATTTTTGTTTTCTTATTGTACCATACTTTTCTCTGATTTAGAAATTAACTTTTTATAAAATGTGAAAAGGGGAGCCTTATCAGCTCCCCTTGCATATTACTGATTACCATCCGGTCTTGCACTCAATGTAACAGTTACTGTCGATTCCTCATACTCTCCGTTATTTAACCGTGCCACCTCAATTTCGATTTCTTCACCAGCTGAATAATACTGAAGCTTATCGTTGATATCAGCCTTACTTGAAACCTTCTGGCCATCCAGCTTGGTAATAATATCACTTTTCTGGATTCCGGCATTATCTGCTGCCTCTCCCGGATACACATCCATAACAAATGCACCAGATGGCATATTATACATCTGGATCGCTTCTCTGGAAAGATCGGCGAATTTAACTCCCAGATAGCCAATCTGTGACTCATCTGAAACTTTATCCCTTGTCTTACGATTCATAAGTTCTTCCAGAATGGGCTGTGCCTTGGAAATCGGAATGGCATATCCGGTTCCCTCTATACTGCTTGATGCAATTTTGGCACAGTTAATTCCAATCAATTCTCCCTGCATATTTAAAAGGGCACCACCACTGTTGCCAGGATTAATTGCTGCATCTGTCTGGATCAGCTCCTCATAAGTATTGGAATCGGACTGAACAGTGCGATCCAGGGCACTTACCCAGCCAGATGTTACAGTCTGACCATAACCAAGTGCATTACCAATGGCAACCACCTGCTCACCAACAGCAAGATCATCCGAATTGCCAAGCTGGGCAATTTTAATCTGGCTCATGGTTTCTTCCGGAATGTCACTTTTTTCAACTGCAATCACCGCAAGGTCTGTATCCTCGTCAGTTCCTTTTATCTTTGCGGAAACTGCACCATCAATATTCAAGTCTCCATTTCCATTTATATAATTCTCAGTTTCCTGTTCTGCACTTACCACATCACTTCCGATAAAGCAGACACTCAGTGTAGTAGCGCCCTCCACTACATGATTGTTGGTAGCAATGAGAAGTTCATCATCATTCTCTCCGACAATAATACCAGAACCGCTTCCTGTACTGGGATATTCCATTCCATAGCCGAAAAAGCTGCGAATTTCCTGCATGCTTACTGAAGTGATTGCCACGACTGAGGGCATTGCAGCCTGGGCAACCCCTGCAACGGGACCTTTTTCATTTGCTACGATTTCTGCATTGATGCCTTCGCCTGCATCTGTGCTTTCTTCTGCCGTGGTACTGGCAGATGCTGAAGAAGTAAGTGTCTCTGCAGACCCTACTGCAGTCTGAGTTTCTTTCTTAAAATATTTATCCGACACCATATTCACTGCCTGAAATACCAGACCTGCCACCAGACCAAAAATCACAGCCAGCGTAATAGTATTTCCTGCTTTCCTTCCAAAACCGGAAGATGCTGCCTTATCATTATGAAGTCTGTGATGTCTTCCTTTCTTTTTTTCCTCAGGCTTCTTCTCCTGTTCATCAACCTGATAATGCGCATATCTGGGTTCCGAAGATTGGGACTCAAAACCGCTGTCTTTGGATGAATTTCCGGAAGTATCTGAATTGTTGCTGGAAGCGTAATAATTTCCATTGTCTGTGCTTCCTGCACCATCTGAATTTCTGCTGCTGGTATATTTGTAATGATAAGTTACATTTTCATTCAATTCATCTTCGGGGGCCGCTGTCTGATCCGATGCAGCCGATCCGGATTCATCTGTATTCTCTGGCTGTTGGGAGCTGCCATCCGTTTTCTCTGGCTCCTGTCCCCAATTCCATTCATCACTCATTTTCTGCTCCCTTCTATGTTCATAAACAGTGCTGCTGTTCACGTTGGAATCTGCAGCATTCTGTAACATTTTCTTTTATTTATGATACAAGTTTAGCAAGCAATTGTGTTGAAAATGTGATAGATTCATTAAGAAAAGGTGACACGAAAAAAAGTGTCACCTTTCATAGCCACAGTCCCTGTTCACGAAGTGCATAACTGTAAAAACACTGAACAGTTACTCGTTTTTCCAATATTCACGGTTCATAGTACAAAACAAAATCACCTTTTTCGGCAGCTTTTTATATCTTTTTCCAAGAAAATATCCCATATATTTGAAGCCACTTTGCCCTGCCAGCTTGGGAACCAGCCAGATATGCCCTGTTTTTATAAGATAAGCCAGGCTCTTTTTCACAAGGCGAAGTCCCTCTCCCTCTGATGGTACTCCCTCAAAAATCTCCGGATGATCTGCCTGGGAAACACCCAGATCAAAATTCCGGTGAAACTGCTGTCTGCATGAATAATTGTGTGAATGGATCACACAGGCTTCTGCAGCATAGGCAATTCCATATCCCCGCTTTGCCATAGTTCCTGCATAGATCATGTCTTCATTAAAAATAGCTTTTTTTACAAAACCGCCAATTTCCTCATAAATACTTTTCTTATAAGCTGCACACACATTGGAGCAAAAATAAGTTTTTATTCCATATATGCCAGTATCTTTTTCCCATTTTATAGAAGAAGTTTCCGGATAATTAAATCTTCTGGTGTATTTTTCCAGATAAGCACAGTCCTCCCGAGCCAGCTGTCTTGCGTAGGCAGCTCCAACTTTGGAATTTTCCTGCAGTGGACGAATCAGATTTCCAATCAGATTTCTGTCTGCCGGAACTGCATCCTGCGTCATAAATACCATAATATCTGAATCAGACAGTCTTGCTCCCCGGCATCTGGTTCCACCGTGGTCAAAATCCGCCTTTTTTAAATGTACCACGTTCACTTTTGGAAATTTTTTCTCCCAGGCCGTGTTCCAGAATTTCTCTTCTGTATTCATAACAAGAATTTTTTCCACTGGATAATTCTGTGTGGAAAGAGAATCCAACAACTTCTCAAATTCTTTTCCCGGACGGTATGCAGGAATAATTACGTCAACTGTTTCCATAGTATCTCTCCTCTTTCAGGCTCTGCACGAATAAATATACTTTTGCAATATGGTAACACTGCTGGCAGAGCGCACATCCTTTTCGCGAAAAAGGGACCACTTCCTTTCGGATGGTCCCTTTAAATTTTCAATCATGGAATATTTATCTACTGATCAATATCCGCTTCCATCTTCGAAACCGCCATCGCCGGAGCTGTCTCCACTATAATCTCCGCCGCTGTAGTCTCCTCCATTATCGTAACTGCTGCCAGAATCACTTCCACTGTCATAACTGCCATCGCTATAATCGCCGCTATCGTCTCCACTATAGTCGTTTCCGCTGTCATAGCTATTGTCGTAGCTGTTATCATAGCTGTTGTCGTAGCTGTTATCATAGCTATTGTCGTAATCGCTTCCACCATAATCGTTGTAATCATAGTTTCCGCTTCCGTCACCCTGCCATACAATATCAGAAGAATTTCCTGCTTCATTACTTGCAATCGGAGACTGGTCAACCAAGGTATCTGCACCGCCTACAAGCTCAATGATCCGGGCATTCGCCTCCACGATGTTCTGTGACGGCTGGTAATTCTCGTCAGCACCATACAGAAACTTATGAAGTTCCTTTACATTATCCTCCAGCGTGTCTGCAACAACCATGCTGGCCTTCTTCACATCCGCAAATTTGTACTTGGCTGGGAAACCGGTAGTATCTGCAATGTTATACCCCATCAGCGTCGGAATCAGGTTCAGAATCTCAGTCTTCGTGATGGATGTGGAAATCATAGGAAATACCTCGTCCATAATATTGAAAATGGTGGTAATTCCTGCTGCCTTTGCTTTATCAACCATCATTCCGATCACACGGCGCTGACGCTCAGTACGTCCCATATCCATGCTTGCAGTGTAACGGATACGACAGTAAGAAACTGACTGTACACCATTCAGATGGTATGTTCCAAGGATTTCCTCCTCGTTCTCCGGCTTGGGATCCGGCAGTTCTACTGGCGTGTAGCTTTTGCCGGTCTCCTGGGAAGTTTCTATACAATAGTCATTCATAAACACCATTTCCGCATAGGAAAGAGGAATATCAAGACCGCCAAGTGCATCTATTGCAGCTACCATTGCATTAAAATTAACAGTTACGTAATCCGTAATTTTCAGGTCAAGCATGGTATTCAGCATGGAAATGGCTTGTTCCGGACCACCATATGCGTAAGCAGCATTTGCCTTGGTATAAGTATCATTTCCAATATCCAGAAGAGTATCACGATATACGGAAGCAAGCTTCACCTCTTTGGTATCATTATTAATACTTGCAATGATAATGGTATCACTGTTCTGTGCATCAAGCGCAGCATTCTTGGAACGCTGGTCGATTCCGAAAAGTGCATAAGTTGTATAGCCAGACATCTGTGGTGCTGTCACATTCGTAACAATCTTGCTCTCATCCAGCTGAGGTGTCTCAATCTTGTTCAATCTGGAATCAATCTGTCCATATACATACAATCCGCCAATAAACAGCAAAAGACAGATAATTTCCACAATAAACAAAGCAGTCCTCTTTTTTCTACCAGGTCTTGCCATTTTTCTTTCCTTTCTCAATACGCATTCTTATTAATGAATCCTTTAAAGATCGTCATAAACATTATCTTGATATCAAGCCCTACAGTCCAGTTCTCGATATAGTAAAGATCACACTCAATCCTCTTGCGGATGGAAGTGTCACCTCTGTATCCGTTTACCTGTGCCCATCCGGTCAGCCCGGGTCTTACCTGGTGTTTCACCATATATCTCGGAATCTCTTCACGGAACTTTTCCACAAAAAATGGTCTCTCAGGTCTTGGCCCTACCAGACTCATATCTCCCTTTAAAATATTAAAAAGCTGGGGAAGTTCATCAAGGCTGGTTCTTCGCATAAATCTGCCGATTGCTGTAACCCTGGGATCATTTTTTACTGTCCATGCTTTCTTCTCCTCTGCCTCCGGCTGAATCTCCATAGAACGGAATTTATACATCCAGAAAGTCTGATTATGGAGACCCACACGTTCCTGACGGTAGATCAGCGGTCCAGGAGAAGTGAGCTTTATCAGCGCACATAGTACCAGCATGATCGGCGACGCCACAATAATTCCAATAATGGAGCCACAGATATCCATTATTCTTTTTATCATGGCATTAAAAGTATTACTAAGAGGAACATACCGGATATTGATCACCGGAAGTCCCAGAATATCCTCTGTATATGGTTTCGTAGGAATAATCTTATTATAATCCGGAATAAATTTTGTATGCACTCCTGATTTCTCACAAAGCGCTACAATCTCCTCCAGTCGGTAATATTCACTTAATCCCAGTGTAATCGCAATCTCGTCAAGCCTGTTCTCCGGCAGGATCACGTTTAGATTGGCAATTCTTCCGATCACCTTGACGCCTTTATACATGGTACCTGCAGTAATATTGTCATCCAGAATGCCTCTTACCACATATCCCCACTGAGGGTTCTGCTGAATGCGGTCAATATACTCTTCTGCTGCCCGGCTGTACCCAACCAGCACTACCTGTTTCTGGTTCAGTCCTTTCTTTCGCATTTTGCGCAGGCTGTAGAAAATGAACATTCTTGCTCCCCAGCTTGCCACAATGCAGATTCCATAAAACATATACAGTACAGAACGGGAAATATCGCCTTCTTCAATGGTATACAAAATAAATGTAGTGATCAGAATACCAAGAGAATTGGCTTTTACAATATTAGACAGCACAAGACGTCTTCCCTGCATCCGCATTGGTTCATACAGTGAAAACGCATGATACAGCAGAATATATGCCGGCAGGATAAATACCAGTGCAGACATATACTGCTGGAAGCTTCTGGCCCGGACAGCATTTGCTGCAAAAGGTCCGATAAATCTCAGCGCCCAGGCAAACATATAAGATAACGTAATTACACAGGCATCTATAACGACATGGAGCCGACTGAAGTTCTTCTGATTATCTTTAATCAATCTCTGCCACCTCTGCCCTTCTTCACATGTTGCCGGGTTTGTCACTCACAGCAACCTTCACAAACCTGTTCCTGCTGCGCGTTTCATCCACATCTCACGCTTTAAGCACTATCTGGTCTGTGACTTCCTCTATCTTATAATAGATAAAACAGAATTGCAATAAATTCTTCATACATTAACACGAAAAATAGTTACGAAATAATAACGAATCACTTCTGCACAAACTTTTTATACCATAAATCTGTAAATTATATTCCACCACAGTTCCAGCTGGATTCTGGCGTATCTTCCAAGATTTCTCATGTGGAACTTCACTTTTTTATTTCTATGACTGATCTGGAACCCATTTTTGATTCCTGCCACATACTCCCTGCCCATTCCCTTCTGGGAAAAAAACAGGATCTTCATGCCAAAGCCCGGCACCAGAAAAGGAAGATTCAAAATAATCTGAAGAACCGGCATATTTTTGTAGATCAGATAAATATTATTTCTTGAAGAATATCTGGTCTTAAACTGATTGTATCTGGATCCGCTTGTTCCGCTGCCTACATGATAGACCAGTGCAGCTGGCACATACCAGTTCTCATATCCAAAGATCCTGGCACGATAGCCCACATCAATATCTTCCAGATATGCAAAATGCTCTTCATCAAAATATCCGATTTTCTCAAAAACCTTCTTACGGTAAATAGCTGCGCCAGCGCATGAAGCAAATATCCGCCCTTCCTTCTCAAAGGAATGAATATCCTTTCCTTTGCCCCGGGCATATGCCCAGCCAAGAGCAGAATAATAATTTCCTGCATCATCCAGTTTATTCCGGTCATGATAACAGATCATCCTTGCACTGCAGGAGAAAGCCTTCTTATGACGCTTTATAGCTGCCAGCATTTCCCCCACAAAATTCTTATCTACTTCTGTATCGTTATTCAAAAGAAGCACATAAGGTGTCCGTGATGCATAAATCCCCTCATTTACAGCTCTTGAAAAGCCGAAATTATCTGGCAGCTCCACAATGTGTACCCAGGGAAAGTTCCCCATTACAAAGGCAACGCTTCCATCTGAGGATCCATTGTCCACCAGAATGGTCTCAAAATTCTGAAACGCCTGCTGCTCCAGGCTTGAAAGCACACCCTCCAGATATGCCATCCCATTATAATTGGGAATAATGACTGATACTTCCTGCATAATGTCTTCTTAGTCTTCCTCCTTTTTGCCGGTCATGCCCGGAAGTGGTCTTAAAGAATAATTCCACTTGGTCAGGGAAAGATTCTTATTATAATTGGGATCACCGTTCTTCAGAATATCGATCCAGTTACATCTCATATATTCGATTTCCCGCTGGAAACGTCTGACTTTCACCTCATTGTTCTCTGCTCCGCGGGTCTTGGATTCCATATGGTAAAGCCTTGCATAAGGATCATAAACCACCAGATAACCTGCTTTCGTAGTCTTCAGGCACAGATCCACATCGTTAAAGGCGACTGCAAGTTCTTCTGTGAAGCCGCCCACTTTGTCAAAAGCACTGCGCTTCATCATCATACAGGCTGCAGTTACAGCGCTCATATCCTGTAAAATAGACGCCTTGTGGAGATATCCGGTACGATCCGCAGGCATATCCACAAACATATGACCTGCAATTCCACCAATTCCGATCACACAGCCTGCGTGCTGGATGGTATTGTCCGGATAGATCAGTTTCACACCTACCGCTCCCACTTCTCTTCGCTGACACACCCCCAGCATTTCTCCCATCCAGTCCTCTGTAATGACCGTTACATCATTATTCAGAAAAAGGAGATATTCACCTCTGGCATTTTTAACCCCAAAGTTGTTGATCGCGGAATAGTTGAATTCCTTTTTCCAGCAGATCAGATGGATCCTGGGATCCTCTGAAATCTTCCTGTAATAATCAAAAATCTCATCTGTAATGCTGTTATTCTCCACGATAATGATCTCATAATTGTCGTAGAGTGTGTTCTTCTTAATAGATTCCAGGCATTTCTCCAGAGTTTCCTTCTCGTCTTTATTGGGAATGATAATGGAAACAAGCGGATGTCCCTGTACCGGGTATTTCACTCTGTAAAATCCAAGATCAGGAGTATGGCTTACAGTGCCTTTTACTCCAGTCCTTTCAAGATGTTCCTCGATAGCGCGTTTGCCTGCTTCAAAAGCGTACATCTTACTTGCAGGATTATCAGCAGTAGATGCCTTGTGGGTACGCCAATGGTACAAAATCTCCGGTACATGCACCACTTCCCTGGCTTTTTCCACACAACGGAAAATAAAATCATAGTCCTGTGCACCGTCAAATTCCCTGCGGAATCCGCCCACTTCTTCTACCAGCTGCCGCCGCACAACAAAAAAGTGACAAATATAGTTATTGGAACGAAGCAGATCAATATTAAAATCCGGCTTCAGGTGCGGCTGAAAATGCTCGTCCAGTTCAGCAGTTACCTTATCCTCATCTGTGTATACTGCATCCCCGTGCTCATGCTGGTTCAGTGCATTCACAACCTCGTAAAGAGCATTTGGAGCAAGAAGATCATCATGATCCAGAAGCCCCACCAATTCTCCCTTTGCCATGGCAAATGCAGCATTGGTGTTCTCTGCAATCCCTTTATTCTCAGTGAGCTCCTGCCAGCGTACTCTCCTGTTCCTGCTGCTGTATTCTTCCAGCACTTTTCTCATAGACTGATCTTCCGGACTTCCATTGGCAATGCAAAGCTCCCAGTTCTCATAGGTCTGTGCTTCCAGTGAATCGATCATCTGCCGCAAGAATAATTCCGGAGTACGATAAGCCGGAACTACCACGCTGATAAGAGGTGCGTAAGCAAATTTTTTCTTTCTTTGTTTGTCAAGGACCGTCTGGTCCGGCACATATGCCGCGTACCAGGGACCATAAGGGATCTCCTCCGGCTCAAAGCGCTCGTGCAGCCGTATCCAGAACTCCCTTGGACCATAATGCTTCAGATACAAAAGTCCCTTCTGGATCATGTAAGGAGATAATTTTTTGAAGAAACGAGACCACTGGATCCGTCCCTCTGATCCGTTTTTATCGCTCATATTAAAATCCTTTGCTTTTATAATGACCCTATTTTAACATTGAAGAAACAATTTTGCAAGGAAGCTGTAAAAGAAAGGTTGAATTGAACCACATTTTAGGATATGATTATATTTGTATTATATTTTTCTATTTTACAGGAAAAATATACTATATGTTATACTTGCAGCAGAATTGTATCTGCACTGTCAGAAAGAGTGTTACCATGTTGTTCACAGACAGCACTGCAGATACCCTTATTTTAATACAGGAGTTCATTATACTATGAAAAAGCGAAAGATAACCTCAGTTTTTCTGGCTCTTGGTCTTTTTGCATCTCTTCTTTTCCAGGTTCCCATATCTGCAGAAGAGGCAGACCAGAGTGCAGCAGTTGAAGCATCAGGTACCATATCTACCAATTCCATTTCCGGATGGCCACAGGCTTCCGATATTTCTTCCGAAGCGGCTGTAGTCATGGAGAATACCACCAATACCATTCTCTATTCCAAGAATGCAGACGAAATACTTTTCCCTGGAAGTACAGTCAAGATCATGACCTGTCTTCTGGCTCTTGAGAATACACAGCTCACAGACGAGGTTACCATGACCGCCACCGGAGTTTCCGGTGTCACAGACGGTGGTGCCAGTATTTCCTCACAGGTTGACGAGGTCTTCACTGTAGAGCAGTGCCTGTATGCCATTATGGTTGCCTCTGCTAATGATATTGCACTGCAGATTGCAGAGCATGTAGGCGGTTCTGTAGACGGCTTTGTCCAGCAGATGAATAGCAGGGCACAGGAGCTTGGATGTACCAATACCGTATTCACGAATCCCACCGGACTTCCGGATGACAACCAGCACACTACAGCCCACGACATGGCGCTGATCATGCAGGCCGCCATCCAGAATGAGTCTTTCAGAACCATCGCAGCAGCCACCAGCTACACGATCCCTGCCACCAATAAAGCGGCAGCCCGTAACCTGACCAGCAAATTCACCATGACAGATACTGGCAGCACCGGATTTTACGAAGGATGTATCGGCGGTAAGGAAGGTTATACGGAAGCCTCCGGAAGTACACTGGTATGTGCAGCCCAGCGAAATGGCATGACTCTGATCAGCGTAGTCCTGAAAGGTGCTTCCGGTCAGACAGCTCCTGATGCAGCCTCTATTCTCAATTATGGATTTGATCAGTTTGTAACTTTATCCCTTGGAGACAGCGATTTCAGCATTATCTCCGGCGGTGACGTAGTGGTTCCAGCCGGAACCGGTGCCGATAGCCTTACCACAGAAGATTCCCAGAACGGCGACCAGATTGACCGCACCTACCTTTTTAACGGCACTTCTGTGGGATCTGCAGTCCTTGAAGTTGTTCAGTCTGATGATACTGCCTCCGTCCAGGAAGGTCAGCAGCACATGCAGGCGGCCAAGGACTACTCCGATAATCACACTGAAATTCCGTATTTTGTAATTGCCGGTGTATTCTTACTTCTTCTGATTCTTCTGATCTGGCGAATCGTGAAAATTGTAAAATCCTAATAAAAAACCCAGTCAGGACAAGGTATCTTCCTCTCCCGACTGGGTTTTTATATTAGAGCCTGCATCAAACTATTTCATCCTTCTTCTCATATGCCATCCTGAATGCACAATCCCCTCTCACAATACTCAGATTCGGATTGTAATACGGATCACCTTTTTTCAGAAAATCGCTGTAACGTTCCCGGAAATGATCCACCTCTTTCTGAAGACGCGCCTTCTTCTCCGGCGTATTCTCCAGTCCGCGTGACTTAGATTCATAATGGTACAGGCAGGCCTCCGGAGTAAATACAACCAGTTTACCAAGTGCCCTTGCCCTAAGACAGAAATCAATATCATTCAATCCCACTGCAAAGCTTTCATCCAGCCCATGAAGTTCCTCAAAAACGCTTCGCTTCACCATCAGACAGGCGCCTGTTACTGCGCTCTCATCCTGTGTAGTTGCCAGTCTCCACAAATATCCCGTGGCATATCTGTCGTATCCGGTAAGAATATGTCCCGCAAAACCTGCGATTCCTACCACAACACCAGCATGCTGGACCGTATTATCCGGGTAAAGGAGCTTGGCACCTACAATGCCCACATCCTCTCTCTGGCAGTAGCCCATCATGTTCTCCAGCCACTCTGGAGTAATAACCTCTGTATCATTATTGAGCAGAAGGAAATAATCTCCATCTGCATATTTTGCACCAAAATTGTTGATTGCTGAATAGTTGAAGGGACCATCCCATGTAACCACTTTTACCTGAGGATACCGTTTCTCAAGTTCCTCATAATAGTGGAAGGTCTCTTTCTTCTCACTGTTATTCTCAATTACGATAATCTGGATATTTTTCCAGGTGCTCTTCTCCAGAATGGAAGTCACACATTTATTCAGATCCTCTGTATGATCCTTATTCGGGATCAGAATTGATACCTTCGGGTCACCCTCTATAACAAAATGGGTTCTGAAAACGACCGGGCATCCAGTGTATTCCACCTCTGCCTTAATTCCCATGCGCTCATAATGCCCTGCAAGTGCCTTTTCTCCTGCGATCACTGCATATGGCTTGTCATCCGGATTTCCCGCTGTGGACCCCTCATGGCTTCTCCAGTGATACAGAATTTTGGGAATATGGCGGATCTTCTCACTGTCTGTATGCTCCGTGCAGCGAAGCAGAAAATCAAAGTCCTGAGAGCCGTCATATTCTGGTCTCAGAAGTCCTGTTCGGTCGAGAAGCGTTCTCTTTACAACTACCAGATGGCAGATATAATTTACGCAGCACAGATAATCAGGGTTAAAATCCGGCTTAAAATGAGGGAAAAGCCGATTTCCTCTTATATCAATAATATCCTCATCGGAATAAATAAGATCTGCATCCGGATGCTGTGAGATCTCCTTCGCCATCTGATAAAAAGCTTCCTCTGCCAGGGTATCATCATGATCTGCAAATGCAATATAATTTCCAGTGGCAATTCCAATAGCAGCATTTGTATTGTCTGAAATCTGCAGCTGTTTCTCATTGAAAACAACTTTGATCCTTGGATCCTTTTTCTGATACTCTTCCAGAATACTGCGGATCGGAGAATCTGCTCCGCTTCCATCTGAAAGGCAAAGTTCCCAGTTGCTGTATGTCTGCGCCAGCACAGAATCCACAAGAGCCTTCAAAAGATACTTATCCGTCTTATAGAGAGGAACCACAAGGCTAAACTTAATGTTTTCCTGAAAAACAGTCTTTCTCTGCTGATTCAGTTCTTTCTTAGTAACCCGGTTCTCCTTCAGCCAGGTCTGATAAAGACCGTCTCCCTTGCTCAACGCTTCCAGCTTGATCAGAGACTTCCGGATCACAGTATGAATACCATTAGAACGATAATTCTCCATTGCCTTTTTCGAATAAAGGCTGGCTTTTGCCTTAAAGCGTTCGCCCTTTGAAATACCAATCTGGTAGACTGCCTTTTTTCCGTTCTCGTCCTTTGCAACAAGATAAGCCTTCTTTCCAGATACATTTTCTGCCTGGATATGGAATCCGCAATCCTTATTCACTTCGCATTCCCGAAACATTTCAGCCACGTCCATTCGGGTATTCCGCTTCAGGGTTATTTTCACAGGCTTTTTATTTTCGTCATATACCTGCAGGGAAACTGGTGTAGTTCCTACTGCCCAGCCGGCAAGTATAACCTTCTTCTGCTCTCTGACTATAGATTCCCCATCAACAAAAAGCTGAGGTTTTCCCTGTTTTCTCATAAGATCCGGGGTTTTCATCTTATACCAGAGGAAACGCTCCTTTCCGTTAACAGCGTACACCTCAAGTTTTTTGTAATTCTGCAGATTCTCAGGCAAGGTAACCAGTATCTCCACCCATTTGCCTCCTGGATTTTTCGTCTCCACAGCCCTCATAAATCCGGTCATCACAGTAATCAGGTTTACCTCAGAAGGAAGGCGGATACCATCCAGATAACACTCTATATCTGCTTCCTTTGAAACCCTTCCTGTGATCATATATTTACAATTATCATTCAAAAGAAACCGTTCTTTTTCAACCAGCATTACCTTTTGATTCATTCTACTTTCCTTTCTTTGCAGAAGATTCCCGACCATTTTTCAGACGGCCCACTGCTTCTCTCGCCCGCTCTCCAAGCACTCCTTTAAGACTGTGGCTTCTCACCTCAAGGGAACAGATCTCATTCAGCATATCTTCCTTTGCCTCATCAATCTCCAGATTCAGTGTAAGATTCTTAGCACCTTCCGGAACCTCTATATCTACAATACAGGGATCAAACCGCGAAAGGAAAGCCCAGCTGCCGCAGATTGTTCCTTCGGGTGTCAGAACCCCGTCCAGGGAAGCAGGCATCCTGTCAAAGCGGATTGCTGCAAGATGTACCGTACACGGATGATCACCTGGATCAATTCTTATAAACCTGCAGCTTTTCGGCAGATTCAAGGTGCATCTTACCTTTCCTGCCATAATAGGCCTTTTTACAGAACTTGCTTCGGAATACATACCTCTTTGTTCCGCGAAATATACCTGCAGCGGTCCCAGATTACTCAGGGACAGATATTCCACCCCTGGAGTCATTGTGGCATACATCTCCCTCATAGGAACATGCGTGCCTGTGATATATACCTGAAAACCGCTTTCCATTCTGGAAAAACTGGTTCTCATCACTTCTGAAATACCAAATTTCTCATAAAATCCGGCTGCATTCAGCACTTCACGCACTTTATGCGTCTGTATATAGTAATGGATGATCCGATACAGTACAAATTCACAGGGAACAGGAAACTCAAATGTCCATTCATAGTCCAGAAGCGTATATGGACTGGTCATTACAACATTATCACAGATCATATCAATATTTGTAACATCTGTACATGTCAGTCCGCCAGGCATAGGCACATCACCGAAAACATTTTTGAATTCCTCAGTTATTGTGAACGGCTTCTTGCTGTGAAGCTTCTGTACATTTTCCAGATATTCCGTGAAAATTTTCTCAGCTTTTTCCTTTTCTCCCTTTCCCAGCAGATCATCCAGATATTCTGCAAGATTCTCCTGTTCCAGATACTCAAAATAAGCACAGTCTTCGCCTATCTCGCACTTGTTGCTCAGAAACGGAACTTCCCCATACATCTGATCAAGCTTCTGATTCCATTTTTTCATACGAAGAACGTGTTCTTTTCCTTCCGGATACAGCCATTTTTTCTCCAGCCATCTTTTCCCATCTTCTTCCACAATGTCAGTGCGGATTGCGAAGGAACGGCTTCTTTCATTGGAATATTTACTGAAAATAATCTCTTTCATTTGTTTTCCTTCCTTTCCACAATCACCAGGAATGAATTGGAAAATTCCTGAAAAAGTCCTGCATCAGTGAGAGAATCGTATACTTTTCCCTCATTGAACAATTGTATTCTGTTACGGTCAAAATTACAGAAATTATCCCGAAGCTCGCCTTTCTTCGGCAGACGCTTGTCTGAATAAATAGTCATCGGGAATTTGTAATCCGGATATGGATAATAGAAAGTAGTCTTAAATTCACCAGCCTGGTCAATAATATCAGACAGTTCCTTTCTGGAAAAAGTCCGCACACTTCTGGTATCCGGATAGTTCTCCAGTCCTTCAAAATATTTTCCCACATGATCTTCGGTGCAGCCGGCCCAGTATTTCAGACCAAGCCGGTTCTCAATCGCGATCACGATTCTACCTCCCGGTGCCAGATGGCGGGCAATGCGTCGGAGCATTTCCACATAAGGCTGTGCTGTCCCGATATAGCCCTGGGAATATTCAAACACACCGATCAGGGTAATGTAATCATATTTCTCAGTAAGGCTACTCTCCACATCCTGAAAATTACCTACCATAATTTTCACATTATCGCATTCGCGATTTCGATATGCATTGATGGTGCTGCGCATTTTTGACAGATCGATACAGGTGACACTTTTGGCTTTTCGCGCGAGAACCCCTGTGATCGGTCCACATCCGGACCCGATTTCCAAAACTTTCTGTTCTTTTGTGATAGGAAGCCACTCCAGAATATTCTGGCGAATATGTGAAAAATGATAAAGGACCGGCCAGCTGTTTCGTTCATAGATCAACTGGTTTAATTCCTTCTCCTGATAATTTTTCGCAATTTCCAGAAGTTCTTCTTCCACAGGACCATCGCTGTACAGATCCTCGCCTGGGTAATACTCATAATCTAATGTTACGTTTCCGATTTTTTCCTGCATATTTTATTATTCCTCTATCCACACTTTGGAATTCATATCGTAGAATCCAACTGTATTTTTGGAAGAAACCACAGTTATGTTGCATGCATCATATAAACGATGGAATACGGTAAAATCTCCATTCCGATAGCCGGTACAGCCAAAGGAGAGAAGATATTCCCCACCCTGCATATCCATTTTCTGCTCAAAAACCACTACACACTCATCCCCTGCGTCTGTGTGTTCCACATTCACACCTTCATACATAGTGTTGGTTCCTGTGATCTCAGTTCCCTGAATATTCTTGAATGTGAAAGCCATAATAGGCTGCTGAATGCTTTCATGAAAATGAATGCGCATTTTAATCTGAAATTTAGACCCCTTCTCGATCGTGTTGGTCTGAAGGCTCTTGGAATCCATTACAACGAAGTCTGTGATCTCAGCCTGTTTTTCCCCATACTCCAATGTGTTCGGGTTCACAAGGAATCCCTGTTTCCAGTCTTCTTTCTTTGTCTCTGAGCCTTCTGCCTGTTTCACCGGATCCTGATGTACCAAAAGCTGCTTATACATGTCTACCATAGCTTTAGGCGTACCCTCGTCCAGCATAACACCCTGATTCAAAAGAATAACACGATCGCAGTATTTGGAAATGCTTCCCAGGTCGTGACTTACAAACAAAATAGTTTTGCCCTGTTTCTTAAATTCCTCAAACTTATGATAGCATTTCGCCTGAAAAAATACATCACCTACAGAAAGTGCTTCATCCACTACCAGGATCTCCGGATCTATGTTGATAGCCACAGCAAAGGCCAGGCGTACAAACATACCACTGGAGTAGGTCTTTACCGGCTGATGGATAAAGTCACCAATATCTGCAAAACTGAGGATTTCATCCAGCCTTGCGTTGATTTCTTCTTCGGAAAAGCCTAACATGGTACCATTCAGGAAAATATTTTCCATACCAGAATATTCCGGATTAAATCCAGCTCCCAGTTCCAGAAGAGCCGAAATTCTTCCATTTACGGTTACGGTTCCGGCTGTAGGAGCCAGTACACCGGTAATAATTTTCAGAATAGTGGATTTTCCGGAGCCGTTTGTTCCAATAATACCAACGCATTCTCCTTCTCCAATATCAAAACTAACATCCTTAAGTGCATAATGCTCTTTATACAGCTTCTTACGACTAAGCCCCAGAGAATCCTTCAGGCGATCCAGTGGTCTGTTATAGAGCTTATACATCTTGGACAAATTTCTTATTTCAATGGCGTTTTTACTTTCCACGTTGTTTCCTTTCTTTTCTATCCGCATCATAACTGCTCAGTTCTTCTACAGTTCTGTACTTCATCGAACATGTCTCATGAGCCGTTACCTTCCCTCTTCGCTGAATACATTTCGATTCATAACTGCTTTTCTCCTATTTACAGAACATCTGCAAAATGAACCCGAAGCCGCTTAAAGATCCAGTTTCCAAACAGGAAGCAGCAGATGGCAAATACCCAGAAATATAATGTCCAGACTGGTCTTTCGAAGAACCAGCGCTTGATAATAAATGCGTCACGATATCCTGATACAATATAAAATACAGGATTCAGCTGAAGAATTTTGTATAGAAGGCTGTTGGTACCGATCATGCTCTCTGACACCCACATAATAGGAGTCAGCCATACTCCAACCTGTAATCCGATACCAATAATCTGGTTCAGATCGCGGAAAAGGACTGCAATTGCACTGGTAGCATAGCAAAGTCCCAGAACAAGGAAAAAGACGCATGCACTATAATACAATATCTGAAGGTAGTACCAGTCAGGAAATCTTCCGTTACATATATAAAGAATAATTGCCAGAAGTACAAAAAAGCCATGTACAAATAAAGCGGAAATTATTTTTACCACTGGAAGGACGCTAATGTTGAACACTACCTTTTTTACAAGGTAATTGTATTCCAGAAGCGAATTGGTACCTCCGGAAAGCGCATCAGAAAAGAAAAACCAGGGCACAATACCAGCTACCAGATAAAGCACAAAAGGGACTCCCAGTTCATCTGTGTTGGACCGGAACCCCACTGAAAATACAAACCAGTATACCAGAATTGTTACCACTGGCTGAACGAAAGCCCAGAAGGTTCCAAAATAAGAACCTGCATATCGGGTCTTAAAATCATTTTTTGCCAGTTTCATAACCAGCCGGCGGTTTTTATATAAATCCGCCGGCAGGGAAAAAATAGACTTAAGCATTTACAGTCTCCTATCTGTTAAGTTCCTTAAAGCTGCCCCATTTCTGATCCTTGTCAGAGAAGATCAGCTCCATACCTTCCGGAATCGGCCACTGTACATTGATGTCCGGATCATTCCAGATCAGACCGCCTTCATCGTTTGGATGATAAAAATCGGAGCATTTATAAGTAAACTCAGCATTCTCAGAAAGAACCAGGAAGCCATGTGCAAATCCTTTCGGAATAAAAAACTGTTTCTTATTCTCTGCTGAAAGAACAACTCCGTACCATTTTCCATAAGTTTTGGAGCCCTCTCTTAAATCTACAGCCACATCAAACACTTCTCCGTTTACTACGCGGACAAGTTTGTCCTGTGGATAATGAAGCTGGAAATGGAGACCGCGAAGAACACCATAACGTGAGCTGGACTGATTATCCTGTACGAATTCTACGTCAATTCCTGCCTCTTTGAAGTCATTGTAATTGTAAGTCTCCATAAAATAACCTCTGGAATCTCCAAATACGGTTGGCTCGATTACTTTTAATCCTTCAATATCATCACAATTTGTTACTTTAATTTTTCCCATTTTCTTTTCTCCTTATTTATCTTTCATTTTATATTCAATCAAATTTACAGTCTTATCGACTTCTTGGAACGTGTTTAAAAAAGTTTTCTGCAAGATGTGCGTCACAATTTGTGGGAGATCTTTCAAACACGCTCTAATATACATGATTCCGTCTGATAAATCAAGATTATTGGTTGCGGTTACTGGTCATCCGATCTGTATTGTTTGGTACATACACCATTTTTGTTAAATACGGAAACGAGTCCATCTGCACTGGTCAGGCTCACGTTCTGCGCACGTACTCCTGCGCCAGCACCCGTTCCGCGGTAGAAATAATATTTTTTTCCTTTGATAGTGTACCAGCCCTTATAAGCCTTTCCATTTTTTCCAAAATAATAAGTATTCTTCCTGCCATTCTCTGTGAGGGTGATAAACTTGTTCTTTGCACGGTAACCTTTACTTCCAAAATAGTAAATGCTGCCGTTGGCTGCTACATATTTGTAATTCTTTTCCATGGCAAAGGATGTAGTGCTAAAATAATAATATTTCCTGCCCACCTTGCGCATACCTGTCAGGGCTTTGCCATCTGCTCCGAAATAGTAGGTCTTGCCTTTCTTTGTCACAACTTTATTTTCTACACGTACACCGTTTTTGTCCACGTAATAAGCAGTGCCGTCTTTCTTGATCAGCTTGCTTTTATATAAGTGTCCGTCTACAGAACTAAAGCAGTAATACTTGCCATCAATTTCCAGCCAGCCTTTGGCCTTTTTATCATTTGTGTAGTAATATTTTCTGCCTTTAACAGTGGTCCAGCCATTCTTGTGAAGCTTGGGATCTGAATATAAAGGCTGTTTTGCAGGGGTATAGCCTTCCTGAGAATTCCATCTGGGAACAACCTTGGTTGTATAATCAACATAGCCAAAGTTCAGATCCACATTGTTCTCTTTGGGAACTCCACTGATCAGCTTCTTGGTACTGATCATACCTGGAACTTCATCACCAGCTGTGCACTGCCAGATGGTGTATTTGTATTTGCTGGCGCTCGGTGCAAGAATTGTATCTCCGTAGCTTGCAATCCAGACATCCAGACCGGAGCCTTCCAGAACGTTCCAGTCTACAAAATTATTATACCAATTCAGATTCATGTAGAGAATTGGTGTATATCCTGCCTTGCGAATCTCATCACAGAATGTGAGAGCTATCTGGGAAATTTCCTTTCTAGTCAAGGTTCCCAATGTAGCTTCATCTTCCAGGTCAAAAGCTACCGGATAGGAAACCTTATGTCCCTGCATCTGACGAATAGCCAGCTGCGCTTCAGCAAGTGCTTCTTTGTTTGTCTTGGCAAGACTGTATACATAAGTTCCCACCGGCACATCTGCTGCTTCTGCCTCAGTCATATTATAGTCATAATAATCATCCAGATGTCTGGTTCCATAGGAAATACGCACAAAGGCAAAATCCAGATCTTTCTTGGCTTCCTTCCAATTGATCTTTCCCTGCCATTCTGAGACATCCATACCTCTGGTAATGGCTCCTTCTACTTTCTTTCCACTTCCATTGTAGCAGACTCCGTCAATTTTGTGCCATGCCTTTGAGCTTGTCTTGGAAGAGGAATCTCCTACACTTGGTGCCAGATGCGCATCTGGTGAAACATTTTCAATATTATATGGCTTATTTCCTGCATTGGCACTTACATCTGCAGTTGGTCCTGCAATTATTGCAGTTCCAAGCAAAGCTGTAAATAAACCGGCAGACAGCCATTTTTTCCATTTTCCCATATCTCCTCCTGATAAACAGTTTCAGGTTACGATCCTTACTGGACCAGTAGTGTTTACCGTTTTCCCTTATTCGCTTGTTTCTTACAAGATGTTAAAAATGTGTTACTTTGTTATTATACAGTTTCCATTTTCAAATTTCAATGTTATTCTCCAAAACAGTAAAAAGGTGCCTTAAAATCATCAAATCTGATAATTTTAAGACACCCTTTTTGGCTTTTTATGTCGTTTTTTTATCAACAAATATCTTTCAGAGTAAGCTATTAAGCTGCCGGATCGGTCGGATCGTAGTATCCGCCATTCTTAATTCCCTTCAGCGGTGTAATTGCGCGACGTCCCAGCGGTCCTTTGAATACCTCATCAGATTTATAGGTTCCATCGAAAATATAAATAGTGGAACCATTGCAGTTCTCATATACCCATTTTGCATCGGCAACACAGGTACGGATACAGCCATGGGAAGCCGGGCTTCCAAGCTTAAGATATGCACTAACCGGCAAATTATAGCTGTTTGCTGAGCCGCATGCAATAGAATGGACGAAAATTCCGCCCTGACCAGCACCATCTACATGAGTACCATACTGTCCCCAGGACGGTCCCATAAGCGCCTGCCATCTGCTGTATCTTGTCAGTTTATATCTACCTGTCGGAGTATCTGTTCCAGGATTGCCTACTGAAACACGAATGGTCTTAACCGGAATTGTACGGTTCGCATCTGCATAAATTGTCATAACACCATTTACACGGTCAACTTCAACTGTATATCCGGATTTGTAAATATTTGTCACATCATTGATTCGGTAACCATTCTTATCAAAGTAATACAGCTTGCCATCAATCCACTTGGATTCATTTTGCACAAAGCCCTTCTTATCCGGGTTAATGTAACGAACCAGATTCTGGGAATTGTCCACAACCACCCAGCCTGTAGTGAACTTACCAGTAGCATCTACATATCCGTATTTTTTGCCTTTCTTCACGAATGCATTCTTCACAAGACTCATATTCTTGAAGTAATACCAGTTTCCATCAATCTTCTGCCATCCGCTCTTGCGAAGTACACCCTTAGAGTCAGCAAAATATGTTTTTTTCTTGTAAATAAACATTTCATTCTTAACCATCTGGCCATTTCTAGTATTAGATGTAGATGGTTTAAAGAAATAGCTCTTGCCATTGATCACGGTAACTCCGCTGGCAAGTCTTCCGTCAGCTTTGAAATAATATCCGTTTCTCAGTGTATTGGCATAATGATTTCCTTTTTTATTGAACAGGAACCAGCCATAGAATTTCCCCTTAGAGGTGGTTACCTTCTGCCATCCGGTTTTCTTCACGATCCGGCCAGCAGTAGAACCAAAATAGTACATTCTGTTTCCAGCCCCAGGACAGCGATGCCATACCTTTTTCCAGGTTGCTCTTGCACCAGTTTCTGTTACATAATATTGTTTCTTTTTATAAGTGACAATACGATTCTTATAAATGCAGCCATTCTTATCTGTCAGATAATATTTGCCGTCTGTGGCTTTCTTCATAGTCTTCTTAAGAAGATAGCCGTCCTTATCGATCAGATAGGAATTTTCCGCATCTTTACGTCCGTCAAGATCTGTTACAATAACGCCATGAACCATAAGCTGTCCAACCTTACTGCTGTCCAGCTCACCGGAATCATAATATTTCCACTGCTCACCAGCTGTTCCTGCAAAACTCTTCCATCCATCACGGTACATCTTTCCTGGAATTTCCTGATCTGTTTCTGCTGGCTGGAAGTAGTACTGTGCAGCTACTCCGTTTACGGTCAGTGTAACATCCCCTGTACGTGGTGTTCCATTCTCATCCAGACAATAATATTCATCATTGATCTTATAATATCCTGTATATGTATTATTTGCCTTGGCAGCTTCATCCAGCTGTGCAGTGGTTAATGCCTTACCATCTGCGCCATAATAATGGAAGTTTCTGCTTTCTTTGTTCCACAGCCAGTAATCCTTCTTCATCTGACCAAGTGTGGTCTTCCACGGAACCAGTGCAGCACCCTGTCCATTATACTCTGTATATGCCTGTGCACTATCGGAAGCTGTAAAATAGAATTCACCAACAGCCCCATTTGCACTCTCCGTTCCAGCTAAAGTCTTAATGCCAGTAACCAGAAATCCATTGGCATCAAACAGATAACTTCCTGTATGAACTGCTCCAGCCTCGTTTCTTGTAGTAATCTCTACAATTCCATCTGCCGCAGTATAATATTCAGCCTGAGCAGTTGTTCCTTCAGCCTCTACACTTTCCGTACCTGCTGCTTCGCCATTCTCCTGGACTTCATCAAAAGCCTGAATCTCATCAGAACCAGCCACATTCTGAGCCTCAGCAGCTGCACTTACAGCTAATTTCTTCTTGCGAAGCTTAAAACCATCAGCTGTCTGCTCCCATTCTTTCCAGTCAAATACTCCGTCTGAATTATCTGCCTGTACTTCCTGAGTCCCATCCAATGTACCTTCAGGAACAGCTTCAAATCCATCTACCGGAGCAGTACTTCCATTCTCCTCCACTGTTTCACCTGAAGTAAAGCCATCGGAAAAACCATCTGTACTTTCTCCTGAATTTTCACTGTCTGTATGTTCTTCCTTGTCCTGGCTTTCCTGTGCCTGCTGCGCCTCAGCTGCTGCCGTATCCGCAGGTGCCTCTGTATCCTCAGACGGCTGTACTGCTTCTGCTCCGTCTTTTGTTTGCACATCTGCTGCCTGTTCAGATGTAAATCCAGATTCAAATCCGCTATCCAAAGCTGCGGCTGGAACTTCCAGACCCATGGACACACTTAACATAATTCCTAAAACTGCGGCTGCTACTCTCTTTTTCACTTTTATGCCTCCCTATTGTAACGTTGTAAATCTTATTCTCCTAAACCATTATTGATAACAGTTACAAGATTTCTTAAAGCCTCTGTCTCGTCCTCGCCTTCGCAAAATATAGTGATCTCATCACCACATTTCACACACGCTCCCAGAACACTGAGCACGCTTTTGGCATTGGCAGACCCCTGACCATACTGAAATGTTATAAGAGATTTATATTTCATAGCTTCTTTACAAAGAATGCCTGCCGGTCGTAAATGAAGGCCGGAAGGATTGTTCACCCTTACTTTCTCACTTACCATAGTTTCTCTCCCTTATTGCTGCTGTTTCCTGCATCCATGGCAATATTTCGCCAGACGTCATCCGTAAACAGCAGCTCATTCATTATTAGTATCTGAATTGGAAACTTCTGATATAGTCACATCTGCAACCACATCATCCAGAAGTTCAAATCCCTTAGGCAGTTTCACAGTCACAGGAATCTGATAGCTTCCTACTCCCATATCCTTCAGATCAACAGAAGCTTTCACTTCATCAAGATTAAAGTCATCAAGCTCTCCATCTGTTGCTTTCACACGGATTTCAATCTTATCTGTTCCAAATGTTACCAAAAGGTTATCAGCAAGGTTATCTACCGTAATCTGATTAGATGGCAGACCATATGAATGACTTCCAATAGGTAAAATACTTACCTTCACCCAAACGTCCTCACTGGTTCCGCTTGTCAGCTTCACATCCTCAGGAAGCACATCCTTCAGACTGACTTTCTTCTCAATATCTGTTGTCTCTCCTGTAATATCAATATCAGTACCGCCTATCCAGATCGTGTTGTCATTCTGCTTCAGAGTCTCCAATGCCTCATCTGTTCCCGCAATACTTACAGTATCCGGAACAGTAGTAACACTCTCCACCTGATAGCCATCTGCCGGCACACCTACATAGTCCGCACCAATATTAACGCCAGTACGAATCTTCCAAAATTTAGTTGTAACAACAACCTTAGTATTATCTATGGTGAGATAAGCCATTCTTCCGGCAAGACTGTCCTGATTCTTATCAATAATATTCAGTTCTGCCTCTTCGGAAAAATCCTTTGTTCTGCCATCAACATCAACGGTCGCATTTACTTTGTCAATTTTATTCACAAGAGATTTCGGACCTGTAATTTTAACTTTCTCCGGACTTGCAGTCTGGGAACCAACCTCGTAGCCCTTGCCCGGCTGGCTGGAACCGTAATTTACATTAACCAGAAACTCCTGTGTTACTTTTTCTTCCAGTCTGACACTGAGATACTGTGGTGTCACTTTAATATTCTCGGGGCTGATTCCTGGACAGGAGGCAGTGATTGGAACCATAACCGGATCTGTATCAAGGCTTCCTGCCTGCTGCAGATCTGCCGTCAATGTTATATTGGCCTGTGTAATCCTAGAAAGAAGTCTTCTCTCTCCTGTGATTGTAACCCTTATAGGATCCGGATCATCATCCTGCATACACATCATGTTGGCACTATCCACATAAGCCGTATTCTGAAGTTCTACATTTTCTCCGGCAATGGTGATACTTTTACTGGATACCGGATTGTCCACATTTACCACAATAAACCAGATCAGAAATCCGATGAAAACAGACATGATCTTCAAGGTAAAATTCCTAGTCAGCTTTGTCTTCTTCATGTCTCATTCTTCCTTTCAACAGATGACGCAGTTTACTGTTAGTTACAACCTTTTTATTCTGAGCCTTGATCAATGCAGATCTCAGTTCAGCACTGGTAAGACCTCTGCTGAGCTGTCCGTTCTGGGCCATGGACACCTGCCCGGTTTCTTCTGAAACAATAATTGTCAGGGAATCACTTACTTCACTGATTCCCACACCAGCTCTGTGTCTGGTTCCAAGCTGTTTGCTCAACTCCATATTATCGGAAAGAGGCAGATAACAGGTAGCTGCTACAATTCGATTGCCACGCACCAGGACAGCGCCATCATGGAGTGGTGTATTATGTTCAAAAATATTGATCAGGAGCTGACTTGTAAGAACTGCATCCACATTGATTCCTGTGCGCTCATATTCACTTAAGCGGATATTCTGCTCAATGACGATCAATGCGCCAGTTCTTGCTTCTCCCATGTCAAAACATGCCTTCACAAGCTCATTGATGGTTTTATCTGTAAACCTTTCCTGTACCTCTTTGCCGGCATCCAAAGGGAAAATAGAAGCCATAAACTTCTTCTGTCCCAGCTGCTCCAGCATTTTCCGAAGTTCTGGCTGGAAAATAACAACTACACTGGTAAGAAGTATAGTAGAAAGATTCTTGATGATCCAGAGGATCGTGTTCATTTTCAACACATATGCAAATAAAATAAAAAGGAGTACTATCAGAATTCCCTTCAACAGAGTATAAGCGCGGGTAAACTTGATCCACACCATAAACTGATAGATAAAGAAGGAAATCAGGGCAATCTCCAGTATGTCTGTTACTCCCAGACTGGGCAGGGAGAGTTTTAACAAATATCCTGATAATCTGACTGCCATATCCTGCATAGTGTACTCCTTTCTTTGTTACCATTCACTGCCGAGCAGTAATCTTAAAGATCTTTAAGAGATTCTTCAAGTTTTTTTTCAAAATCAACATCCTTAGCAGCAGGTTTCTCTGCCTGTCTTGGCTTTCTGTCTGCTGCTGGAGAAGCTTTCTTTCTTTTAGGCTTCTCATCCTGTCGGAAGATTGGATTGGCATAAGTACCAGAGTTATCCTCTGCCTTGCGCTCTTCACGCACAGGTTCTGCATTTATTTTCTTAATACTTCTCTCGGAAGTTGCAACAGAAGCCTTGGGAACTGCTTTTACATAATAGAAGTACTCATCATCCTCATACTCCAGACGCTCTGCACGGCTGTAATCTCCTCCAAATGCAAAGAACTCAAGCACAAGCGCCAGGAGAACAGCTGCAATCGTACAGATCAGAAGCGGAACCATTGCAACAGTTGCATTCAGGTTCATTCCAAAACTTCCAACAAGCATTATAAACACATAGGCAACACCGCCTGTAATAATCGATATCCTCCATGCATGATCAAAAGAGCGGGTACGGATCAGATGTACCAGAAGGATAACTGCTACAACAGCAACAACTGCAATCCACATTCCCCAGTTCTGTACCAGACCGTCAGCCATGATCTGCAGCTTATCTGTCATCTCCAGATCCGGATTCACAAGAATTGTTGACTGTGATCTTAAAAAACGGATAAAATAATACATAACCACACCGCAGCCAGCCGGAATTGCAGATAAACTGCTCTCCATAAGTCCGCTTCCAATAGGAAGTAATGCCGGAAGGCTGAATGCAAAGGAAAGCGGTGTAAATACAAATGTTACATTCTGTTCACCACTGAACCTCAGGAAAAAGATCAGCATCAGAAGGATCAGAACGAGCATAAATGCCGCAATTTCAATTCCAAGTGCATAACTGTGAACAAGGATCAGCACAAAACCAATGTACATCATAGCGGAAGACGGCAAAATGGAACAGATCAATGCCAGGATCAGTACTAAAAATACATTATTCAGGCGAGACATATATCCCATATTCGCATTGATCCACAGGAAATAAACCAGTGCAAGAACAAACCTCATCACAGGCAGGATATACATTTCATACTGTCCGTATATTTCTTTTATTTTCTGCTTTAACTCAAGTAATGCTGTCATTTTCTATATCCTCCTGACATTTCACGTCCTGCGAATTTCTTTTCTTCACGAGTATAGATTTTCTCTAATTTCGTCAGCTGAGTGTAATACTGTTTTACACTCTTCTTCGCCTTATGGTACTTCACAGTGTACTGGATATATGTCAGCACAGAATATAATACCAATATTCCTATATATCCCCCCAGGGCTACAACTCCAAGAGAGATCAGATTCATCTTGTGCACATTATCCAGCAGATATTCCAAATTATACGCTGCAATTACAGCCAGTATCAATCCATATCCAATTGTTACAAGAAAGAAATTCTTAATCAGCGCCAGACCAATATAGTCACTCCTGTAGTACTTGCTTACCGGAAGATACTTTCTGCCTTCCTGTTTCTCATATACAGCAAGCTGATCCATTATCTTTACTTTTTCTTCGTTTATCATAAATGGCTCCTTATGCGTTTCTTTTAAAGCTGAAAAGCTATACTCATACAGGATGATTGTATCATATATCCCATGCCATGAAAAGCATTTTTTTACCTGTTGTTTCCAATACACAGCGTGAGAAAATATACATGGGATGCTCCCTTTTCCAACAGAAGCTTTGCCAGCACATCCATGGTACTTCCAGTAGTATATACATCATCAATAAGCAAGATACGCATTCCTGCAGGATTTCCTACAACCTGAAAAGCTTTTTGAAGATTCTTCTTTCTTTCAGCCGCATCCAGTTTTTTCTGTGATCGGGTAGCATGGCACTTTTTTAGAATAGCAGTATCTACAGGAATCCCAGCATAACGGGATAGTTCTTTCGCCAGAAGTTCAGCCTGATTAAATCCTCTTATGCGCTGCTTTCTTCTATGAAGCGGAACCGGAATGATTATCTGTGGCTTCCATAATGCAAGCAGATCTTTTCCGTAGATATACAATGCTTTTCCATAAAAGCGGCTGTATTCCTGACAGCCAAAATATTTATATTTCATTATAGAGTATCTCATCCGGTCATCATAAAGAAAAATCCCGCGTCCCTGGTCAAAAGCGCCCGGATGGGTGCTGCAGTCCCTGCAGTATTCTTCATCTCCATTTACCGGTTTTCCGCATTTGTAACACCGTGGCCCCGATACAGGTCTTAAATCTCCGGCACAGTCCGAACAGATCAACTGATTGCTGTTTCTAAGAATCCTGTGACACAGAGGACACCGTCTTGGGTACAACAGATTCAGAAAATTCCTGTATCCTTGCCCAAAGAGAGCTGTAACGTTTCTGCTGCTTCTCATTGCGGATCATCTCCCCGAAAGTCTCCTCACTTCCAACTACAGTAACACATTTCCGTGCTCTTGTAATACCTGTATACAAAAGATTGCGGTTCATCAGCATCTTGGGGCCGGAAAGGAGCGGCAGAATAACTGCCGGATATTCTGAGCCCTGGGATTTATGTATGGTTATAGCATAAGCAAGTTCTAATTCTTCCAGCTGCTTAAAAGAATAGTCAGCGAAACGGCCATCCTCAAATTCCACAGTGGCAGTCTCTGCAAATTCATTGATCTCCTTCAGAATGCCAGTATCTCCATTAAATACGCCCACCCCTTCTTCTACAGGAATTCCGTATTTTCCCCGGACTTCCCATTCCAGCTGATAGTTATTCCGAATCTGCATAACCTTGTCTCCCTCACGGAAAAGCCGGTCTCCAATTTCTTTCTCTTTTTTACCTAATTCTGGTGGATTCAGGTATCTCTGTAAAATCTGGTTCATCCTCTCTACGCCCAGAAGCCCCTTTCGCATTGGAGTCAGAACCTGTATTTCAAAAGGTCTTGCATCCACATACTTCGGCAGTTTCTCCTGAATCAGTGCGATGACCACGCGGATAATAATATCGGCATCATATCTCTTCAGGAAAAAGAAATCGCGGCTTTTGTTATCAAGGGAAACCTGCTCTCCGTTATGGATCTTGTGTGCATTTACTACAATATCACTGTGAGAGGCCTGCCTGAAAATTTTCTTCAGTTCTACTACTGGAAAAACGCCGCTTTGAATAATATCCCGCAGCACATTTCCAGGGCCTACACTTGGCAGCTGGTTCTCATCTCCTACCAGAATGATCCTGGTTCCCGCAGTCACCGCAAGAAGCAGTGAATGCATAAGAAAAATATCCACCATAGACATCTCATCAATAATGATTACATCTGTATCCAGCGGATTCTCTGCATTCCGTTCAAAATGAACACCCTGAGACTCTCTGCCATCCTCATCCGGCACACCGTTCAATTCCAGAAGCCGATGTATTGTCTGTGCTTCATAACCTGTAGCTTCTGTCATTCGCTTGGCTGCTCGTCCTGTAGGTGCTGCCAGACGAAGAGTTGCGCCTTCGCCCTCGAAAAAACGAATAATTGCATTGATCGTGGTAGTTTTACCGGTACCTGGTCCTCCTGTAAGTACAAAAAGGCCATTTCCAGCAGCCTCTACAACAGCCTTCTTCTGCATTTCCTCCAAAACAGTACCTGTTTCTTTCTCAATCTGGGCAATTCTTCGCTCCATCATCTGCTCATTCTGTGGATAACGGATATTTAATTCAGTGAGCATTCTTGCTGTATTCAGTTCCAAGCGGTAATACTGGCTTGGATAAACCAGTACCTCTCTGTCATTCTCTTTTAAAACAACTTTCCGGTCAATTGCCATATCCATCAGATGTTTCTCCATATAAGAAACATCTACCTGAAGCAGCTGGGAAGCTCTGTCAAACAGTTCGTCCTTCGGAAGATATACATGTCCTTCTCCTGAAGCCTGGAGAAGAGTATACATCATACCGCTGCGGATCCTGTAATCTGAATCTGCATGTATACCAATACGTGACGCAATGGTGTCTGCAATTTTAAAGCCAACTCCCGAGATATCATCTGCCAGACGATAGGGATTCTCCTGAAGCACACTGTATACGGACTGACCATATTTCTGATATATCTTTGCTCCAAGATTCAGGGAAATGCCATATTTCTGCAGAAACATCATGGCTTTTCGCATATCTGCCTTCTCAGTCACCTGTACTGCAATCTCTCTGGCTTTCTTCTCACTGATTCCCTTGACTTCCGCCAGCCTTTCCGGTTCTTCTTCCACTATTCTAAGGGTATCCTCGCCAAAACACTGCACAATTCTGGCAGCAAGTGCTGCACCTACCCCTTTAATCGCTCCGGAACCCAGATAACGTTCCATAGCCTGGGTGTCCTCTGGTGCCTTTTCCGCATAAGACTGGATATTAAATTGTCTGCCGTATATATGGTGCTGGGAAAACTGTCCCTCAGCTTCAATGGTCACACCCTGTGTAACGTCAGGAAATGTTCCTACACAAGTCAGCTCTTCCTCTGAATCCGCGGTCTTAAGAACCATAACTGTATATCCATTTTCATCATTGCGGAATATGACATGATCTATATAGCCTGTAACTTTCTCACTCATTTGTTCTTCTCCTGCCGCCAGCACTAACCAAAGGGCACTGCTAGAATGTGTTTGAAAAAGTATTCCCGCAATCTGCACGCCCCACTTTGCAGAAAGCCTTTTTCAAACACGCTCTAGAACGCAGTACCCTTTTCATTATAGTTTACATAATATTTTATCTTTTGCAAAACAGAATAGCCAAATTATATGTTACTGTTTACGCTTTTCAAAGCAATCAGATTATTCTTCCATCCTGGTAATTACTTCCGCATATTTACCGGTTCCCACCACAACCGCAGACATAGCATCCTGCACAGTAAGAGTGCTTACACCGGTCTTCTGCTCAATGAGGGTGTCCATTCCATGGAGCAATGCTCCGCCACCTGTGAGAACAATTCCTCTGTCTACAATATCTGCAGCCAGTTCCGGCGGAGTTTTCTCAAGCACTCCGTGCACAGTCTCCACAATCTGATTGGTAGCATCCCTCAATGCGATACGGATTTCTTCTGAAGTCAGAGTTACAACCTTGGGAAGTCCGGTGATCACATTTCTGCCTTTTACCTCCAGCATCCGCGGAGATGCTTCCTGGCAGGCAGTTCCGATTTTTATTTTTATGTTCTCAGCGGCCTCTTCCCCAATAAAAAGGCTGTGATTTTTTCTCACATAGCTCATGATTGCCTGGTCGAAATTATCTCCGGCAACCTTTACGGAAGCAGACACAACAGAGCCAGCCATGGAAATCACGGCAACATCAGTGGTTCCGCCTCCTATATCCACGATCAGATTACCAAAAGGCTTCGTCACATCTACTCCGGCACCAATTGCAGCTGCAATCGACTCTTCCACAAGAAACACTTCCCTTGCTCCGGCCTGATAAGTAGCTTCCTCTACTGCCTTTCTTTCAATCTCTGTGGTTCCGCTGGGGATACAGATACTGATTCTAGGCTTTCGAAAGGCATGGCGACCCATTGCCTTGGAAATGAAATACTTCAGCATCTTCTCCATAACCGTATAATCTACGATCACTCCCTGGCGGATTGGCCGGATTACTTCCATATTTGATGAAACATGTCCGGTCATCTGTCTGGCTTCCTCACCGATTGCTTTTATTTTCTCTGAGTTCTTATCATAAACCACTACAGACGGCTCACTGACTACCAGCCCCCGTCCAGTGGAATATACCTGACTGTTTCTGGTTCCCAGGTCAATTCCAATATCACTGGCAGGCATTAAATTCCCCTTTCTCTCAAAACACTTTGTCACACTTTCTCTGCAAGAATTGTGCAATAAATGATTACCATTCATATTCCGAACTGTAATCATAAACACCACATTCTGCAGATGTGACTTTATAATTGTCTCATAGATTTTTCATAATTAATAGTCTTCGTACCATTATAAACAAAAATGCTTCAATTGGAAAGAGGTTTATTATCAGAATCACTTCAAATATTTCGCAACATAACGTCCTGTATAAGAAGCTGGATTCTTCGCCACTTCTTCAGGTGTTCCCTTGGCAACAACTGTTCCCCCGCCATCTCCGCCTTCCGGTCCGATATCAATTATATAATCAGCGGTCTTGATCACGTCCAGATTGTGTTCAATTACAACAACCGTATTTCCACCATCCGAAAGTCGACGCAAAATCTCCACCAGTTTCTGAACATCTGCAAAATGCAATCCAGTGGTAGGCTCATCCAGAATATAAATAGTCTTACCTGTACTGCGCTTACTCAGCTCTGCAGCCAGCTTAATACGCTGTGCTTCTCCGCCGGAAAGAGTGGTGGAAGGCTGTCCGAGACGAATATAGGAAAGACCGACATCATATAAGGTCTCTATCTTCCTTCTGATGGATGGAACGTTCTCAAAGAACGTCATTGCCTCCTCAACTGTCATATTCAGTACATCGTAGATGCTCTTATCCTTATACTTCACTTCCAGAGTTTCCCGATTATAGCGCTTCCCCTTGCAAACTTCACAAGGGACATAAACATCTGGCAGGAAGTGCATTTCAATTTTAATAATACCATCACCACTGCAGGCTTCACAGCGTCCGCCTTTTACATTAAAGCTGAAGCGCCCTTTCTTATACCCCTTTGCCTTGGCATCTGCTGTAGCAGCAAAAAGATCTCTGATCTGGTCAAACACGCCTGTATACGTAGCAGGATTAGATCTTGGTGTACGGCCAATTGGAGACTGGTCAATGGCAATTACCTTGTCCAACTGGTCTATTCCAATAATTTCATCATGCTTTCCCGGGATCACGCGGGCCCTGTTCAGATCCCTTGCAAGATGTTTATAAAGGATTTCATTGATCAGAGAACTCTTTCCTGACCCGGAAACACCTGTAATGCAGGTCATAATTCCAAGAGGAATATCCACGTCTATATGTTTGAGATTATTCTCTGCCGCCCCCTTAATAGTCAGATAACCGGTAGGTTCCTTTCGTACTTCCGGAACCGGGATTTTCAGTTTTCCGCTGAGATATGCTCCTGTAATGGACTTCGGATTCTGCATAAGTTCCTCAGCAGTGCCCATTCCAACAAGCTGTCCACCATGTTCTCCTGCGCCGGGTCCGATATCTACAATACAGTCCGCTGCGCGCATGGTATCCTCATCATGTTCAACCACTATAAGACTGTTTCCCAGGTCTCTTAAGTGCATCAAAGCACCAAGAAGTTTATCATTATCCCTCTGATGCAGACCAATACTTGGCTCATCCAGAATATAGGCAACCCCGACAAGGCCGGAACCGATCTGGGTAGCAAGACGGATTCTCTGTGCCTCTCCGCCAGACAGAGTACCAGTGGCACGTGCCAAGGAAAGGTACTCCAGACCTACATCTGCCAGGAACCCCACTCTGGCTCTGATCTCCTTTAGTATCTGCTTTCCAATAAGCTGCTGCTGCGGAGACAGCTGCATTTCTGCCAGAAATCTCTTCAGCTTATCAATGGACATATTGGTAATTTCATAAATATTCTTATCCGCTACCGTGACCGCAAGTGACTCCTTCTTCAGTCGCTGTCCCCTACATGCTTTACACGGAGTGATCTGCATAAAGCTCTCGTATTCCTGTTTCATAGATTCAGAGCCAGTCTCTTTATAGCGCTGTTCCACATTCCTTATAAGGCCTGGAAAAGCCACATCATAAACACCCTCTCCGCGCTGTCCCTTATAATAAACCTTCACAGAATGTCCGCCTGTACCGTATAGAATAATATCCTGTATCTTCTTGGGATAATCTTTAAAAGGTGTATCCAGATCAAAACCGTATTCCCTGCAAAGGGCATTCAGAATAGCATTGGTAAAACTGCTCTTATCTGTGCAAGACTGCCAGCCCATCACTACAATAGCCCCTTCAGAAATGCTCAGAGACTTATCCGGGATCATAAGATCCGGGTCAAATTCCATCTTATAACCAAGGCCAAGACACTCCGGGCAGGCCCCAAATGGGTTATTAAATGAAAAACTTCTTGGCTCGATCTCATCAATACTGACTCCACAATCCGGACAGGAAAAGCTCTGGCTGAAATTCATATAATTTCCGTCCATTGTATCCACCACAGCCAATCCGTCAGCCAGATTCAATACTGTCTCAAGAGAATCTGTAAGTCTTTTCTCAATTCCAGGCTTCACGATCAGACGGTCTACAATAATGGCAATCGTATGTTTAATATTCTTATCCAGGGTAATCTCCTCAGAAAGTTCATACACATTTCCATCGATTTCCGCACGTACATAACCGCTGCGTCTGGCCTGATCCAGTAATTTCGCATGGGTACCCTTGCGTCCTCGTACTACCGGTGCAAGAAGCTGGATCCTGGTGCGCTCCGGCAATTCCATAATCTGATCCACCATCTGGTCTACTGTCTGCTTGGCGATCACCTTGCCGCATTTCGGACAATGTGGAATACCAACACGGGCGTATAAAAGACGGAAATAATCATAAATTTCTGTCACCGTTCCTACTGTGGATCTGGGATTGCGGTTAGTAGACTTCTGGTCAATAGAAATAGCCGGTGGAAGTCCCTCTATGCTCTCCACATCTGGCTTCTCCATCTGGCCAAGGAACTGTCTGGCATAGGAAGACAGAGATTCCATATATCTTCTCTGCCCTTCTGCATAGATCGTATCAAATGCCAGTGAAGACTTTCCTGATCCGCTTAAGCCGGTAAGAACTACAAACTTATCTCTGGGAATATCCACACTGAGATTCTTCAGGTTATTCTCATTGGCTCCTCTGATTCTGATAAACTGTTTCTTATTCTCTGCTGCCATCTGTTCCTCCATTTCTTAACCGGAAAGCACCGGCTGTAACTCCCTGTATCCTGATCTGATCCGGAATCCTCCGGCTCAGACATTTCTTAATGTGTTCTTCAAGAATATCACAAGAACATTTGTTCGTCAACCATTTCTAAATTCTTTTTCCACCAAAACTTACAGCAAAAAATCTGCCATCACTGCATTACTCACATGAACGCCTTCTCTTGATAAAAATATCCTGCCGCTTTCTTCCAACAGCAGTCCCTGTTTCTTATATTTTTTCAGAACTTCTCCATATATATTCTCTATTACAGTGCCGAAATACTCCTGAAATTCCTTTTTGGACACACCCTGTGTCATACGAAGTCCAAGAAACATAAACTCTGCCATCTCATCTTCTCTTGTAAGAAGTTCCCTGTTTTTTCGAATTTTTTCTGGTGCACTGCTGTTTTTCAGATATTCCTGCATATCGGAAGTATTGGAAAAACGTTCCTTTCCCAATAAGGAAGCCGCTCCAAGCCCAAGCCCCAGATAATCCTTTCTCTGCCAGTATCCTTCATTATGTCTGCATTCACACCCTGCTTTTGCATAGTTGGAAATCTCATACTGATGATAGCCATACTCTTTCAGAACTACAGCAACATCTTCATACATGCGGTACTCCGTATCTTCATCAGGCAAATCCAGCTTTTTTCTGGAAAAAGGGGTGCCCTCTTCAATAATAAGACTGTATGCCGAAATGTGCTCCGGGCCAAGTGCCGCCACCATCCGAAGGTTCTCTATCCAACCTTCATAACACTGTCCCGGAATGGCAAACATCAGATCCACATTTATATTGGAAAAGCCAGCCTCTCTTGCCATCTGAAAGCTTTCCAGAAACTGTGCATAATTATGAATTCTTCCAAGCATAGCCAGTTCCTTATTGTTTGGCGACTGTAAGCCAATGCTGATCCGGTTAATTCCGTATTTTCTGTAAATAGAAAGTTTCTCAGGCGTCAATGTTCCAGGATTTGCTTCAATCGTTACCTCCGCATCCGCCGAAAACAAAAAATAATCTCTCAGCCCCTGTAAAAGCTTTTCCATTACATCACATTCCGGCACAGAAGGTGTTCCCCCGCCAATGAAAACTGTATCTACCGGACGTTTTTTCAGATTCTTTGAAACCGTCTCCATTTCCCGTAAAAGTGCATAAATATAAGCTTCCTGCCCGGCCCTGGTAGAGGGGCCTGACAGGAAGTCACAATAATCACATTTCTTTATGCAAAACGGGATGTGAAGGTACAATTCCAAACCATTCTTCTTTGTTCCCATTCTGATTTTCTCCACATTGTTTATTTTCTTCTGTTTACAATGCTGTTTCTGTAAAATTAATCTCCACTACCGGTCTCAGTTTCTTCATCTGTTGAATTTCCAGTAGCATCACTGCCGCTGTCAGACGAATCTGCAGCAGTCTGCTCTTCTGAAGAGCCGCTCTTACTGCTGCCTGCAGCCTTTCCCTCTTCTTTCTGAACCAGATACTCATTCACCATAGTCACGCTTCCGCTTTGCGCTACCGCATCTTTATTTACCTGGCGAGGTACCGGCGTAGGTGTTGCTGTAGGGATCGGCGTGATCTTCATTACGCCCTGCGACTCTGCGTCTGGTGCTTTCACCGTTTTCTTCCCACATGCACAGCTGCCTGCAAAAATTACGATCACCAGCAGGATCACTGTCAAAATCCCGCCCTTGATCCACTGTTCCCTGTCTTTTTTATAACTTCTCTTTATTCTTCTTGTCAGAATACGTATCTTAGCTTTCATCGGATACCTCCGCGTCTGATGCCAGCTGGCATATATCTTATGTCAATCAGTCACACTCAGACACCTTTATTTATTGCTTTTCACCACAGGATTGACAACAATTAATTTTCATCCAGTTTCAGTACGCTCATAAATGCTTTCTGCGGAATCTCTACGTTTCCAACCTGGCGCATTCTCTTCTTACCTTCCTTCTGTTTTTCCAGAAGTTTCTTCTTACGAGAAATATCACCGCCGTAGCACTTGGCAAGAACATCTTTACGCATAGCCTTAACCGTCTCTCTGGCAATGATTTTGCTTCCGATTGCGGCCTGGATCGGAATTTCAAAGAGCTGACGCGGAATCTCATCTTTCAGCTTCTCGCACATCTTGCGGCCTCTTTCATAAGAAGTATCTGCATGCACAATAAAAGAAAGGGCATCCACTTCTTCTTTATTTACCAGAATATCCAGTTTCACAAGCTCACTTCTCTCATAACCACAAAGTTCGTAATCCAGAGACGCATATCCTCTGGAACGAGATTTCAAGGCATCAAAGAAATCGTAAATAATCTCATTCAATGGAAGCTTATATTTCAGAAGAGCTCGTGTCTCTTCCATATATTCCATGCCAAGATACTGACCACGGCGCTCCTGGCAAAGATCCATAATGGCACCGATAAATTCTGTAGTTACCATAATCTCAGCATTCACGATTGGCTCTTCCATATATTCGATCTCAGATGGATCTGGAAGATTGGTCGGATTTGTCAGATCAATCACTTCGCCGTTTGTCTTGTGTACTTTGTAAATAACGCTTGGAGCTGTAGTAACAAGATCCAGGTCATATTCACGTTCCAGACGTTCCTGAATGATTTCCAGATGAAGCAATCCAAGAAATCCGCAGCGGAAACCAAATCCAAGAGCAACAGATGTCTCCGGCTCATAGAATAAAGAGGCGTCATTTAACTGCAGTTTCTCCAAAGCATCACGAAGATCCCCGTATTTCGCTCCGTCAGCCGGATAAAGGCCGCAGTAAACCATTGGATTTACTTTCTTATATCCAGGCAAAGCCTCCTCACATGGACGGTTATTGTCCGTAATAGTATCACCAACACGAGTGTCTCTTACGTTCTTAATGCTGGCGGTAATATAACCTACCATTCCAGCTGTCAGTTCCTCACATGGAATAAACTGCCCAGCTCCAAAATACCCAACTTCCACAACTTCTGCCACAAATCCAGTGGCCATCATACGGATGGTTGTGCCTTTGCGGACTTTTCCATCTACCATTCGGCAGAAAACAATGGCACCCTTATAAGAATCATAAATGGAGTCAAAAATAAGCGCCTTCAGCGGTGCATCCGGATTTCCTGCAGGTGCCGGGATCTTAGCCACTACCTGCTCCAGAACCTGATCTACATTCAGACCTGTTTTTGCAGAAATCTGCGGTGCGTCCTGGGCTTCAAGTCCAATCACATCCTCAATTTCATTGATAACACGCTCTGGCTCTGCACTTGGAAGATCAACCTTATTGATTACTGGAATAACCTCAAGATCATGATCCAGTGCCATATAAACATTTGCCAGCGTCTGCGCTTCAATTCCCTGTGCAGCGTCAACTACAAGGATGGCACCGTCGCAGGCTGCAAGGCTTCGTGAAACTTCATAGTTAAAATCCACATGTCCAGGTGTATCGATCAGATTGAAAATATACTCTTCTCCATCTTTTCCATGATATACCGTGCGGACAGCCTGGGATTTGATGGTAATTCCACGTTCTCTCTCCAGTTCCATATTATCCAGAACCTGGGCCTGCATTTCCCTCTCAGTCAAAAGTCCTGTCATCTCTATAATTCTGTCGGCCAGTGTAGATTTACCGTGGTCAATATGTGCAATAATACAAAAATTTCGAATTTTACTCTGGTCTGTCATTCCAGACATTCCTCCTCTGGTTATGCTTTACTGTTTATTCTATCAAGAGATTATAGCACAGATTAAATCTGTTTGTCACTTCCTTTTATATGGTTCCTGTTCACTCCGTTCACAGTAACATTCTTGACGGGATAAATTATATTATTTTTATCCTGTTCCGCAGCCCTTTAACACTCTGTTCAAAATGTCTGCAAAGGGTTCCATGGCGTTTTTTACTTCCTGCACCGTATTTGTCTGGGCACCGGCTTCCAGAAGCAGGGCTCTTTTTCGTAAATGAAGATTGTAGCGCAAGCCCGCCAGGTAAATCCCTCTGTAAAAATCAGGATAATACAACGCCGCCTGATATTCCAGCTGAAAAGAAAAAGCAAGATTGTCCTGTATGTAAGGATTGGGCAAATAAGAAACCTTCCCCTGGGCATTCGTGTAGCTAAGGCCATTATAAAAAAGAATCTGCGCAGTATCTTTTCCGTTTATTTCAGTTACCAGCCGTCTGTCTTCATCGATGCCATCTCTGTGCAGATCAATGACCACCTCCACAGACGGATTTTCTTCCAAAACCTTTTCTACGTAATCACAAGCATAATTATAGGCCTTATTCCGATCCAGTTCTCCGCTCATCATATCAAAAGCTTCTTTTATATGGATCACCTGATAACCATATTTTTCTGACAGCAAACTGGTCAGATAATTTCCAACACCCACAATCGTATCTTCCTCTTCTCCTTCCCTGGAATCGGAAAACGTTTCCTGGGAGTGACTGTGATAAATAAGGATCTGCGGCTCCAACGGGCCATGACTCAAGGAAAAATCCTCTGCCAGAAATTCAGCAGCATTTATTTTTGCGGCAGATGCATCTGTGTTCTCATCTACGATGTAAAAATTGTTCATTAGATAATCGTAATCCGACAGCTTGTCTCTGGACAGATCCAGAATTGGATGCGGGAGAACGATGTTAGACTGAGGAAGGGTATTTGCAGGCTGAGTTTCTGAATTTAAGTGATTTTCACTATTTTCTATGATTTCTAACATCTCAGAGTTATCTTTATTTTCTATTTTATCTGTATTATTTATTTTTTTACTTTCCTCAGAAACACTGCTGTTTTTTTCCAGACTGGCTTCCTTGGATTTCTTTGCATTTTCCTCTCGCAAATTACGCTCATTCTCTGCAACTTCTTCTAAATATGCTCCATTTCTCTTCCCAATCTCAGCCAGAGTTTCCCCATCCATTTCCATCCAGGTTTCCTGTGCTTTTTCCTCTGTAAAATAATAGAACGGAAACTGCCTGTACACATTATGCACAATTTCCCGCATGGAAAAAGGTCCTGGCAGCATAGCCAGAACCGCAAAAAAACACAGACAAAGAAACACGCAGAAAACCTTCTGGACTTTTGTCACGAAATCACCTCTTTAAGGTTATCCTATGACAGATTTTTCCTCCGTATGTTTCTTTTTTTAGGCTAACTTTCCATATTTTCAGTATTTTTCCACAGCTCACTACCTTTACATCAGCTTCATGCGCCAGAGCGTGGTAAAAAAATCATTCCCGCAATCTGCACACCCTGCTTTGCGGGAGATTTCACCCGAATTCGGTTGCCGTAGCCCGCTACGGTGCCCTCATCTGGGCAAAATCTCCCACAAATTGTGACGCACATCTTGCAGAAAGCCTTTTTCAAACACGCTCTAATAGATCTCTGCAAAAGTCATATTTAATCCTTCTGAAATCGTAAAACTCAGATATTTTATGGTCTCGTCCACATCTTTCGGCGTCACAAACATTCCATGAAGATGTGGGGAAATCATTTCTTCCAAAAATTCTTTCTGTTCGGCCTCGTCCAGTGTCTCAAGCAAATGAGCCATAGAATCATGAACAATAGTCGCCGCATCCACCACCGTAGGCACTCCGATCCCAATCACTTTTACATTCAGATTTTCTTCTGTAAGACCATTTCTGTGGTTTCCCACCCCTGATCCCGGAGTAATTCCTGTATCCGTGATTTGAATGGTCCGATTAAGGCGCCTGGTATTTCTTGCGGCAAGAGCATCCACAGCGATCACTACATCTGGCCGTGTTATTTCCACCACGCCCTCCACGATTTCCGAAGTTTCCATTCCAGTCTGCCCCATTACTCCTGGAACAATTCCGCTGATTGCATGAAGAATCTGCTTTTCTGTACTTTTCAGTCCATACTCGCGGATCAGATGGCGTGTCATATGAAGATTCCCAATTACTTCCGGTCCCAATGAATCCGCCGTAATACCCGGATTTCCAAGCCCAACAATAAGCACGGACTTTTCCTTTTCCAGACCGATCAGCTGGCGTAAATGTCTGGAAAGTTCTTCAGACACTTCCCTGTGATAGTCCTCATCTGGCGCTGAAAGCCCTTCCGATTCAATTGTAATATATGTCCCCTGAGGTCTCCCCATCGCCCTGGCACCATTTTCCGTGGTTATTTTCACCACAGTGGTTCGAATGTCTTTTTCCTCATTATAATCTTCCTGAACCTCCACCCCGCGCACTTCTACATTGTCCTCCGTAAAGCGTTCTCTTGCCTCTACCGCCAAATCGGTTCTGATCTTATAAGTTCCCAGCATATCAGTTCCTCCATACTTTCCCAAATTCTCCCTTATTACCGGCTCCACCTGCTGTTTTCTGTGTGCAAAATATATTTCCCAGTGCAATTCATACTCTTCACAGCCACACCTTTCGATTTTTATATAATTTCCCCACTTTTTTGCAAAAATATGTATGTCAAGCATTTTTGAAAATATGTATTGACAATCCAGGGGAATTATTATAAACTATATAAGCATGTTCATAGGAACGCCCGTGTCTGTTCTTATGATGCAAAAAATTAATCATCATTCACGAATTGGAGGTGTACGAATTGGCTAACATCAAATCTGCAAAAAAGAGAATTTTAGTTAACAGAACAAAAGCTGCGAGAAACAAATCCATCCGTTCTGCTGTTAAGACTTCCATCAGAAAAGTTGACGCAGCAGTAGCAAACAACGATAAGGCAGCAGCAGAGGTTGCATTAAAAGAGGCTATCTCTACAATCAGCAAAGCAACTTCCAAAGGTGTTTATCACAAAAACAACTGCGCAAGAAAAGTTTCCCGTTTATCCAAAGCCGTTAACAGCATTGGCTAATAGATATCTGAATTTTTAGTTATAAGCTTATAAGTGAAAATTAAGGCAGTCGAACCGTCATCGACTGCCTTTTTTCTGTATTTTTTTGCATTCCTGTTCAGCCCACTGCCTATTTTTGCAAACATCATAGCCTGCACCAAAACGTCATCTTCTGGCTGAACTATACTTCACGATCAGTAATTCCACACTAAGCACATCCTGCAATTTGCCTGTCTTCACAGCTTCCTCTGCATCCACAAAATCCGTCACTGCCTGACGAAGTTCACTGATTCTATAGGATCTTGCACAGACTGCAATATTTTTCACCACAAAAGACGGCACTCCCAGTCTTGATGCCATCACCGGCTGAGGGATTCCTTCTTCTGCATATTCTTTTACCAAAAGCAGCTGGCGAAACTGTTTCGCCAAAAGAAAAAGGATTCTCATCGGGGGCTCTTTCAGCGTAAGAAGATCATAATACAGATCCAGTGCCCTCTTCTGATTTTTCTCCGTTACTGCCCGGACCATATCAAAAATCTTATTCTGGGTCTGAGTGGTACAAATCTCCAGAATGTCCTCTCCTGTTACCACATCCCGGTCACCGGTATAGGAAATTATCTTCTCCAGCTCCATCCGCAGATTTCCCATATCCACACCAGTCATGGTAAGAAGAAGCTCCATATCCCGCTGGGTGATCATCTTGCCTTCTTTTTTCAGAAGCCCGGCAGCCCAGCGCATTAGCGTTTTCTCATCCTGCTGCACAAATTCTCCGATTCTACCTGCTGCCTTTACGGCTTTATACATACGGTTTCTTTTATCCACCTCATTTTCTACAAAAATAAGGCAAAGATAGTCTGGCAGTTCTTTCATATAATCAGCCAGTTCATCACATTTATTCTTAAAAAAGCCGGTATCTTCCAACAAAACCACCCTACGGTCTGCAAAAAAAGGCATGGTCTCACAAAGGTCGATCAGTTCCTTCACATCAATGTTCCGACCCTCATAATGATTAAAATTCATGGTGTCATCTTCTGGATTCAGCGCCTGCACCAGTTTATGTTTATACTGCTGTTTCAGGTAAGCTTCCTCACCATACAGCAAATACGCCTGTTTAAAATTGCCCGTCTTTATATCTTCCTGGATATTCTTCAAAATATACGCTCCTGTCAGCTTCTTGTCGGTCAGGACATTCCCCAAAGGTTACTATTCACGATCTGACCAGTAGCCCCCCAGACTCTTTCAGCCAGGGTGATAGAGCTGTACCCGACATTCTACTAAACCATACCACAAATTGTGTCTTTATAAAAGTGCCTTTTTCGCTCTACATACTATTTCCCTTTTCCAAAAATTTCTTAATCCTTATCCCCTCTTTCTCCCAGCAAACTTTCACAGCACCGCTCTCCATAGTAAAACTGGTCTGGCACCCGGTTTCTTCCAGGCGTTTCGTAATTTCCGGTGACGGGTGGCCATAGGTATTGGTAGAAGAGCAGGAAATCACAGCATATTCCGGGCGCACTGTATCAAGAAACTGTTGACAGGTAGAGTAATGGGAGCCATGGTGTCCCACCTTCAAAAAGTCCACATCTTCCAACATTCCCAATTTCAGCAATTTCTTTTCCGTTTCTTCCCCGATATCACCTGTCAAAAGGCCAAGAAACTCCTCATATTTTACTTTAATCACCATACCATCTTCATTTACGTCTGCGCCAGAAGCGCTGACAGCAGGAGCAATTATCTGCAATTGCAATTTACCTGCATTCAGGCAGTCTCCTTCCTTCAGGGTTCTCACTGGAATTCCGGCCGCTTTTGCTGTCTGTTTCAGTTTTTCCCATGCAGCAGGAGGATTTTCCCACTCAGGCAGATACAAGCATCCCAATTTTACTGAATTCAGTTTTTTTACAGCCATCTCCAATATTTCCTGTACACCACTGATATGATCCTGATCTGTATGAGATATAAAAATTCCATCAATCTGAGAAATCCCCTGATTTTTCAGATACGGTAAAACCTGATATTGTCCCACACCTGATTTGTTTGTGCTTCCACCATCCACCAGAAAGCAATTCCCTTCCGGCGTCCGCAACACAAGCCCGTCGCCCTGTCCCACATCCAGACAGCTGACAGAAAATGGTTCCGGCTCACGCCATATAAGAATAGACATGGCCAGGCATACAACTACGAAAGCAATTATTTTTCTCTCCCTCTTCCCTTTCTGTGTAAGTATCCAGACTGCTCCTGCAAACAAAATATAATATACAGCCACCTGCCACAGCTTTGGTTGTCCTGTGATCCAGATACCAAAAGGCAGATTCCCAGATAGTTTACATAACTCTTCATAAATTCCAGAAAGAACCTTTCCAGGCAAAATCACAACACGCCCAACGGAAAAGCTTACACACCCAGCAAGCAATCCAATAACTCCGCTTCCCAGAACAACTCCTACTGTAGGAAGCACCAGCAAATTTAAAAAAATTCCAACCAGTGAAACTTCTCCGAAAAAATATAAGGAAACAGGAAGCATGGTCAGCTGTATTCCTATAGATGCGCCTAAAGCCAGATTTGCTTTGCAAAAACCTCCGGCAAATTTTTCATATATTTGCCCTGTATGTTTTCCTAAAATCATACAGCAAATATTTTTAAACTTTTTTCCAGCAGGTCTTTTCCATGCACTCTTTTTTCTCCGCACATTTTCCCCTTTTTCAATACGGGATAAATCCATACTCTTTGTTAATGCAGGAACCACTACGCCAGCTCCTGCTACCGCGCTAAATGACAAAAGGAACCCACTGTTATATAAATATGCTCCTGAATCTCCAAGAATTAACATAGCCGAAACAGCCAGCGCCGTTGGCAGATCATAAATCCTTCCGGTTATTTTCGCCCCTACAGATATCAAAAACATACAGACTGCACGCATAGTAGACACACTTCCACCAGTCATCACGCCGTATTGAAGCAAAATCAGCAGGGCAATTATCCCAGACGGCCAGATTCCCATTCCAGTCTTCATCAGAAGATTATAAATTCCCATCCCAATCACACTGATATGCAGCCCCGTCTGGGGTTTTCCCCTGTCTAATATAGATGGCAAAAGAGTTATTATGAATCTAAATCATAATTTTCCTCACCCACACAAGTAAAGAGGGATAAGGGGGATACCAAAAAGCCCCCCTTATCCCCTATTCTTTTTTCCTTATTCATATCCCAAAATACTTCTCGTAGATTTTGATGCTGACTTAATAGCTCTGCCATTTTCTTTTGCTTCTTTTTCTCCAAGATTAAGAATGCGTCTTGCAACGTCTTCATAATTCCCCATTCTGGATAAACGCACCCTCAGGCAAATAGCTGTTCCTTGCAAATGACAAGACTTCGAATACGTTTTTTTGCCACTTTCATCAATCTTCAATGCAGCATCTCCGCTTGCTATTATAAAACTGCCTCCAAGTTCTGCACATATGTGGCTTATCATATATAATCCGTAACCAGAATTTGCCCATTCGTCATTTGAAAAATTTTGTCCTCCTGGCACAAATGTCCTTGATATACCAGGACTTACAGCATATTCAAGTGCTTCTTCATCGCTATGTATAAGATTCTCATACGCATTATTGCTCAATAAACTATTTCTGATTCCTATTCCTTCATCCATTATTGCAAGTTCGACCAAGTCAAATGACGGCCAATATTGTGCACAATACCATATTGCATCTCCTTGGCTATGTTCCGGAATATTCCTCATGATTTCTGTTAATGCATAGCTCAACCATTTTTTATAAGAAGCGTTTCCTTGAGATAAAACATTTGCCATTAATTTTGATTTGTTTACAATAACTTCCTGTATACGTTCTAAATTGGCAGCACCAGTTTCTCTTAAATCCGATATCTTCAAACAGGTAATCGGAAGATATCTTTGATTGCCATAATTCTCACTGAAGTCTTTTCCCTGCTTTATACCAACCGCTCTATAAAAGCGCATGTGCTCTGCATATCCATTATTACACTCATGTGCTACACATTTTTTTACATCTGACCTTTTCCTAAGCTGCCAGATTGTCCTTGAGACAACCAACATAGGAAAGGGATCACAATTATGTACATCTGAGAAATCGAACACTTCGCCCTCAGACAATTGATAATCTTGTATCTCACCTGAAAATTTTAGAGCATTATCAGCAGTTAAATCCGGTACTTTTATCATCCTATCCCTCCTTAGTGAATATATCGTCAGCTTATTCTTTCTTATTTAATATTATAACAAAAATGGTGTGACTGTCCAACCATAGCCACACCATTTTTGTAATCCATTTATTGATTATTTTCTTTCTTTGCAAAGAATGCCCCATAATTAAACATCTTCATGCTCTGGTATCTGCCCATGTCCAACAGATTGTTTATTATGATTTCCACGTCCCTGTCCTCACCGGACGTCTCATGCAGTCTCTGGCATATCCTTCCATAAGCTGCAAGCATTTCACTGTAGAGTTTTTCACAGTAGCTGCCTTCTGCAAACTCATTCTCTACCACACTGCTTTCTTCACAATCGAACTTATCCAGATCATAATGCCCGTTCATCAGATCATAGATCATCGTTTTGAATTCTTCATCCTGTACTCTCATATACATCCTCATCACTTTCCGTTGTCATAAGAATGCATAGAAAAAGGGAAGCCAGTCTTGTCAGATACACTCAAACTGCTCCCCCTTACTTCTTCAGCGTCCTTACGAAGTTCATTAGAATTCTCCGCTCATCCGCACTTAAGTCATCCCATATCTCCAATAGTTCCTCTTGCTCATCTGTTAGGTCAGGCCGCATACCATCTCCGGCAAAAAATTGTGCGATTGAAATCCCGAATGCATCGCAGATTCTTTCCAAGGTCGGTACTGTAGGTATGCTCTTTTTATTCATTATATTTGCCAACGCTGTCTGTGACATATCTGTGAGCTGTGCAAGTCTGTATTTGGAGACTTTATGTTTGCTGCATAATTCTTTTACCCTTTTTGGTATGTACTCCTCTGTACGCAAGTAAACTACACCTCTCTTCTATTTGTACGATATACATATTGTAACCGTAAAACAGAAGAATTATTAGAACCATATCTCTTGCACATTTTACTCTAGTGCAGTGGAGTAGTTTGGTAAAAAAATATGAACAGCAAGGTTATGCAGTTCAGTTTCGTATCATAATAAATCCTTATTTTTCCTTGTTTCTATCATTCTCATATCATCATGTTTCAGCTATAAGCATACCATTCACATGAAAATCCAGCAATAAAATTCGTTCGACATATTTCGTCTTTTTTCTTGCTCTGGAATTCATATTACTCCAGTCCACTTTATTAAATTACACAATCTTTTTGCACATCTGGTAGATAATTTAATTTGCGTAAGAAAAAGAAACAGGAGGTACTATCTATGAATCAAACGCATACATCTGTCAATCATAGACAGATAGGATACCGTATCAAGGAAGTAAGGGAGCAGAATCATTTTTCACAGGCACAGCTTGCGGAAATGACTGACCTTTCTGTCTCCTACATAAGTCACATTGAAAATGCGAAAAGGAAAGCCAGTCTGGAATCTATTATCCGAATCGTAAATGTTCTCGGCATTACCGTAGATGAACTGCTTGCCGGAGTACAGATGAACAATCCAGCAGCATACCAGACAGACATCGATATCCTCATGGAGGATTGTTCAGAAAATGAAAAAAGATTCATCTATGAACTTATAAAAGCAAGTCTTGAAACTATGCACAAAAACGACTGGGAACTCACTTCCAAAGACACGTGCAGATAAATGTACATTATTTTTACACAAATAAATTGCCTTTTAAATAGACTATAGGGATATGTCTGTCCGTATAGTCTATTTTATTTCCGTATGAAAATTTTATAATAAAATCCAACACAGAAATAAAGGGTGGTAAGTCATGAACGAAAATGAGCAGAAAGTCGGCTCAATCGCCGATCAAAAAAGTAAGATAAGGGAACGTTATAAAGGAATCAACCCTGATGAACTTGATGTGATTCCGGCTCTTCCGCAGGAAGATATATTTGCAGTAGAAAATGAACAGCGTGTTGCCGTATATGCGAGGGTGTCAACAGACGATCCACGCCAGACATCTTCCTATGAATTACAGAAAAACCATTACCACGATGTCATCAATAAAAGTCCGAACTGGAAGCTGGTGCAGATCTATGCGGATGAAGGAATATCTGGTACTTCCCTCCAACACCGTGACCAGTTCAAGCTGATGATTGAAGACTGCAAAAAAGGTGAAATAGATCTTATCGTGACCAAAAGTGTATCACGTTTTGCCAGAAATGTGGTGGACTGTATCGGTTATGTCCGGGAACTTCTTGCACTTCCCCATCCTGTCGGTGTTTTCTTTGAAACAGAAAGACTTAACACCTTTGATCCTAAAAGTGAGATGGTTTTATCCTTCATGGCTACGCTTGCACAGGAAGAAAGTCATACAAAAAGTGAGATCATGAATGCATCTATCGAGATGCGTTTTCGAAGAGGAATCTTCCTTACACCGATACTTCTTGGGTACGATCATGATGAAGACGGAAACCTTGTCATTAATGAAAAAGAAGCTAAAATCGTTAAACTCATTTTTATGATGTATCTGAATGGTTGCACCTGTCAGGAAATTGCCGATACCCTGACAGAACTCGGCTGTGAAACAAAGAAGGGAAATACCGTATGGTCTCCCGGTTCCATCCTTCAGATACTGCAGAATGAAAGACACTGCGGTGATGTCCTTGCACATAAAACCTATACTCCGAATTACCTCAATCACAAATCAAAGAAGAATATGCAGAATCGTCCGCAGTACAGGAAGCGTAACCACCACGAAGCCATCATATCAAGGGATGACTTCATCGCAGTCCAGAGGCTGATCAGCAATGCCAAATATGGGAATAAAGGGATTCTTCCACAGCTAAAGGTTATACCTGGAGGAGTTCTGAAAGGCTTTGTATCCATTAATCCCAGATGGGCGGGGTTTAAAGAAGCTGATTACATGAATGCTTCTTCCAGTGTTTACGACAGCACAGAGCAGTCTGTCCCCTCTTCCGGTCATGTGGAAGTAAAATCTGGCGAGTTTGACCTACGCGGATATGAAATCGCACGCTCACAATTCTTTGACAGCACGGATCGGGTAACCGTAACATTCGGTCCGAGTGATATCCGCTTTTCCTCTCCTGCTGTCCGTAAACTTGACAGCACACTCGTGGAACTGCTCATCCATCCAAAGAAACAAGTTTTCGCAGTAAGAAATGCCGGAAAAGACTGCCGGAATGCCATGCAATGGTCTAAAAAGAGAGACGGCAAAAGCTCTCCCCGTGAAATCAGCGGGACTGCATTTCTTCCCACACTCTATTCCCTCCTCGGTTGGAATGATGACTGCCGTTACCGCATCACGGGAGTAAAACGGGGCAGTGGAATTAATGCCGTACTGCTCTTCAACCTCTCTGAACCGGAGATATTTATTCCCAATGACATGATCGGTGCACCAGATACGGATTCTGCTATAAAACCTTTTACGGACAACCAACAGAGAAATATTCGGGCCTATCCACCTGATTGGGCAGACACGTTTGGGAGCAATTATTACAGCCACGCACAGGCAGAGGAACTTGCCGGATTCAGCGGACGCAAAGCTCCGGATATCTCCCACGTCCCGGTAACATACAAAGACACCGATATACAGGTCACCAGTAAAATTGACATTGAAAAGAACATTAAACAGATCATGTCAGATATGAAGGAGAACACAAATGAACATACCGACAAACAATGAAAAGAACACCATTCCCGTGACTGAGGATGATGCTTTCAGCTATGACGGATATCAGGTTGTCCGTGGCGAGTTCTTCGCCCACACCTATGAGCCGTCCTTTACCTTTAATTCCAGCAAGGTGTCCGTAAATACTGCATGCATAAAAAAGCTGCCAGATACGGATTTCGTGCAGATACTTGTAAATCCTGATGAAAAGAAACTGGCGGTGCGCCCATGCCAGGAGGATGAGAAGGATTCCTTCCGGTGGTGCTCCGCAACGGCAAAACGCTCTCCAAGGCAGATTACCTGCCGTATCTTTTTTGCCAAGGTCGTGTCGCTTATGGGATGGAATTCATCCTACCGCTATAAACTGCTTGGGAAGCTGATACGGTCAGACAATGAACTGCTCTTTGTCTTCGACCTCACCACGCCTGAGATTTTCGTGCGTGAGGAGAAGGAAGACGGAAAGATAAAAGCGTCCCGCACGCCAAGCTATCCGGAAGAATGGCAGAACCAGTTCGGTGTGCCTGTCGAGGAACACCAGAGCAGTTTACAGGTCAACATGTTTGACGGTTATGCGGTGTTCGGCATCTCCGAAAATAATACCGCTGAACCGGAAGAAGAAAAAACAGAACATCCAGAAAAGGAGGAACAGCATTATGAACAGAGAAACCTCTTTGAAGCCGGTCCTATGCATTGACTTAAAGAAAAACAGGATACGCATACACAAGCTCACGCTCCATATGCTAGGTGACCCGGAGTATATCCAGCTACTTGTAAATCCTCAGAACAGTATGATTGCCATAAGAAAAAGTGTGCGCAAGGATTACCTTGCCCACCGTGTACGTTATAGTAAAGCTGACAGCCGTTACTGCTACGAATTATACAGTACAGAACTTTTACAGGCCTTACGGTACACGGGCATGCATCTGGAAAACAACCGCAGCTATCGTATTTATGGTGCGTTGAATCCAAAAGAATGTCTCGCCAGCTTTTCCATGAATGAATGCATACTTGTAGATGATATGACACGAACGGAGGAATCAGTATGAAAAACAGAGCCGTCCAGGAACTTCTGACCGATCCGGAATTTGATGAGCTGATACAGCCAAGGGAAGAAAAGTACTTGGAAGAACTTGAAGAAAACATCTTTGACCACGGATGCCTGGAGCCTGTATGTGTATGGGACGGCGTCATACTTGACGGTCATCTGCGCTATAAAATCTGTACAAAATGGGATATCCATTTCAACGTCCGGCGCATCATATTTGAAAGCCGTGATAAGGCAGTCTCTTTTATCTGCCATGAACAGCTCAAACGTACAGACCTCACCGGGGAATACAGGAAATACCTGATAGGCCGACTGTTCCGTGCGGACATGAATACCGCCAATGATGAATTTATGAAAAAACACCCCGACATGGAACTAAATGCAGACGGTCAGATATCACAAAAATACGTCCGGAAATCAGATATCGCCACCATCATAGGGACAGAATTTAATTTCGGTTTTTCCACGGTCACAAAATATGATATCTATGCACGTGCGGTCGATGACCTAAAACGAAAAAGCCCGGAAATCGCAGAAAAAATACTAAACGGAAAACTCCGGGTATCCCATGAAAATATCATAGAACTCTCCCGTCTTCCCATTGAAGATATTAACGGATTAAAAAGGCTTCTGGACAGCGGTTCTATCGATCGTATCGGATACTCGCAGCTCCGTCATGAACTTAGGTGGCAGAGGCTTCCTACCGGAAAACCTGATTCAAGAAGGATAAAACGTGAAAAAGAAAGTGCCGAAGCCGGAATAAAGCAGATGCCCGTCACTGACCCGGATGCTGAACTTGAAAGCCTTAAATTTACAATTCCTTCATGGTCTAAAACCATATCAAGGACAATGGAGCTTACTAATTTTCCCTCCACATCCAAGGATGCGAGATGTGAAGTGAAAATGCAGCTGTTAAACCTTACAAGAAAAATAACAAAACTGCTTTCGCAGCTTGAGGAGGATGATTCAGATGACAGAAGAACAGACAACAGAACAAATGACGCCGGATGTTGACCTTATGCAGTTCGTACCAAGGGTACATTTTGAGCAGATTCCTATCAGGAATCTCGTATCCAATCAGGAATATCAACGAAATCTCTCACAGCACCATGTACAGAATGCTGCCGCACATTTTGATCTTTACCAGATAAATCCCGTAAAGGTCAGTCGTAGAAACGGAATCAATTATGTATTCAATGGGCAGCATACCATTGAAATTGTTGCTCTCGTTTCTGGTTCAAGAGAAACGCCTGTATGGTGCATGGTTTATGATGATTTAGAATATGAGCATGAGGCAGACATTTTTGCAAACCAAATGAAATATGTAAAATCCTTGCTGCCGTACGAAATATTTATGGCCAACATAGAGGCCGGCAATGACAAACAGCTCATCATCCGTGACCTGGTGGAATCCTATGATCTTACCATCGCATCCACCACGACTCCCGGCGGTATTTGTGCTGTCGCAACTCTGGAAAATATCCACGACAAATACGGATACCATATGCTCGACCATGTCATCCGACTCATCGCAGCTACATGGGAAGGCGCATCCCAGTCCTTCAGTGCAAACATGATGAACGGACTGGCACGTTTCCTGAATGCTTATGGTGATGCAATAAAAGATGATGTGTTTAAAGAAAAGCTTGGAAGGATATCCATCAAGGAACTCGCCCGCACTGCAAAAGACAGGCGTTCCGGTTCCCTCGGATTTGCAGAAGCCATACTGATATACTACAACAAAAAAAGCCGGAATCCGCTTACCTGGGATAAACTTTATACCCATAAACTTCCGCATAAAAAGGACATAGAAGAAGAACCGTCCGACATCCCTGAACATGGAGATACGGACGGCGAAAGCAGCCAGATGGAACTGTTTGGTCTTCATAACAGCGGGGTTTCCGGGTGATCTACACGGAAACCTTTACCCTGCTACCTTCCAGAAAGAAGAACTCGTATTTTTTCGCACCAAGCACTGTCACTTCGCAGAGTACAAGCTGTGCGATCTCCGGGACAAATCTGGTAAGCGGATCATTTCCCACGGCTTCCATCATCTGTTCTGCCCTGATCTTTTCAAGCGGTGTTCCGTCTGTCTTCATCTGCTGCCATCTTTCCATATGCTTATCCCTGTCCGTAACCATTCTGTTGAAAGCTTTCATAAACCCCTTTTCGAGGTCAGCATTGCTAACATAGGCATTTGTACACACCACCTTTCCGTCTTTCCTATGATTCTTGCACTGCCATTGCACGATGCCTCTTGATTTCCATGAATGTCTTGTGAACAGACTGCCGCATTCCCCGCAGAACACCTTCTCACAAAACGGCACGCAGTCAGCACCGTAACTGTATCTGTCCGTTCCGTGGTCTTTCATGAACTTTTCTCTTCGTTCAAATTCTTCCTGCACTGCATTCCATGTCTGCTTATCAATGATTCCCTTATGACTGTCCTTTACATAGACTTGTGCGATCTCACCGTTGTTCTTGACCTGTCTCTTTGTAAGGAAATCTGCCGTATAAGTCTTCTGCAAAAGTGCATCACCCATGTGCTTTTCCTGTTTTAAGATTCCTACGACCGTGCTTGGATACCATTTAGTCTGCCCAAGACACCCAGGAATCTTCTCTTCCGTAAGCTCCTTTGCAATCTGTGCCGGATTAATTCCGATAAGGAAATCCCGGTATATCCTTCTCACCGTTTTTGCCTGTTCCTTATTGATAACAAGCTTTCCGTTCTCATCCTTATCATATCCTAGGAATTTGAATGTATTGAGGTGCATCTCACCATTCTTGAATTTTGTACGAATCCCCCATTTGCAGTTTTCCGAAATATTTCTGGATTCATCCTGTGCAAGAGAGCTTAAAATAGTAAAAAGAAGTTCTCCCGTAGAATCCAGTGTATTGATATTTTCCTTTTCAAATACGATGCCAATTCCAAGGCCTTTTAATTTTCTGGAATATGCCAGGCAGTCCTGCGTATTCCTTGCAAAACGGCTGATGGATTTTGTTATGACAAGATCTATCTTACCACCCTCGCAGTCTGCTATCATCTTTTTGAACTGTTCCCTTTTCTTCGTATTCGTACCTGAGATTCCCTCATCTGCATAAATGCCGGCCATTTCATAATTCTCATGCTCATTGATATATTTCGTATAATACTCGACCTGTGCTTCGAAACTATGGAGCTGGTCTTCCTGATCTGTTGACACACGGCAGTAGGCTGCCACCCTTATTTTCTTTTCCTGTACCGCCTTATGCCCTGTCCGCGCCTTTTGGCTTCTTGCTGGTATAACTGTAACGCTTCTTGCCATTCTTATCATCCTTTCTTTGAATATAAATGTCTTTTGTTATCTCTCCCCACCCTTGTATAACAGAATCAGGGATTCTCGTTCCCAAGCAGAATTCTTTTCCTTTCCGCTTCTTTCCATTGCATACCCATATGACCTTACGGTTTTTGCTGTCCACATATCGTACAAGTCTGCTTCCGCACAATCCGCAGTAGATCTTATTTCTGTAAGGATACGCCTCCGCAGTATTTTCAGGAATCGGCTCCGGCTCTTTCCTTTTATGCCTTCTTTTCCATGAGATCTCCTTCAGATAGGTAAATTTCTTTGTACCCTTAGCTGTCAGTTTTTCTCCGATATACATATTTCCATCAAAATCCCATGCCTCCCGCAAGATTCCGTCTGGAATATTTATCCCTTTACAGAAGGATTTTCCAAACCGCTTTGTTCCGCTGCACCCCCAGTTGAGCCTGTTACCCTTACTGTAGATGCGCCTGTAAAGAGGATGACCACATTCGGCACAAAATATCTTATTCATGTATGGGTAATTCTCTTCCGTGAATTCTTCTATTATCGAGCCTTCCGCAAGATAATCCCTCTTTGCATCAAGGGCATCCTGTGCCTTCTGCCAGAGTTCCGGAGATACGATTGCCTCGTGGTCATCCTCGATATACCATGCGTCAACCTCTCCCCGGTTTCTGACCAGTTTTCTTTCATCATTCACAAAAAACTTATGCATGATATAATCGCCTTTGTATATCTCATTTTCCAGAATACGAAGCACCGTACTGTCAAGCCATTTTGCACCGCCCACCGTTTTTACTTTATTTTCATTCAGGTAACGCTTAATGGCTGCATGGGTATATCCTTGTGATGCCATCTCATAGATTTTTCTTACCCATACGGCTTCCTCTTCATCTGCAATATAGACTCCCCTCTCATCTTTCTTAAAACCGAAAGAACGCTCAAGATACTGCACGGGGATTCCCGCCTCGTACTTTCTTTGGTACACCATCTTTGCACCAACACTTCCGCTCTCACTTTCTGCCTGTGCAAATGCTGCAAGGATCGTAAGCATAAGTTCACCTTCACCTGACAGGGTATTGATGTTCTGGAGTTCAAAAAAAACACCTACATTCAGTTCCTTCAGCTTTCTTGTTGCTTCCAGAACGATTGCGGTGTTTCTTGCGAACCTTGATACGGATTTTGTTAATATAAGATCTATTTTCCCTTTACGGGCATCGGCTAACATCTTCTGCAGACCAGGACGTTTTTCCTTGAATCCCGATATGGCAAAGTCACTATAGACTCCGGCATACTCGTAATCAGGATTGCTGGTAATAATTTCTTCATAATGCCTGATCTGGTTTTCCAATGAATTTTCCTGTTCATCCGCATCTGTTGATACACGGCAGTAAGCACAGACTTTTAATTTTTTCTTCTGTCTGCCGTTTCCTTCCCTTATCTGAATCTCCATGAGCTGTTTCTCCTTTCTTTGGGTAGTCTATATATCACTCAGAAAGCCAATAATAGCAAGTAGAATCTGTGATACCTTTCACCTTTCTTTTCTTGGTATAAGCAGAAAAAAATACGGCTGACAGCCCTGACAGACCATCAGCCATATTCTTATCTTAAAAGCTCATTAACCCTTTTCTGCACAGCAGCATAATCATATCCGGCAGAAGTAATTCTTTTCTTTCTGTCAGCACCATTTCCCCACTTGCCCTGAATGACTTCACGCGCAACCGTATCAATGGATTTCCTGTTGGATGAACCACTCTTTACAAGCTGGTTGACTTTATCCTGCACGGCAGCATAATCATATCCGGCTGCTTTCAGACGGTTTTTCCGATCATCTCCATTGCCCCATTTTCCTGCGAGGACTTCTTTTGCTACTTCTTCCACACTCTTCTTTCCTGTAGCCGGAACGGGTGTTGCCGTTGCTGCATCATACTTCGGAGCAGCATATCCCCGGATACATCCCCATCCGACAGGGATCACACGCCTTGCTACCGCTTCTCCTTTATTACCCTCAATGACGGTGATATTACCACCGGATACGGACTCCACATATCCAATATGGTCAGCATATCCGTCATTCGGCTGTGAAGATTTGTCCCAGTTATATGTGATCACATAACCCGGTTTTGGTGTAATCGTACCATCCTCAATCCAGATCCCTTTCTGCTTAAAGATCTCAATGTGTTTCTCTACCCCGCACTCACGGCCAATAAGGTCTGCGCATCCTGCCTTAACTGCTGCAGCAGATACACAAGTATCACACCACTCATCCGTGTACTTTACAGCATATCCCCTCGGCAGTGGTTTTACGCTGTTATACAGATCAATAATCTCTTTGAATTTTCCATTGGATTCATTAAATCCAATCCATCCCCTCATCACATTTAATACGCTTTCTGCTGTCTTTCCCATAGTTTTCTTCTCTCCTTCATCATATTTTGTCAGCCCATACTGGCGGATAAGTTTCATGCAGTTTTCCACATAAGAAGACGATGTTGCATAACCGTCAGCACGGATAGTTTCAAGATATTTTTCCGGATCTGTGATCCCCCTCAGATTCTGGTAACGGGATAACTGGATAAACTCAAAATATCCCCTGATTCCGTCTTCCATCGAATCGTATACACGGAAATTGTCACTGATTGTTGTGAGCGTTCCCGGTGTGTACTCCTCCTGTGTTTTCATGTTTACGGATTTTCCTCTCCATCTGCTTCCACACTTCAATCCAAAATAATTGTGATACTGGGATGAGAGCTTACTTTCACCCCAGCCGGATTCTAGAATTGCCTGTGCAATCACCGGAGAATGAACCAGAATGCCATATGCGGATGCATATTTCTGCACATACCCTGCAACACTGGAAATAAATTCATTTTTCGTCATGTCACTCCTCACTTTCTGAACGGTCATGTAACTGCTCCAATACTGCTTTGATCTTCTGTGGCACTGGAAGCCCCAGATGGGCGGCATTTTCCAGAAGGCTCACACCTTCGTTTGAAATGTAAAAGAAAATCACGGCCGTTCTCAGTACACTTCCTGTCCCGATCACATGAAGGTCCAAAATATTTGCGATTCCTACCAACAGGAAAATCAATACTTTCCGGCAGATGCCTCGAAAGCCGACCTCGCTTGACAGAGTCCTGTCGCTAACTGCACACATTACCCCCGTGACATAATCAATGGCTACAAAGGCGATCAGTGCATACAGCAATCCATCGCATCCTCCTAAAAAGTAACCAAGCCATCCTCCGACAGCCGAAAACACGAACTGTACTGCATTCCAAAATTCCTTCATTGTCTTGTCCTCCTTATTTTTTTATGAAAAAAGCAGCTACCCGTAATGGATAACTGCCTGTTTCCAGATTATTATGAAACTGCTTTACTTCCTGCCAGGGGAATCAGAGTCCCATCATCCCTGGCAAAATAAAGATTTCCTTTTTCAGTGATATACACTGTTCCGCTGGTACCTTTCTTCGGCATCTTTGCCTGTACCACTTTTCTAACTTCGAGATAAAGTGTATCCCCTTCATCCGATTTACTCACTTCTTCCTGAGTATCATTCATGTACACCCCATTGAACTCACAATGCAGATCATCTGCGGAAAAAATAATGATCCTGAGTGTTACTGAAGAAGCCGATGCTGGGATGGATACCTGCACTTTTGCAGCCGTATCTGTCTGAAGAATATAATTTAATGCGCTCCCATCCACGACCATTTCAAGTCTTGCGGAAGCACCTACCAGTTTTCCCACTCCAAATTCCACGATTTTTCCCTTTACCTTTTCAAGCAGATCGGAATCAAAAAAACAGGAGAAGGCCTCCCATGCACCTGTAAATGTTGCTTCAAAACTATAACTGCCCCATACATCAGGTGATTTTCCGTTACTCATAACCCATGTATTTGTATCCGGAAGAAGGTTTGTAAGTCCGCCTGCATTCCAGTTGTTTTCAGCAAATTTCAGTTTCGCCCCGATCGGATGTACATGATCCGCTCTTGCAACAGAAACGGATCCTCCGGCATAAGCCTCTTTCCCGCATGGCATGTAGTCCTTATCTGTATCTGAAAAATTCTTATTAAAAGCACTATTCTTGCTGAATGTATTCTCTTTTTTCTCCAATGCAGCCTGTAAAACATCCTGTGTCACAACACCAGAAAAATCCACTTTTACATCCACCTTGGAATTCCCGGAAAATTTAAGGAATATCCTGTGGGTAATATATACGGGTGTATCCGAAACTGGGATATAATCTGGGGCATCTGCCTGTGACACTAAAAAAAGGACATCTTCATTTGAAGTGTCCTTCGCATATAATCCTATCTGCTGATGGTAAAATTCTGTTGTAATTTCTGCATTATCAAGATAGATATCCAAATATGCAGCTCCTTTGTCATCTTCGGCAAAATCAGAAAACTTCATATTTAACTGTTGATGCGTGATATCCGTCAGATTCTCAAGCTCTGACGGAGTTGTATAATCACTTCCAGCCACTGCCTTGCTGATAACCAGAGGTTTCTTTCCTGCAAGATCCGACAGCAGCTGCATTCCTTTTGCCGTAATCACCGTATGATCACTTTTCCAAACACCCATATAAGTCCCTCCTAATGTCTGTATTTTATAACCTGTGTTTCTGCCGAAACTCCGTAATAAACAGCTTCGTGCGTGTATTCTTTCTTTTCATCCGTGCAGCCATATCCAATCTTTTCCGAAATTGCAACCGCCACAAAAATATCCGCTGTTTTCTCCTGATACGGTTCCGGCTCGAGTTCATTTCCCGGTATGATACGGACATCCGTAAAAGACGGAGAATACGTTCCATCTGTCGTATTTAAAGAAACCGCATATTGGATATGAGTCACTGTCTTATCCGTAGTATAGAACAGCCCATCTGCTTTTTCATATCCATCAAAGGAATCCTCCCCTTTCCTTTTTACCCTTACAAACATCTTGACAGTTGTTTTCCCGCCAGCTGTTGCAATACACTGCACCGCTACCCCGTTCACAGGCTGCGGCAGCTTTATCTCTTCCGAGCGGTAATATCCATGTGGACAGTACAGATTATATCTTCTCTGCATATACTGAATTTTATTTGGAAATGCCACCGGATCTTTGCTTGTGTCCACGCCTTTCCCCGGAATCAGTGCCACATAATTGTGGGCAGTATCTTCAACTACAAAATAAAAAGACATGTGTTTTGTGCTTGCATCTCCCATTACGGATTTTTTCAATGTATAGGTCAGCATGGTATTGCCCTCGGTAAGCTCATAATTCAAAAAGGCATTCCCAATATAATGGAAATTTGTATAATCTCGCTCATTTTCTGCATCCTTATCCCATTTGAACAATGACTGGTTGTAAATCATGAACTGCGCCTTAAACGGGGCATCATACCATTCCCCTCGAAATCCATAATCCAGTTCATTGCTTCCGATATAAACATAATATCGGTTTGGCTTATCTGCCAGGAAATCGACTGCTCCTTTAAACTTCATACCGAAATAAAAATAAAAGATATCATCAAATACCCATGTTCTTCGGATATCCAGATCGTCACTTAACACAGGATAATACTGCACGGTATACACATAATCATCTTTTATCAGATTCCCGTTTTCATCATACTGATATACAGGATCAATCACATTCACCACATAGTATCCGTCATGGATTCCGGGAATCTTCTGTCCTACCGGGATTTCCATCTGCATCATAAAAAGATGATGTGTAAATGACATCGGATTCTCATAGACCTTATACGCTTCTTCAAAACCATTGATTCCTCGCTTAAACCAGTATTCTGGCTCATCCCGGGTGATCTGAAACTGATGTCTTTTTACGTCAATATCTGTCGTACATCCTGTAAAAGTCCCTTCATATTTCCCATTTCCATGCTCCGTCCTCGACAAAAATGCTCCAAACGGATCATCCAATATATCTGTATAACGAATCGTCTGATGCAGCGGATGCGTGTAATCCCATGCTTCATATCCAAATGTTTTGTATACCGCAAAGGTGTATTTCATCCTCTCTGCATCCTTTGGTGTACCATAACAGTGGCACAGAACTTTTACATCCTTTCCCCACAAATATTCTGCCTGGCTGATGTTGTAATTCCAGTATCTGTGATTCGAATCTGCAATTCCATTTGGCTGTGTCATATCATAGTATGTGTACACATAATCATAAGCAATAAAGCTGCGTTCCATCTTAAGGTCCGTCGCTCCGTCAAATCGCAGTTCCAGTCTCAGATATCTGGTTTCCTTATTAATTCCATTCCATGATGCGGGTTCTCCTTTCCATAGTTTCGGCAATTCCGTCCATGTGTTTTTATCAAACGGCCATGTATTTCCGATATATGCATATATTTCCAGGGAATTATCATCTGCTCCGGAACCGAACCACTCAAAATATACCCAGGGATAGGTCTCGCTTCTATCGGATTCCCTGATCAGGTCATTCATATTGATGTCTAATGTCATTGTGCCTTTTGTTCCATCAACGACCATTCCATTCTCAATATGGAGACTTCCCGTCATCGTCCAGTCAGAAAAATTATAATTGTATTCTATCGTACTGTCGGCATTGACCACCCTCTGTCCTCTCCCTGTACCATTCCAGTTGATCTTATTGGTATTCCATGATCCGGAAAAAGACTCCCACAAAAAATATGTTCCATAATCTGCGTATCCTGCCACACCGTTTACGATTGTTTCCAGCCCTGTTGTCCTGCAGTAATCACATATTTCCTTCAGACCTTTTTCAAAGATCTGTGCCATCTCATCATTACCATAATAATCTCCCCAGTATCCAACTTCACATTCATCAAGGAATATTCCATCTGCGATATGGTTCGATGCCAGGGAATGGATTGTCGATTTCATATCAGCAAGAAAGCTATCTGTATTAAAACGGCTGCCAAAAGGCAGATACTGGAAAATCTTAGTACCACATGCCCTTGCCTTCAGGATCTCTTCAACTGTCTGGTCAGATGCCACCATCATCCCATACACGGAATAATCCGTAAGTCCTGAATACTCATATGTTCCGTAATAAATGATAAAGGGTTCCGGCTGCCTGTACTTTGTATCAAGTTTAAATCCCCTGCCTGTCTTTTTCAGTCCTGCAGTTTCATATGTCAGTCTCGGTAAGCTAAAGATACACCCCAAGCTGTGCTTCCCTCGGAGATATCTCCACAGAGCTTTCCGCTGTTGCTTTTACTGCAATGCAATGCAGCCCTTTGCCAAGAAGTAACAGATCAAAGAACTGCATGGTCTTATTTGAATTTTTATATATTTTTGACCGCTCATTCCCATCGACTTCAATATAGAAATCAGATTTTACGGCATTGGACATAAGAACAGAAAAGCCAACATGACAGGTATGCTTTTCGTCTGGAATGTTGATATAGCTCTCGCAGATGGTAACTGCTGATTCCCCAAGAATAATCTTTTCATTGTTTGTTCCAAATGCAATCTGGTTTTCCCCGTATGGCACAACATTTACACGTTTCATAGCCATCTGCACAAGGTTTATTTTTTCTGATCTGTTCAGTGCCACAGCGTTCCCTCCTAAATTACTTTTATCTCGCATATCTGCCCGTCTGGATGAGTAAATACAATGCCGTCCTCTGTTTCCCTGTAAGTATATTTTACGGGCACACCAAGTTCATACATTGCGTTGACCTCTCCTTTTTGTGTATTAATTGTTGCCTGTATCAGCCTGGGTGCAATAAATGATTTGATCACACTGTCGATCGCTTCCTGAACGGATGCGTCATTTTCGAGCGACAATGTACCGATCGTTGTTGAAAGTTCCACCACCGTATTCCACGGCTCCTGGATGTTCTTTTCCATTCTTACGATCCTTGTCGTAATATCAAGTTCAAGTTCTTCATCCATAACCCGCACGGTATCGCCAAGTCCATAGATTTCATGATCATATCCTGTAAGGCCGCTAAGATAAAGCACTGACAACTTATAAGAATAATTCGGTTTACAATAATCCGCGACTCTCATCTTTGCATAGGAAAGCATATCAGACGCATCTGTAAAGTTACTGCAGTCGAGAGAACCAACAAGGAGCTCATCCGTATAAGAATAGTCTTCAACGTAGGATTTCCCATCATTGATGGATGCAAATGTCATCCCATCCTTCCCGGCTGCGTACAATTTTGTAATAAGTGAAGAAGTACTGATCACCCTTTGTATCGATTTCATATTTTTTCTGAAATGAAACAGGATGCCCCTGTCCCTTCCTGTCTTTCTCAAAAAACTAACTGTTTTCCTGATGGAATCAAAGACCAGTTCCCCATGATAAATATCTGCGATAAGCTGCAGTAATGCGAGCGGATTTTCCTCTGTACTTTCAAACGATTTTGCAGAATTAATTTCTATTGTCCCAATATCCCATACCGTGTTCTGTAAAGCAAACTTCATAGGAGTAACTGCTTTCGCCGTATCAAACACCGTGCTTTCAAGTCTTGCCGCCCTTGCCAGGTCATAATACAGTTCTTCTGCATATACATGCGTTGTTTTTGCAGAACCGTGTTCCTTGTTATCCGTCACGGTTTTAATCTTATATGCCTTGTTGTCAATACGGATCTCAGCTTGATTTTTTATATATTCTCTTTTCCTATCCGTAAAATAAAGATCAAATTCCAGATAGCTTTCAGCATTAACCTCCGCAACAGTGATTATATTAAATGCCTTTGTAAAAACTGCCTTGGGTCTATCTTTTTCATATAAAACTGGTATCTTGTCCGTATTCATTCCATACCTCCTACAGCCACCGGCTCTTCGCTTTAACACATACGGATGCCAGCGTTCCCGTGCTTTCTGAAAACGTGATAGTATTTGTCCCTGCTTTTAAATATGGAAAGTTCAGTTCTTTCATCTGTCCCAAGGCATTTTCAGTCCCAATCTTTACTGTCATATCATCCGTATCGATTACAAGGACATCACTTTCAGAAAGAGGGCCGCACAGTGTCACACTTTCTCCATTGACCAGAAACTTTACTTCCTGTGAACTGTCGGCCATATTCCCCCTGATCTCATACACCGGATGAGATTCCACATTACCAAGCGTTCTTTTAATATCCCCGCTTGCCTTTAAGATAAATTCCTCATCCTGAATGGCATAAGCGAAAGGATCCGGGCAGAAAAAAGAAAGATCAAATGTATCTGCATTCCGCACAAGGTTTGTGAAGGACACCCCGTCCAAAAGCCTTGCATTATAATATCTGTCCGGCTCCTGCCCAAGTTCCAGTCTGCACAATCCCTTATCAGGATTCAGCCATCCGACAATGCTGTCCTTCTTATCAAGCAGCTGATGGTCATTGAGTCCCGGAGGAATCAGACAGGTGATCTCTATTTTCCGCTCAGAGATCGTCTCGCCAAAATCTATAATCCCATGTCTTCCTGCAAGTTTATCTGTATTATTCCGTATATCCGGTATCCTGTTCTGCACGGACATCCTTGACGGAATGCCCATTTCAGATGAGGATACCCCATCAAAAATAAATCCCATTGCTTCCTCCTTAAACAAGTCCACGTGACCTTCTTCCGGCGCACATCATTGAATTCAATTCCTGTGATATTTTTCTAATATCGTTATCATTTCTTACCGACATTTCCTGTATCTGGATCAATGGTCCCGAAATGTTCTGGACAGGACCATTCTGTGATGGGCTTTCATTGCTGTTTCCCATTGTAGATAGATCTGCACCGACACTGACATCGGGATTCAGGATCATGTCAGAAGCAACATCCTTTACTGCATTCTGTATCATACTGCGGCTCTTCTCGATTCCTTTTGCGAGACCTCCCATGAAGTCCGGCATCCAGGATTCATAATCCGTAAGTGGTCCTTCATCCGGTACAGAGAAATGTAGAAACGATCTAATCTTGCTTGCAACTGAACTTGCTGCATCCGCTACTGCTCCGATGCAGCTTCTGATTCCATTTACAATTCCCATGACCAGATCCCTTCCCCAAGTAAAAGCCTGGGAAGCTAGTCCCGTAATATGATTTCTCACGTTAGAAAAACCACTTATCACAGTGTTCAGGACATTTCCCATTGCACCTTTCACAGCATTTACAATTCCGTTAAATGCAGAAGTAACAGAACCCCTGATCGCGCCAAGTACGGTAGATACCGTGGACTTTATAGTATTCCAGATAGTGGATATCGTACTTTTAATCGTATTCATGATGGTAGCAATGGCATTTTTAGCACCTTCAAAGTTACCTGTGATCAGTGCCTTGATTCCGCTCACAACATTACTGATAATGGTCTTGATTGCATTCCATACTGTGGAAAAAATGGTCTGGATTGCTGTCATCACGGTAGTAATAACCGTCTTTATCGTATTCCATACAGTCGTGACAACCGTCTGTATAATCGTCAGTACGGTCTGAATGATTGTCTGATAGATATTAAAATAGGTGGTCACAAGTGTTTTTATCACTTCAAAGACTGTGGTAAAGACACCTTTGATGGCTTCCCATACCGTTGTGATCACTGTCTGAATCACATTAAAAATAGTTTCAATGATCGTCTTATACAGATTGAAGTAAGTTGTTACAAGCGTCTTGATTACTTCAAATACGGTAGAAAAAATCATCTTAATTGCTTCCCACACCTGTGAAAAGAAGTCCTTAATGGCAGTCCATGCTGTAACAGCTACCTGCTTTACGTTTTCCCAGAGTTCAATCCAGAACTGACGGAATCCATCACAGTTATTCCACAGATAAATAAAAGCAGCTACAAGAGCTGCAATGGCCGCAATAATAAGTGTGATCGGATTTGCAAGCATTGTGGTATTAAGTGCTGCAAATGCACCCTTTACTGTATTGATCACCCCAGCAATCTTTGGAACGACTGTCATAATCGTACCGACTGCCGATATCACCTTACCAATAACAATTAAAACGGGGCCAAGGGCTGCTGCCAAAAGCCCAATCGTAACAATCGTTTTCTTTGTTCCATCATCCAGTCCGTTCAGCCAGTCTACAAATGTCTGCACCCATCCAACAATCTGCTTAATGGCCGGCATCAGAAGTTCCCCAAAAGATATCGCCAATCCTTCCAGGGCAGATTTGAGGATGGTGATCTGTCCCTGTAGATTATCAAGCTGTGTATCTGCCATCTGCTGTGCAGCACCACCGCTTTCAATGATTTTTTGCTGGAGTTCATCCCACGTACCACCCGTGTTGGCAAGTAATGCATTGACAGAAGATAGATCAGTCTTATTGAATATCTTACTGATGATGTTAGACTTTTCCGCAGATGTCATACCGTCCATAGAAGTGTCCAAATCACCAAGGATGTCATTCAGGCTTCTCATGTTTCCTTCGGAATCATAAACAGAAAGTCCTAATGCCTCCATTTGTTTGGCTGCTATATCTGTTGGACTTTGTAAAGATAGAATAATATTTCGAAGATGTGTACCACCCTCTGCACCTTTGATACCATTGTTTGCTAAGATACCAAGTGCAGTATTTAGTTCTGCCGTACCGCCCTTGATGGATTTGGCTGTCGCACCAATGGTAAGGATTCCCTCGCCAAGCTGTGCAACCGATGTATTTGTGGTAGATGCCGTTTTTGCCATCTGGTCTACCATCGTTTCTGCTTCGTCCACGCCCATACCAAGTGCGGACATGGCATCCGTTACCATGTCGGAAGCATCCGCAAGGGCAATATCCCCGGCAGCTGCCAGGTTAAGTACGGTCGGCAGTGTATTACACATCTGCTCCGTATCATATCCGGCAAGAGCCAGGTAATTTAATGCCTCGGCACACTCGGATGCAGAGAAGGCTGTTTCTGCCCCCATCTTCTTTGCCAGCTTGGAAAGGGTATCCATTGTATTTACGGACTGTCCGTTTACCTTAGACATGGAATCTTTTGTGATTCCCATAGTAGCCTGTACCTGTGACATAGAAGATTCAAAGTTTGCTGCCGTTGTTACGGATGCCGTACCAAGTGCAGTCACCCCGGCTGTTACCGGGAGGAGTTTCTGTCCGGCAGAGGAAATGTTGTCACCGACCGTCTTAAATTTTTCGCCTGTTGCTGCGATCTTCTGTACTGCCGTAGCGGACTGGTTCGCCTGTGTTTCCAGATTCTTTAAGTCCTGCTCCGTTTCCACGATTTCCCTCTGAAGGGCATCGTACTGCTCCTTTGAGATCTCACCATTGGCAAGTGCCGTATTCGCCTGTTCCGCTGCGGTCTTTAAGGTAGCCAGTTTCTCTTTTGTTTCGCTGACCGCTTCTGCAAGCAGTTTATGCTTCTGTGCCAGAAGCTCCGTATTGCCCGGATCAAGTTTCAGCAGCTTGTTCACATCCTTAAGCTGTGACTGGGTGGACTTAATCTGTCCGTTCACACCCTTCAGGGCGTTCTGCAGTTTGGTTGTATCACCACCGATTTCAACGGTAATACCCTGAATACGGCTTGCCATGCCTCTCACCTCCTCCTAAAAATGGGTACAAAAAAAGGAGCATCTCTGCTCCGTAACAAAAGAAAAACACCTGCCATTCCTGACAGATGTTCTATGTAAACCATCAAATCTTCACTTTAACTAACCTGATGTTTTAGCTCTATTGCTATATTATAATTTCAATTTTCTTCACTAAGAATCTGTTTCAGTTTTATGATGTTATCTTCAATCTTTTTTATGACGGTTTTAAATTCATTATCACTTTTCCCCGTTGGATCTTCAAGTCCCCAATTATCATCAAATGATTTTCCAATAAATGGGCAGCCTACATTACATCCCATAGAAATAGCAATATCTGGTTTTGGAATATCTGTAATCTGTTTAGAATACTGAGTCTGCTCCATATCAATACCATACATATCTTTCATAATACGCACTGCATCTTGATTAATTGATGGTTTTATTTCTGTTCCTGCAGAATAGCTTTCGAATACATCTGATGCCAAATGTTTTCCAAGAGCCTCCGCAATCTGGCTTCTACATGAATTATGAACACAGATAAATACTACTTTCTTTTTATCCATAATATGGACACCTTCCTTTTATACATTGTTCATTTCTCTTAGAATACTCACACTTCATATGTTCATATTCCATAATAACATCATAATGACTATTTATGTATTCAATACCATTTTTAAAAGCAATCATTGCATCCCTTTTGCAACATCTTGGACCATTTATCTTTCCTAATTCACCAATTGCCTTTGAAGTAAACTGCATATGATTTCCCCAAGTACCATCTGTCGATAATGGACCTGTTCCATCAATAATTGATAATGCTGCACCAATTGAAGTAATCGCACCACATATCCCCCACAATCCACACATTGCTCCAGGCATTCTAAGGCCTTCAGACATTAATTTTTCCAAAGCACTATCAATGTCAATATTTCCACCTGCGTTTTTATATGCTACAAGCAAACTTGCTCCATCTAATATATGATGTTCAGGTCCGTGTAAACTAATATATTCTTTTCGTGCAATTTTCTTAAAAATTCGGATTGGATTCGTCCCTTCTTCTAATTTAATATCTTTAATTATAAGTTCCGCTTTCTCCTGTATGGTCATTGTAATCTCCTTAACTTATTTACAGTAATCTTTTTCCCCGCATCCAACACAGCTAAGGGATTCTATAAAATATTTATAATTCATTAGTGTTTCATGGTTTAAAGAATAATGATGCCATTTTCCTTCTTTTCGATCATTCACAAGACCGCAGGCTGTAAGTATTTTTATATGATGGGAAAGAGTGGGCTGCGTTATTTCAAACTTCTCCAATATCTTGCAACCACATTTTTCACCATCAGACAGCATCTGTACTATCTCAAGCCTGTTTGCATCTCCAAGTGCTTTGCAAATCATTGCAACTTCTTCTGCATTCATAATTGCTCACCTCACATTGATATTTATCTATGTTTTATCATATACATAGAAATATGTCAATGTATAATCATTGAAGGAAGACTACACATTTCTGCGCAGCCTTCTTTCCATTATTTTTATTAACAACGATTTGCAGCAGAAAACGACTGTATTCTCACTCAGAAACGGTCGAAGTCTTCCTGTGTTGCAAGTTCGGCATACTTATAGTCATCGTTCCGGCTCTCACTGTACATATCATTGATAAGACCTATCGATAGCATATCAAGATCCGCCATAGATAAGCCTAACTGTACACACCGGAGCAGAAACAGCGATGTTGTCATTTCACGCTCTGTTGGACGAAGTTTTTTTTAGCTTCTACATCTGTTTTTACATTCAGTCCCCACAGTTCGATCAACTGTGGCAGAACCTGATAAATTGAAAATGTATTGAAATTATCAAGCCATTTCTCCGGTGTATCCGGGATAGATGGATCTGCATGCTTAGCCATAATAAAAGCAATGTTCTCAAACATCTCAAGGGAAAACATATCAAGATTTGATGATTCTTCCTTTCCGTCACCGATGCTTTTTTCAAGTAATGCCAGATCTTTATAAATATCCCTCTGGAATTTTAATCTGTAGATTCTTGGGATGGCTGCACTTGCCTTGAATGCAACCATCTGTCCGTCAATTTCTATACTTTTTCTGATTCCCATACTCTTGCCTCCTATGATACTGCCTTCGCTGATTTCAGTGACTGTGTTTCAACTGCAGCAGCTGCGGGCTGGTATACACTCTTATACCAGTTATTATAGACCGTATCCGTTGTAGCATCTCCTGTCTTCGCCTTAACATATCCATCCGCCATCGGTCTTGCTTTGATGGTAAGTGTCTCCGTCTGTACTTCCTTCTCATCTTCATTTGTCTTTGACTCAATCGTTGGACGGGATGCAGTACAGTTATAAAGTACATGACGGATCTTACGGATATCACCATCAAACTCAAAAAGCAGTGCAAAACTGCCCGTTTCGGAATTTGCATTCTCCACCAGCACCTTATTGGCGTCCTGCTCCTCCTTTAAAATATCCGTGCGGAATGATTCAGGAATCATCGCAAGCTCAAGATCTCCATCATACCCCTGATTATTATTGATCACATAATATTCAATGCCGTCTGCATAAAAAGATTCCGGCTCTCCTGTCGGATCCATGCTGATGGATACCGCACCGGGCATTGCCACGGGTGTTCCGAAGCTGACCGTACCTTCCTCTGCAACAGTGATCGGTGCGTAATGCACATTGCAGATATTAAATTTGACTTTATTCTTTTTATTCGCCATCTTCTATACCTCCATCTGATAAAGCACCTCATACAGATTTTCAGATTCGATCCATACTTCGCTTTTTTCATAAAAAATACCATGCCCGTCAAGCACGGCTTCTGTCTGCTGTTCCAGTTCTATATTTTTTACGTCCGTGTAAATTTCTACATTCAGACGGGAAACCTTAAAATAAACCTTTCCGTCAGCAGAAAAATTGTTACTTCCCGGATATAGGAATACCGCAAAAGGCGGATCAGGTGATTCCCCTTCCGCAAAATGATGATAGGCATATGGAAGTCCGATTTCTTCCATTAATACCATAACTTCTTCATGCGTCATGATCGTAACCCCCTCTCTATCTTCTGCACCAGTTCCCTGTTTCCCTTTTCTTCAGCCGGGGCAATATGCTCCCTTCCGGCTACCCTGCCCCCGCCGCGTTTTGCATGACCATGTTCCAGAAGATGGGCAATCTGGTATCTGTCCTTGGAATGTACCGTCATGATAAGGGAATTACTGCTCTCGGCGGTCTTCTTAACTGCCCAGCTTTTCTTATATCTTCCTGTACGCTTTGGGGCATTTGCCTGTATATCCTTCTTCACGGTCTTAGATACATCCTTGACTACATCCTTGACGGTATCCGTGGTAAGATCCGCATATTCCTTCAGACCATCCATGATTGCATCTGCAAGACCGTCAACTGGCGTTCTTCTCTCTGCCATCTTCTCACCTCTTTACCTGGGCAGCCCTTATTTTTAGTGTCTTGTTCTTATACTGCACGTTGTCAACAAATGTAATATCATAAACATCTCCACGGAATAAAATGCGAAAATGCTCCGTGTCAAGAGCTGATACCTCACTACAATAACGAATGACAAAATCAAGTTCTGTTTCCGCATTGACCTGTTTTGCTTCCCAGTACTCCTTACCGGAGAGATTATTCACATAGGAAAAACATTTATAATAATCTGTCCACATGACCGTATGATTTCCTGTTTTATCCGTTTTCGTGCTGCCTTTCTGTATCGTGATCCGTTCACGCATGAGTTCTATCATCAGAACATCTCCCTCCTGATTCCAAAAAACAGATACTTCAGTGTTTCTGTCATTGTCTTATGGTCCGCTTCTTCCCTGTGCTCATACAGATAGGCAATGACATACAGTTCTGCAGTACGGACAACAGATTCATACTCTTTGAGTTCTTCTAAGGTTTGTCTTGTCACATCTAAAATCAGGCGGTCGGCTGTTTCCATCAGACGAAGGATGAGCTTATCCTCGTCTGATGAATCGACCCTGAGATACCCTTTAGCTTCCTCAAGCGTTACGAACATCCTGCCACCCCTACTTCCCGGCAGCTTTGATATCAAGTGTCTTGACTGCCTCGGAAAGGATCAGCTTGCCATCCACACGCTCGGAAGCAAGGAATCCAACCTGTCCGGTAGTCGCATAAAGCTCATTCAGTCTCTTGAAACTTCTGCCCTGCCGATCTGCAATCCAATAATAACTGTAATCACCGAATGCCATGACACGTTTTCCAGCTGCAATTTCCGGTACATAAATAGAGGTGCGGTACGGACGGTTTAAGATCCTGTCTGGCTCTCCCTCCCTGACAGACGGCTGCCAGATATAATTACCGTTTCCGTCCTTCAGTTTTCTGATTGCCTTTACGGTCGAATCATTTAAAAGCCATACTGCCTTATTACGGTAAGGTGCGCGCAGAGAATAGTAAAGATCCATAACATCATCAAAAGTAATGGCTGTTCCTGTAGTCGTTACCCCTGTTTCCGCGCCGCCCGTAGTATGAAAAATACCCGTCGGCTTTCCGCTTCCATCACCGATAAAAAAGGCTTCCTCTTCCTTTGTACCGATCCTTCTTCCGAATTCCCTTGAAATATACTGTTCGATGTTGAACACGCTGTCATTTAAGAGTTCATCGGATACCTTGATCATAGTTGCCAGCTTATATGCGCTGATAGATGTCTGTCCAAAACTGTCATCGGATTCCGGGAACTGTCCGCCCTCATCAATCCATGCTGCCTCGCCTTTTGATGTAACGATAGGAATCTTACGGTCACCGCTGGAAGTCTTGATAACTGTAGCAAGATTACGGAAGAAAACCTCATCTTCCAATGCCTGTACCAGTTTTTTCTCGTACTCATCCGGTACAAGATATCCACCCTCAGAATCTGTACCGATGGAAAGCGCATTCTGCACTTCATATGACATCTTGTTTCTCATACTGTTCCAGAATGCCTGTTTGTACTCATCTGTTGCCCTGCCTTTCTTAATTTCACCGCTTTTCTCTGCATTCGGCTGATTGGTAATCGGCGTACTTGTTGCCTTGGAAAGCTCTGCATCAATGGCAGCCTGTCTTTCCAGTCTCTCGATCTCTTTACCAAGATTTACAACATCAGCTTCCATCTTGTCATAAGTGGCTGCATCCTCAGCAGATACAAACCCTTCCTGTGTTCTCTTGGCATCAAGAAATGCTTTTGCTGCTTCCCATGCCTTTGCTCTTTTTTCCCTTAACTCTAAAATCTTACTCATCTTGAAATCCTCCTTAATGTGCTAAGAGACTCAGTCTCTTCTCCAACTGGTTAACTGGTATCATGGCATCCCTGTTGGACACCTTTGAAAGGAACGATTCATTCATCGCCTTGGTGGAAAACATCATGGAATCCTGTTGGAACGGAAGCTTCTTTTTCCCGTTCTTATCCTTGTCATCCTCTTTTTCCCCTTCCTCTCCATCACTGCCTTTCTCCGACTTTTCTTCCGGCTCATCCGGCTTTTTCTTTTTCTCATCCTCATTGGAATCAAAAAGGATCTTATCCGCAAATCCAAGTTCCACCGCCTTCTTGGCATTGAACCAGGTCTCATCATCCATCATGTGCGAGAGCCTTGCACGGGTAAGCCCCGTCTTGAATTCATAGGCATTCAGGATAGACTCCTTGACCTCATTCAGCATGGCGATTGCCTTCTGCATGTCCTTTGCCTCGCCCATTGCCATCGTTGCGGGATTATGGATCATCATCATTGCCACCGGGGATACACAGACCGTATCTCCTGCCATAGCGATCACGGATGCCGCTGAGGCTGCAATGCCGTCGATCTTGACCGTCACGCTTCCCTTATAATCACGGAGCATATTGTAGATCTGGGCTGCGGCAAACACATCCCCGCCTGGTGAATTGATCCACACTGTAATATTTCCATTTCCGGTATTCAGCTCATCTTTGAAAAGCTGCGGTGTTACTTCATCCCCGTACCATGTTTCATCTGAAATCATGCCGTTTAAAAAGAGCGTCCTTTCAATATCAGGTACGCTCTCATCTTCATTCTTTATCCAGTTCCAAAACTTCCGTTTCATCGTTTACCTCTCTTTCCACCAATTTTCTTTTCTGCACTATTCTGCTGCTCTGCATCTGCCTTGGCAAAGGCTCCGGCATCAGCCAGTTTCGTCATTGCACCATTTATCAGATACAGGTTGCCGCCCTCTTCATCAGGAATTGGATTCATGTTCTCCATCTCACGGATATCATTAGCAGAAAACCATCCATTCTGCCTTCCGACTGCATAGCCGTTCATCCTTGACTGGTAATCCCCACGGAGCAGACCGTCCACATTCAGCTTGATAAAATACTTTCCTTTCTCTCCCGGCAGAAGAAGCGATCTTTGTAAGGACTGCTCCCATCTGATCACCCATGGATCAAGTGTGTATTTTACAAACTCCAAGGACTGCTGCTCGATATTGGAGAAACTCGACTTATCAAGATCTCCGACCATGTGCGGCGGTATCCTGTATAGTCTTGCGATCTCATTGATCTGGAATTTCCTTGTCTCAAGGAACTGTGCCTCTTCCGGCGGTATCCCGATCTGTTGATACTTCATGCCTTCTTCAAGCACTGCGATCTTGTGTGCGTTATTCACGCCCCTGTACACGGAGTTCCAGGACTCCCTGACCTTGGATGGGTCTTTCAATACGCCCGGATGTTCCAGGACACCTCCCGGATTCGCCCCATTTGCAAAAAAGCTCGCCCCGTATTCCTCACAGGCAAGTGTCATGCCGACAGCGTTTTTTGCCATCGCAATCGGAGAATATCCGATCAGTCCGTCAAATCCAAGTCCTGGAATATGAAGCACATCCTCGGCTTTTAGTTTGATATTTCCATATTCCTTGAACATGGGATTCTCATCACTGTTTCTGGAATACACATAATAGATGTTTCCACGGTCATCCCTCTGTACTTCCATCTTATCCGGAAGAAGCGGATACAGTCCAAGCACCCTTCCTGCCCCATCCCTTATGACCTGTGCATAAGCATTTCCCCATATTAAAAGATGACTCATCAGTGTTTCCCTGAACACAAATGAAGTCATCTCCGGGTTCGGCTCGTCATGGAGCAGATAATATAATGGATGATCATGCACCAGTTTCTTGCCTCCATCATCCTGATACTCATATACATGAAGCGGTAAGGATGCAACCGCTTCTGCAAGGATTCTTACACAGGCATATACTGCTGTGGTCTGCATGGCAGTTCTTTCATTAACAGGCTTTCCGCTCGTTGTTCTTCCAAACAGAAACGAATATCCTGCATCTGCAGCCTTGTCCACAGGCTTATCCCTTGCCTGTCCGAATCCAAATAAACTCTTAATTCCCATGTGACACCTCCTAAAAATGGGTACAAAAAACACCTACTTTGATATTTAATCAAAATAGATGTTTTAATCTTTATGATTCATACAGCCCTGCCTCTATCAAATCAGTCGTAGAATCCATCATAATTTCATTAGCTTTTCTCTCTATAAGGTCCAGTAAATTTCCCTTATTATCAAATAACTCCTTTAATTCATCACCGCATATAGCTATTATTACAATACCATCATTCAGATAAGATTTAACTGCCAGTTTTTTAAAAGTCGAAGGTCCTTTCTCTTTTGAAATAATTATTCCAAATTTAATACACCTTCCTTTTTCACCGCTGTTTGTATTTGCAATAATGCTATGTAACTTTGACATATATCCACCACTAGGGGTTTCACTTTCATTTTTGCATTCTATGAAAAATCTTCCGCCTATAACATCTAGTATTCCATATTTTAAATACATCTGATTTCTCACACAACAATCAATCTGATTTGTGCTTGTACGAATTCCTGCTGCTTTAAAAATAGAACATAAGTTAAAAAGATATTCTGTCAAATCTTCCAATGTATCACCAATCTTTTTTGTTGTTCCCGATCGATTTTTAATTGACGTATACATACTTTTTAATTTTTCATACTCTTCATCAGTAGGATGAAATAAGTATTCATTTACATTACCGGCCAGAAAAATAGATTCCATTGAATCCTCTGGGACAACAGCCCTGGCCAATAAATCTAGTTCTTCCTGCTGCCCTTCTGTAAAAACACTATCATCTTCCAACGCATATACAAGCTCAATATCACTTGGTTCTACTTCAATTTCTTCATTGCATCCATAACATTCAAATGACTCTGATGGAATATCAGCAATAGAATTCACTTTTTTTATGAGCATTCCACATTCTGGGCATCGAATTGTATAAAATACATTTACAATTCCAATTTCTTTGCATTTTGTTAATACCCTGCTTGCCACTTGTGGCGAAATATTTAAAGCCCTGGATAATTTTGATACTGTTATATTTTTTGCAGCACCACCAATCAAGTTGCTAAAATATGTTTCCAAACTTTGTATCTGGTCATCATTCAGCAAACCCTGTAGCGCCGATAAGTGAGAACAATACATGAATGATATCCTCCTCCATAGTATACTCTGTAAATTTAAGCATACAATAATCCTTATTCACTACTATCTTTACCTTAAACTGCCTAGAGCAATACATGGTATTCAATCTTGCAAACATAAATGTCACGCCATCACATGCCCGGCTTTTCTGCAACATTTTTTTATTATCAAAAAATATTGCTTTTGACTGCAATGGCTCTTCCAGTGCAGCCGTTTGTTCAACTTTTGAATCCTCTTCATCTGTTGCATTTAATTTTAATGGATATGCTTCCCTATCCTTAATAAAAATTTGTTTGTTTGGATAACTGATAGAAAAATATTTTTCCACCATATTTAGGACATTAGATTTTACATCTTCTCTATATGCTGTCCGCAAATTACAGATTTGATGCATTACAGTTTCAACTACTCCATCTATCTCTGTCTTTTTTGCATTCATCAAATCTATAATTTCAGTCGGTGTTTTTGTATATTTTTCAAGCATATTATACAGTTTTGATTTAAATATAGTTTCTGCCTCAAAGCTTTTTCTAGTATTCAGCACAAATTTTTCTGCCACCCATTTGATAGCTGAAGCCGTTTCTTTTTCTGATTTTGTAGGTGTTGCCTTTTCTAATACAAAATTTTCTTCATATTTGTATAATCCAGACTTAGATTTTGCACGAGCAACAATGATTCCTGCATCGCAGTACACATCAACAGCAATTGGATATGGTACTTTTGCTGCCCCATGCTTTTTATCAAATGTACATAACAATTTCCCCATGTATAATCGTATTCTCCTACCAAACACGGTTTCATTTGTTATATCATATCTGAAAACACTTAGTTCTTCTGTGTATCCTTTATTTAAATGCTTATTTGTTTGATCTACAATTAACGGGTTCAATATTTTCTCTACAAATTCATCCTGACTTATAAATGATGTAGTAAATGACTCATCATCTATAAGTTTTACCTGTACATCCTTAATTCCCTCAACCAAAACCTGATCCAACCAATCTAATACTTCCTCTTCTTTTTCAAGTGACTGGTTTGCATAGTTTTCAATATCTTGTATTAATTGCGGACGATCTACCGTGGTTTTAAGATCCTCTTTTTTCTTTTCTTTCGCAAATCTCTTTAAGGCTGGCATTGTGATGTAACTTTCATCTTCATTCGCAAATGTATATGGAACAGAAAACATATTCTTGCCTCCTTCGACTTTTTTCTCATTATATCATACTTTCCATATACATTAATACTGCAATCGTTAAAAAACTAATATCCCCCTGTCATCATACACACTTCCGTCACTACCCTCATTTCTGATTGCACGGTCAAGTGCCATAACGGTTGCAACAGCCCCGTCAATCTTCTCTGTGGATTTTTCCTTATCCATTTTGATATTTCCTGCCGGATCCTGACGAACAAACACGTTATCCATCATCCACCGCAGTACCTTATGCCCTCCGTGTGCGATCCGTTCTTCCAAAGTCAGCTTCATCAGTTCCTTTGTCGGTGGACTCATATCCTTATACCCCTGTCCGAACGGAACAACGGTAAACCCCATACCTTCAAGGTTCTGCACCATCTGGACTGCTCCCCATCGGTCAAATGCGATCTCCTTGATATGGAATTTTCTGCCAATCTCATCAATGAACTGTTCGATAAATCCATAATGGATAACATTCCCTTCCGTGGTCTTTAAGCACCCTTCGGCTGCCCAGACATCATAAGGGACATGATCCCTTCGGACACGCAGCCTCATGTTGTCCTCCGGTATCCAGAAATACGGAAGGATCACATATTTCTCCGTATCATTCCTTGGCGGGAACACAAGCACGAATGCCGTGATATCAGTAGAACTGGAAAGGTCGAGTCCGCCATAGCATTCCCTTCCGAGAAGCTTCTCCTCATTCACGGCAAAGGAACAGGCATCCCACTTATCCATCTGCATCCACCTGGTGCTCTGTTTCACCCACTGGTTCAGACGGAGCTGCCGGAATACGTTCTCCTCTGCTGCATTCTCTTTTGCACTGATATATGCATTCTGCACTTTCTCAATGTCTATCGTGTATCCGAGTGACGGATTTGCCTTATACCACACATCCTCACTCGACCAGTCATCCTCATCGGATGCCCCGTAAATCACAGGATAAAATGTCGGGTCTATCTTTCTTCCCTCTATGATATCCAAAGCCTTCTGGTGCTGTTCAAAACACACAGAATTCCGGTCTGTCCCGGCTGTCGTGATCAGGAAAAACAGGGGCTGTGTTCTTGCATCGCCGGAACCTTTGGTCATGACATCGAACAGTTCCCTGTTCGGCTGTGCGTGCAGCTCATCAAAGATGACCGCATGGACGTTCAGTCCATGCTTTGTGTATGCCTCTGCCGACAGCACCTGGTAGAAGCTGTTGGTTGGTTTATATACAAGCCTTTTTACGGACATGACGGGCTTGATCCTTTTCTTCAGTGCCGGACACTGGTCCACCATATCCACCGCAACATCAAATACGATGGAAGCCTGCTGCCTGTCGGAAGCACAGCCGTAAACCTCTGCTCCCCATTCACCATCACCGCATGTCATATACAGTGCAATGGCAGCCGCCAGCTCCGATTTTCCGTTTTTCTTTGGTATCTCACAGTAACAGGTATTGTACTGCCTGTATCCGTTTTCCTTTACCGTCCCATAAAGGGTACGGATGATCTCGTCCTGCCACGGGAGAAGTTCAAACGGAACTCCCCGCCACCTTCCTTTGGTATGTTTCAGGCAGTTTATGAAATTGACCGCATGGTCTGCTTTTGCCTTGTCAAACATTATCCTGCACCGCCTTTCACAAGCAGAAGCTCCATTTCATCGTTCTGCTTATCCTCACCGCTGTCCGTGGAGATACGGCTTCTTGCAGATGGGGTCAGACCGAACTGCTCACAGAACTTATTCATGATCTTCAGATAGGTCTGGGCAATGGACACCTGCGGTACCTGCTGCCAGTATCCGCTCGGGGTCTTTACGATGGTCCCGTGCTGTGTAATGAATTCCTCTGCCTCTTTCCATCTCGCATATGCCTGACAGTATCCTGCGAATGCTGCCATATCGATCTCGGTAAGGATCCCCAGATGCTCCAGCTGTTTTGCCATCCGCTTCCATTCCTTCTTTGCCTCATCCTCAAGCCATGCCGGACAGCGCGGGGCCTTTTTCTCAGGCTTTGGTTCGCCCGTATTAAGGCTTCTCTTGCCCGGATTGCCCTCAAGCACCTTTACTGCCGTAGGCTTTGGTTTTCGTCCTCTCTGTGCCACTGTCCTCACCTCCCCGTAAATGGCATAATAAAAAGACCTCCGCAGAGGCCTTTTAATTTGTGTTTTTATTCTTAAAGCGTCATTCTGATTGCCGGAATTCTTGCTTTCTTTCCTGTTTTCCAATCCGAGTATGTTGCATTCACCTCGGTAAGCCCTGCCATCCTGATGCCTTCCTTTTCAAATGATGCGAGGGTTTCGATCAGGCTTGAAAATGTACTGCTTATCGTAAATTCGCTGATGCCGTTTTCCTTTAAAGCCTTTACAATTTCCGGAATGTCGTAATCCCAGATGACTCCGTTGAAATCAATGTTATCGTTTCCTGTTTCCTGGCAGTTTCTGTATGCTGCAAACAATGTGCTGTTGATCCCGTAATCCTTAAGTCTTACTCCCTCGTTCATAGCTTTTTCAAAAATCTCAATTTTCTTCATGGTCTAGTACCTCCGTTTTTTTCTTTGTTTTCCCTTTCGGTAGGTACATATTCGCTCTAAAACACATATATATCCAGTTATATGTGAGCTATAAACTACACAAAAATTTCAAGGGAAAACTGTGTATATTATGACTGTATTTTACGCCATTCATCCACTCCGTAGATCGTCACAAGAGAGCCATATCCGTCCCATACTGTGTGGAGCTGTCCTGCATCATCCACAAACTCTACCGTTCCGATGGTTCCTGACGGGATCTTTCGGTAGGGATCATCAAGGCAGATAAGCTCCACCCTGGTTCCCGCAGGATATTCTTTCCTCAGTCTCTCAAGTGTCTATCTGCTTACTCCGAACATACCGTTTCCCCCCTTTCTGCCCTGCGGTTGGCTTTCCACTTTTCCGCATCTTCCGGGGTCCGGAATGCCGTATGGCCTTTCAGTCCCTTAAGAAAGAATGACCTTGTTTCCTTTCCTTCGCTCCCGCCAAATCCGATGGATATCAGCCATGCCCTCATGTAATATTTTTCATTCTCTTCAATGGTCTGTTTCGGATTCACACGTTTCTGTTCCGATGCTTTCTTTACCATTGCCGATGCAAGTCTGCAGTATTCCATCATGCCATCGGTATGCGGAAATCCTGTGAACTCAATGTTCCCGTCTGCAAAGGTGACACCGCTGCATCCGCCCTGTTCCATAATAAACCCTGCTGCCGTCTCCGTATCTTCAAAGGTACTTTCGGCAAGGACATTTATAAGGCTGTCTGCTATGGAAATGCACTCCCTGCCGACTGCCCTGTTGATAAGGTATTGTTTGGAATGCATCATGTTTATCAGGTTGATGATGCCCTGTGGTGTCATGCTGCCGATCGGTATTTTGATCTCCGCTTCCGGTTCTTCCGTCTGTGTTTCCTGTGTCTCTTCTGCCACATCATTCTGGAAAAGCACCCTTCGCACCTCATCTTCCATGCTGTCATCTTCAAGTATGATCTTTGCGTCCCTGTCCACCGTGATGCTTCCGATGCGGTATGCAAAGGATGGCGGTCCAAGGTATTCTGACCTCTGTCCGAAATGTC
>PPYF01524858.1_pt1 | contig 81684 bp, 76 predicted proteins | sample 1559871 | NCBI WGS metagenome assembly PPYF01 (sample SAMN08240021, study PRJNA423297) | Human gut metagenome, whole genome shotgun sequencing project.
GGAATAAATGCGACTTTCTTATTTTCAATTTCTTCCTTTATCAGACTTCCTACACTTGAAAAGTGCGAACATAAAAATAATTTCATCAATATTCTCCTTTATAAATTCTTTAGGTTAGAATCGATGATGGGGTAAACGAAAAAGCAGTTTTGACATTTCAGTGAACTGCCCCTTCGTTTACTCCATTTTCGATTTGACCTAATTGAACAAAGTGAGAGTCCGAGTAGATACTACCTATGGACTTTTAATCTTTTGTTCTTATCCATGATTATACAGGATTTCCTATGCAGACGCTACAGAAATCAAGGATTTTTAGATAAATAGATACAACAATAAAACCTCAGGATTTTGAGGCTTAAAAAACATATAAAAGATTTAGATTTTAACACCTTTGCGGTATTCTCAGTTGTGGTTTTCCAAGATGTCCACCGCAGGATTTACATACACAGATGTTTATCCCGTATAGCTGTTTCAGTATTTCCGGCATTTCCTTATCCCTGAGCTTTGAAAGATATTTTTTGCATCCGAGAAGATTCCGGCATAAAGTGAGTTTTTTGTGTTTGCTGCGGGAACATAGAAGTCCATAATGCCGGATCCTGACAAAGCGTCTGGTGGGCACATGCATCAGAAAACGCCGTATAAATTCAATGCCGGAAATGGTCAGTTCCTTCCATTGTCCTTCTTTCCGGTAATCCTTAACAGAAAAAGTAACATTTTCATCATCCATATGGATGATGCGGTGATTGCTGATAGCGATCCTATGGGTATATTTTCCAAGGTAATCAATCACAGATTGTGCACCGTTAAAAGTTTTCTTACAGTAAGGAACCCATTCTGTGTCATAACAGGAATCTATAAGTTCTTTGAATTCATAATGATTACGGTATTTTTCTGCTGTTCCATGAAACTCAAGCTGATCTGTATTCCAGAGATTTTTCAGTTCATCCATATATTTCCCACGAAATACTTTGGAGATAGCCCATATAGGGAGAAAAAACTCCGTACCATTATCTTTCCACTCATTTTTCGGTGTCAGTCCACCGCCGAGCAGTATCATATGAATGTGAGGGTGGAAGTTCATTTCAGAGCCCCATGTATGAAGGATGCAGATATAACCAACGGAAGCTCCAAGGTGCTTTGGGTCTGATGTAAGTTCTTGAATGGTAGCAGAGGCTGCATGATAGAGCGTGTCATATAACAGTTTCTGATTACTGTAAATGACTGGGTTCAGAATATCAGGGACTGTAAACACCAGATGGAAATAAGGTGCATCAGGTACATCTTCCCTGCGGGCATCCATCCACATTTCCTTTGGGACTGCCTGACACATGGGACAACAGCGGTTACGGCAGGAATTATAATGGATCTGGACAGCACCACAGTCTTCACATACACTGATATTTGCACCATAAGCTCCTGTTTTACAGTTCAAGATGTTCCGGGCAGTTTTTGCCTGTTCCGGGGATGGAGAATACTTTTCAAGGTATGCTGTATAAAAATGTCGAAAAATATCCTGGACAGTGGGTTTATTCATGGTCAGCACCATCTTTCCTGTCAAAAGGGCTTTGAATGCCCATGAGGGATTTGTTGCTGACATGAAGATAAACTTCCGTAGATTTCGGATCACGGTGTCCAAGCAGTGCTTGAATGTTATGCCGTTCTATGCCCTGTTCCATCAGATGGGTTGCAAAGCTATGGCGAAGACAGTGAGGGGTTGCTGCCTTTGGAAGTTCTGCATCAGCTACTGCCCGTCGCATTACCTGTTCCAGAGTACTGACTGTTAGATAATTACCGGTAAATTTATTCGGAAACAGGATGCCACGGGGACGACCTTTCTCAAACCAGTATTGTGTAAGGATATCCAGACAACGTTTGGAGAGAATGGTATAACGGTCCATTCTATTCTTGGTATCCCGGACATGGATCTGCATATTTGAACGGGAGATATCGTCATAATGAAGATGGATCACTTCAGAAACTCTCATACCTGAGGAATACATGACTGCGAACATAGCCTTATATTTGATATCATCAACAGTATCTAATAGGCGGTCAATCTCAGAGGCAGTCAGTACAGTAGGAAGCTTATGTTCCAGGATCATACGTGGAAATGTGATGTCATCCCAAAGAATATGCAGGACATTTCGATAGAAAAAACGGATGGCAGAATTGTAAAGATTCAGAGTTGTGGCTTTCAGTCCTTCCTCTTTTTTCGCAAGCAAAAAAAACCTGACATCCTGACAGGTAAGTTCTTTGGGATTCTTATTCTGATATTTCAGAAAGTAAGAAACATAGTTTTTATAGCAACTGATGGAACGTTCTTTGAGGTTACGGATTTTCCCGGCCTCCTCAAGCTGTTCTAAATATTTTTCATACATAATAAAATCCTCCATATAAAATCAGTAGTTATCAGAAACACTGCTTTATACGGAGGGGCATTGGGCTCATAAAACCGCTTGCCAACCAAGTGGAAGGATGGTATTCTTTTCATAGGCAGTGGAGAGGTCGATCCTGTTTGATTGTTATTTTGTGGTGATTTAACAATACTACTTTTAGGACTTGCTTTCCACTGTTTTGTTATAGAAAACAGAAAATCGCTATGCCACAGCCTTGGCAGGCCATCGCGTAGCGATTTTGTTCAATTTCGATTTTCTTAATTCTACAAACTTTAATTTTACTTAGTAACTATGACTTTTCCTTCAGAATCCAGAAGAGGTGTAATACCAGCCCCGTATCCAGATTTCCAACAAAGATAATTAACTCCAGTCTCCTTATCTACAAGAATTTGTCGAATCCCTTCATCTTTAAGCGAACTTCCATCTCTAAATATAACTTCAAATCTTTCTTCTTTCTTCGCCATGTTTATTCCTCCTCGTTAAGCATTAAATACCGATTTGCATTTCCATTCATTTTAGAAAATGGGCAACTCCGATTGGAATTGCCCACTCATTGCACTAATTATGCGATTTTCTCTTGCTTGCACCGATTTCTGCATCAATTAATGTAAGTTTGATGTAAATCGCTGTTTTTTTAGTTTTTTATCAAATGAAGTACGTCCCGTCTATTTGGTTAAACGGTACATCGTTACATCAGCTTAATACAGCTTTGCGCCTGCCGGGATGTGATCATCAACCATAAGCAGATGCAGTTCTTCATCTTCTGAGTCTTTCAGATTATTTACTGCTGAAAGTAACATACCACAAGATTCAATGCCCATCATCTTTCTCGGTGGAAGGTTTGTGATGGCGATCAGTGTCTTACCAACCAGTTCTTCCGGCTCGTAATAAGCGTGAATACCGCTTAAAATCGTGCGATCTGTGACTGTTCCGTCATCAAGAGTGAACTGAAGGAGTTTCTTTGACTTCGGTACTGCTACACATTCTTTTACCTTAACGGCTCTGAAATCTGACTTTGAGAATGTGTCAAAATCGACCTGTTCCTCAAACAAAGGCTCAATCTTTACCTTAGAGAAATCAATCTTTTCAGGCTCTGCTTTCATTTCCTCGACAGGCTGATTTTTTACATCATTGCCCTTGTTTACATCATTCAAGGACTTCATTGTCGGGACCTTTTTTGTGGTTCCTTCATACTCGACCAAGCTGGTACTCATACTATATAAATTACTCAATTTCAAATTATCCCCTTCCTTATATCTTTGCCCTTCTTTGAGTAAATTTGTGAACAAATGATGTAAAATTTGATGTAAATGATGTACAACGATAATTCAAAATAAAAATATAGCATACCTCGTAATTTCTTATACACTAGTCAATAGCTGCTCACATGAGCAGCCATCTTTTACATTTTTTTAAATTTGTTTGCCCCGTTTGTTTTTCCGAGTTTTTCTATTTTTAGTTCTTTTTGATTGTTGTAGAGTTTTACTCCTATACTAGCAGGAGGAGCATCAACAAGGTCATTTAACGAAAACGAAGTCCCAGACTCCATTTTCGATATTTTGTCTTTTACTGTTTTCCACATTTCGGCATAAGTTCTTTCCTTCAATGCAGCATCTCTACAATAACTCGAAACATCCGGGTATCCTCCCTTTGTAGCAAACGTTTGCAGTTTTTCCAATTCAGTAGCATCTACAAAAAACTGAATTCTCATAATATCGCTCCTTTCAATTTTCTAGCAAGTAGCATACAGCTCTTCACTACCACCAAATACTATCATATCAGCATCATAAAGTCAAGACCGATTCAACTGCGTATAAGAATGCTATTCATATGAATATTACTTCTCATTATTCTGTGACTATACCTAATCAAAATCACCGTCTGAGCTATAAGTCTTTCCATTCTCTCATCATCATTACTAATTTTCCATAATGTCTATATCCATCCATGTCTTTATCCGATACTTTGTATTTCGGCTGGTCATTATCCTGTTCATTGACATAGCACGACAGCCGCCCTTTCTCAAAAGGTTTCTTCGTATCAAAAATCAAAATCATGCCTTCAAAAATTCCATAATCTGCAAAGTGATTCCCATCATCTGCAACAAATGCAACAACACTGTCACTACATCCCTGCAGGAACTGCTCCGGTATTACCACTTCACTGCCAATATCTTTCTCTTTAATCACAATAAGCCCTCCTTAACCGACCATTCCCGTCGGCATAGTGATTTCCGCTTTTTCCGGTGGTAGCTGCAAGTCTTGTAACAAAACTCCATTCCTTATGCTGTCCTTACCGAAACGCTGGCGGATTGTTTCAATACACTTCTCCAGTCTCTCTAATTTTTCCTGTCTTTCAATGTCCACAAATAATCCTATCTGACGAGGCGTGTCTTGAGGGATAAGATTGATTGCCTGAACTGTAACGGAGCGTATTGGATGATGCCACCCATATTTAGCTTCAAAAAGTTGAAACGCTCTTTTGGCAATAATCATTGATGACTGTGTCGGCAGGTCTAGCTTTGTCTGCCACTGCCTTGTACTAAGTGTATTGTCTCTGATGTGAATTGCGACTCCCTCGGCACTCAGTTCATGTACTCTGAGTTTATGTCCGATGTTCTGGGTAAGTTCGAGAAACACAGCCCACACCTGTTCTGGTTTCTCCAGATCTTTGACTGTTGTTATCCCATGTCCTACGCTTTTCATAGGAGATACGAAGTCTTTTCTGGCAACAAGGGAAAGGTCATTACCATTTGCATAATTCCATAATACAACTCCGTTTTTTCCTAATTGGCTGCGTAAGAACTCAGGATTTGTCGTTGCCAAATCTCTGATTGTATGGATACCATAATTATTTAAAACACGCTGCGTTGCTCTGCCAACACCGAGCAGATCAGCAGTGGGAAGTCCCCAAATCTTTCCCCTGAAGCTATCCTTTGGTATAACTGTCACTGCATCCGGCTTTTTCATATCAGAACCAAGTTTTGCAAATATCTTATTAAAAGAAACACCGACCGAAATGGTCAATCCCAATTCAAACTTAATCGTTTCCCTAATTTCATTTGCAATCTTCTCTGGCGAACCAAACAGACTTCTTGTTCCTGTAATATCCAACCAACACTCATCCATACCATACGGTTCTACCTGATCGGTATATCTTTCATACACGCTTCTTACAAGTTTGGAATATTTGATATATTCCTCACAGTGCGGTGGAACAACGACTAATCCCGGACACTTCTGCTGTGCCTGCCATACTGCATCGCCTGTTTTCACATGAAAGGCTTTCGCTTTGTAATTCTTTGCCAATACGATTCCATGTCTTTCTTCCACTGAACCGCAGACAGCAACCGGATATTTCTTCAGGGCAGGGTCAAGCATACACTCGACACTTGCATAAAAATTATTCATATCACAATGTAAAATATCTCGTGGCATTCTGCTCAACTCCCTTGACTTTATGAGAAGTTTAATGTAAACTATGAGTAGTTGAACTTCTCACCTGTTATTATATGCAGTTAAACTTCTCTTGTCAAGAGATTGTGAGTAGTTAAACTTCATCAATTTTCAAAAAAGGAGTGAACAATCAAAATGACATTCGGCGAAAAAGTTAGAAATGAACGAAATCGGCTCGGATTAAGTCAGGATGAACTGGCAGAAAAAATCGGTGTAACCCGCAGAGTTATCAGTTCTTATGAAAATGACAGTTCCCGTCCGAGAGGAACAGAAAGATATAACAAGCTTGCAGACGCTCTTGGCGTGAATATCAACTATCTCTTATCTGAGGACGAAGCATTCATTGCCAATGTGGAAGATAACTATGGACGCAGAGGAGCAAAACAGGCAAAAGAACTTCTTGCCGAGGTAACCGGATTATTTGCCGGAGGAGAAATGGCTGACGAGGATATGCGGGAAATGGTTGACGCTATTCAGGAAGCCTACCTGATTGCTAAAAAGAAGAATAAAAAATACACACCGAAAAAATATAGAAAAGACGAGTAACCTCTTATAGTGTTGTGTCCTTTTTATTGGACAGCATACCCTTTATCATATGGGATAGTGGAACTATCCGTTATAATGGCACTACAAGGAGGTGAACCGTTGTGGGATATTACACACAAGATGAGATTGTCACAATCGTGAATAAACTGATTAAGAAATGTGGCACTCGTGATCCATATAGAGTTGCCGAAGAACTTGGCATCAATATTCTCTACCGGGATTTTAAAAAGCAACGTGGAGCATACAAAGTTATCCTGAAGAACCGCTTTATTTTTCTTCAGAACGGTTTGCACCCGGTAATTGAACAGATTGTCCTCTGGCATGAGATCGGACATGACATGCTTCATCGACAGGAAGCTGCTTTGACCGGAGGATTTCAGGAATTTAATATTTTCGATATGCGTGAGAACCGCATGGAATATGAAGCCAATGTTTTTGCAGCACAGGCTTCTCTCCCGGACGATACGATTATTGAGTACATAAAAGGCGGGTATGATATTCAGCAAATTGCCAAAGCCATGCACTCTGACATTAACCTGATTGCCCTGAAAGTTGACACACTCAACTCACAAGGCTACCAGTTCAGAAAGCAAGAACATAGAAATGATTTTTTAAAATATAATAAGCAACTGTAAAGACCGCCTTGAAAAGATTTCATTCCCAAAGACCTTTTCAAGACGAACTCTTTCCATAAATTGATTCTTAATCAATATTTGCCTTCCAAACTGTTATTGTAATTTAATCACACATTTCTCAATCCTCGACGAAGTATCATCCTTATCATTCAACTGCCAGTATATGCAACATATTATATGATATCCATTATTATCTGACAAATAACTTTGATTGGTTTGGATTATACCTAACACGTATACTCCCTCCCATTTCACTATTTTTAATTGTCGAACTTGCATGAGCCCCCACTATACACAGGAATACTACTTATTTTTTCTAATATGATACGTTAACTGTTCTTTTACTATATACTTTTTTCCATCTACACTGTCAGTAGCATATATCACCATTCCATTGTTTCTTCTGCACATTTTTCTAAAATCCAAACATTATTTATACCCCAATTCCTTAATAATACTTTTTGCCTCATCCTCAGAATCATGATATGCCGTCACATATAATACTGTATTTTCCTTTTTTAAAACTCTGCAATAATAATCAGATGCACTTACGCTGTAATCCGAAATATTATGTTTTTCTTCTTCCAAAATCGCAGCATTTTCCATATCTTTATATGTTTCATCAAGATTTGTAACTGCATATTGATATACTACATCAGCAGATTTATCACTATTCATAAAATAATACTCAAATGAGTATTTTTTATCATCTACTGCAACATATATCTTTTGATATGTTGAGTCAGCTGCTGAATCTGTTTGATCAGCAACAGTAAAACCTTTATTTTCCATGTTCTTTTTAAACTCTTTTGCAGTCATTATTTCATCTGATGCCACATTTCCACATCCTGAAAAAAAAGCAATCACCAATACCATGCTTAATATTATTTTTATAATTTTCTTCATTTTTCTATTCATTCACGTAAGTTACACGAACATCCGTGAACTGTACCTCCAAATCCTTTGTTTTAAAAGACTTGTCTTCACTCAGTCCCCTTGTCGGAATATTTAGGTGAACTAACATGCCTTCGTTACATTGCAAATTCCCCATAAAATTTTCATCAAAATCAATGGTGGTTTTTGCAAATTGTACTTTTTCATTATCCACATAAATTCTAATATCGCCATGGAGTTCCTTTATTGTTTTACCTATATAGTTAATGAAAACAAATACCACCTTCGTCGCTTTCTGAAAATTATCATAATCGCCTCTTAAGCACATTAAGTTTATTGATTCTGCTTCCAACTTAATTTCCGTTAAATTACAATATTCTTGTATTTCCTTTATTTCTCTCTGGACATCAAAATTTTTGCTTTGATTTTCGTGTGCCTGAGCTAATTTAATATGTATCTTATTCATTTTCCATCCTCTAATTTGTCCAATTTTGAATTTGTGTCTTTAGTGAATTGTATGATGATTGTAAATATCCAAGAGGTCCCCAACAGTTGGCTGCTTTGTTCTTATACTCTAGTATCTTATTATTTAATGTATCTAAATTTAAATCAATTCCAGAAATCACCTCATCATAAGAATCTCTTAAATCTTGTACTGATGGCTTATATGTATTTTTAAAATTATCTCCTTTAAAACCATCATAAGACTTCCCTAGAAAAGCATTAATGTTTTTTCGATATTCCTTTATAGTATTCTTGTCACGCAAAAGTCTATCATATACAACTTGAATTGCTTCGGCTTCTTTTAAATATCCTTGTTGCTCATTCATCTTTTCCGATATATTATTTGCTATTCTTTTCAAATTGCTTTTTAAGTCATCTAGTGTATCTGCCATATTATAACCTCCCTATATTCCCACAATACATCCTATTAAAATAATAAATATGCCTACTACTGTAAACAATAAGCCTACCAACATTCTAATAATCGAACCATCCCCAACCAAGTATGATTTTTGCGGTCTTCTTTCATTATATTTAATAGTAACAATACTTCCTTTTCTATATCTACCATACGTTGTCCACCGAGTATGATTTCTATAATTTTCACCCAACACATTATATGAAAACGTAACTTTAACAGGTCTTTCTTCGGATGCATTATCAACCAAAACGTCTATAATTTCTCCAGATACCGTTTTTTTACATTCTATAAAACATTTCATTTTAGGGAATATAACTATCACTCCAATAATCCCCAATACTAATCCACATAGACATATAATCATATATATATCTCCTTCCTCTACCACTTCCATTTCATATAGATAGTCGGCACAGTCACATTAACCTCCAAATCTAAACCTAATCCTAGAACTACTTTTAAACTTGTAGCATTAATGTTAGCAAAATCGGTTTCTATAGCTGTTTTACTTTCTGCATATGTTGCAAATGCCGCTCCCATTGTAACTCCCTCTTTTGCTGACAATTTAAACAGATTATCTGTTTCCTGTGCAGTTGCACTTCCATCATCAATTTTGTATTTAAAAAAATTGAATTCCTCTTTTAAAGATGCAGAAGCAAGGGTTGCCCCTGCATCAACTCCAACTGCAAACTGTCCATCATCTTCAAACTCGAACGCTGCTTTACCGTTTGCGGTTAAAACTTGTGCATCTCCTTTTATATATCCATTAAAATTATCCGTTGTATTAGAAGTTCCGATATTTACAGTAGCTTTTTCTTGTATCTGATGATCTGGATCATCATATACTCCTATTGTGATACTCATATCTGGATTTTTCATATTTCCATATCGCTCATTATCAAAAACAATTAAATTACTTAGAGGTGGTAAACAAATTTCTGGTAATTTTTTTATCTGCATCTTATCACAATAGTCATGAACATATGATACAATCGCCTCTAACTGTGTACGGGAGCTTTTTGTCTTCTGCGGTCTCTGTCGATAAACAAGTTTTCGATTCCCTTTGAAATCCAATTCATAAATATCAAAGGACTTTTGATTTCCCATATCACTTTTTTCTGGACTTCCAGAATATCCCGATTGTAACAATTCAAACATTTCGTTATTCCCGACTTGCAAATATGCCCGTCCAGGTTCTCTAATTTCAGCTGCTAATGGTGACTTTAGAACCTCATTACTATCTTCTTGTGTCTGAACTTTTAAACAAAGTTTAAATTTGGAATTACTCCATATTTGCTCATTTACTTGCCCTGCCGGTTTTTGTGTCGCAAGTATAAGATGAACCCCTAAACTTCGTCCAATTCGAGCTGCACTAATAAGCTCTTTCATAAATTCCGGTTGTTCTGCCTTTAATTCAGCAAACTCATCAACAATAATTACAAGATGCGGGAGTGCCGTTTTAACTTTTCCCTCTTTGTAAGCCTTTATGTACTTATCAATATGATTAACTTCTGCTTCTGCAAATAAAGTCTGACGTTTTAGCAATTCAGCCTTAATAGATTTTAATGAACGTTCAATTGCTTTTCCATCGATATTAGTAATAGCTCCTATTAAATGAGGAAGATTTCTAAACTGATTAACCATTCCTCCACCTTTAAAGTCTATTATTACAAAACCTATTTCATATGGATGAAAAAGGGTAGCTGCCCCTAATATATATGTCTGTAAAATTTCACTTTTTCCTGATCCCGTTGTACCTGCTACAAGCCCATGCGGTCCATGATATTTTTCATGTAGATTTAAAAAAACAATATCATCTTTCACGTTCACACCAAGTGGTACTGCCATTGAATCATATATCTTAGATTGCTCCCACCTTTTTTTTAGATCAATGTCATTAACATCATATATGCCTAACAGTTCAAATAGTGAAATACTTTTTCTCAAAGCTCCTTCTAAACTAATTTCATCACAATACACAGGTGCAATTTTTTCAATAAGTTTTTGCATTTGTTCATTCGATATGCTGGAAAAAACAAATTCTGTTTTTTCCAGTTTATTTGTAGCCTCATAAACAATAGCAGTATTTTCAGATTGGATTTCAATAATTCTTGAACAGTGTAATGGTAACAATTCTACATTTGGTTCAAAAAAGATAAAAACCGTATTTAACTCAGCTGATTTCTCAATAAATTTAGATATAGGATGATTTTTTATTCCATGCTCAGTCATTACAAATACAACGTTGTAACCAGACTGATTTTTGCTCTCACTTCTATATGTTAATTCTTTGTAAAGGTTCTCAAATATATTATTCTTGCTCTCCATGTCACACACTATTTTACGTGGAGCACAACCACTCTGCAAATATGGAAGAAATTTAATCCAATCATACTTTTGTATATCATTTTCAAGAAGCATATATATACTCAAATCCCCATAATATTGGCGACTAACCAAATCTATAAGCATATTTTTCATCATTATATACTGCTCACTTGATTTTCCGACAACCCCAACTGCATTTGCTTCTTTTAAAGGAATTGTTACAGGGGCATCCTTTATATATGAGTATTCTTTAGCCACTTCGGCTGGAATTATAGACAAATCATCGCCAATCTCTAATTTCTCTTGGTATTTATAATCTATTATCTTGGAAGCTTTTATCGCTCCTACGCCTAAATACAAATCCAAAAAGTCCGAATCCTCGGGAATTCTATCAAAAAGAACTGGTGAAAATGATTCTATATGCTCGATATCCTGTTCAATACTATAATATTGCTGCCTAAGACATTTCAATTCTTCTTCTCGAGCAGTTTCAATTTCAGCTCTTTTATTATCAATATAGGTTAAATACTTTATTTTTCTTTCATCACATTCCTTTTTATATTTTTTTCTTTTTTCAAAAATACTAACAATTGAAGTAATGACTCCAAGTCCCATCGAACAAATACTAAATAATACAAATGTTCCTCCTGTAGTGCTTAGGATTCCTCTTAAAACCACAACCAATTACAAAGAATTCAAATGAACCGGGGACATGGAGCAAAGACGGAAGTTGTTGTAACCACACCGAAAAGTTCTTGTTCTATAAGGAAAATTCCATTGCCTGATGAAATATTAGAAATTCTTGTTTTAAATAAAAAGGCATCATCAGGCTATGTGCTAACTAACGATGAATATAAATTTATAGAACCGAGAACAATGCAAAATAAATTCAAAAAAATCCTAAAAGCCGCAGGTATTGAAAATGCTAATTTTCATGCACTGCGACATACTTTTGCTACAAGATGTGTCGAACTTGGCTTTGACATAAAAAGTCTTAGTGAAATTCTCGGTCATGCCACAGTTAATATTACAATGAATCGTTATGTTCATCCTACTTATGAGATGAAAAAGAAAAATATGCAAAAATTATCCAAATTATTAGCCGTCAAATAAATCGACAAGATACCGTCCAATAGTGATTTTATCTATTGGATGGTATTTTTTCGTGGAGTGTGATACTCTACGAAAATATTTCCGTAAGGATTTATTTTTTTGCTTATATGTAGGCAATATTGCCTATCACACTTATATCTAATTATAGGCAATAATGAATATATGTCAATATTAAAAGGAGGCGTATATTCATTGATTTCCTATGCCCCATTGTGGAGTACAATGAAAAAAGTCGGTGCATCAACATATACACTTCAAGTCAAAGGTGGAATCAGTAGCTCTACCATTCGAAGATTAAAAGCTGGTGAATCGGTATCCAAAAACACTCTTGATGCCCTTTGTAAAATACTTCACTGCTCAGTTCAGGATATTATTGAATTCATCCCTGAATAAGAACTGCCATGATTACAAATATGATTTTGGCAGTTTTTTACTTCTTTCACTCAAGCAATGCCACCCATATCATGATTAACTTCCGCGGAATAATAGTGGCTAATTGTATTCGGTGCATTATATAGAGCCGTAATCAGATATGCTTTAATGTTCGCAATCTTTGTTTCTTTCCATGCATCCGATCACATATTCCAAATGCAATTTTTTCAATTTGAGAAACCTACTTTTCACCAAGCTATACGGATAATCTTCCCCGGCAATGCGGATTTCTTGTCTAGGTACACAGACTACATCGCAGATGGTCTGATACAATTCTTCATACATGTCACGATGTTTCCACTCATAATCTTGCATCACAATATCATAATCAATATTTTCTCTGATCAATTCCATATATGCTGCTGTTTCATCCATCACATCAATCTTATCTATTGACTGATATGATTGATTGATAGAATTATTATTTATATTATTATCTATTTCTATATTACTCGGGTGTAATTTTTTCCCTGGTACCAGTGTAATTTTTCCACTAGTCCCCGGTTCAAAACTACATTGGTTACTTTTTTCTACTGGTGTAGTTTTTTCACCAGTAGAATTTTTACACTGGTGTACTTTTTCCACTGGCTTAGATTTTACACCAATTTTTCTTTTGCATTTACTTTCAGGCTCGCGCTGATTACGGACTTCTTGATCTCTCTCTGATACAAAGTTCTTTACATAAATAATATTTGCTACTCCTGGCTGCTGAATCATATCAATAAGACCAATTTCTTCCAGCTCTTTCAAAAGAGAGCTTGCTGTCTTTCGACTAACATTTAAATCTTCTTCAATATTGTTAAGGGAGTACTTAATAAAAACCTTATTCGCTTCATCAAGCCATCCTCTTTTTTTAGAAAGAGACATTCTATCAAGCATTAACCCATAAAGAAGCTTTGCATTATTCGTCATTCCTTTAAAACACGCATCTGTGATCAGAGCTTTCGGAAGTCTGTAAAATGTAAACTGCTCTGCTTCTCTCCCGTAATAAAAATCTAGTTTCAATTTCTCCATTACACTTAATCCCCTTTCATTTTTATCCTGCGCTCTATGCTTTATCATAGAGCGCTCCAAATTCACATAAATTTTTCACCATATCACAAGTTCATCTTTTTTATTTGGAAACTACAAACAAAAAAGGAACCTCTCCTCAGTTATTTCTGAAGGAAAGATTCCTATTTTATATCCTTTTTTCCAATACTCTTTAGCGCAATCCGTCACTTGAGCTCATATTTCTTCATCTCAAATTTCGAATTTGTTGTAGTTAGCGTTGTAGTAAACACTTTTTCGCCCTAAAGCATCTTGATCTTTTTTATTCTAATATAACTTTGCACCAGCCGGGATGTGGTTATCAACCATCAGGAGATGAAGTTCTTCATCCTCTGAATTCTTAAGGTTGTTTACCGCTGAAATCAGCATACCTTCGGAAGCGATTCCCATCATCTTTCTCGGTGGCAGGTTCACAATAGCGATTGCTGTCTTACCAACCAGTTCTTCCGGCTCATAATACTCATGAATACCACTTAAGATCACACGATCCTTGCGTACTCCGTCGTCCAGTGTAAACTTCAGAAGCTTCTTAGACTTCGGTACTGCTTCGCAAGCCAGGATCTTCACTGCACGGAAATCAGATTTTGCAAATGTTTCGAAATCTACCATTTCCTCAAAGATTGGTTCAATCTTTGCATTAGAGAAATCAATCTTTTCGTTTGCTGTAAAAAATCCATTATTGTCATCTCCTGCTGTTGCAGATTCTTGACCTTTTTTATTCTCGCTTGCGCCCACTGTTTTCATTGTCGGGAACAGCAGCACATCTCTGATTGCCTCTGCTCCTGTCAGCAACATACACATTCTGTCGATACCGAATCCGATACCACCTGTAGGTGGCATACCGATCTCCAGTGCATTCATGAAGTCTTCATCTGTTGTATTGGCTTCATCATCTCCCTGTGCAAGCAGTTCTTCCTGCGCTTTGAAACGCTCTCTCTGATCGATCGGGTCATTCAGCTCTGAGTAAGCATTCGCCATCTCCCATCCATTCATGAAGAACTCGAAACGCTCTACGTATTCCGGATTCTCCGGTTTCTTCTTTGTCAGTGGAGAGATCTCAACCGGGTGATCCATAACGAATGTCGGCTGAAGCAGGTGCTCCTCTACAAACTCCTCGAAGAAGAGGTTAAGGATATCACCTTTCTTATGTCTCTCTTCAAATTCTACATTATGCTCTTTTGCAAGTTCTCTTGCCTGCTCCAGAGTCTCAACTTCATTCCAGTCAACGCCTGCGTATTTCTTAACTGCGTCAACCATTGTGATACGCTCGAACGGTTTACCAAGATCCATCGGGATTCCTTTGTAAACGATCTGTGTTGTTCCAAGGACTTCCTGCGCAACAAAGCGGTACATGTTCTCTGTCAGATCCATCATGCCGTGGTAATCTGTATATGCTTGGTAAAGCTCCATCAGAGTGAACTCTGGGTTATGTCTTGTGTCAAGACCTTCATTACGGAATACACGTCCGATCTCGTATACTTTCTCAAGTCCTCCAACGATCAGTCTCTTCAGGTAAAGCTCAAGAGAGATACGAAGCTTCAGATCCTCGTTCAGGGCGTTGAAATGTGTCTCGAACGGTCTTGCAGCTGCTCCACCTGCATTTGCTACAAGCATTGGTGTCTCAACTTCCATGAATCCTTCTCCGCTTAAGTATTTACGGATCGCTGCAAGGATCTTGGAACGTTTGATAAATGTATCTTTAGAGTCTGCATTCATGATCAGGTCTACGTATCTCTGACGATAACGTGTGTCTGTATCTGTCAGGCCGTGGAACTTCTCCGGAAGCATCTGTAAGCTCTTGGAGAGAAGTGTCATCTTCTCAGCGTGAATAGAGATTTCTCCTGTTCTTGTTCTGAAAGCGAATCCTTCAAGTCCGAAGATATCACCGATATCAGATTTCTTGAAATCAGCGTAAGCGTCTGTTCCGATTGCATCTCTTGCTACGTATACCTGGATATTTCCCTGTAAATCCTGGATGTTACAGAAAGAAGCTTTTCCCATAACTCTCTTGAACATCATACGTCCTGCGATTGCTACGTGGATCGGGCTTGCATCCATGATGCTTCTTCTCTCTTCGTAATCATTCTTAAGAGCCTCTTTTGCCTGCTCTTCATCCATACCTTCTACGTTCGGCTGCTGGTGATCTTTTAAAAGCTCAGCCTCATGTGCCTCATAGAGATCTTTCACTTCGAGTGAATGGTGTGTCTGGTTAAACTTTGTAATCTGGAAAGGGTCTCTTCCGTTCTGCTGCAATTCTGCAAGTTTCTCACGGCGAACCTTTCTCAGCTGATTCATATCTGGTTCCTGTGTGTTCTTCTGATTCTGTCCCACTGTCTGTTCTCCTTCCATTTCTATCTGCTTCCGCATTGATCTTTATACAAGCCAACTTTATACAGACCAACACGAAAATAGTTGCTTTTTATATTGTCTTTTTAAGCGAATTCAGACCTCTTAATAGTAAGAGGTCTGTCCTAAGCTGATTATGAACGTTTGATATCAAGTACTTTGTACTGGATAACTCCTGCCTGTGTCTCAACATCAACGACATCATTGATTTTCTTTCCGATCAGTGCGTGACCTACCGGAGACTCATTGGAGATCTTTCCTTCCAGACTGTTCGCCTCTGTAGAACCAACAATCTTGAACTCCATCTCTTCATCAAATGTAATGTCGTAAACCTTTACTGCACATCCGACATTAATCTTATCAAGATCAACTTCATCCTCTACTACAACTTCTGCATTCTTCAGGATTGCCTCAAGCTCCTCGATACGGGCTTCGATATCTCTCTGCTCGTCTTTCGCTGCATCATACTCAGCGTTCTCGGAAAGGTCCCCCTGCTCTCTTGCCTCTTTGATCTTACCTGCAACTTCTTTTCTCTTTACTACTTTCAGATTCTCAAGTTCGTCCTCAATTGCCTTTAATCCGGCATAAGTAAGTAATCTTTTTTTTGCTTCTGCCATTGTTCCTGCTTCCTTTCTACTTCCTTACCGTCACTGTCTACGGCAGTAACGTTTCGTTTCCTATGATATTTACAGATTCTCTGCAAATTATTTTCTGTCTATACTTTTCATGCATTCAAAGTTCCTTCTCTATATTTTGTCTACAGATCTTATCGGTTTCAAAATGCACGACTGCTGTCTTTTTTCACCGACGCCAATGCCCTCATCAGCGTCCGTCCGCAATTTCAATATTATACTCAAACTAGCGCTTTCTGTCAAGTTGAAAGAGCAGTTCTTCCAGTTCCTGATAGGACTCTACGCGGTTGATTTCTTCGCGTAATTTTGCAGAGCCTTTCAGTCCTTTTGTATACCATGCCACATGTTTTCTCATCTCGCGGATACCAATGAATTCACCTTTGTATTTCAGCTGTAATCTGGCATGGCGGAGCATCATATCACGAATCTCTTCCAGACTCGGACGTTCCGGCAGCACGCCTGTCTCTTCATATGTGATCATCTCGGAGAAAATCCATGGATTTCCCTGTGCTCCTCTTGCGATCATGATTCCGTCACATCCTGTCTGTTTTACCAGCTCCTCTGCTTTCTGTGGGCTTGTCACATCTCCATTTCCAATTACCGGAATAGAGACAGCTTCTTTTACCTGACGGATGATATCCCAATCTGCCTGTCCGCTGTAATACTGTTCTCTTGTCCTTCCGTGCACGGCTACAGCTGCTGCCCCGGCCTCCTCAATGATCTTCGCGATCTCAACCGCATTAATGCAGCTGTCATCAAATCCTTTTCTTATCTTCACAGTAACCGGCTTATCAATTGCCTTCACCATTGCACTGACGATTTCATAAACGAGCTTCGGATTCTTCATAAGTGCAGAGCCTTCTCCGTTGCGCACAACCTTCGGCACCGGACATCCCATATTGATATCCATAATATCAAATGGACGCTCTTCCACACGTTTTGCCATCTCACTCATAATCTTCGGATCTGATCCAAAAAACTGAAGTGACACTGGCTGTTCATCCGGGTGGATCTCCAAAAGTGATTCTGTATTCTTATTATTATATAAAATCGCTTTTGCGCTGACCATCTCCATACACAAAAGACCTGCTCCCTGTTCTTTACACAACACACGGAATGGGAGATCTGTCACTCCGGCCATCGGTCCTAAGATGTAACGGTTTGGCAGCGTCACATTTCCTATTTTCAACTGTTTCATCATATTCTATTCTTTCTAATCTATAACTATTCTTCTTATTTGACTTTAGTATCATAGTAAATAACTGCCGAAAAGTCAACGTACATGATCTGTTCTTTCGCATTCATACAAAAAGTCTGAATAAATCCGGCAATCGCAAGGTTTTTGCAATCCTCCATTTATTCAGACTTTTTTTATCTGTCTTTTAATATCTCTTGATTTTTCTTGAAGCTGTCTTCTCAAATTCTTTCTCGCGAATGATCAGACTATAAATCTTTTTATATGCCGGTGCGCCCTGATTGTATTCATCAATCAGTTTTTGAAGTTCTAAGCGGACTTCCTCTTTTCTTTCAAGTCCCTGCTTTTTTGCGTACTCTTCATCCGGATATATTTCTGCCTCGATCACTCCTTTTGCTTCTCTTACTAATACTTCCTGTACCAGTCTTGAAGAACTTAATTTATTCTCAAGTTCTTCCGGTGAGACATTTTCTCCATTCTTTGTAATGATCAGGTTTTTCTTTCGTCCTGTCAGATAGATAAACCTTTCTTCATCTACATATCCAAGATCCCCTGTGCAAAGCCATCCATCTTTCAGTGCGGTTTTTGTTTCTTCCGGCATCTTGTAATATCCTTGCATTACACTGCTTCCGCGAACCCACAGTTCTCCATCTACGGTCTTTGCCTCGCAGTTTGGAAGAAGTTGTCCTACTGAATTCTTTTTTACATTCCATGCAACAGTTGTACTGATGACCGGTGAACATTCTGTCATTCCATATCCCTGGAGAATCTGGATTCCAAAACGTTCGAACAACTCAATATACTCCGGATTCAGGTATGCACCTCCACTGCAGATCGTATGAAACTGAGATCCAAATACTGCTTCTTTTACCACTTTTTCCGGAAGGTCTTTTACATCTTCTAATTTTTTCGCAAAAGTTTCAATCATAAGCGGTACCATCAGGATCATATTTGGCTTAAATAATTTGATATTTTTTGCTACACGCATCAAAGAGTCATTGATACAGATAATTGCACCGAGAGAAATTCCTTTCAGGATATCCATACTCAGGCAGTATGCGTGGTGAATCGGTAAAACTGACAGGAGCACATTTCTCTCTGGGAGCTTCATATCCAGACATGTCGCGTTCTCAACGAGATTTCTATGTGTCAGCATCACACCTTTGCTCTTTCCTGTTGTCCCTGATGTGAACATGATCGTACAAAGTTGATCCGGAGTAATCTCTGTTTTTTCTGCTCCTGTGTCCTCATCTATCGTTTGTTCCATCATTGATTTTGTAAGAGAAAGTATATTGCCCTCATTCGCTTCCTTCTGCATAGAAAAGATGTGCTTCAGTTTTGTACACTTTTCTTTCGCCGCTTCGATCACATCTTTACGAATCTCATCCAGAATCAGGATTGTTACATCTGCACGGTCGATAAGTTCACACAGTTCTTCTGCCGGAAGTGACACATCCAACGGTACTGCAACATTTCCGCCGTCCACAATCCCAAAATAGGAAGCAATCCATAGATAAGAAGTCGCACCGATCAATGCGATATGACTTTTTGGGTCTCCCAGTTTTTTCAATAATGCTGTTATTCTCTCACTGTCTTCTTTCAACTGTGTGTATGTCTTTGCCGCAATTTCATTTTTTCCTATTTTGTAACGGATTGCGTCTTCATTTCCAAAACATTTTTCTGCATTTGTAAGAATATCGCGAATTGTTCTATATTCCATTTTCTTTTCCCTCTACTTCAAAGACTCAAGATACGCTACAGCTTCTCCGACTGTTCGGATACCTGCTGCCTTGTCCTGTTCAATTTCCACATCCATCTCATCTTCTATTTCCCCAAGCATGCTCATAAAATCAAAGGATGTGAATCCAAGATCTTCCATAAAACGTGATTCCGGCTTGATATTTTCCTGTTCAATTTCTACATAATTACAAATAATATCTACTAACTGCTCAAACATGATTTTTTCCTTTCCATTCTGTCCTGATCGTGATTCTCAACATGATCCGGATCATCTTTCTTTTATACAAGCTTTATAATTTCTCCAATTGTAAGTTCAGGATTTTCTGCTCCCTTGAACATAATTTTACATAAATAATAATACAGATATTCCAACTCTTCTCTTGAGATTGCTTTTTTCTGATGTTCAAAGTTGAAATCCAATCCATTATCCTCTGGTCGATGCATGACTGTCAGATACATTGCCTGTGTTGTCATTCCATTCGGATACCATTTTGTCTTATATTGAATTCCTCCAAGATCTTCCAGTCCTTTCTCCTGCAATGTCATCGGCTGGTAAGTCAAAGACATCGGCTCATACGTCAGTCCTTTCTGTGGCTGTGGATATGTCCTGGAGCGATATGCGAAATATTCTGTCGGGTCATAATTTGCATGACGGAATAATTCATTCTGCTTATCACGGATTTCATATACTGCATCAATAAACTTCACATCTTCTGAAAATACGGTACGAAACGGGAACGAATGAATTCTTGTTCCACCGGATTTCTTTTCCTTTAATGTAGCTCTTCTGGCAATCGCATTATTGATCGATACATCCTCCTGTCCATTCATTTTCTGGAAGTAAGTACGTAATCCCATCAACAAAAGACATGCCAGAGATACCCGGTACTTTTCGCAAAAATCCATCAGACGTTTGGTCGGTTCTGCTTCCAAATGAAAGATATCCAATGCAGAACTCACATCATCTGTCGCATTAAATGCAGAACGAAGCTTTGGATTTTTAAACATTTCCCTCGCTGCATCCAACTTATCTGTTCCATTAACACCGTTATAAACCGGCTCTGATGCTTCAATCAGTTCCCTGAAAAATTCTCTGTCTCGCTGCTGTGCTTTACTTCCGGCTTCATATGCGAGATCCTTCTTTACCTGATCTATGTAAGAACACATATCCTTTGGATATGGGACACCTTCGTATTTTGCATTACAGTACAGCTCAATAATATCCTTCAGAAATGTGATCAGTGACTGGGCATCTACCACCATATGATGTCCGAGGAAATACACTCCGTTGAATCCATCTGAAGTGCGGATCATTTTAATCTTCGTCATCGGTGAATCCTCGAGTGGGAATGGAACTGTTGTCCATTTCTGCATCGTATCAGCTGCCTCTTCCATAGTCACATTGGAGAAATCAACGAACTCTATCTCCCGTTCTTGTCTGTCCTGCTCTGCACTTACAACATACTGATATACATTCCCCTCTTTGTCCTTTGCAAAGCGTATCCGCATCCCTTCATTTCTCTCATATGCTTTGTAAATGGACTCTCGGAGTACATCCCGATCCAGATCTGTGCCAATTGTCAGGCTTGTGCCAATATTCAGTACTGCCGCATTCGGACAAAATGGCAGATAATACAAATGAAATTTTTGCGCTACCGTCAGTGGGTATACAGGATATCCTTTTCTTGTTTTCATCATTCTATGATTCCTCCTATAAATGAATCCATTGCTCCTTCATAAGCTTCTCTGTCTTTATAATAACTTTCGCAGTGTCCTGCCCCGTGGATGATCAGCTTCTGTTTTGGAGATTTACAGTTTTTATAGATTTCTTCCGACATGCTGCACGGAACAAATGTATCTGCGTCTCCATGGATCAAAAGAACCGGAACCTTCGCTTTTCTGACTTCACGGGCAGAATTGCACTCATCCAGTCCGTATCCTGCCTGTCTTTTATTTACCGCATCCGCAATCTGTATTATTGGAAACGCCGGAAGATGATACATACTGTGAAGTACATGTGTAAACACTGCCTTGGGCGAAGTAAACGGACAATCTGCAATAATTCCTTTTACCTGCTGCGGCAGATCAAGCCCGCTTGCCATCAATACTGTAGCGCCTCCCATAGAATTACCATGCAGGAGAATCTGAACATTTTCTCCTTCCTGTCCAATCACCCATTCAATCCATCGATATGCATCATAACGGTCCTTACATCCGAATCCAATGTATTTCCCTTCACTTTGCCCATGCGATCTCTGATCAACAAGAAGAACGTTATAACCACGCTTCAAATAATAATTTGAAATACTTCCATAATCTGCAAGCCCCTGACTCGTGTAGCCATGAAAACAGATCACTGCTTTTTTGCATTTCTTTTCTTCGACATTTCCTGCTCCCTGAAAATACGTTCCATGAAGCTTCAAACTGTCTTCCGACCGGATCCAGACATCTTCATGAGGCTGCTCCATCATCCACTCCCTGCATTCCTTCATCTTTGAGAAATACTGATCCCAGTCTACCCCGGACATCTTCATCGTGCGTTCTGTCTTTGCGTTATAACGCATCATTGTTCTTCTGTAAAAGTATGCACTTCCACCTGCCTCTGCTGATACGATTCCCACCAGACCTGCAAGTGCAAGAAGTTTTCCGTAATGCATCATCTTTTTCACCTTTGCTTCCTTTTTACAGTTACTTCTGTTTCTGTGTTTTCTTTATTGCATTCTGTTCTGCTTTTCTGCTATCAATCAGTTTTTTCAGATACAAAGCTTTGTCAATGTTGCCTTCTACTTTCAATTTTCCCAGTGTTACTGCCAGAACCGGATCCAGCTTTCCCTCATTGATCTTAAATAATGTCTCTGCCGAACAAGTAAAAATCGCATCTCTGTCATAATACTCGTATGGTTCCACATACAGCTTTCCTTCTTTTACCTCTGCATAAAAGATTCCCTCTGCTTCTCCTGTTACATTGAACTGATATGCAAGATGTTCATTCACAGTACTTACGTCTGCTTCCATCATCATCCCTTTTACTTTTGAAAACATGTCTGCGTATGTCATTTTTTCTCCCTTTCCTTTTCAGTTTTTCATTTTTCGACCAGCGGTCGGCTTGCTATGTTTTTAATCTATCACTTTTTCGACCCACGGTCAATTATCTATTTCAGACAATCTTTTGTTTCAAAGTGTCTTTTTTTTGTCCTCTTTTTTATTTCTATTTTATTGGTTCTTCCGACTTTATTGTGCTATACTTAAAAGGATATCGGTCAGTTCCCGTAATCTGGAACTGGCCAAATATACTTACGAATATACGAGGCGGACTTCTATGCCAAAACAATTAAAATACGATAAGATTCTAGATGCTCTTCAAAAGCTTCTGGAAACCAAAGAACTTTCTAATATCTCTGTCAGTGAGATTGCTCAGACTGCTGAAATTGGAAAAGGAAGTATTTATTATTATTTTTCTTCCAAAGATGCAATTCTTGAAGCACTGGTAGAACGCAATTATGAAGCTCCAATAACAACAGCAAGACATCTTGCAGAGCAAAGAGAGATTTCACCTTTCACACGCATGGCTCTGATCTTTCAGGCTTGCCGAAATTCCTCTGCGGCTTTTTTAAAGACCCAGCCATCAACTACAAAGGCTGCACCAGAGCGGGCTTTTCTTCATCAAAAATATATGAATCATCTCATCGTTTCACTCAAGCCGGTTCTTGCTTCCATTATTGAACAAGGGATTGCACAGGATTTAATCCGCTGTGCTGACCCTGTTTCTCTTGCTGAGATCGTACTGATTGTACTGACTGTTAAGATGGATAACACCTTAGTACCTTCAACAACAGATGAGATTGAACGGACGATCTCTGCTCTTGTCTCTCTTTTGGAAAAAGGAACTGAGAATCCTGTGGGATCGTTAAATTTTCTGATGGCACAGCTGTAAGCAGTTTTCTGTTTACAGTGCCTGCATCACACAACATATCCCACCTTTTTGAATTGCTGACGGTGATATGATAAATCATGAGACGAAAGGAGTGTTTTTATGATTATTCGTCCTGTTTTTAATATATTATTGCTCCCTGATATCACTTATTTTTTTAAACGTGATTTCTTTCCGGGGGCTGCTGCAGACCAGATTGAAGTCGGTACAGATATTCTGTTTCCATTTTTGAAAAATGAAGTGGATGAGACTACTGTTACTATAGATGATATTTACCCGGTCGGTATGTCTGCGAGAGTCGAATCCATCAGTGATGATGACAGCATCCAGATTCGTACATTAGAACGTGTCAGTCTTGATGATATTGAGCTGGATGAGAACGGACAGATTACAGCTACAGCTTCCATCCGCCCGGAAGTAGATGATCTTCCCTTAGAAGAAGAGAAGCAGACTTTCACAAACCTGCGGAACTCGCTTCTAAAATTTGTTCAGAATTATCAATGGGGGATCTGGGCAAGAAGCTACATTATCCAGAGAAAGAATATCTATGACCTTGGTTCTGCTCTTTCAGATTATCTGAACATTACTTCCGAAGAAAAATATGCAATTGTTGAGACAGATTCCCGCCGTGAGCGCTGTGAACTGATTGAAAATGCGATTAAGGAATTCATGGAAGTGGCCAAAGTTTCTTCTGAAGCACAGGAGGCACAGAAAGGTGACCAGGAGCAGCTTTACAGAGAGGCTGCAATTAAGAAGCAGATCGATTACCTTCAGAAAGAATTAGATGAGATGCACCCGGAAAACATTTCCGATGTCCGTGCTTTTGAAAAAAAGATCCAGGAATCCGGCATGAATGAAGATGCCCGTAAGGAAGCGGACAAAGTCTTGAATCGTATGAAGCAGGAAGGAAAAGACAGCCATGAATATGGGCTTCTCTATGACTATCTTGATTTTGTCACCAGCCTTTCCTGGAAGCATCCGGAATTTACACCGATTGATTTAAACCGGGCAGAAGAGATTCTTGATGAAGATCATTATGGACTTAAGAAAGTCAAAGAACGTATCATCCAGCAGATTGCTGTTATGGCACTGAACCGGAAACAGTATGGTTCCATCCTCCTTTTTGTCGGTGCGCCTGGTACCGGTAAGACAAGTATCGGACAGAGTATTGCCCGGGCGTTAAACCGCGAATATGTCCGCATCAGTCTCGGCGGTATCCGAGATGAAGCTGAGATCCGCGGTCACAGAAGAACTTATATCGGTGCTATGCCGGGACGGATCATGGAAGGGATTAAACGCAGCGGCGTTTCCAATCCTGTTGTAGTTCTTGATGAAGTAGATAAGCTTGCGAAAGATTATGGCGGAGATCCGGCAAGTGCATTGCTTGAGGTGCTTGACCCGGAGCAGAACAGTACATTTACAGACCATTATATGAATGTTCCATATGACTTATCCAATGTTCTGTTCGTCTGCACAGCAAATTCTACAGATACGATTCCTGAACCGCTTCTGAACCGTATGGAAGTGATCGATTTTCCAGGATATACGGCGGTGGAAAAATTCCATATTGCCAGAAAGCATTTACTTCCAAAGGCCATGGACGCTATGGGAATCCAGAAGAAAATGTTAAAGATAACGGATGGTGCATTGCGCAAGGTCATTGAAGATTATACGATGGAATCCGGAGTCCGTGGACTTAAGAAGCAGATTGATATGCTTTGTCGTTCCGCTGCTGTGCGTCTTGTAAAAGAAGAGGGGCAGACTCTGACAGTAAATAAATCGAATCTGAAAGACTATCTCGGCCGTAAGAAGCTACATCATGACCAGAAATTAACTTCCACACAGCCTGGTGTTGTCACCGGACTTGCATGGACACAGGCAGGCGGTGAGATTCTGTTTATAGAGACAAAGCTGACAGAAGGGGAAGGAAAGGTGATCATCACCGGACAGCTTGGAGATGTCATGAAAGAATCTGTACAGATTGCACTGACACTTGTGAAGTCTCTTTATCCTAAAGAAAGCAAGGTTTTCCAGGATCATGATCTGCACATTCATGTGCCGGAAGGAGCTGTTCCAAAAGATGGTCCATCTGCCGGCATTACATTAACCACAGCACTTGCTTCCCTTGTTACCGGAAAGGCTGTCAGCCCGGATTATGCCATGACCGGTGAAGTTTCCCTCCGCGGAGGTATACTTCCGATCGGTGGACTTCCTGAGAAACTGATGGCTGCCCAGAGGGCCGGTATTACAAAAGTACTGATTCCTTTTGACAATGCAGATGATCTCGAAGATGTAGCTGCTGAAGTAAAGGATAAGCTGAAAATCACTCCGGTGAAAAAGGTCAGCGACGTTCTGAAGTTATTGCTTGGATAAAAAGTGACCTATCGTTAAACGGAAACTATGAGAAACAAAAGCCCATAGCAGGAATTCTGATAAGTTCAACAAACTTATCATTCAGATTCCGCCATGGGCTTTTTTATAGTTTAAAAATTCGACAGATAAACCGTAATCTATTTATCTGACTATTTATTCCTCTGTCTCTTCTTCCATCTCTTCTCCGAGATAGAATACTTTGTAAAACATTTCAAGAGACTTGAAAAGCTCTTCCTTTGTGTTCTGCAGCTCTTTGATCTTCAGTACACTACCAATCTCATCGAATGAGAAATCACCCTCGTTGTGCTCTACTTTCAACTCAAGGTTTCCATTCTCATCAAACACCAGCAGGAGAACTCCTCCAACATCCGCTGTATACAACACACACATGATCTGCAGTTCCTGTTTCACTGCTTCCGGAAGAGATTCAAATTCCGGGTTCAGATAATATTTCTGCTCATAGGAGCTGGCCGCACACAATACCATTTCTTCATCCATAATTTTTACACCTTATATCACTGCCCACAGTTTCTGTAAACAGTACTTACCTTTCCATATTTTCCACATTCACTGCATAATCCCGATGACTTATTCACATTCCGTAGGTCTTATCCACCTGGTTATACATATCCATATACGCCGCGCACCGAAACTTCTCCGGCATACACCGCCTCTTCGGTTCCATCTTCTTTCCGAACGATCAATTCCCCTGTCTGATTGATTCCAAGTGCGTAAGCATTGTACTGTTCTTTTGCACCAAGAATCCGGACTTCACGATCTTTATTTACCAGCAATTCACTGTAACGTTCTTTCAAACCGGACAGATCTCCGTGTTCAAGGAAAACCGTGTAATTCTGTTCAAAACGTTTCATCACTGCTGCAATCAACGGTGCTCTCTTTACCACATGTCCACATTCCAGTCTGAGTGATGTCGCTGTCTCACGGATCTCCTCAGGGAACTCTGTCAGGTTCACATTGATCCCTACACCAATCGTTACATGATTAATGTAATCGATCTGAGTGCTCATCTCTGTCAGGATTCCGACGAGCTTCTTTCCTTTAATGATAATATCATTTGGCCACTTGATCTTTACATCCGGGTTTCCACAGGAATCTCCGCAATCCATGATTCCCTCTGCTACACTTAATGCCATCACAAGCGTCAGCATCGGTGCCTGATCCGGTTCAATCTCCGGACGAAGCAACAAGGACATGTAAATGCTTGAACCTGACGGTGAATCCCAGGAACGGCCTCTTCTTCCTCTTCCTGCTGTCTGCTTATCTGCTACTGCAAGTGTACCTTCCGGTGCGCCTTCATCTCCCATCTGCTTGATTCTGAGATTTGTAGAGTCTACCGAATCGTAATAAACGATGTTTCTTCCGGCCCACTGCGTATCCATCAGGCTGTCGAGTTCTTCTTTCGTCATCACATCCGGACTATCTACGATATGATAACCTTTATTCCGCACAGCTTCAACCTGATATCCTTCTTCCTGCAGCTGACGGATTACCTTCCAGACTGCAGTTCTTGACACCCCGAATTTTTCACAAAGCTGCTGGCCTGATACATATCCGTCCGCTTCCCTCAACAATTTTAATATTTCAGCTTTCATTCTAATTCCACCTCTCATCAGACCTTTATACAAAAGAAAGGTGTCTGTCCCATCTCTGGAATAACAGACACCTTCTGCTCATTCTTATTTTCCACAGAAGCCGGTCTGATCTTCAACTCATTTATCATACCAAACTTCTGCTGATTTCTCAAGTTTATCAAATAGATTGCATACCCTTAGAACTCACCAAGTGTTGCAACCATTACAGCCTTGATTGTATGCATTCTGTTCTCAGCCTCATCGAATACTTTGGACTGTGCAGACTCGAATACTTCGTCTGTCACTTCCATGTCTTCGATTCCGAAACGCTGTCCCATCTCTGCTCCGATCTTTGTCTTCAGGTCATGGAATGCAGGCAGACAATGCAGGAAAATAGCTGTATCCTTTGCATTTTCCATTACTTCTTTTGTTACTTTGTATGGTGACAGTTCTTTGATTCTCTTCTCCCATACTTCGTCCGGCTCGCCCATGGATACCCATACATCTGTATAGATAACATCTGCGTCCTTTGTTCCTTCTTTTACATCTTCTGTCAGAGTAATTGTTGCTCCGGACTGTGCAGCATAACCTTTGCAAGTTTCAACAAGCTCTTCATTCGGGAAATATTCTTTCGTTGTACATGCTACGAAATGCATTCCAAGCTTAGCGCATGCGATCATCAGGGAATTGCCCATGTTAAATCTTGCATCTCCCATGTATACAAGCTTGCGGCCTTTGAGTTCTCCGAAATTCTCACGGATTGTCAGCATATCCGCCAGCATCTGTGTCGGATGATATTCGTTTGTCAGACCGTTCCATACCGGTACTCCTGCATATTTTGCAAGATCTTCTACGATTTCCTGACCGAATCCACGATATTCGATTCCGTCATACATTCTTCCAAGTACACGGGCTGTATCTTCGATGCTCTCTTTCTTTCCAATCTGAGAACCTGATGGATCAAGATAAGTTGTTCCCATTCCCATATCATGCGCTGCCACTTCGAATGCACAACGTGTTCTTGTACTTGTCTTCTCAAAGATCAGTGCAATGTTTTTGCCATGATAATGATCCACCGGTACTCCGTTTTTCTTCTTCTCTTTGAGGTCTGCTGCCAGATCAAGCAGGTATGTAATCTCCTCTGGTGTAAAATCCTTCAGTGTCAGAAAATTTCTTCCTTTTAAGTCCATAGTTCTCGTCCTTTCTATTCTATGACTATATGAATCAGAACCCTCTCTGTCCTTCTCTTCTTCATATCTTTGAACCTACATTGTAACCGATGAATTTAGTATACTACATTCATGTATAAAAATGCAACCAAAACTTTATTTTACTCTGTTTTATACATATTTATTCAGTACTTATACATTCTTTTATGCATTTTTATTATTTCTTTCTTCTCTGTCTTCCTGCTTCGAACATCAGAACCGCCGCTGCCACTGCCGCATTTAGAGATTCCGCCTCGCCTTCCATTGGGATACGGATGAGACAATCCGCGCAGTCTGCAACTTCATCACGAAGTCCGTTTCCCTCATTTCCGATCAGAAATGCACAGCCAGTTGTATAATCTTCCTCGTCGTATGCATTTTCCCCATGCAAATGTGCTGCGTAAGCTTTAATGCCATCATTCTGCAGTTCTTTGATCTTCCCCGGAAGATCTTCCACATAGAGGAACGGCATACGAAATACAGCTCCCATTGTGGAACGGATTACCTTTGGATTGTAGACATCCACGCAGTCTTTGCTTAATAAGATTCCGGTTACACCTGCTGCTTCAGCTGTTCTGAAAATAGTTCCGAGATTTCCCGGATCCTGCAGATTATCCAACACAATCAGATGTGGGGCTTTCTGGTCTTTCACCTGCATCAGGTCATTCATCGTATAACTGAGTCTCTTCACGATTGCCAAGATTCCCTGCGGTGTCTTTGTGTCTGACACATAAGCGAACACAGTATCTGTCAGAAGCTCAACCGGTGCCTGTAATCTCTCTAAAAATTCTTTATTCTTCTTTGCAAAACTTTCTGAAGCATATACCTTCTCAATTCGTTCTGTCGGAATCTCTTCTGTCATTCTTGGTCCCTCTACTAAAAAGATTCCCTTCTCATCTCTTAGGCGACTTTTCTTCTGCAGCTTCGCCAGTTCTTTGATCTGTGCATTCGATGTACTTGTTATCATAATCTATTTCTCCAATTTTCCAATTTTTTCGAGTACTTTATTCGCTCCCACTAGAATCAGAAGTCCACTTTCCGGAAGCGGCATCTGTGGATCAATCTCTACATTAACATTCCCGTTCTGCATGATTCCTACAACTGTAACTCCATATTTCGTACGGATTCCCAGTTCTGCCATACTATGATTGATCCACGGTTTTGGAACAGCGATCTCAACCATACTGTAATCATTTGACAGTTCGATCCAGTCTGTGAATTCTGTCGCCAAAAGGCTTTTGGCAACCCTGCTACCCATCTCAATCTCCGGATATACAACAGTATCCGCCCCAACCTTCTTCAATATAGTTCCTTGTAACTTATTCTTGGCTTTGGCAACAACCATTGGAATTCCTATTTCTTTGCAAAGCAGAGTCGCCATGATCCCTGCTTCAAGATTCTCCGCAACTCCAATAATTGCTCCGTCCAGATTCCTTGTTCCAAGTGCGCTCAATGCCTCTTTCTCTGTAATATCCGCTGTGATCGCATAGGTCACTCTGTCCGCGATCTCCTGGATCGTCTCCTGTGATTTATCTACAACGATCACATCGCATCCCATACTCTCAAGTGTCAGGGCCACACTCCGTCCAAAACTTCCAAGCCCAAGAACTGCAAACTGCTTTCTCATCGTTTTCTCCTTCTCATATACTGTTTATCGCGTATCTCTTATCTTCTCTTTTATCTTTTCTTATCCAACCATGATCTTTGCTTCCGGCAGAGTACGGAACTGGTTCTTCTTGTCCGCATGACCGGAAAATATAAGTGCCATCGTCATTGGTCCGATTCGTCCAATATACATCATGAGCATCAGTACAACATGACTGATATCACTAAGTACTGGCGTCAGGTCTGCCGTCAGACCTACTGTCGCCATTGCTGATGTTGCCTCATACATCAGATCAAGGACTTTCTGCTGCGGTTCAATCACTGTCATCACCGTAACTCCAAACAGCCAGAAGACAAATGTCACAAGTGTGATTGTCATCCCTACTCTTATAATTTCGAATGTAATTTTTCTCCCATAACATTCCGTATCTTTGTTTCCTCTCAAGACAGAAATTGCTGTAAGCAAGAGAACAGCAACTGTTGTTGTCTTAATACCACCTGCAGTTCCTGCCGGTGAACCTCCGATGATCATCAGCATGCAGGCCAGCAACTTCGAACCATTCGTAAGACCTGACTGGGATATGCTGGCAAATCCTGCCGTTCTCGTCGTCACAGACTGGAAAAAAGACGCTTGCAATTTTCCCGCAATACTTAGTGATCCCATAGTTGCCGGATTACGGTGTTCCAACAGATAGAATCCTACTGTTCCCAATGTAAGAAGGAACAGCGTCATTGTCAAGACGATCTTGCTCTGAAGACTCAGCCTTGTGATCGTTCTTCCGACCGGACGTTTTCCCTTGGACTGTATTGTCATCTTTATATTCTTCGCCAGATCGATCCAGACCGGATAACCAAGTCCACTGAGAATGACAAGCATTGTTGTCGTAATTGTGATCACCGGTGTATTGACATATCTCGTAAAGCTTGAATCTCCAAGAATATCTACACCCGCATTACAAAATGCAGAGATTGAGTGAAACACGGAATAGAAGATTCCCTTCGCAACACCATACTCCGGAATAAACTGTAATGAATATCCGATTGCGCCAATTCCTTCTACAAGAAATGTTCCCCACAATACTCTTTCAATAAACCGGATCATTCCTTGAAGTGTGGACAGACCATAGGCTTCCTGAATGACAACTCGTTCCTTCATGTTTATTCTCTTTCCAACCAAAATTAAAAATGCAGTTGTACATGCAATGATTCCAAGTCCGCCAATCTGAATCAAAATAAGCAGGATCACTTTTCCTGCCACTGTAAACTGTGCAGCCGGCACAACTGTCACCAATCCTGTCACACAGACGCAGGTTACAGCCGTAAACAGTGCGTCGATATAACGAATTGGCTGATGATTTGAAAACGGAAGCCATAAAAGCAGACTTCCAAGAAGAATCACACCAAAAAATCCGATTGATATGATCCTCACTGTATTCCACTTTGCTCTTCGTGCTTTTCTCCTGTCTTCATCTATATAAAATCCATACATGCCTGTCTTTCCTCACTCTCACATGACAATTATTAAACATCATGTTACCACTCCATCTTATCATCCGCAAGTAAAAGCTGACAAAACGATAAAAACGAAGGATACGCCGCTCTGATTCATCTTCAGAACAGCGTATCCTTCGTTTGGCGGTTTATTTAAAATTATTATATAGTTTGAATCATTTTTAGTGATCTGTAGACTCGATTTCTCCATCAAATCCAGCATCCTTTATCATTTTCATTGTATCATCAATTCCCTGGCCTCCGGCTGTCAGATAACCTGATGCAAAAATAGAATCAACAACTTTGAAAAGTTCCGGTTCCATTCCCTTAAAGTAAACTTCCCTTCCTGCTGCACAGCGGATATCAGACTTCGGAATCATCAATCTCGCCAGACAAAGAACCTTCATACAATATTCAGGTGTCAGTTCAGAGATATCACGGTCTGCCAGTTTTGTTCCCGGAATTGGAAGAAGGAAATTGATTGGAACAGACTCCGGATTGATCTCACGAAGATCCATCAGCATATCAACGATATCTTCCTTACTCTCTCCCATACCAACAATTCCACCACTGCAGATCTCGAATCCAAGTCCCTGAAGCATCTTGATGTTATTCACACGCTGATCATAAGTATGTGTTGTACAAATCTCCGGATAGAAAGAACGGCTGCTGTTCAGATTATGGTTGATACGGTCCAGTCCGGCATCTTTCAGGATTCTTGCCTGTTTCTCTGTCAGGAAACCGATGGAGCAGCAGATCTGTGTGTCTTTCTTCTTCATCTCGCGGATACGGTCTGCAAGATCTTCAATCTCCTCGTCTGAGAATCCGATTCCACTTAATCCAATACAATGTCTTGCAAGATGTTTCTCATCTACCAGATCATTATCACCATAAAGCTTTTCATCTGATACTCTCTTATACTTCTCGATCTCTGCCTGAGAATCCTTGGACTGTGCACAGTAAGCACAGTTCTGTGTACAGTTTCCGCTACGAACATTTGTCAGAAGCTGAACGCTTACTTTCTTCCCTTTGTATTTTGTACGAAGTGCATAAGCACACTCCATCAGACTGTCCATCTCCTCTTCAGGAAGACTCAGCACTTCAACTGCCTCTTCTCTTGTAAGCGGACATTCTTCATCCCAGTTTTTCAGTAATGTATGAATTGATCTGTTTGACATGGTATATTTCCCTTTCTTCTGATTCTATAAGTATAACAATATCTCCAACGCGTTACTGTTCACACGATGTGCGACCAGCAACGCATCTTCTGCATTATTATTCTGTTGATCTTATTTACAACATATGAAAATAGTATATCCATGTCTTTTTAGAATGTCAACCCATTCTTTTGTTTGAGTTGACATTCTTATTGTTTCCACAAAAAAGAACCCCACCATTCACTGGCAGAGTCCTCTCTTTCTTCTTATACTTTAAATCTGTATCCCACACCCCAGATTGTCTCAATATATTGAGGATGTGAAGTATCATACTCAATCTTCTCACGGATCTTCTTAATATGTACTGTGACAGTGGCAATGTCTCCGATCGACTCCATATCCCAGATCTCACGGAAAAGCTCTTCCTTGCTGTACACATGATTCGGATGTCCTGCAAGGAAAGTTAAAAGGTCAAATTCTTTCGTTGTGAAAGACTTCTCTTCTCCATTCACCCACACGCGACGTGCTGTCTTGTCAATCTTCAATCCACGGATCTCGATCACTTCATTCTGCTCTACATTACTTCCGATCAGTCTCTCATATCTTGCAAGATGTGCTTTCACGCGCGCTACAAGTTCACTTGGACTGAACGGTTTTGTCATATAATCATCTGCGCCAAGTCCAAGCCCACGGATCTTATCAATATCATCTTTCTTCGCTGAAACCATAATGATCGGTGTATTCTTCTGGCTGCGGATCTGACGACAGATCTCAAATCCATCTACTCCCGGAAGCATCAGATCCAGAATGATCAGATCAAATTCTCCTTCAAGTCCTTTCTTAAGTCCTATCTCACCATCATTCGCAACCTCGACTTCAAAACCACTCAGCTCCAGATAGTCTTTCTCAAGATCTGCAATGCTTTCCTCGTCTTCTACGATTAAAATACGTTTACTCATCTTCTACGGGTACCTCCTGATATTTTCTTATTACAAAATACATCGTGGTTCCAACGCCCTCTTCGCTGGTTGCCCAGATCTTTCCTCCGTGCTCTTCCACAATCTTCTTCACGATAGAAAGACCGATGCCGCTTCCTCCCTTGGAAGAATTCCTTGAAGCATCTGTCCGGTAGAAACGGTCAAAGATATTCGGCAGATCCTTTGCCGCAATGCCCTTTCCGTTATCTCCCAGTTCTACCTGAATAAAGTCTCCCACGTCCTTTACATCCATCGTAATCTTCACCTTCGGCTTATCTGTATATTTGATAGAATTTGATACGATGTTATTGATGACTCTTCGAAGCTGCTCCGGATCTACGATCACCTTGCTGTCCTCTTCCATAAAGTTCCTGTAAGTAAATTCAGCTCCCTTTGATTCCAGTTCTACACTTAAATCCTCCGCACAATCTGCAAAATATCCCTTCGCAGAGATTGTTGTGAAATTATACGGAATTCGATTCGTATCGATCTTTGAATAAAGCGTCAGTTCATTGATCAGAAGATTCATCTCATTAGCTTTATTATAAATGGTTCTGATGTATCTGTCCATCTTTTCCGGCGTATCTGCTACCCCATCCATGATTCCTTCCACATAACCTTTGATCGCTGTGATCGGAGTCTTCAGGTCATGTGAAATGTTACTGATGAGCTCCTTATTCTCTCTGTCAAATGCGACCTTCTCTTCCGCCTGTGCTTTCAGTCTGAGACGCATCTCTTCAAAGTCCTGACAGAGTTGTCCGATCTCGTCATTTGATTCTGCCTTGATCTCAAAGTCAAGATTACCCTCTTTGATATTGCGTGCGGCTCTCTGAAGTTTCTCCAGCGGGACCGATACCGATCTGTAGATCCACAAGATTAGAAATGCTGTCGTAAGGACAACTGCGATCAGATACAGCTGCTGTATCTCTGCCCCTCTTCCCGGAACAAATGCATGCATTGCGATCAGTGCAAATGTTACAGGAAAGATCATAACAACTACAAAAGCAATAATCAGTTTGGTACGTAATTTCATAGAAGCATCTCCTTTCCGTATTGAAAAAGGTGCCTGACACTTTATGACGGGTGTCAGGCACCTTCCGGTGCTTGTATCAGATATTTCTATCTTACAGATATTTCTTTAAATCGTCAACCTTGTCCAGCTTCTCCCATGGAAGATCCAGGTCGTTGCGTCCAAAATGTCCGTAAGCTGCTGTCTGTTTGTAGATCGGTCTTCTCAGATCCAGCATCTTGATGATTCCTGCCGGACGGAAATCAAAGTTCTCACGAAGGATCTCAACCAGTTTTGTATCAGAAAGTTTTCCTGTTCCGAATGTATCAACTGCGATAGATGTCGGCTGTGCAACACCGATTGCATAAGAAAGCTGAATCTCACATTTCTTAGCAAGTCCTGCTGCTACAACATTCTTTGCTGCATAACGTGCTGCATAAGCTGCAGAACGGTCTACCTTTGTACAGTCCTTTCCGGAGAAAGCACCGCCGCCGTGACGAGCCATTCCACCGTAAGTGTCAACGATGATCTTACGTCCTGTCAGTCCGCTGTCTCCGTGTGGTCCACCGATTACAAAACGTCCTGTCGGATTTATGAAGAACTTAGTCTCTTCGTCTACGAGTTCTGCCGGAATAATCTCATCGAATACATATTTCTTAATATCTTCATGAATCTGCTCCTGAGTCACATCCGGGTCATGCTGTGTAGAAAGAACAACTGCATCCAGACGCTTTACAGAACCGTCTTCGTTGTACTCTACTGTAACCTGTGTCTTTCCATCCGGACGAAGGTAAGTAAGCGTTCCGTCTTTACGAACCTTTGTCAGCTGAAGAGCAAGCTTATGAGCCATTGCAACCGGGTATGGCATATATTCTTCTGTCTCGTCAGAAGCATAACCGAACATCATACCCTGGTCTCCTGCTCCGATCGCTTCGATGTCTTCATCTGACATCTTGTTCTCTTTCGCCTCAAGTGCCTTGTCTACTCCGAGTGCGATATCTGCTGACTGCTCATCCAGTGTTGTGATCACGCCACATGTATCAGCGTCAAATCCATATTTTCCTCTTGTATATCCGATCTCGCGAACTGTGTCACGAACGATCTTCTGGATATCTACATATGCCTGTGTTGTAATCTCTCCCATAACCATTACAAGACCTGTTGTACAGCATGTCTCACATGCTACACGGCTCATCGGGTCCTGTCTCATCAGCTCATCAAGAATTGCATCTGAGATCTGGTCACACATCTTATCCGGATGTCCCTCAGTTACTGATTCTGATGTAAATAAAATCTTTTCTCTTTCCATATCTGTTCTCCTTTCCGATTGCTGTCCACACAGCAATATCTCACTTTCTCTCGCTTGTGCTGTCTTCATTTGCTTACATTGCCAATAATGAAAACAGCCCGCATCAAGCGGACTGTCAGTTTATCTTAACAATCCTCTTATTGTTCGAAATAACTCGCTCAGGTTGGCACCTTCCTATTACGAGGGGTTGCCGCAGCTTCTTAGATCCTTTGTATCTCCACTGCTCTGAATAAGAGAAAGTATCATTTATTTAATTTTGTTTCGTATCAGACTATACAACACCTTGTTGATTATGTCAATACCGTTTTCTGAAGTTGATAAAACTTTTATATTTCTATGATTCTGCATCAACATCTTTCAACTCAGTGATCACACCTGTATCATCGATTGTAATATTCGGTGAAATCTCCTGCAAGTGATCAAAAAGTGCTCTCTGGGACTCTGCATTATTCAGATACTGTGTCTGGCTGTCTTTCTGCTCACACGGTGTAAAGGACATCTGCTTCAATCCTTCTGATGTAATCTCAAGATTCAGAAGTCCCGTGTATTTTGTCTCATCATTAAACCAGAAATCGCCCAGACTGTATACAATAGGTCCATCTTCTGTATATTCAATTCCCTGAAGTACATGCGGATGACCTCCGATCACGATATCTGCTCCTGACTTCAGGAATTCTTTTCCATGCTCTGTCTGTGTTGAATTATACATATCCTCATCTTCTGTTCCCCAATGAACATATGCGATCAGATAATCACATTCCTTTGATGCATCCGCGATCACCTGATTATATTCTGTTGTGTCGTAGGATGTAAGAATGCCTGTCGTTGAATCTGTTGCTTCCGGTGTGAATTTATACTGTTCTCCCTCAGAAGCTGCCACAAATCCAATCTTGATTCCGTTAATGATATAATAAGTCGGCTGCTTTGCCTCATCCAGATTCGTTCCGCCTCCAACATGAGTGATCTTCGCCTGATCCAATAGATCAATCGTATCATCCATCGCATCTGCACCATAATCGTAAATGTGATTATTCGCAATTGAAACAATATCTGTCCCCATCTGTTCCAGCAACTTCATGCGTTCTGGTTTTGCACGGAATACATAATACTTATCCTCCAGCGGGGTTCCACGGTCACTGATACAATATTCATGATTCAGGAAGAAAATATCTGCTGCATTTGTCTGATCCAGAATTGACTTGGAAATGCATTTGGACAAGTCATTTACCGTATCATAATAATCGAGAACATATCCATCTTCCTCCAGACAGAGGTCACCTGCCGCTGTGATCTGCACGGTTCCGTTCTCTGCTGCCTTCTTCTCATAGATATGATTCTTCGCAGCGGTAGCTTCATCCTTTAATTTTCCTTCGTATGTATCTGACAGAACATGCAAAGTTGCTCCAAAGGAATCATAAATATCCTGCGCTGTTATCTTTTTATTCTTCTGATAGACCAGAAATAAATCATCCATCTCTTCAGAATGGTTCTTTTCCAGCCATTTCGTAAATGCTGTAACATCCGACTTTTCCGCTGACATTCCATTATCCGTCAGGAAAGTGTTGTAGCAATCATTCAGCGATTCATTCATCTGTGCAATTTCCTGTTCCAGCTGTTTTTTCTGTTCTGCTGCCAATTTCTTTTTCTTAGCCACATTGACTGCAAAGGCTGCCAGCGCTATGATTATGCACAACAAAATACAGCCGGAAATCGTCATTCTTCGTCTGAGCTGTCTGATCCTCTTTTGTTTGATTTCTTCTCTCTGTCTTTTTCTCCGTTCTTCTGCCTGTTCAAATTCATTCATCGTTTGTTGCTCCTGCTGTTTTCTTATTGATATCCCGCTACTGTTTCATTCGGCCTGCCTGATCATCCATTACGCCATAGTTCCTGACACATAAACTGAAAACAGGTATCAGAACTTTCGTTCCGACACCTGCATACATTCTCACATCATATTTCTTCGGATTCTGTCTGTATCGGCTCGCTGCCGGCCGCAGCTTGTTGTAAACAGTAACCTCGGTTTAGCCAACTTTTAATTTGAATTTCTGAATCTCTTTTTCACTGGACACTTTCTCGATGATTCCACCCAGACTTCTGAGTTTCTCTTCAAAGCGTTCGTATCCTCTCTGGATATAAACAATATCATCTACGATCGTAATTCCTTCTGTTGCGAGTCCTGCGATGCAAAGCGCAGCTCCTGCACGAAGATCCGGCGCACTGACTCTTGCTGCCGTAAATTTCTCAACACCTTCGATTGTTGCTGAATTACCTTCAACTTTGATATTCGCACCCATACGTGCCAGCTCATCTAAATATTTAAAACGATTCTCAAAGATACTTTCTGTGATCGTACTTGTTCCCTTTGCAAGTGCAAGCACAACACCGATCTGTGGCTGCATATCTGTCGGATATCCCGGATATGGTAATGTCTTCACCTGTGTACTTGTCAGACGTCCCTTAGCCACTACGCGGACTGCATCATCAAATTCTTCTACTTCACATCCGATATCTACCAACTTGGAGATCGTTGCATCTAAATGCTTCGGAATCACATTGAGCACTGTCACATCTCCGCGTGTTGCTGCAGCGGCAAACATAAATGTTCCTGCTTCGATCTGATCCGGAATAATGGAGTACTCTGCCTTGTGCAGTGACTTCACTCCACGGATCTTGATCACGTCTGTTCCTGCACCACGGATATTTGCTCCCATGCTGTTCAGGAAGTTCGCTACATCTACAACATGTGGCTCTTTCGCTACGTTCTCCATGATCGTAAGACCGTCAGCCATAGCTGCTGCCATCATTACGTTGATCGTTGCACCTACAGTCACAACATCAAAATAAAGATGTGTTCCCTTCAGCTCTTCCGCCTCTGCAACAATCTTACCATACTCAATGTCTACATCTGCTCCAAGTGCACGGAATCCTTTCAGATGCTGATCGATCGGTCTGCTTCCGATATTGCATCCTCCCGGAAGTGCTACTTCTGCTCTCTTGTATTTTCCAAGAAGTGCACCTAACAAATAATAAGACGCTCTGATCTTCTTGATGTAGTCATAATCAATACTGAAATCTCCGATTGTATTTCCATTGATCTTTACTGTATGTCTGTCAATTCTCTGTACCATTGCACCGATTCCCTCGATTGCCTCCAGCATGACATTAATGTCATTCACATCCGGAAGATTCTCAATCAAAACCGGTTCATCTGCCATGATTGCAGCTGCAAGAATTCCAAGTGCCGCATTCTTAGCTCCGCCGATTTCAACTTCCCCAACCAGCGGATTACCACCCTTAATAATATATTGCTCCATTTTGCACCTCAATTGTCCGATTCTGTATTACTTCCCACAGATCCTGTGTTCAGTAACGATTTATTCTTGTGTCTTTGTCTATACGAAAAGAATTTTCTACCTTAATTACAATATAATCCATACATAACTATAACACAAAATCTTTCATTGTGGAATCCCCTTTTTCTATGACGGTAATATTCACGCTTTATTTTGAGAGTAATCCTCAATAACATTAAGTACATTTTCTATTGTTTCTTCAATCTGACAGCCTTCTTCACTGATTGTCACATCTGCATACTTCTCAAAAAGGACTTTTCGCTCGTCATACAGGTCTTTTAATGTCTGACCGTCCCTCAAAACAACTCCTCTTTTTTGAGGATTCCTGATCCTTCTCTTTATTGTCTGATAAGAAGCATGAAGATATACAACAATTCCGATTTCTTTGAAATGTTTCATTGCTTCCTCGCAATAGACAACACTTCCGCCCGGAGAAATAACCGCATTTTCTGCCTTTATATCACGATTTACCTGATTTTCGATTTTTAAAAACCCATCATCACCGACTTCTGCTATAATTTCACGCAGAAGCTTTCCTTCTTGTTCCTGAATCAGAAGATCTGAATCTATGAAACCTTTTCCAAGTCTTTTTGCTACTACAATACCAACTGTACTTTTTCCGACAGCCGGCATACCGATAAATATAAGATTACTTTTCATTTGTATCTGTTCCCTTCTTCTGAATCCGTTTCTTTCGTTGTAATCTGAATGATTATATCACAGATTTTCCTGGCAATGAACAATAACTGTAAATTTTTTGTTTCCTTTTTCTCTGTTCGCCCCTGCGTCGGTAGATTTCCTGATACAACAGGACTTCCGCCAGATTTCTTAACATCCGTTCTTCCCCGGCAAACATTTTCTCCTGTTTTTTTACATTTTCGCAAATTCTGTTGCACATGATGCGTAGCTGCAATTTATCCGGATAAACATCAAACATCACACTCCCCGTGTATTCCATCCTGTCACATTCCTCTTCGACATAAGGCAGTATTCTCTTTGGAAGATCCGGATATAGGCTTTTCATATACTCCAGGTCTGTCCTTTCCGCTTTCTCATCATATTCTGTCTGTATCGGATAGGCCATATAATAAGGCAATTTCTGGTACATGTTGCTCACTCCCACTGACAGTAACTATATAACTACTATATGATCTTCCTTACTCAACTGTTACTTTCACACAGATTCTTCATTTTACGATCAAAAAGAAAAAGAAGTCCTGACTTTTCCGCCGGACTTCCTTGCCTGTAATTTCATTATTCACTTTCTCTTAGGATTCTGAGAATCTCCAGTCTGGTCTCCCCAACGCCGATCACATCTTCTCTCTGAATCTCTGTCGGACGATCTACCAGAATTCCGTTCAGGTATGTTCCGTTCTTAGAACCATCATCCATCAGATACAAACAGTCACCTCTCTGTATGATCACACAATGCTGCTTGGATACTCTTCCATCCTCATGCAGTGGCAGATACTTCTCATAATTGTCATTCCGCTTTGCTCTTCCGATTCCTACTTCGTCATAGAATATGAAGCTATACTTCTGCCATGTATCCAGATCTTCCAGGATAATCTTCCACTGTCTTCTCTTTTTAGAAGAACGCTTCGCTGAATCCATAGAACCGTTCTGCCCTGAACTGCGTCTCTTCTTTCCCTGCGGCTGATCCTCTTCTGGATCATATCCCTGATCTGCCTTGTTACGCTTTCCTTTCTTGGACTGCTTTCTCCGCTCTGCGTCCTGTGCCTTATTCTTTTTTACACTTATAAATGTACTGCAAAGAAGTGCGATACTCCCTAAAATCAGCAGTACCATAATCGCCCAATACCACATATACATTATCACTCCTATCTGAATCTTAATCGTACTATATTTTTACGTTCTCGGCAAGCATAACATGTATCTTTTTGTCGAATTTTGTGATAAAATAAGTAGAAACCGAGAAAATAAGTGATTTTTAGAAGAGGTAATATCATGGAAAGAAATGAATTGTGCTGGTGCGGCAGCGGCAAAAAATATAAGAAATGCCATATGCCGATCGAAGAAAAGATAATGATGCATGCTGAACGTGGTGAGATTGTTCCGACACGTAAGATTTTAAAAACTCCATTCCAGATTGAAAAGATCAGAAAAAGTGCTGAGCTTAATACAGCGATCCTGGATGAAGTAGCAAGACAGATCCACGTTGGAATGAGTACACAGGAGATCGATGACATCGTATATCGATTCACAAAAGAACACGGTGGTATCCCGGCTCCGCTTAATTATCAGGGATTCCCAAAGAGCGTGTGTACTTCTATTAACAACGAGATCTGCCATGGTATCCCGGATGAGAATATCATTCTGGAAGAAGGCGATATTATCAATGTTGACGTATCCACTATTCTTGACGGATATTTTTCTGATGCATCCCGTATGTTCAAGATGGGAAAAGTATCTGAACGTGCAGAGCGCATCGTCCGTGTCACAGAAGAGTGTGTGAAGCTTGGACTTGAGGCTGCGAAGCCTTGGGGACATTTAGGTGATATCGCAGATGCGATCAATACACATGCCCGTGCAAATGGATACTCTGTCGTAGAAGATATCGGTGGACATGGAGTCGGACTGGAATTCCATGAGGATCCTTTTGTCAGCTATGTGACACCAAAGGGAAGTGAGATGCTTCTCGTTCCAGGTATGATGTTCACAATCGAACCTATGATCAACGAAGGTAGTCCTGACTTCTTCGTAGACGAGGACAATGACTGGACTGTTTATACAATGGATGATGGTCTTTCTGCTCAGATTGAGTACATGGTCCTCATCACTGAAAATGGTGCAGAAGTTCTGACAAAATAATGATAATAACAAATACGGGATGAACAGATATTAAAACTGCTCATCCCGTATTTTTATTATTCTCGTATAATACTCTTTCTTTATCTGCAAGATACCGTTTCATTTCTTACGGCATCAGTCGCAATGCTTCTGCCGGCTTTAATACGATTGCTGAATGAGATCCCATATTCAGGACAATCTCTCCATCTTGTACGATATACTCGTCATATTCTGTCGTATAACCGTTTTCATAAGAGTAGATCAGTCGTTTCATCCGTCCTTCCCTCTCTACACCCGCATACCATACCGGTACGGTCACTGTACGAAGTTCATCACTGTTATTCACAACAACGACAATCTGTTCATCCGCTTCAAATCTTCCATAGGCCAGCAGATTTTCATCCGAAGCCAATAGCTTAATAGAACCCTTTTTCAATGGCTTCTCTTCCTTGTGGATACGGATCACTTCTTTGTGGAATGCCTGAAGTTCTTTGTCTTCGTTCCCCCATGGGAAAGTTCTCCGGTTATCCGGATCGGTGAATCCACAAAGTCCTGCCTCATCACCATAATAAATTGTCGGCGCACCGATCCAGGTCATCTGCATAATAACCGCTTCTCGTAAGATTGCCTTATTCACATCCTTTTCAGCTGCTTCTGTTCCAAGCTGTGCCACGCGTCCTGCCTTGTGGTTCGTACGTGTCAGGAAACGAGAATGGTCATGGTTGGAAAGTTCATTCATTGCCACCTGAAGAGATGGTGTCAGCATACTTGCCATAAAATGACGCATCGCTCCGACAAAGTTATCAGCATTTCCACACAGATCCTGACGATATTCATCACTATGCTTCTCCATACCAGTCAAAAACCAGGTCAGCGGTTCCATAAATGCGTCATAATTCATAACGCTGTCCCACTCATCTCCCTGGAGCCAGTCCTGCGGATCTCCATAATGTTCTGCTAATATAATTGCATCCGGATTCGCATCCTTAACTTCCTTTCGGAATCGCTTCCAGAAGATATGGTTGTATTCATTACTGAATCCAAGGTCCGCCGCAACATCAAGACGCCATCCGTCTACGTTATACGGAGGTGATACCCATTTTCTTCCGATATCCATAATGTACTGCTCAAGCTGTGGTGAATCCTCATAATCGAGCTTTGGCAGTGTATCATGTCCCCACCAGCCATCATATGTTCCGTTATAAGGCCAGAGCTCATTTCTCGCATCATGGAACAGGAAAAAGCTGTTATATGGACTTTCTTTACTTACATATGCTCCCTTCGGATAGTCCGGCTGCGGCTCATAGATACGTTCTCTGTCCATCCATTTATTAAAAGAACCACAATGATTGAATACACCATCCAGAATTACACGCATTCCACGCTTATGCATCTCTTCTACCAGTTTGATAAACAGCTGATTACTTGCCTCAAGGTTACGGATATCTCCTGTGCGTTGCTGATACTTTGTCGCATGGATATTATCCTTTGCACCTACCGGAAGTACTTCTCCGTCATCCACAACAATCTTTCCATAATGCGGATCTATGTAATCATAATCCTGAATATCATACTTATGATTCGATGGAGAAACAAACAACGGATTGAAGTAAATAACTTCAACTCCAAGATCCTGCAGATAATCCAGCTTATCTAAAACACCCTGTAAATCCCCGCCGTAAAAATTACGGATATCCATTGCTTCCGGTGCCTGATTCCAGTCCTTCACCTTGCGGCTCGGTGCCCCAATATAAATATATTCATTATCCTCTACATCATTTGTCGGATCTCCATTACAAAAACGATCAACGAAGATCTGGTACATCACAGCACCTTTCGCCCACTCGGGTGTCTTAAATCCCGGCGAAATAATAAAATCGTAATAGTTTTCTTTTTTTCCTGTTATTCCATACCTACTATAAAAACAGATCTCTGCTCCCTGCTTGATTTCAAAACAATATCTTAAGATATCCTCACCAAGCTGATACTCGATCTCGTAAAAGTCAAATTCACCATCCGTACGTGTCTTCCACATAGGATACTCCTGTTCTCCGATGTGCAGTTTCACTTCATCAACATCATTGTGTGCCGTACGAAATCGCAACACTACTTTTTCATTTATCTCAGGCTCTGCCGGACAGACATAATCACCTGTACCGTCACAAAACAGTGCTTCTCTATTCACCTGTTTAGCCTCCTTTAACTCAATTCTTAAAACTATCTAAAATAAGAACACCCCCGGCCAACACGGGATTGCCCGCCGGCAGAGGGTATCTTATCCTAAATACATATAATAACTACTATCCTTCAACCTCACTGTCTGCAAACAGTGCTTCGAATTCACTTCTTGTTATCTTTTCCTTCTCAAGAAGCAGTTGTGCACACTTCTCGAGTACCGGATGATACTCCTGAATAAGTGTACGCGCTTTCAAATAACACTCATCAATAATACGTTTCACTTCTTCATCAATCGTTCCGGCCACTTTTTCGCCATACCCTCTTGATGTATGACCGAAATCACGTCCAATGAATACTTCATCGCTGTCATTATCATAATTGATCAGTCCCAGTCTTTCAGACATACCGAACTTCGTGATCATTGATTTTGCAATTGCTGTTGCCTGCTTGATATCCTGGGAAGCTCCCGTTGTGATATCATCAAAAATCTCTTCTTCTGCAACACGTCCGCCAAGGGAAACTGTAATTTCCTGAAGCATATGTCCCTTTGTATTGAACATATCATCCTTCTCCGGAAGCGGCATCGTATATCCGCCGGCTCCACCTGTCGGAATGATAGATACACTGTAAACCGGTCCCACATCTGGAAGCAGATGGAACAAGATCGCGTGTCCGGCTTCATGATAAGCCGTGATCCTGCGTTCCTTCTCAGAAACGATACGGCTCTTCTTCTCCGGACCGATTCCGACCTTCACAAATGCATGACGGATATCAGACTGCTGAATGTACACCCGGTTCTCCTTCGCTGCCAGAATTGCAGCCTCATTGAGAAGATTCTCAAGATCTGCTCCTGAAAATCCTGCCGTTGTCTGGGCAATCTGCTTCAGATCCACATCATCTCCAAGCGGCTTATTTCTCGCATGAACTTTCAGAATCTCTTCTCTGCCGCCTACATCCGGACGTCCGACAATAACATCACGGTCAAATCTTCCCGGTCTTAAGATTGCAGGATCCAAAATATCCTTACGGTTTGTCGCTGCCATTACGATAATGCCTTCATTTACACCAAATCCATCCATCTCTACAAGGAGCTGGTTCAGGGTCTGCTCGCGCTCATCATGTCCACCTCCAAGACCGCTTCCACGGCGTCTTGCAACTGCATCGATCTCATCAATAAATATGATACATGGTGCGTTCTTTTTCGCATCCTGGAACAGATCACGGACACGGGAAGCACCCACGCCAACAAACATCTCAACAAAATCTGAACCCGAAATGCTGAAAAATGGTACTCCTGCCTCACCGGCCACAGCCTTTGCAAGAAGTGTCTTACCGGTTCCCGGAGGTCCTTCTAAAAGAACACCTTTCGGGATACGTGCTCCAACCTGGATGTATTTCTTCGGATCTTTCAGAAAATCTACGATTTCTTCCAGTTCTTCCTTCTCTTCTCTCAATCCTGCAACATCACGAAATGTAACCTTGATCTCATTCTTCGTGCTCATCTTTGCGCGGCTCTTTCCAAAGTTCATCGCCTTTGAATTCCCCCCGCCATTCTGACGGCTCATCAGGAAAAAGATCAGAAATACTCCACCAAGTGTGATCAGCATCGGAACTACAACTGTTGTCAACATGGAATCCTTCGGTACATCCGAAAGCCTGTACTCCACCTGATTCTCTGTCAGAAGCTTCTCTACCTGCTCAACATCTGACACATTCACTTTCCTTGTATTACCATCATCTTTCAATGTAACAGAGACAGTTCCTGTCGGAACTGCACTGTTCTGATTGATGTAGACATCAGAAACATTTTTTTCCTGTACTGCAGAGACAAAGGAGGTATATGTCATCTCCTGCTGATGCATCTGAAGCTGGTTCGCCATCCACAGAACCACAACAAGGATCACAACAAAACTGATGATCGTTGCCCCACTCAGACCTCTGCTTTTTCTGTCATTATTCAATTTATTATTGCTTCCTTTCTATTCTGCGACTTCTACTACTCCGATGTATGGAAGATTTCTATACTTCTGTGCATAATCCAGTCCGTATCCAACTACGAACTCATCCGGAATCTCAAATCCTGTCCAGTCTACGTGCACATCTTTCACACGGCGGTCTGGTTTATCAAGTAAGGTGCAAAGACGGAGACTTGCCGGCTTTCTCTGACGAAGTACGTCCATCAGATAATACAGTGTATTACCGGAATCAATGATATCCTCCACGATCAATACTTCCTTATTCTCAATAGACTCATCCAGATCTTTCGCAAGTCTTACAACACCACTGGATTTTGTTCCGTCTCCATAGCTTCCAACACACATAAAGTCCATAGATACCGGAACTGTAATTCTCTTTGCGAGTTCACACATAAAGAATACTCCACCTTTCAGAACACAGATCAGATGGATCTGCTTTCCTTCATACTCTTTACTGATCTTTTCTCCGAGTTCACGGATTCTTGCATCTACTTCTTCCTCTGTAATTAACACTTTAATCTTCTCAGCCATTGTTCTATTCCTCCATAATCTTTATCTTAAGAATCTTTTTCGTCTGGTCTCCCACCTGGTAGTACGAACTCATCCTTCTGCCCGGAATCCATACGATGTGGCTTCCCTCTGCGATCAGAAGCTGTCTGTCCCGTTCTTCTTGCGGAATCTTCTCATCAATAAAGTAACTCTTCAGCTTCTTTTTCTTTCCTTCCCCATCAATTGTAAAATAATCTCCGGGTCGTCTGTATCTCACACAGAGACTGCTTTTTATTATATCATAATCAAAGCATTTCGTGTAGCTTTTTTGTGGTATCTCTTTTGCTGAATTCTTCTCATTTTCACCGCTGATTGTACAGCAGATTTTCAAATTTGTTCCCGGGATCTGTGTTTCTCCCGGAATCTGAAGCTGTAGAACAAAATCACTCTCTTCTTTTCTTTTCTCTTTCTGATGTACAGATGTAACTTTTTTATCACCTTTTGTAAGCAGAACTCCCTCATACATTCTTTTGGCTGTAACACTATACGGAAGATCAATCTGCCGTCCTGTCTGCCGTTCAAACAGTTGCAGTACCGCCAGGATATGCCTGCTTTCAATATCTTTCTGTGCCCCTGCCACTTCACTTACTGATCTTTGGATCAGTAATTTCTTTATCACAGGATCAAGCTGTTTCATTTCCTCTGCCTTGAGAAATATTTCTTTCCTGCTTTGAAGTCCGTCTGTCTGTTCTGCACAGATATTCCATGCCTGATCTGTCTGTTTTTCCAGATATTCATAGATTTCTTCTGCCTGTTCACTGAGCTTCACAAAATGTTCTATCGTCCTTGTATTAACCTGTTCTTCTAATGTTGGAATCACATGATGACGAATCCGGTTCCTTGTGTATTCATCTTCCTGATTCGTTTCGTCAACACAATATCTGATATCACAATCTTTCAACCACTGTTCAATCTCTTCCCTGGACAAGTCCAGAAGTGGGCGGATCCATTTTCCATACACTGGTCTTATCCCACACAATCCACGAAGCCCGGTTCCTCTTGCCATATTAAGAAGCATTGTTTCTGCATTGTCATTACTATGATGCGCTGTTGCAATCTTTGTCCCGCCCTGTTCTCTACAGAGTTGTTCAAATGCCTGTCTTCGCACATATCTGCCTGCTTCCTCCAATGATTCTTTCCGCTTTTTTGCAATTAATTCCACATTTTCATGAAATGCAAAAAAAGGAACCTGCATTTTATGACAAAGCATTTCCACATATGCCTCATCCTGTGCAGCCTCCTCTCCGCGCAGTTCATGATTCACATGGCAGACAAGCACCTGGAATCCCAGCTTTTCCTGCAATGAACAAAGTGCCATCAGCAGACATACAGAGTCTGCGCCACCCGATACACCTATGACAATCCTGTCTCCTTTTTCTATCATATGATATTGTCTGATATAGTTTTCAATCTTTTCTAATCTTTTATCCATCATACCTCAACTATACGTTAACGGTTACTTCTATGTCAATGACTACTTTCTGCATTTCCACAAAGCTGCAACCAAAACTGACATATCATCCTCCGGTTCTTTTCCTGTCCAGTTAAGTACCTGCTGTAAAATGTGTCTGGCCAGTTCCTTTGGATTTCGTATTTCCGTTCCTTTTATGATTGTTTCAAGAAGGAAGTCCTGCTCTCCTACCGGAAGTGCATCCAGCACTCCGTCTGTCAGCATGATCACATACGTCCCATCCGTCAACTGCCGTTTCACTGAATCTATTTCAAGTGAATTCATCACTCCGATTGGCAGGCTTGTCGATGTCAGATGCTCAATCTGATCCTTTCTTCGAATAAAAGTTGAGGATGCGCCTGCCTTGATCAATTCACATTCCCCTGTATACAGATCAAACACTGTAAGGTCGATCGTAGAGTAATGGATTTCTTCTCTTCCGCAGACCAGTGTTGTGTTGATCATCTGGATCGCAGTCTTTTCCGGGAATCCCGCTTCCAAAAGTTCTTCGAGAAGTTCTATCACAAGTGTGCTTTCCCGACAGGCAGCCTGCCCACATCCCATGCCATCTGACAATGCAACTCCCCTTTTACCACCCGGAAGATCCATCATCGTGAAACTGTCCCCTGAAATATTACTGCAGCCTTTTCCGATTCTTGCTATCCCGGACATTGTGTAATAGGATGGTCCTTCTCGGAAGACCACTGTTGTATAATCCGTTCCGATCAGCTGCGCTCCCTCTTTTCCCGGAATCAATCTTCTTCCTGTCAGATTACTCAGAGTCCCTGCCAGACTTTTCACCGGAATCTTTTCCGATTTCCAGGTACGCATCGTCAGATGCAATTCATATTTTCCTTCTCCATTCACAAGAAAATGCATGGAAAGTACACGTATTCCTTTTCTCTTTAATTGAGATAAGATCCGTTTCCCCAACCTTTCATCTGTAAATATGCTGTCTTCCAGATTTTTCGCCACATTTTGCAGCATATCTGCAAATAGATCAAGCTGGGCTGCACATCCTTCCCGGCTTCTTGCGATACGATTGATCCAGATCATATTTTGTCTTGCTTCGTGAAAACTGTCAAGCATCCCCCGATAAAACCGCGGAGCCATAATGCAGCGCTGCATCAGTTTTCTTTTTGTCTCTGCATCCAGTTCATTTCCATACTGATCCACTGCTGCAAGAATCTCGTATCCCATCTGATACATCTGAATATAGTTTTCACCCCAGCACCAACTGTTTTTCTCACATTTTTCACACACTTCTTCTCTTACGCAGGCAAACATTTCATCAATCTCTTCTTCTGAGAATGTCTGCTTTTTTTCTTCTAACTTCAAAAATGTTTTCGCTAACTGTTTTAATGAAACTGCAAACTTATCAATCTGTTCCACATACGGACTACTATGTAATACCTGTCCATTTTCCATTTCCATCCCCCCCTCGTTACTCAAACTGTGAGAAACACGCTCCGCAAGTTTCTCAAGTTATCACGACAGTCTCCAAGGTCTCGTGCAGGCACGGACTTTGGCTCATTGTTCGCGTAAAAAAAGAAAAACTCCAGGAGAACTTTCTCTCCCGGAGTTATCTTTCGTAAAATTCTGTATCCGTCTTTCACTGGCTTTGCAGATTCGGTTACTATTCACTTGATTGGTTTAAACACAATTTCATTCGGATCAACAAGATTCAGCTTATCTTCTGCGATCTCTTTCATGTAATCATCTGTCTGTACATACTGCTCGTATTCTTTGATCTCTTCTGCTCTTGCCTGCTCACTTTTAATCCGTGTCTTCAGTTCTGCTTCCTGCTGTTTATACGCTGTATTCTTTGCATGAAGCTTTACTGCATTCACTCCCAGCACACCGGAAAGAAGACACAATACTGACAAAATCATAAGAACGCTTCTTTTGTACGGACTCGGACGTCTCTGCTTTGTATGGCTGCGCCGTCCAGTCACTCTTTTTTTCTTTGCCATCTAAAATTCACCCTAAAATAATACACTCTTAACGTTACCGGGAAATCCATCCTGCCTTCACTGACGGAGTCTTCCCTATAAACTTCCCAATTATCAACATTCTATCTGTTTTTTCTAATAATTTCAAGGTTTTTCCTTGTTTTTTTGTGTATTTTTTCTCCAGACGCAATCAGTTTCTGAATAACGGCAACGCCAAATACAAGACCTAGTAGAAAATACCATCTGATACTACCATACATAGTTGCATATATCTGTGAGAAAATATATGCACTCATAAATATCCAGTAGAACAGATCCTCAATTCCTTTCACCAGATTATTATGTATTATCATTTTCCTTAAGAAAATCAGGATCTCGTACCCAGCCCGGACATTCACACCTGTGAGACAGGCACAGAAGAAAACAAGCAGTTCTTTTTTTATATTTAGCATCTTCTTTCTTCCTCACTTGAACATCTTTGTCCAAAAGCTTTCTTCCTGTTTCTTTGCCTGTGAAATATTAGAATATGAAACACTGTCTATTGTTCCCGACAAATCTACTTCTCCCTTTTCCACACTGAGGCGGTTCACATGCAAGTCTGTTCCTTTTACTAACAGCATTCCCTGCTCTGTTTCCAGAAGAATCTCATTCAGATCAAAAGACAATACATCCAGAACACCTGTCACCATACTTGTCTTCCGGTTATTAACCACCAGCTTATGAGCCTTTACAGTCTTTTGCTGTTCCTCCATCCGCTGCACCTCCCTCTTCTCTGGCATACTCCACAGTATATTACTGGAATCAGATAACAGTTCCCTGTACTTTTCTATATATATGTCAGAGCTTTTATACTTATTCCTGACAGATAAGGGTTTTATATATGTGCGTCCAAAGATGCTTTATCGTATAGCATACAGAAAGGCAGGGAATATCTCACTTTGTAAAATATTCCCTGCCTTTCTAAGATTACTGAAAACAATAACCATTGATCGACTTATACATTCCTGTTGTCTGACAGACTTTACAGGTATTTAAATAAGTCCTTTGCTTCTTCTTTTTTTGTTGTCTCCTGCAGTTCAAGAACCTCAACCTTAACGGTTCTCGTTCCAAACTGAATCTCGATCACATCTCCCGGCTTTACCTTCACAGATGCTTTCGCCGTCTTTCCATTCACCAGCACACGTCCTGCATCACAGGCTTCGTTTGCTACAGTTCTTCGCTTGATCAGACGGGAGACTTTTAAAAACTTATCCAGTCTCATATATTCTTCTACAAAATCCCCTGAACTAGTTGATAGCGTCCTTTAATGCTTTTCCAGCTTTGAATTTAGGAGCCTTGCAAGCTGCAATTGTCATAGTTTTTCCTGTCTGTGGGTTTCTTCCTTCTCTTGCTGCTCTCTCGCTGACTTCAAATGTACCAAATCCAACAAGCTGTACTTTATCTCCTGCTTTCAGCTGCTCTGTTACAACATCAACAAATGCCTTTAATGCTTTCTCGGAATCTTTCTTGGAAATCTCTGCCTTTTCAGCTACTGCTGCAATAAATTCTGTTTTGTTCATGGATTATGTCCTCCTTTATTGTACTCAAATACAATTCTATTCCTAGTTTTATTTATTCAGGTTACAAGTCTGCACGATAACTTGCCTCAAACCCTTATGTACTGTTATAACGGTTTCCCTGTTGTTTGTCAAGATAAATCCACATTTTCCGCGGTTTGCGGAGCTTTTTTTATTCGAAGACCTCTCTCAAAAATACTTCTTTCTCCTTCGTCTGCTCTACTGCTGTCTGCAGCTTCTCTACACTCTTTTCCGGAAGCCATGCTTTATTTGATCTGGAATAAGCACTTGCTGTCTTCCAGAACTTTTCCGGATAGGCCAGTCGAAGGCAAAGATACTCTCTTTCATCTGGTTTTAATTGCCGTACGCTTTCATATGCTTCTAATATATTTTGTCCTGTTTTTTGTTTCCAATGGTATTTTTCCATTACTTTTCTCAAAAGGTAATATAGATCATCTACTTGTATTCCGATTCTCATCCGCTCAAAGTTTGTTATCACCTCATTTTCCGGAAGGATCATGACATTATGATAATTATAATCTCCATGAAGCATTTTCCTTTCCCGTATACTTCTTTCATATAGATTCCGACAACCAGACCGTTCTATCTGCTCTGTCACCTTTTCTGCCTGCCATGCAATTTCTTCATAATGCTTCAGATAATAGGATTCGAATTCATTTTTTGCAACCCGTTTTCTGATAAATGACCGCACTTTTTTCATTTCCCTGTTACGACGTTTCATTTCTTCCAATGGATTTTTACTTAACAATGGTGACAACTTTGTCCAGTCAATTTTCTTTTCTTCACAAACTGACTGCGGTGTATTCTGTGGGATTTCCTGCACCTCTTCTTTCTGGAATTTCTGAAATATTTCTTTCTCCTGCAAGTCCGGCTCATACCACTGAAATCCCAGATGAAGCTCTCCCAGTTTTCTTGCTGCCCGGAAAATATCTTCCTCTCTCTTCAGATTGCACTCTTCCCCCGGATACCATTTTTTCATCAAATATCTTGTTCCATCTCTGGAATTCTGAACCAGATTCCCTTCTTTACTGAACACAGGTGTATCCACCAGATATCCCTGCTTTTCTAATCGGTTTAAAATAAGATACAATAAAGGGACGCGCCTCTCCGAGATCTTTGTCTCTTTCAGAAGCATCGTCCCTTCTTTTGTATCGCAATAAAATGCACCTCTGATCCGCCGGGTGCTATTCACTTCAAGTTCGTACTTTTCCAGTACTTCCATCTCATATTCTCTCATGGCTGCCCCCTGTCCCATTGACCTGGATTGTTATTCTTTTCCAGTTACCAGACTTTTTACTGTCGGTTTTAACAGCAACCGACAACGATTTCTTTCTAATGTATGAAAGGGACAACCTGAGTATTCTCTTTTTCTTCCGGCATTTCCTACTTTTCTTTTTCCATTTTTTCTTTCACGTACTTACAGAGATTCTCTTTCGTATTCCGTTCCGGATCATCCAGCACATATTCCAGCAGTTCACTGAGCATTGCACCGAGTTCGCGTCCCGGCTTCATCCCCAGTTCCATCAATTCTCTTCCGCTCACCGCAAGCTGTCGAAGAGTCACGCACTGATTCTCCATCAGGATCTGTTTGTAAAGATTTCGTATCTCTACGATATTTTCAATCTTTTCCCTTCTCATGTAAGTGCTCTGTGATTTTGCATCTGAAAGACGCACTGCGAGATAGTATGGGAATAATTCGACACCGATCCGATTCATTGCACGACGTACATTCGCCGGTGTTGCTTCCATCCGGTAATCATGATAGCAGACCAGCTTCGTTACAATGCGAATCGTCTCATTGTCAAATTTTAACCGCTTCAAAACTGTACGGGCAATTTTCTCGCTTTCTAGAGCATGTCCTTTGAAATGATCGTTTCCTTTCTCATCTGTTGTCTTCATTGCCGGTTTTCCCATATCATGGAACAACATTGTAAGACGAAGGTATTTATCTCTCTTCACATGCTTCAATGTATGAAGTGTATGCTCTGCCACATCGTACTTATGATGTATTGTATTCTGTTTTACTCCTACCATGGCATCCCATTCTGGAAGAACCACCTTTGTAATTCCAAGTTCACAGGCATCCTGAATGCGTTCCGGATGTGGAGACGTCAGAAGTTTCACAAGCTCTGTCTGAATACGTTCTGCACTGATATTCTTAAGGTTTGGTGCAAGCTCCTTCACTGCTTTGGCAGTATCAGGTTCAATCGGGAAATCCAGCTGTGCTGAGAAGCGTACCGCACGAAGGATACGAAGTGCATCTTCTGAAAATCTTTCCCTCGGATCTCCAACGCAACGGATCAGATGATGATTCAAATCCTGCATTCCACCAAACACATCTACCAGCCGGACATCATCATTATATGCCATCGCATTGATCGTAAAATCTCTTCTGCGAAGATCTTCTTCCAGACAATTGGTAAAGCGGACTTCCTTCGGATGACGGCTATCCTCATAAGCACCGTCAATTCTGTAAGTCGTCACCTCATAACTGTCTTTGCCAATCATTACTGTAACTGTTCCGTGTTCTATTCCTGTATCAATCGTCCGACGAAATATTTCCTTGATTGCTTCTGGTTTTGCCGACGTTGTGATATCCCAGTCCTGCGGTTTTCTCGCCAAAATAGAATCTCTCACGCAGCCACCTACTGCAAATGCATCATATCCTGCAAGTTGCAGATTATTAATGATAAACAATACCTTCTTTGGTAATTCTATCTTCATTTACTACTTCCTTCCTATATTAGTAAAAGTTTCTTTTTTCTCTCTATTAACAGATTAATATTATAACTGTTCTTTCTTGTTGTCTCAACTATTTTAGCACAGTTTTTCTTCTTTTATCAGCATAAAATCAAAAGGATTTCCATGAAATAGAAAACAGGCAAACTCTCTTCTATTGAAAGTTTGCCTGCTCATAATAAAGTTCTCTACTCCATCTCTCTTAAAAATGTGCTGAATCTCACTCCGTCCTCTGCCGCATCTGCCAGATTCACACAGCTGTTTCCGATTCTCTCCACATTATGTAGAATCTCATTAAATGCAGCCGTAAGTCCTGCCTTACATTTTCCTTTGTGTACACGTTTAATATGTCCTTTTCTGATATCTCCATCCATCTTGCGGATCTTTTCTTTCATCTTGACAAGATTTTCAGCCTCATTTGCCTCTTCGTTATTAACCATTTTCATGACCATGTTGTACATTTCACTGACAAGTTCCATGCTCTTCTGTATATCCTTTGATGCTTCTTGTGAGAACTGTACTCTTTCTTCTTTTGCACTCTTCTTGTCCTTTTTCACAAGCTTTTCTGTCTGCATGGAAACAGCGACATTTTTCGTAAGTTCACTGATTCTGTCAATATCGATCAATACATACTGAAGCTCTGCTGCTCTCGCCGCCTGCTGCTCTGTCATAACTCCGGCGGCTGCCATCTCAGCCAGATAATCTGTGATCTTTCCTGTAAGTTCAGCTGTCACTTCTCTGCTCTTTACAAATTCTTCAACAGAAGCACCATCTCCACTATCAATCTTTTCTGCTGCCTTTTTCAGTGTCACGCCTACCTGCTCTCCGCAATTCATCAATTCTCTTACTGCAAGCTGTAATGCAACTGTAGGCTGACTGATCAGTTTGTTATCAAGAAATTTTGGCTGCACTGCATTGACTTCTTTCACTTCTCCGTCCGGGATCAGACACATTACGATTTTCACCATAACTCCAACAAGCGGTACCCAGATCAGCGTCATCACAAGGTTGAAAAATGTATGCGTATTCGCAATCTGTCTTGAAATCACTTCAATCTCCGGTCCCTTAGGGGAAATATACTGGATAAACGCTGCCAGTGGTTTTACGAACCAGATAAACAGGAAGCATCCTGAAATATTAAAGATACAGTGTGCAAGTGCTGTTCTCTTCGCATCCTTCGGCTGACCAATACTTGCCAGAAGTGCTGTAATCGTCGTTCCGATGTTATCACCGAAAAGAATCGGAATTGCACCTGCCAGACCGATGATACTTGTCACTCCATCAGCTCCTGGCTGAGCCGCAAAATTCTGGAGCACTGCGATTGTTGCACTAGAGCTCTGCACCACAACAGTCATTAATGCACCAACAGCAACTCCAAGGATTGGAACGTCTGCCACTTTGCCGATCAGCTCAGTAAAAATTGGGCTTGAAGCCAATGGTTTCATAACAGATCCCATTGTCTCGATTCCAAGGAACAATAAACCAAATGCAAAAATAGTCATTCCGACATTTTTCACACGTTCTGATTTAGAAATAAAATATACAATAAATCCAATAAAAATGATTGCATAAATGTAGTCACTCAACTTAAATGCAATCAGCTGTGCTGTCATTGTTGTACCGATATTGGCACCAAAAATAATAGAAATTGCCTGTGGCAGTGTCATCAGTCCTGCACTTACAAAACCAATCGCCATAACCGTCGTTGCACTTGAACTTTGCAGTACGGCTGTAACAAGCATTCCCGCAAGTGCTCCCATTACAGGATTTCTCGTTAAAAGTGACAGGATTTTCTTCATTTTTTCTCCTGCCGCTTTCTGAAGACATTCACTCATCATATTCATTCCATAGATAAAAACCGCCAGGCCACCAAGTAGCCCGAAAACAATCTGTATGTTTTCCTTCATTTTTCTTCCTCCAGATCCTCTCTCATGTCTGTTTTCAATTACAAATCACTGTCTTGCATCTGTTTTTCAAACGCAGTGTTTTTTTCTTCTTTACATATCCGAGATTATCATGGCTTTATAAAAAACTCTGTGAAGTTATGTTAAATCTATGTTAAATAGCGAAAATTTTATTAAAGTTCCATTTAATTTAATGGATGAAATGTTAAATTTTCTATTTGGCATGAAAGGTTATTCACATAACAGGCAGAAAAAAAGAGTGTTATCCACACACTTTACTGTTCATGTGTGGATAACACTCTAAAACTTCTTTACATTATTACAGTTCGCAGTTGTTTACTGTTCTTGGGAACGGAATGACGTCACGGATATTGGACATTCCTGTCAGATACATTACGCATCTCTCGAATCCAAGTCCGAATCCTGCATGTCTTGTAGAACCATATTTTCTCAGATCCAGATAGAATCCATAATCTTCTTCCTTAAGTCCAAGTTCTTTCATTCTTCCAAGAAGCTTGTCATAATCATCCTCTCTCTGGCTTCCTCCGATGATCTCTCCGATTCCCGGTACAAGACAGTCTACAGCTGCTACTGTCTTACCATCTTCGTTCATCTTCATATAGAAGGCTTTGATTTCCTTCGGATAATCTGTAACGAATACAGGACGTTTGTATACCTGCTCTGTCAGATAGCGCTCATGCTCTGTCTGAAGGTCGCATCCCCAGGATACTTTATAATCAAACTTATCATTGTTCTTCTCAAGGATCTCTACTGCCTCTGTGTATGTTACACGTGCAAAGTCAGAGTTCACTACATTATGAAGTCTGTCAAGAAGTCCTTTATCAACGAAAGAGTTGAAGAAGTTCATCTCTTCCGGTGCATTCTCAAGTACGTAGTTGATCACATACTTCAACATAGCCTCAGCCAGTTCCATATCATCTTCAAGATCTGCAAATGCGATCTCCGGCTCGATCATCCAGAACTCTGCCGCATGTCTTGTTGTGTTAGAGTTCTCTGCGCGGAATGTCGGTCCAAATGTATAAATATTGCGGAATGCCTGTGCATAAGTCTCACCATTAAGCTGACCGCTTACTGTAAGACTTGTCTCTTTCCCAAAGAAATCCTGTGTATAATCTACAGTTCCATCCTCATTCTTCGGAACATTGTCCATATCCAGTGTTGTAACACGGAACATCTCTCCTGCACCCTCACAGTCACTTCCTGTGATCAGCGGAGTGTGTACATATACAAATCCTCTGTCCTGGAAGAACTGGTGAATCGCATATGCTGCCAGAGAACGAACTCTGAATACAGCCTGGAATGTGTTTGTTCTCGGACGAAGATGAGAAATTGTTCTAAGATACTCAAAGCTGTGACGCTTCTTCTGCAGTGGATAATCCGGTGCGGATGCTCCTTCGATCACAACCTCTTCTGCCTGGATCTCAAATGGCTGCTTAGCCTGTGGTGTTGCTACCAGTGTACCCTTAACAATGATTGCTGCTCCTACATTCAGCTTGGAAACCTCAGCGAAGTTCTCCATCTTATCATGATATACAATCTGTAATGTATCAAAATAAGATCCATCATTCAATACGATAAATCCGAATGTCTTAGAATCTCGAATGCTTCGAATCCAGCCCCCAACTGTTACCTCTTTGTCCAGATATGCCTCTCTGTTCTTAAATAACTCACGAATTGTTGTCAGTTCCATACCATTTACTCCTTCAAATAATTCTTCTATCTTTTTCTATTATCAGAATCTTCAAACAGATGCCTCCCGGCAGTCTTAACAGTTATTATAACACTCCAGGAGCGCAGAGTAAATAAGAAACAACCGATATCACTATGTATTTCATCTATTTTCTCAGTTTTTCCAGTTCTGCCCTCAACCGGATCAGTTCCTTTTCTGCCTCCTCAGCACGTTTTCTTTCAGCTTCCATCTCTGCTTTCAGCGATTCTTTCTCCGCTTTCGCCTCCTGCATCTCTGCCTCCAGCGATTCTTTCTCCGCTTTCGCCTCCTGCATCTCTGCTTTCAGTGTTTCCCTTTCCTGCTTTATTGCTTTTACTTTTTCCCTTTCCTCTCCAAGTGCCTCGTCCAACTCATCAATCATTAGTTTTACTGTATTACGATCCAATATTTCCAGTTCTTTTGAAAACATCCCCATCATCCTTTCGCTGTTCCGGCAGATGTTATAGATTTCTTCATAAATGTCTCTGAATTCAGAATTTTGTTCCAATAATTTTATAATCATATCGGGATCATCCTCTTTAAGAAATACGAGCCATTCTTCTAATCTACCGTCTATTTTTCTGCCTTCATTGTGAATGATGTTATCAAAAATGTCAAGGCAAATAAACGTGTACTCCTGCAAAAGATTCAGTTCTATTCCTGAATCACTTTGTTGCTGAAACCGATGAATATAAATGTCCTTTGAAAAACTTTTGAAAACACTATTACTTTTTTCAAATAGAACTATCGTATATACCTTTTTTATGTCTCGATAATGAAATTTTTTTCCTAATTCTCTTCTTACTCTTTTATATTGTCTTAATAACATATCAGCTGAATAACATGCGCTACGCTCCCCTGGAAAAAGATATCCGATTTTTTGCACTTCGACATTTGCAATACTTCCATCTTCAAATTGTACAACTATATCCATTACAAGCAATGAACTTTCAGCTGCAATTCTTGCCGATTCATTTGGCAATACTTTTAGAATTTTCACTGTCCTTCCGAGAACTGTTGAGAGAAAATCATTTAATCGTTCTGGTCGCGTATCCGGATTCATGACTGCCTTAAAGAATGTATCATAAAGTACCTTTACTCCCTTTACACCTGTACAAATATCAAGATATTCTTCTTGATTCTCTTCTTCCCAGCTTTCAAATTGACTCCATAATTCATCGTTATCACGCAATTCATTTAAAATTTCTTTTCTTGTTCTGATTATAGGAAAATAGCGTTGAAGTTTATTTTTCATATAGTGTTTCTCCTTCTGTTTTTTACTCCCGGCCAGAAGTAGATATAGAATAATTTGATGCACTTGAAATTTCAATGTGTTTTTTGTTCGTAACTCATCTTTTTTGTTGATAAAATGAGGATATCTTTTTTCTACACAAAACAATATTTTTCTAAAATTTTCCAGGTGAATAACTTTATAAACATATTTTGCATAATTACTATTGCTTACGGATGCTTATAAACCATACAAATAACTGTCCTAAAGCAATAAAAATCCCGAATTTTGTATCTATATATAAACATACCTTTCCACTCTTGAAATCCAATATTTTCTAGTATAAAATATTCTCGTTAAATTCTTGACGAATAGCAATATAACAACGGCAGTTCTCTTACTGTGTTACCATTCAAAGCAAGAGGACTGCCGAATTACAAAAGAATAAGGAGTTATATCATGGACAATCATTTTAACACTCCCGCAGAAGTCATTGATCTTAGTATCAAGGCCTGCGAGAACAAAACCCGTCTTCCCCTTGGAAAAATGATTCTGCTCGGCATCATGGCCGGCGCGTTTATCGCTTTCGGCGGTGCTACAAGCAGCACGGCAGCACACGCAGTAGAAAATGTTGGCGTAGCAAGAGCTCTTGCCGGATGTATCTTCCCTGTCGGACTGATGCTCATCGTATTTCTCGGCGGTGAACTTTTCACTGGAAACTGCCTGATCATCATGGATGTATTTGACAAGCGTGTCACATGGGGCGGATTATTCCGAGATCTTTTCATCGTATTTTTCAGTAACCTGATCGGTGCTCTTTGCGTGGATCTGCTCATTGTATACAGTGGAAACCTAAACTACTCAGGTGGGCTTCTTGGTGCTTATACAATCAAAGTTGCTGTTGGAAAGATCGCAATTTCACCACTGCAGGGAATCACTTCCGGAATCTTATGTAACATCCTGGTATGTCTTGCAGTACTGATGGCTACTTCCGCAAGAGATATTGCCGGTAAGGTATGGGCAATTTTCTTCCCGATCTGTGCCTTCGTAGTCGGCGGATTCGAACACTGCGTTGCCAATATGTTCTATATCCCGGCTGGTATCCTTGCTTCACTTAATCCGGCTTACGTTGCGAAAGCAGAAGAAGCTTACGGAATTACAGCTGAACAGATTGCGACTCTGACACCACTTCACAGCCTTGCAAACTTTATTCCGGTTACACTTGGAAATATGCTCGGTGGTATGATTTTTGTCGGACTTCCGCTGTATCTGATTTATAAGAAAAACTGGGAAACGAAAAAAAGAACCTGAAACAAATCAGTTTCAGGTTCTTCAGAGGCGCAGACCGGATTTGAACCGGTGAATCAGGGTGTTGCAGACCCACGCCTTACCGCTTGGCTACTGCGCCGTATTTATTTAACTATTAAAGTATAGCAAAATACACGCAGTACGTCAATGGTGTTTTCTTTGATTTTTAACTTCTTTTATTATTCAACTTCTACAGGAATGAATGAAAATGTTGTCACATCAAATAATCCCATATCTGTCAGCTTAATCTCCGGAATTACTGCAAGTGACATAAAGCAAAGTGTCATTACCGGCTCAACTTCTCCACAGATTCCAAGTTCTTCGTATGCTTTTTCGTGAATGTCTGTTAATTTCTGATCTACCCATTCTCCACTCTGATCACTCATCAGACCGGCAATCGGCATTGGCATGCTCTCAATCACTTTGCCTTCCTTTACAAGAACGATTCCACCTTCCTGCTCAACCAAACTGTTTACGGCAAATTCCATCTCGTCATCATTCACTCCAACAACAATAATGTTATGAGAGTCGTGTGCCACTGAAAGTGCTACAGCTCCTTCTTTGATTCCGTATCCTTTCAAGAATCCGCAAGCTACATTTCCTGTCCCCTGATGACGCTCAACAACAGCTACTTTCACAAGATCAACCTCTGGATTTCTCACAAACTCTCCATTCGCATCCAGTTCAATCTCTGCTATATCTTTCGCTGTTACAACTCCACCCGGGAGAATCTGAATCACATTCACTTTATTGGATTTCAGATGCATTTTAAATTTCTCTTTTGAAAAATCTTTTACGATCACACTGCCTTTAACAGATGCAATATCACATTTCTTAATCTCCGGCAGATACTTTCCTTCTTCTGCTACCAGCTCACCTTCTACAAACACGCGGTTTACATGGAAATCTTTCAGATCATCCAAAAGTACTACATCTCCGCGATAGCCCGGTGCTATTGCTCCTCTGTCCTTCAGGTCAAAGCATTCTGCTGCGTTAAGTGTTGCCATACGGATTGCTGTCACAGGATCAAGACCTTCCTCCACACAAATGCGCAGATGATTATCGAGATGTCCTTCATGAAGAATTGTCTTCGGCTGACGGTCATCAGAGCAGAGCAGACATCTTCTACTGTTATCCGCTGTCACACCTTTGATCAGTGTGCGAAGATTGTGACATGCAGATCCCTGACGGAGCAGAATATACATTCCTCGCTCCAAACGATCATTCATTTCTTCTACTGTAGAACATTCATGATCTGCCGCAATTCTTGCTGACGCATATGCATTCAGTTCTTTTCCTGTAATTCCAGGTCCATGTCCATCAATAAACTTACCTTCCTGCTTTGCTACAACAATCTTATCAAGATCACTTTCTGCCGCATTGATCACACCTGGGAAATTCATAAACTCTCCAAGTCCGGCAATTCCTTCTCTTGTAATCGGCTCTTTCATAGCCTCTGCGTCGATCACCGCACCTGCGTGCTCGAACGGTGTAGCCGGTACGCAAGATGGAAGTTCATACTTCACATCAAGCACTGTATTCTCAGCTGCTCTCATCATATAGTCAAGGCCGGCGATTCCACATACATTTGCAATCTCGTGCGGGTCTGCCATAATGGTTGTTCCGCCGTGTGGAACTAACATGCGTCCAATCTCTTCAGGACTTACATAAGAAGATTCAATATGGATGTGACTGTCGATAAATCCAGGTGCCGCATATCTTCCTTCTGCATCAATGACTTTCTTACCTTCATACGCGCCGATACCTGCAATCTGATTACCTGAAAATGCAATGTCACCTTCCTGGATTTTTCCAGAAAATACATTTACAATCTTACAGTTTTTGATCACCAGATCTGCCGGAACTCGTCCTGCTGCCGTGTCAATAAGTTTCTTTAGTTCTTCCTTCATTGTTGCTACATCTTTCATATCAAAAATCCCCCTCTTTATTTGTAACTGTTCAGAGCCAAGCAAAATTTCATAAAACAGGTGTAAAATGCTTGCATTTTTAAGACTGTTTTTGAGATTTTATTTGGCGGATACGCCACACCGACGAAATGCGTAGCATTTTGGAGGTTGACTCTGAACAGTTACCTTTATTTTTCATCTGAATCCTCTTTGCCTTTAAATGGAATCACTTCGCATTCATTTGAAGCTTCTTCGTCTTCGTCTGAATCTTCTTCGTCATCTTCTTCCTCAAGAAAGCTTTTGATTTTAGATAAACAAATTTTGATTTTCCTAAACGGAATTTCACTCTTTACGTCTGTTTCATCTTTCTCTGCATCCGGCACAAAATTCTCTGACGACTGTTCCTCTGTGTCCTCTGTAATCACAGGCATCGCGATTGTCTCACCCAAAGTTTCGGACTCTTCTGAGCTATCTCTGTTTTCGGTCACTGACTCTGTTTCAGTCGCCGCACTTATTTCTGTAACTCCTTCTGTCTCAGCCGTTTCATTTATTTCAGATGTTACTTCTGTCTCAGCTTCTTCTGTAGTTGCATCTGTCTCAACTGCTCCTTCTGCTTCTGTAGTCAGATCTGCATCCGTCTCCTCTTCTGTTATGTCCGTTCCAGCAATTCCTTCTAACAGCGCATCAACCGTCTTCTCTTCCTCAGTCACTTCTTCCGCTTCAGGCTCCGGCTTCGGTTCACACGGCATCCCCACTGTAAAGCAGCTTCCGGATCCCAGAATACTTTCTGCATCTACCCAGCCATCGTGTACTTCAGCAATCCATTTTACAACAGAAAGTCCCAGTCCAAAATGACCTTCTCCGGCACCTAAAGGATCTCCTCTGAAAAACCGATCCCATACGTGTGGCAGATCCGTCTCCGAAATTCCAATTCCCGCATCTGCAATCTTACAGGTAAACTCACTGCCTTTGCTTTCAACAACAACTTTGATCAGTCCAATCTCTCGACTATAATCAATGGAATTCTCCAGCAGATTTAACAGCATCTTCCGATAACAATTCTCATCCACTTCTGCGTAAATCTCCGGTTCAATCTCATATTCTATCTGCACCGGTTCATCTGCTTCCTGAAGTCTGCTGATCTGACCTTCTATAATTCCTGTTGTCAGTTCACTGATATTCATGCGTTTTTTATAAGCTGGCTGACATCCCTGATCCGCCTTTGCAAAAAATGAGACTTCCTGAATAAAATCTGAAAGAATCTGTGCCTTCTTCTGCACTAATTCAATCTGCCAACGCTGACGCTGGGACAGTCGCCAGTCGCCAAGACACCATGCGCTTCTTGTAAGAATCACACTGACCGGCATCCACATCTCCTGTACAACATTTTCTGCAAAATGTCCCTCTTCGCGCACATCCTCAAGTAATTCATTCAATGTCAGCTGCAGTCTCTCAAATTCCGCATCAGATTCTTCCAGTTCCAACTGTCTGGAGAAATCTTTTGTTCTACAGATTTCCGCCGCTGACTCTGCTAGATCTGCAGTCCGTTTCAGAACCTCTCTTACCAGAAAGTATCCAATTACAAGCGATGCGATGAAAACGATTGGAAGTATCACCTTCGCCATTGCTTTTGCTGTCTGCGCATCTGTTCCACTTATCATTGTAGCAAAAAACAACGCAATGCCTGTTGCCACAAATATGCATCCTGTATATTTTAGTGTTAATTTTATTTTCAAAGATATTTTTTTCATTCGTACTCCTCCAATGGAATCTCTGACATTCCAAATTAGATTATAGCACATTTTAAGACAGTATGTTGTGAAATTCTTCTTAAATAAAAAGTTTTTTATTATGCTTTTCCGCCTTGTATTTCTCTCTGATTTGCCCTATTCTAAAAAGTAAATATATCAGCAAAAAAAGATTTTTAAAACAATTTGAAAGAAGGAAATATCTATGAACAATTCAGTTTCTCAAGAACTATTAAAATTTCTTCAAAAGAGTCCCACAGCGTTTCATGCAGTTCAACAGATGAAATCAGAGCTTCTTGCAGTTGATTTTACTGAACTAAAGGAAAATCAGCGTTGGAATATAGAATGCGGCAAACACTATTTTGTTACACGAAATGACTCTTCCCTGATTGCGTTTACAATTCCGGAAAATGGTATTGACAAGATGCACATTCTGACAAGTCATAGTGATTCTCCGACCTTTAAGATCAAAGAGAATCCGGAGATCGAAGTAGAAAAACATTATGTGAAATTAAATGTAGAAAAATATGGTGGTATGCTCTGTGCACCCTGGTTTGACCGTCCGCTCTCTGTTGCCGGACGCGTTATAATAAAAGATAAGACAAACGGACAATTCACGAGCAAACTCGTCAATATTGACCGGGACCTTGTTATGATCCCGAATCTCGCGATTCACATGAACCGTGAGATCAATAGCGGTTACAACTACAACGCCCAGAAAGATCTTCTCCCACTTTATGGCTGTGGTTCTCCTAAAGGAACTTTTATGGAACAGATTGCTGAAGCTGCCGGGGTAGAAAAAGATGAAATTCTCGGTCATGATCTATTCCTTTATAACCGACAGGAAGGTTCCATCTGGGGGGCTTCTGAAGAATTCATTTCCAGCGGCAGACTTGATGACCTGCAGTGTGCCTTCGCATCACTTCAAGGTTTTCTTTCCGGTGAGAAAAAAGACTGTATGGCTGTACACTGTGTTCTGGATAATGAAGAAGTTGGAAGCGGTACGAAACAGGGCGCCGCATCCACATTCCTTTTTGACACACTGATCCGTGTTCACGAAGCACTTGGATATGATGGAGAAGATTATCGTGTTCATCTTGCAGACAGCTTTATGATCTCTGCGGATAATGCTCATGCGGTTCATCCAAACTATACAGAGAAAGCAGATCCGACAAACCGCCCTTACCTGAACGAAGGAATCGTGTTGAAATTCAATGCAAACCAGAAGTACTGTACGGACGCCGTATCTGCTGCCATGTTCCGTGACCTATGTAAGCGGGCAGATGTTCCGGTTCAAACATTTACAAACCGTTCTGATATGGCCGGTGGCTCTACCCTTGGAAATATTTCCAACACTCAGGTTGCGCTCAATACCGTTGACATCGGACTTCCGCAATTGGCAATGCATTCCCCTTATGAGACTGCAGGTGTGAAAGATACTGAGTATCTGGTACGAGCTGCAAAAGAATTCTTCTGCTAGTAAAGGAAGGAGCAGGGATTTCATTATGACGAAATTCCTGCTCTTTATTTTTTACAAATGCCTTCTCAGCGCCTCTACATAATAAGACGCATAACGACTGAAAATAATATTTTTCTTTTTAATAATACCGATCCTCATCGTTTTATCGACATCTAATGGCTTCGCTATAATACTGCTTCCATTTAATTTCTGGTCGATCACACCACTGCTTACTGTGAATCCGTTTAATCCGATCACCAGGTTAAATAAGGTCGCCCTGTCTCTCACCTGTATACTCTTCGGGAAATCAAGCATACTTATAAATTCCTCCGAAAAATAAAACGAATTATTATTTCCCTGTTCATAAACAAGATACGGATATGGTCGTAAATCTTCCATGGAAATCATTTCTTTTTCTGCCAGTGGATGATCTTTACAGATAAATACATGCGGTTCTGCAACAAACATTTCCTCAAATTTCAACTGATTATTCTTTATCAGCTTCAGAATCACATCTTCATTGTGTTCCGAAAGATAAAGAACTCCAATCTCGCTTTTTCCGCTCGCCACATCTTCAATGATCTCGCCCGTCTGTGTCTCTCTTATAATAAAACTATACTGGTCTGCATCATATTCTTTGATCAGATCAACAAAAGCATTTACCGCAAACGAATAATGCTGGCAAGACACAGAAAACTTCGGTGTTCTTCTCTCTCCATTTCCAAAATGTTCTTTCATATTGTCAGCCTGCTCTAGAAGCATCCTTGCAAAGGACAATAGCTCTTCGCCTTCTCTTGTAACAGTAACGCCTTTGTTAGACCTTGTAAATGCAGTCACTCCCATCTCTTTTTCAAGATTATGAATTGCTGCACTAAGCGACGGCTGTGAAATAAAAAGCTTTTCTGCAGCCTCCGTAATATTCCCACAATCCGCAACCGTAACTAAATAGGTTAATTGCTGTAATGTCATGTTCGCTCACTCCTTATTGAAACTGATATCCAGATTTATCGTAAAAGTATTCCCCATAACCAGGTTGAGACAAATGGCTGTAAGAAAAACATAATAACACCTACTGAACCACATATCAAATAAAAATCATTAATTTTTGAATCTGATAAAGTGCGCTTTGTAAAGTTTTCTGTCACAAAGCGTACGATAAGGTAGCCGATCAAAGTACCGATGCTATTTGTAATGATATCATCTATATCAGTTGCTCTGCCAGTAAAAAGTTGAGAAATCTCAATAAAAGACGTTGCAACAATTCCGGCCAGGGCAACACTTTTTATACTTCTGAACTCTTTCCATAACATTGGTAAAAAGAAACCAAATGGAACGAACAAAAGTACGTTCAAACACGCATTAACAATATCTGACAACATATAAATAAACGGAATCAGACTCACTGTAAACTCTATTTGCAACATCGTAATATTCGGGAATCCAACTAATGCTAATACTACTGCCAGATAAAATCCAAATATCATATAAACCATCGTTCGTTTCCAGCTCTGAAAGAAAATCTTCTCATATATGCACCAAAGCGGAATTATAAAAACTGCGGCTGCAACAAGTTCAATCAGGGCGTTGTATATTCTACTCATTTTCCCCTCCATGAATTATATTTTACACAACTCATAGTCTATCATATCAGGCCTGGTTACAGTAGCTTTATAATCCTTAATTAAATTTAATTTTTCATTAAGATGAAGTTACTGTTCACACGATGTGCGACCAGCAACGCATCTTGCAAGTTTTCATTATCCTCTTGCGTCCTGGTGTCAGATATGTTATATTGAAAATGCAAAGAGGGAAACCGCAAGCGGCTACCCGTAATATTGTATCAAACTATATTTTTATAGTCGTCAACTACTGCGAATAGTTGGCGGCTATTTTCGTCTACCCTTGAAAATCTCATAACAAAGACCAACAAGGGCAACAATGAATATACAAAACTGAATCAGATCAGAATATGTAATCATCTTATCGCCCTCCTTTCTTTCGTTTGGAGGGTGTTTTTATCCCTCCGTAAAAGAAGGGTAGCCGCCTGGCTTTGGTTTCCCTGTCTGTATATTATCACGTTGATACCGGACAGGCAACCGCCTTTTTCTCTTTATTCCGTTATGCGAACGTTCGGGGTTACTGTTCACTCCGTTCACAGCAACTTGGTCAAAATTCATTCCAAATCACCTTCGGTGATGGAATTTTGCCCCGTATGTCTCGGGATTTTGCCATATTCATGGCAAAACACCTCGCGGGATATTACCTGTGAACAGTAACCTCCTGTTTCCTTAGTTGGTACTTCCCTTGATTTTTTCCCCTTACCATGCTATACTATCACCCGTTACAAAACCCTAAAAAACAAGGTCTTATAAGGGGGTCGCCGATTTCCGGCGTAAGGTCATATACTTACTGTATATGACTTCCGCGGCATTCGTCAAATGTCCATGCAAGCATGGCCGCCTGACTCATTGCTGCGCGAAAATGAATCGTGTGTTCGTGACCTTCCACACGTAAAACAAAACTAAAGGAGAACTGAATAATGAAAAACTCAAGTAACAAAGTGCTTTACCTGGCACAGGCAGCTATGATCGCTGCCATCTATGTCGTACTGACTGTTGTCGGTGCATCACTGGCTTTTGGAGAGGTGCAGATCCGTTTTGCGGAAGCACTGACAATCCTCCCGGTATTTACTCCGGCTGCAATCCCTGGATTGTTTGTAGGATGCCTCATCGGAAACACACTTGGAGGTGCAATCCTGCCTGACATTATCTTCGGCAGCCTTGCAACACTGATCGGTGCCATCTTTACATGGTCTTTAAGAAACAAGAGCAAGTTCCTTGCCCCTGTTCCTCCGGTTGTTGCCAATATCATTGTGGTTCCATTTGTATTAAAATATGCTTATATGGTTCCACTTCCGATTCCTTTCATGATGCTGACAGTTGGTATCGGAGAAGTAATTTCCGCCGGTGTGCTTGGTCTGATTCTTTACGGAGCACTCAACAAATATAGAGGAATTATCTTTAAGAAAGCTTTATAAGATTTTTCTTATGCAACCTAAAAACGACAGGATCTTCATTTGAACTATTGAAGAGCCTGTCGTTTTTATTTCACTTTCTATTTGATATAACCAATAAATGTATTTCCGCTTCCGGAAACCATTCCTTCCATCTCACTGATGGAAACTGTCTGTGACTCTCCATTTTCAGGATCGATATAAGTAATATCATTCTTCGTATATCCTGTCAGAAGAATTGCATGATCTGCACTTGTAAGTGCAATCACCGGACATCCTCTATTGATCACATAGAGTACCTGATCCAGCGTACATCCTGTCAGATCTACTTTCTGAGCATCATATGTCTTCATATAGCGCTCACATGCTTCAAGTGATGTCTCTTCTCCTTCTTTCGAAAGAGTAACATCCTCTATCGAATACGCAAGATCTCGATTGCCTTTCTCCCAGACATATTTCTGGTCAGAAGATATCACAACTCCTGAAATCTGCTGTGCTTTCTGAATGGCATAAGAAGCTTTATCATAAATTCCTGCCAGTTCACCAACACCATAAACATAGTATTTCACACTTTCGCTGTTATCAGCAAGAACCATTTCAAGTTCATTCTTTGATGCCAGCTGATTCGGCCGGATCACTTTCACGCTCTTCTCTCCTGCTCCCTCTGCAAATGTAATCCGCATCTGTTTTTCCATCAGTGCTGTTGTATATACTTCTGTTTTAATCGCCGTATCTTTGCGTTCCTCATTATTCGTAATAAACTCCTGTGAAGTAACGTTGTAAATATCCCCGCTTTTCTCTACACGATTCAGTGTTACCATATTGTCATCGATTAAAATATCAGAAATATAAATGCCTTTATCAACAAAGGAATAGCTGGCAACTTTTTTGTTCTTAGAATTACGGATTTCCAGTTCATACATTGGAGTGATCGATTCTCCGGAAGCTTTCTTTCCTGCGTCCTCGGATTTCATTTTTCCATAAATAAAGTCACCATTGACAAATCCAAGTGGACTAATTTTTTCTCCGCTTGCTGCCTCAACAGTATTCGTCTCCAGACTGCTTAGATTCATTACCTGAATCACTGTTCCGCCACTCTTATCTCCTTCTGACTGATATGCCATCAGATGTCCATCATCAGAAACCGCATATTGTCCTTCTTTAAGATTCTCTGCAAGTGTTGTCTGTTTATTCTTTTTCAAATCTACCTGATACAAAGTTCCGTCTGCCAAAACATATAACTGCTCTTCCGCATGATTATAATAAACCATCTTGCCAAGCTCATCCGCTGCGATTGCATAGGACTTCTTACTTGGTATAAATGCTTTCTCCTGGATCAGATTTCTCTCAACATCAAAATAATAGATTCCGACACCGACTTCTCCTTCGTGTTCGCCACGATTCATATATCCATACACAGCAAATGCAAGATTACCACTATTGTCCATACTGATGATACGTACTGCATGTTGATCATTCAGATTCCTTTCATCTGTCGTATCTGCATCTGCAAATCCGAAAATATTTAATAATTCATTCGAACTCTTATTGTACATCCAAAGGTTTCTGGACTCCACAAATGCTGCAATCGTTTCTTTCTCATTTGTCTCATACGGAACATCTGAAGGTGTAACGCCGAGCAGAATTCCGTTTTCATCGATCACGCTTCTGTTCTCACTGAATACTTCCTGCATATCACGATTGTAATCCAACAGGTAAATTGTAGTCCCTGCGATTCTCACACGGAAAAATTCTTTAATATCATAAACTGCATTCTCACCGACATCATCCACGCAGGAAACTCTGTAATTCGCAAGGAGAGAGGTATACACACTATTACTTTCCTTTATGCTCCAACGCACATCACCAAGCAACTGTGGCTGCATAGTCCCCCACTGAATATGAGAAATATCTGAATGGATATTGACTGTCTGATAAGTTGTATTGTCACTTTCATCTCCAGGTTCCAAGTAAATATTCAATGAATCTACATCCGTCTTATTAAATGCTTTCGTATGAAAATCCTGTGCAAATGTAAGACATTGTGATGCTGTAATATCATCTGCTTTCTCAATTCTGGTATAGAAATTAACTTTCCTTGTCTCTTTCTCCTCGCCGATCACAAGCGAAACCTGAAGTACTGCCTCCTGGATTTTATCTCCAAGTGATTTCCCCAGCTTTAATGTGACATCTTCGCTTTCTGCAGACTTTAGAGTTCCTTTATCATATGTCTTTGTTCCATCCAGAGAATATACACTGTAACTGATCTCACGGATCTGGTTATCATTTTTCTCAATCTGCATCTTCAGTGTACCATCACTCTCTAATGGTGTAATGGTATCTCGCATTGCGGCAATATCCATATCATCTACATAACCAGACAACGCATTTATCTTCTGTCCCCCCATCATAAATGAGACTCTAGGTAACGTGGCATCTCCCATATCCACAACCTGATCATCATTTCCACGGTTCAGTATCACATTACTGATCACCAGCACAGCCGCAAAAAGAACAACCAGTGCGGCAATCTTTATTACCCTTTTTTTCATTATTTATCTCCCTTTTGCTCTGCCAGAAGCATACCTAATGTTGGCTGAATCTTCAAAAATCTTTCACAATCCTCTGCCTCTTTTCTGCTCTTTGCTGCAAGACTCCCCTTTTTCACTGCACGCAGCAGAATATTCTTCGGCGTATGCTCCATATCAATAAATTCTAATACCTGAGTTTCATATCCCTCGCTTTCCAGACGCTTTGCTCTAAGTCCATCTGTCACAAGTGCTGCAAAACGCTCTCGCAACAATCCATAATCCATAATTGGTCCGAGCACTTCTTCCATGGAAGCTAGTTGATCTCCCAGCATTTCTGAAACTTCCATAACTTCCGTCTTCGATTTCATCTTGCCTGAATGCAGATTTCTCTGCTTTTCAAGCTGCTTGTTCACCTCATGCTGACAACATGGAACAGACAAAATCACTTTCGCATTCCAGCCAACCGCTTTCGCAAGTGCATAATCTGTAGCTGTATCACACGCATGAAGCGTCACAACCATGTCAACCTGATCCACACCTTCATAATCCGCAATATCTCCAACAAGGAATGTCAACTTCTCATACCCATACTTCTTTGCCAGTTCATTACAATGCAGAATCACATCTGTCTTCAGATCTAATCCGATAATACGAATATCATACCCTTTCAACTCGTGTAAGTAATAATACATCGCAAATGTAAGATATGATTTCCCACATCCGAAGTCCAAAAGTGTAAGCTCTCTGTCTTTGTCAAGCTGCGGTAGAATGTCCTCAACAAACTCCAGAAAACGATTAATCTGACGGAACTTATCCATCTTCGTCCGCACAATCTTTCCATCCTGTGTCATAACTCCAAGATCCTGAAGAAACGGAACCACAATCCTTTCCTCCAGAATATATTTTTTCTTCCTGTTATGAGACAGATCTGCCGCCTTCGCCTGCACCTTCTTGCGCTTTCTCTTAATCGTTGCTTTCCCTTTCTTACTGAGCAATACCGTGATATCCTCACTCACCGTCTCAACCTGAACCTGACGAAACTCTTCCAACAATTTCGCAAGCTCATCCTTCGTCTCTTCCACTGTCAGATTCTTATGAAATGCCTGCGTCTTTGTAAAAGACTCCAACTGAAACAAAAGCTCCCCCTTCTGTTCCATCGGTCGAAGCTTTGCCTTAACTACATTATCCTTTACTCTCGGGTTACTAAACACCGCACGAATAAACTCTCTATTCAAAATCCCAGCTAAAAACTGTATGATTTCTTCCATATAAATGACCTCTTTTTCTTCTATAATAAGGTAGAATCTTGAAAGACTCTTCTTACTATTTTGCAGAATAAAAAGGGAGATGTCAAGGGATATAGGGGACGAAATAGAGATTTATCGTAGAAATCATTTTTCGGATATGCGGACGAAAACTGAAAATATTATTTTAGAAAGTCGCTTGTTAGAAGAATGGTACAGAAACGCCGACTCAGGGTTACGCATACTGTTCATACTAGGAAAAACAACAGACTGCTAAAAGCAAAGAAATGATTGACAAACTCGCTGCCGCTCAAACAGTTGTCAATCATTTCTTTAACGCAATCCATTGTTTTTCAAGTATGAGCAAGCATGCTCCACATTCGTCTTCGTCCCTGTACCATCCTTCTAACATGAAACTTCTCGGCCTTCATATTTTCTGTTTATTGAAAAAGATGAATTCCTACGACAAATTTTATTAAATACTAACACGTTTGAGAAATGGATATCATTCTATAGAACATCCGGTGCGTCTACTTCTCAAGTAGAGTTCTTCTTTCGAGAGAGCAGAAATCAGATAGCGCTGAAAACTTACCGATAGACAGACAGTGAGGGATTGATTCAGGTGACTGTTCTGTGTGCTTGGAAAGACTTGAAAAACGGAAGGTTACGTTAAAGCAATGCGAGGCAGCTGTCTGAAGCGGCAGCGAGTTTGCCGAGCATTGCTTTGTTTTTAGTAATCTTTTCGTTTTTCTTAGTCTTTCCTGTATACAGAACCCGAAGCCTGAAGCAATCCCTCAATGTCTGTCTATTAGAAGAAACTTTATAAGCGCTATCTGATTTCGTCCGAACTTGAAAAAGAATCCCTACGATAAATCTTTATTTTGCAAAAAGCTCTTTCTCCCACTCTTCTTGCTCCAGCAAAAATCCCTTTTCTTCCAGTGCTTCTTGAATCATATCCAATGTCTTTTCGCTATCCGCTTCTACTACATGATAATGATAATCGGATGTGATATTTTTCAGTGGCGTAGACTTTCCACTTCGGATGTCATCTATGAACTCTACTGCATTTCGTCTGGAATTAATATTGAGTGCTGCTTCCATATGACCGTAGACTCTGTGATTCACCATCACATTACGAACTCTTCCACCAAGGTCTACGATTGTATAGAGTTCATCTTCAACCTGGTCATCGGTATGTTTCACTTTGAAGATTCTTTCTACTAAATGTGATTCGTGCAAAATATATCCTCTGTTTGTAGATATAATGTCATGTCCTGCGGCACGGATGAGTGCGATATCCTGCACGATCACCTGACGGCTTACTTCATACTGTGCAGCCAATGCCTTTCCCGGCACCGGTGCTGAGCTTGTTTTTATCTGATTTATAATGGCAGTTCTTCTTTCTGGTCCTGTCATCATGCCTCTTCCTTTCTAAATTGAAATCTCTGCTAGTAAATTGTTCTTTAACAATCCCTTTACTCTACAGCATGAAGGTTTTTCATTGAAATGTCAAGTATTGGAGCGGAATGTGTAAGTGCACCGCTGGAAATGTAGTCTACTCCGAGAGCTGTCAAGCGTCCGATATTCTCTTTTGTTACATTTCCAGAACACTCCGTTTCCGCTCTTCCGTCAATGATCTTGATTGCTTCCTGCATTTCTTCTGTTGACATGTTATCGAGCATGATGATATCTGCTCCGGCTTCTACTGCTTCTTTTACCATCTCAAGGTTCTCAACTTCTACTTCGATCTTTCTTACAAATGGTGCGTAGTCTTTTGCCATCTCGACAGCTTTCTTTACGCTTCCTGCAGCTCCGATGTGATTGTCTTTCAGGAGTACCCCATCAGAAAGATTATATCTGTGGTTATAACCGCCACCAACACGAACTGCATATTTCTCGAAGATTCTCATATTAGGTGTTGTTTTTCTTGTATCAAGAAGTTTTGTTTTGCTTCCTTCAAGAAGTCCTGCAACGGAATGTGTATAAGTTGCGATTCCGCTCATTCTCTGAAGGTAGTTCAGTGCTACACGCTCACCGGAAAGAAGTACACGGATATCTCCTGTTACTTTTCCCATCAACTGGCCGTTCTTTACTTCGTCTCCGTCTTTACAGTAAAGTTCTGTCTTTGTATCTGCATCTAACAGTTCAAATACTCTGCGGTAAACTTCCAGTCCGGCAATTATACCGTCCTGCTTACAGATCAGTTCTACTTCACCTTTTACATAGTCTTTCATAACTGAGTTTGTTGTTACGTCTTCGCTTGAAATATCTTCTTTGAGTGCCTCAAGGATCAAATGATCTGCCTGAAGTGTCATTGTAATTTCGTTCATCTTTATATCTCCTGTCCCTGTCTCTATATTCTTTCTCTACTCTTCTCTTAACTTTTATTTTTTCAGCATAGATTAATATTATATCACTATTATTATGCCAATTCACGTACTTTTACTTCATTCTCTGTACCTGAGATTTTATTTGCCGCACGTTTGGCAAATACAAGGCTTTCCAGAAGTGAATTACTTGCCAGACGGTTCGCACCATGTACACCGTTACAGCTTGTCTCTCCTACTGCATATAAATGTTCCATGGATGTTTTACTGTCTGAATCTACCCAGACACCACCCATGAAATAATGCTGTGCCGGAACAACCGGGATACATTCTTTTGTCACATCATATCCCTCTTCCAGACAATGTTGATAAATGTTCGGGAAATGACCCATGATGGTTTCTTTTCCAAGTTTTTCCATAGACAGCCAGACATGATCTGTGCCTTCCTTTTCCATCTCTTCTCTGATTGCCTTAGTCACAACATCTCTTGGAAGAAGTTCATTTACAAAACGTTCTTTCTTGCTGTTAAGAAGAACCGCACCTTCTCCACGGACAGACTCTGAAATAAGAAAGCGTCTTCCTGGTTTCTTGGAATACAATGTTGTCGGATGAATCTGTACATAGTCCAGATGCTCCAGACGGATTCCGTGTTTTTCAGAAATTGTAAGCGCATCTCCTGTCAAATGTGGGAAGTTTGTAGAATGTTTATAACGTCCACCGATTCCACCGCTTGCCCAGATTGTATTCTCTGCATGGATTTCGAATTCATTTCCGTCTTTATCCTGTGCAAGGATTCCTTTGCATTCATCATTTTCTACAATGATATCTGTCATCGTTGTATATTCAAGCAATGTTACATTAGAAAGCTGCTTTACCTGTGCAAGCAGTTTACTTGTGATTTCTTTTCCTGTAATATCTGCATGAAACAGAATTCTCGGACGTGAATGTGCTCCCTCACGAGTAAATGCATAAATATCCTGAATCTCTGCCTTTTCACCACCGTTGTCTGCGGCTTCATTTCCAGACTCATCTGTCTCCTGTTTTTGGAAATCTACACCATAGCCAATCAGGTCATGAATGATCTCTCTTGAGCTGCGGATCATAAGATCAACAGATTCTTTTCTGTTTTCATAATGTCCCGCTTTCATTGTATCTTCAAAATAACTGTCATAGTCATCTTTGTCATGCAGCATGCAGATTCCTCCCTGAGCCAGGAATGAATCACTGCTCTCTAAATCTGACTTTGTAATCATAATGATCTTCTGATCTCTCGGAAGACTCAGTGCGCTGAAAAGCCCTCCGACACCTGTTCCGACAATGACTACATCTGCTTCCATTTTCATAATAAATATCTCCATTCCGACAGCATTAGTCGATTTGATCTGTATTTTCTATAATCTTCGATTGCTGTCAATCCTATCTGCCCTCTGTTTACTTGGCCAGTTCTAACATTCTCTCTAACGGTTTCTTAGATTCTTCGCGAAGCTTATCATCTACAAATACTTCATTCTTGCCTGTCTTTAATACGTGAAGAACTTTCTCAAGTGTAACCTTCTTCATATTTCTGCAGATTGGAGTTGTCTCTGTAAAGTAGAATTTCTTCTCCGGGTTTCTCTTCTGAAGTTCGTACAGAACTCCACTCTCTGTACAGATGATAAATTCTTTCGCGTCTGATTTTCCTGCCTGCGCGATGATTTCTGAAGTACTTCCAACAAAATCAGAAAGTTCCAGAACTTTTGCCGGACATTCCGGATGTGAAAGAACCTCTGCTTCCGGATGCGCTGCTTTCGCTGCTTTGATTTCTTCAACCTCCATATATTCGTGCACAATACAGAATCCTTCATTATATATAAAGTTCTTTTCCGGTACCAATCCTGCGATGTAATGTGCAAGGTTACGATCCGGGATAAAGAAAATATTTTTATTCGGAAGTGCTTTTACAATCTTCACTGCATTGGATGAAGTTACACAGACATCAGAATGTCTTTTCAGTTCCGCTGTTGAATTGATGTAGCAAACAACAGCAAGGTCATCATACTCTGAACGAATCTTCTCGATTGTCTCCGCAGATGCCATATGTGCCATTGGACAATCTGCTGCCATATCCGGCATAAGCACTGTTTTCTCAGGATTCAGGATCTTCGCACTCTCACCCATGAATGAAACACCGCAGAATACGATTGTCTTCTCTTTCAGACCAACCGCAACTTTGCTTAAGTAGAAAGAATCTCCTACATAGTCTGCAATCTCCTGAACTTCCGGTCTTACATAATAATGCGCCAGAATTACGGCATTTTTTTCTTTCTTTAACTGTTCTATCTCTTCTCTGATCGTCATAGCACGTACCTCTCTTATTCTCTCCTGACATAAAATTCTGCTGTAACACACTTTCATGTCTATTGCTCTGTTGATTTATTCTTGCCCATTATAGCACTGTTGTTTACAGGTGACAAGACACTTGTTTTACAAAAACTTTACACCAAGAGGATTTCTTTTGTGAAAAATGTAACATTTTATATGACATTGTTCTTTTTGTGGGGAAATGATGAGGGAATTTCCTCTATAAATTGCCGGGAAATAAAGATTTATCGTAGAAATCATTTTTCGGATATGAGGACGAAAACTGAAAATATTATTTTAGAAAGTCGCTTGTTAGAAGAATGGTACAGGAACGCCGACTCAGGGTTACGCATACTGTTCATACTAGGAAAAACAACAGACTGCTAAGAGCAAAGAAAGGATTGACAAACTCGCTGCCGCTCAGACAGCTGTCAATCCTTTCTTTAACGCAATCCATTGTTTTTCAAGTATGAGCAAGCATGCTCCACATTCGTCTTCGTCCCTGTATCATCCTTCTAACATGAAACTTCTCGAAGTTCATATTTTCTGTTTTCTGTTTACTGAAAAAGGATCGTCTTCTACGCTAAATTTTATTAAAGTAAATACGCTTAAGAAATGGGAATCATTCTATAGTACATCCGGTACGTCTGCTTCTCAAGTAGAGTTCTTCTTTCGAGAGAGTAGAAATCAGATGGCGCTGTAAACTTACCGATAGACATACATTGAGGGATTGATTCAGGTGACTGTTCTGTGTGCTTGGAAAGTCTTGAAAAACGGAAGGTTACGTTAAAGCAATGCGAGGCAACTGTCTGAAGCGGCAGCGAGTTTGCCGAGCATTGCTTTGTTTTTAGTAATCTTTCGTTTTTCTTAGTCTTTCCTGTATACAGAATCCGGAGCCTGTATCAATCCCTCAATGTCTGTTAGAAGAAACTTTATAAGCGCTATCTGATTTCGTCCGAACTTGAAAAAGAATCCCTACGATAAATCTTTATTTTCTCAACTGCCAGAACGCCACTGCGCTTGCTGCTGCCACATTCAGAGAATCCACACCATGTGACATTGGAATCTTCACAGTATAATCACAAGCTTTGATTGTCTCCTGCATAAGTCCGTCCCCCTCGGTTCCAAGAATCACTGCCAGTTTTTCTTCGCTCATAAGTTGCGGATCGTCAATACTTACGGAATCATCTGTCAATGCAAGTGCTGCTGTCTTATATCCAAGTGCTTTCAAGTTCTCGATCGCCTGAACCGGCCAGATTTCTTTCCTGTCACATCTGCGTTCTTTATCATCCTGAATAAATGTCCATGGAATCTGAAACACCGTTCCCATACTCACTCTGGATGCTCTTCGATACAATGGATTGCTGCATCCTGAAGTCAGTAACACTGCATCCATATGCATCGCTGCTGCCGATCGAAAGATTGCTCCGACATTCGTTGGATTCATCACATCTTCCAAAATGGTAATCCTGTTCTTTCCTTCGCAAAGTTTCCTGAAATCTTCCAACGATCGGCGTTTCAGTGCACAAAGCATTCCTCGCGTCAGCTTGAATCCTGTCAATTGCGTCAAAACATCAAACTCGGCTGTAAAAATAGAAGTGCCTGTATTCTCAAATCTTGCAAGAACTTCCTGCGTCTCTTCATTTTCTTTCATCTGCTTCTTTTCAACCAAAACAGATATTGGAATATATCCGGCATCCAACGCTCGTCCAATCACTTTCGGACTTTCTGCAATAAAAAGTCCATCTTCCAGACGGTCTTTATTCAGAAGCTGTGCTTCCGTATAACGTGCGTAGACGTCCAGTTCCGGTGCGTTAAAGTTGTTGATTTCTATAATATTTAACATATTCTCTCCACTTATTACTTATATTTTCCAATTAATTCTCTATAAAAATCCACCGCCAGATGAATCTTTTCCACAGATATATTTTCATTTTCTCCGTACACAGATGCGTATTGCTGTTTATCTATATCGATTGGAGCGAATCGAATCACGGCACCGCCTTCATCCACGATCCACTCAAAGCTGATCTGATTCTCTTTGAAATAGTCGAGTGCCAAAGCATTTTCCGATTCCATGATCTCCACACATTGCAATATCACATAATCTTACAATCTCTTCGTCACTACATCTGGCTTTCTGCTTCGTCCACCAAGAGATAAAGCCAGAACGCACGGTGCTCTAAAAGCTCTCTGATCTTGACTACAAACTTGTTTTTGATCTTTGGTTCATTCACAATTTTTGACATAATTTTTCCCCCTGTCTGTCGATAAAATTCCTGTTACTATTTTATCATACACACAGGGGGGAATAAAGATTAAAACACATATTAGATGATACCGTGATCCTTCGCCAATGCTTTAATACTGCGATCATAAGTTGCTTCTGCTTCTTTCGAAAAGAAACATCCCGGTACGCCTTCATTGTGATCACGATGATGAGCTACACAGGCACAACATTTCCCGTGACGCGGACAATCGTATGTACAGGGACAATTCCGTTTATTGTCACATTTAATCTCCATAGTTCATCTCTCCTTTTTCTCCTCTTCCGAAACCTTTCATACAGTTCACCATTTTTCCTATAAATGTCAATATCTATCTGAAAGTTTCTAATTAACATTAATACTAAAAGAAACACGCAGAAAAAGTGCTTTCTTTCGTGAAACAGCACTTTTTCTGCGTGAAATAATAAAATTTTATACATGCGTCATATATGTAAAATAGCTATTTTTTATTTCTCCATATCTACTTTGAGAAATTGGTATTCTCTTTCCATCTGTCAGCAACAACTCACGGGCTGTCAGCCGGCGGATAAAGTCCATATTAACAATATACGCTCTATGCGGTCGGACAAAGACCGAAAAATTCTCTAGTTCCTTCATCAATTCGGACAAAGTTGCTGATGTCTCTAACATAGAACCGTCTGACAAAGTACATACCTGATTATGATTAAAGCTCTCAACACACACCAATTCACAAATTGATATACGGTGAATTCCCTCTTTTGACTTCAACAAAAGAGAGGGATTATTTTCTGGTGACAATCGATGAATACAGTCAAGTACCGCATCCTCAAAAGCGGATTGGTTCACGGGTTTTATCAAATATCCAGAGGCTTTTACGCTAAAAGCTTCCACGGCATATTCTTTAGAAACAGTCAGAAATAAAATTTCTGCTCTCTCTTTTCGTTCCCGGATCCGTCTGGCCAACGTTACACCTGTCATATGTGGCATAACGACATCCAATAAATACAGGTCAAACCCACCTGTTTTTTCTATATCATCCAATAAATCATATGGTGAGCTGTAAGCCTGTATCTGTACAGGCATTTCCGGGTGTTGTTCTGAAAATCTGACAGCCAGTTCCTGAACTCGACTGATATCTTTTTGGTTGTCATCACATATACCTATGTGCAGCACACCCCTCACCTCGCTTTTACCTATAATGTGTGTAACTGTTCAGAGCCAAGCAAAATTTCAAAAAAAGGTATAAAATGCTTGCATTTTTTAGACTATTTTTGAAATTTTATTTGGCGGATACGCCACACCTCCGAAATGCGTAGCATTTTGGAGGTTGGCTCTGAACAGTTACTAATATGTAAAAGCATATCATAAAAGGACGAAATCCTCAACCATACGGCAACATGAGTTTTGCTCATTTTTGCTCATTTTAAATAATCGCCAGTAGAACCGTTCCTGCTGTAATCAACAAAACACCTGCCGCTGCCTTTATCTCTTTCTGTTTTCCGGTAACAAACACCATGAGCCACGCCATAAACAGCACTACCGTGGTACGGATTGCCGTACCGAGATTGGAATCAATCCCTTCGATTCCAAGCAATACGGATACTATTCAAAAAAGAAACTCAATCTATTTGCCAGTAAATGCAATTATCACCGCCTCATAAGGACGCAATATATTTCCTTCTCTGTCGTCCTCATAATTCCGGATCCAGACTTCCCCGGCTTTCCACTCATCAAGCAATGGGCAGCTAACTTCCTCATCCGTAAAGTTTG
>PPYF01188090.1_pt1 | contig 81501 bp, 62 predicted proteins | sample 1559871 | NCBI WGS metagenome assembly PPYF01 (sample SAMN08240021, study PRJNA423297) | Human gut metagenome, whole genome shotgun sequencing project.
GCGATTAGCTCAGCTGGGAGAGCACCTCCCTTACAAGGAGGGGGTCACTGGTTCGAACCCGGTATCGCCCACCATATTCCTATCGATAAACATCATTTGCATCTCATTTGTATGGTTATCGGATAAAAAAAGCGCCTAATTAGGCGCTTTTTTTGTAGCTGTTAGACTGTATTGACCGCTTATTTAAACATCATCATACACATCAAAACGGCTATCAGCCCTCGTTAGCAACGGATATACCTGACACCCGCCATCCCATAGCGACAACATTGGAAGATCCCAGCCAATACCACACCAGACTTCGTATATACCACGCGTACTAACGCTTGATTAATGCCCAGCAGCACCGTTATTAGAGGCACAATCAGCCAGGTTAGTTGCTCCTGGTAATGTTGCCACACACAACTGAACCAGATAGTTATCTGGGGCCAGCTCAGCCTGAGTTTGGGTCACAACCGGAGTTTGATCCGCAGCAACCGCTACCCCAGCCGCCAAAGACATAATCATTAATACACCTGCAGCAAGTGCTTTCATATCAACTCTCCTCATAATGTCTCACGATGAGAACGGGATGTGTCACTAATAAAGCTAAGCCCACAAGATGATTTTTGCCGCATTTTTATCTGCAAAAAATAACAAAGTGGCATTGATAACGCGAAATAAGTCACACATAGAAATTCAGCCATGAGTGATAAAAACTTTAAGATCAGACTGTTAGATTGAATTAGAAAAAATCTGCTGCGGGCTTTATGGCGAAGAGTGATATATAAATAAAAAGACAGACTAATAAAAAAACCGCCCGAAGGCGGTTTTTTTTGATTCCAGTAATCAAGGCTGCTCTTAGAAGAAAGACAGCGGCATGATGATGTGGAACTTAACATCGTGCTCGGAGGTGAACATGTTCGGGTAAGCCCAGCTGCCCAGCTCGTCTTGGTGGTTCTTGTAGTTGGTGTAGTGCAGTTTGAACAGAGTACCTTTGGTCAGGCCTTCTTGGATGGTATACATCACGTCGAAGTTAACCGCAGACTCTTTACCACCGCTCAGGTTAGCTTTCTTGTACTCAGCATCCCAACCGTATGCACCAGACACGCCGACTGCCCAACCAGGCGCACCCACAACGTCATCCAGCTTACGAGTTACGCCCAAGAAGATCGCTTTTTCGTTATCGGCGTTCCAGTCAGAGCGAGAGTCCCACCAAATTTCGTTAGCACCTTGAGAGTTACCGTAGCCTGGAGTCAGACGTGGCAGGTAGTAGCCAGAACCATCCGCATTAGTGAACAATGCTTCTGCACGGAAATCATACAGGTCATAGTTCAGAGCCGCAGTCAGAGCTTGCTGCCAACCAGTACCTTCATAATGGAAGAAGCCATTCTTCTCCAGCTGATCGCTGTTCTTGGTCTTAGAACCGTAGAACTGATAGCTGGTGCTCAGGCCACCCAGAACGTCAAACTTATAGGCAATCTTCGCAAAATAGCTATCCATGAAGTTTTCAGACTGACCAAATGCAGCTGTCAGAGCTAAGCCATTCTCGAACGCATAACCGGCAGACAGACCCCAGATGTAGTCGATGTCAAACTCGGAGTTACGAACAGAGTATGGACCCTGCAGGCTGAACTTAGCAGTATTCTGATACCATGGAGCCTTATATTCAGTCGCATAAGCAGTTGCTAAGCTGAAACCGGAAGTGTTCACGTCAACCTGACCACCCAGGTAGGTACCTGGCTGATAAGACCAGTTCACACCGATGATACCTGGAATATACAGTTGGGTATAACCCGCTTTTGCAGTGGCAACATCACCAAACTTCATCTTCACGGCAGCAGTAGTCAGGCTGAAACCATCTTTAGATTCAGTTTTACCATCTGCCATAGCTCCGTACTTGGAGCCCATGAAGTTGAATTCGTTTTCACGGTCAACGCCGTTAGCGTCATCGATAGACAGGGCATAAGCACCGAAACCACCGATATCCAGACCGATCACATCCCAAGCATAGCCAGAGTTAAAGTTCAGAGCCGCTTGAGTAACCGCATGGTTCAGGTTTTGTTTGAACTTGTCGATGCCCGGATCATAACGCTGACGGTTACGCTGGAAGTAGAACAGGCCACCGGTCAGCTTGGAATCATCAACAAACTTTTCATAGCTGGCAGCATACCCTGGGCCTTCAGCATCCTGCTGTGCCATAACTGAACCTGATGCTAAAGCACCAAATACAGCTAAAGACAGTGCTGCAACTTTAAACTGCTTCGCTTCCATTACGAACTCCTATTTATTGGATATTTTATCCGTTCTCTAGTCAGTACTTGACGCCACCGCTAACCAGAGCTCTCCCAAAGAAAAATTTTTTCGAAATCCCATACGGGTAAACGTGCAATGCCTTCATCTATCCGTATGAGAGGCAGTAGGTACATAACAAGAGTACTTTTGCAGCGCAAAACATCAACGGGTATTTGGGTGATTTTTATAAATTTATGACAGAGTGCAAAAATTTATTAGGGCATGCGGGGAACTATTTAAAATAGGCAGGTTCAAATGCGAAGCAGATCAATGTATTACGATTAAATCATTAAAAAACAGTAAGTTATTAAATTACCCTATCCAATATAAAGCGTGCCGAGTTCATAACTTGCGTTATTAGCACGCTTATTTATATGATTCACATCGCAGTTATTTGTTATAAAAATGCGTCTTTTATGATCTTGTTCCCAATATTAAACCCGCAGCCAATCACTGACTGCGGGACTTAATTTGCGGCAAAAACATTAATTCGCGAATTGGGATAAAAACTCATCTTCAGTGAGAATGGTGATCCCTAACGACTGTGCTTTGGTTAACTTTGAGCCCGCCGCCTCACCTGCGATCAGAAAATCGGTTTTCGCTGATACGCTACCAGTCACTTTACCGCCCATGGCTTGAATCCGACTTTTCGCCTCGTCACGGCTCATTTGTGTCAAGGTGCCGGTCAATACCACCGTTTTACCACTGAACAGTGACTCGCCGGTGACTTGAGGCTTAATGGCATCCGGCCAGTTCACGCCCAAGGCCAACAAATCCTCAATCACGCTGGCATTATGTGGCTCACGCAGGAAATGATAGATATGCGTTGCCACCACCGTGCCTACGTCAGGTACCGCTTGTAACTGTTCAATATCGGCTGCGCGCAGAGCATCGAGCGTTGTAAAGTGATCGGCTAGGTTTGCGGCAGTCGCCTCGCCCACCTCACGGATACCCAGGGCATACAGAAAACGAGCGAACGTCGTCTGTTTGGCATGATTAATAGCGTTGAGTAGCTTTTGCGCCGACTTCGGCCCCATGCGCTCCAAGCGCGTCAGCTCGGCTAAAGATAGACGGAATAAATCAGCCGGCGTATGTACCAACTCACGTTCAACGAGCTGATCGACAATTTTCTCGCCCATCCCTTCGATATCCAGCGCTCGACGTGACGCAAAATGGCGTAGAGCCTCCTTACGCTGCGCTGGACAAATCAGGCCGCCGCTGCAGCGAGCAACCGCCTCGCCTTCAATACGTTCGACGGCTGACTGGCACACAGGGCATTGAGATGGGAATGTCACTGCGTGCACCTGCTCTGGGCGCCGCTCCAGCACCACGCTAGCAATTTTAGGGATCACATCGCCGGCACGGCGGATCACCACATAATCGCCAATCATTAAGCCCAGACGAGTTATCTCATCGGCATTGTGCAAGGTGGCATTACTGACCGTCACGCCGCCGACAAACACCGGATCAAGCTTAGCCACTGGGGTAATTGCGCCGGTTCGCCCGACCTGAAACTCGACATCGCGCACCTGCGTGATCTCTTCTTGTGCGGGGAATTTGATGGCAATCGCCCAACGTGGCGCGCGAGCCACAAAGCCCAATTCATCTTGCAAGGCTAACGCATCGACCTTGATCACAACGCCATCAATATCAAAATTCAGCTGGTCGCGTTTAGCCTGAATCGCGTGGTAATAATCAATCACCGCTTCACCGCCGGTGACTTGACGCACTTCTTGGCTAACTGGTATCCCTAAAGCTTGTAGATATTGCAAACGCTCGACATGGCTATCCGGCAGCGTAGCGCCCTCAACAACACCCAAACCATAGGCATTGAAGGCTAATGGCCGCTGCGCGGTGATATTGCTGTCTAACTGGCGCAGTGAGCCGGCAGCAGCATTACGTGGGTTAGCAAAGGTTTTGTCCCCGCGGCGCTGGGCCTGCTCGTTTAAGCGCTCAAATCCGTCACGGGTCATAAACACTTCGCCACGCACTTCCAGACGCGGTGGATAATCGCCACTTAAGCGTAAAGGCACATTGCGGATGGTGCGCACGTTGGCGGTGATATCTTCACCGGTGGTACCATCGCCTCGAGTCGCAGCTTGGGTCAATACGCCGTCAACATACAAAATACTGACCGCGAGCCCATCGAGCTTCGGCTCACAAGAATAAGTCAGCGCGGAGGCATCGCTTAAACGATCGGTAACCCGCTTTTGAAAAGCCAAAAAGTCTTCGGCATTAAAGGCATTATCCAGCGACAACATCGGCACTTCATGCTGCACCTGCGCAAAACCGGTGAGCGCCTTACCACCGACCCGCTGTGTTGGCGAATCCGCAGTGATGAGTTCTGGGTGCGCCTCTTCCAACGCGCGTAATTGCTGCATCAAGCGGTCATATTCCGCATCAGGGACTGACGGCTGATCCAGAACATAGTAAAGGTATTCGTGGTGACGCAGCTCTGCGCGCAATGCCAAAATCTGTTGTGCGATGGTCTTCGCCATATTCCTGCCCCGTAATGAGAAAAACCCCCGCAATGCGGGGGTTTTATTCGTTTTAAACCCTGTCAGCCTGATGCATCACGATTTGGTTATGCACAGACCGCTTTAATGCGAACTTTGTATTCTTCGGTCTTTTGTGGCGTCCACATCCGGCGCTCATCATCCAGCACCAGCCCGCCCACATCATCAGCAATACGCTGAGCGGCCTGCAGCATCAATTTAAAGTTCTGACCCGCATCCCCATAAGAAGGGATCTGCATGAACATCGTGACGCCCGGCGTGGTGAAATGGTGCATCTGCGCCACATCAAATGTTCCCGGCTTAACCATGTTGGCCAAACTGAACAGCACTGGGCCATTGCCCATCGGATCCACATGACGGTGGAAAATAGACATTTCACCGTGATGGAAACCCAGTTGCAGCAAGCTATTGAGTAGACGCTCACCATCGATCACCTGACCGTGATGCGCCGAAACGTTCAGTACCAGCACATCGCTCGTTGGCCGCTTTGGCTCCGGTTCTGGCGCTGGCTGCGCCGCGACAGTTTGTACCGGCGCTTCTTCAACTGGCGCAATCACCGGCTCCACACGCTCTTGTGGCGCACGTGCCGTTACCGATGGCTCAGGGGTTGCGACACGCACCTCCGGATCACGAGGACGCGCAGCTAACGGATCGTCTGCCTCGTCCATATACGCGGTCTCATCGGCACTGGTGGCAGAGAACGTCGGCTCCTGAGATACCGCAGCACTCGGGGTGACCACGCGCACGGCACCGATGCCGTCATCGTCATATTCACTTTCCGCAGCCGGCGGAGGCGGTGTCTTTTTCAGCCGCTTAACCGGTTTACTCCCGAAGACTGTTGGTTTTTCCTTGCGGCTTGCCCACAATCCATGCAATAACAAGGCAGCGATCGCAATCGCTCCCACCACAATTAAAATCAGACGCAAATCCTGCATCGCTGGTATCTCTTCAGTCCGCTGTTCTGGCTATGCCACACACACTATGCATCATACATAGCTGTTACTGCTGCTAACTTTATGTGTTAGTGCAGCGCTCTTCAAGTACTGAGCAAGATTTCTGGACGGTTAATAAAATTTTATCGTCGTTTTTGTCTAATTAAGCACCATTTTGCCTGACGTATTTGCAACCGTCTCGTTACGCCTCGGCGCACTCGCCCTTTCTGACCGCCAAGACAGTGTACCCAGCAACTGTATGCTCAATGCATCAATTATGACAAGGCGTAGCGGATATTGAGAGTCACTGTTCTAAAATCACTCATCTAGAATCACTGACGCACAGTCGCTATGATGCCGATATTCAGGTACAGAGCGGATATCTTAATTTATGCACAAAGCGCTGACACAAAATGGGATGAGCTATTTTCTGCAAGGATGGCGGCTGGCTTTCTTACCCGGGATCCGGCGGTATGTGATTTTGCCGCTTCTCGTCAACATCTTGCTCTTGGGCGGCTCGTTTTACGCCCTGATGCTACATCTGGGCAGTTGGATCGATCGCTTACTCAGCCACGTTCCAGAATGGCTGCAGTGGCTGAACTATCTGCTGTGGCCATTGGCGGTGATCAGTATCTTGCTGCTGTTCGGTTATTTTTTCAGCACTATCGCCAATATCATTGCGTCCCCATTCAATGGCCTGTTAGCAGAGCAATTGGAAGCCAGACTGACTGGCGAAGAGCCGCCCGTTACCGGCGTGATGACGCTGCTGCGCGACGTGCCTCGTATTTTACGACGTGAAGTGCGCAAGCTGACCTATTACCTACCCAAAGTGCTGGCACTACTGCTGTTGTACTTTATTCCTGTGATTGGGCAGACCTTGGCACCGGTGCTGTGGTTTTTACTGACTGCGTGGATGCTGGCTGTGCAATACGCGGACTATCCTTTTGATAACCACAAAGTGCCGTTTGCCACCATGCGCGATGCCCTCAAGCAGCGTCGCCTGACCAGCTTAGGTTTTGGTGCTTTAATCAGCGCATGCACCATGATCCCACTGCTCAATCTGGTGATCATGCCAGTTGCCGTTTGCGGCGCGACTGCCATGTGGGTGGATTGCTACCGGCCACAACTCAAAGGTAAGTTTGCCGAATAGCCGCTCGGACGCAACGCCCTAATGGCAAACCGCAAACGCAAAAATAAAAAGCCCCAAAAGGGGCTTTTTATTTTGTTGATGCCGTTGTTCACTGGTCGAGCAGCACAATTATAAGCGGCGCAGCAACAGAGAGCCGGCAGAATAACCGGCGCCAAAAGAGCATAAGATCCCAAGCTCACCGGACTTAAAATCGGCGTGATAACGATGAAACGCAATCACAGAACCGGCCGAACTGGTATTGGCAAATTCATTCAGGATCAGCGGCGCCTCTTCTGGGGTTGGCTCACGCCCCAAAATCTTGCGGGCAATAAACCCATTCATATTGCTGTTGGCCTGATGCAGCCACAAGCGCTTGAGATTTTCAGCGCGAAGACCTGCGCGGCTGAGTTGATTTTCCAGCAGCGTACACACCAGCGGCAGAACTTCTTTGAAGACTTTGCGCCCTTCCTGCACAAACAATTTATCCCTATCAAACTGGGTTTGTGGATGGGTTCGGTTCAAGAAACCAAAGTTATTGCGAATGTTGTTGGAAAATTGCGTTTGCAGCACTCGGTCTACGATCACAAACGCTTGTGCGTTATTACTTAGCTCTCGCCGTTCCAGCACTACCGCGGTACAAGCATCCCCAAAGATAAAATGTGAATCCCGATCACAGAAATTAACGTGGCCACTGCAAATTTCAGGATTAATCACCAATGCCCGCGTAGCCATACCGGACAAAATCGCATCCATCGCCTGACTGATACCAAAAGTTGCCGACGAACAGGCCACATTCATATCAAAGGCGTAACCGCGGGTGCCCAGTAGCTGTTGCACTTCAATGGCAATCGCCGGATAAGCGCGCTGTAGGTTGGACGCGGCAACAATCACCAGATCGATATCGTCTGCCTTCAAGGAGGCCTGACGTAGCGCGTCTTGCGCGGCCGCTACCGCCATCTGCGCCATCCAACAAGGTTGATCATTACTCGGCTCGACCAACAACGGCTGCATGATCTCAGGATCCAAAATACCCTGCCGCGTCATCACATAGCGTTGCTGGATCCCGGAGGCTTTCTCGATAAACTCAGCACTCGAAGGTTGCAATGGCTGTATTTGTCCAGCCTGAATTGCTCCGTAGTTTTCCTGATTATAGCGCTCAACATAGCGATTAAACGCGTCCACCAATTCGTCATTACTGATGCGATATGGTGGGGTGTACAGACCTGAGCCGCTGATCACAACTTCCTGCATAACCGGTTCCTCTCGGAGCACATCCTGTTCGACATAGGGCTACCCGCAGGCGTCAAGCAGCTCTCATGGCCTACCGTTACGCGCTGCAAAGCATAAAACGTGATCTTAAGATTACGTGTAGGTTAATAAATGTCGAGTAACCGCATGCAAGATTGCGGGGCTGGGCACGGGGAAACCTACTAATTGCAGAAATCACATAAGGATATGACGATTCTTTTCTTTTCATCGTGGCCGGTCAGCGTATGCTGATTCTCAACAGTACTGCATAGCTTCTCTGATCAGTCTGCCAAGGCAGGTTACTCGCGGTTCAGTGCTGGGTTTTGGGGATGAAACTGTTTATAACAAGATAACTGACATACTGAAAACGTTAGCGGAAGGAACAGATTATGAGCAAAATTTTTGCCGACAATTCACAAACCATTGGTCATACCCCGCTGGTACGCCTGAACCGCGTCGGCCCGAGCAATGTGCTGGTCAAAGTGGAATCCCGTAACCCTAGCTTCAGCGTGAAATGCCGGATTGGTGCCAACATGATCTGGGATGCCGAAAAACGCGGCATCCTGACCAAAGACAAAGAGCTGATTGAGCCCACCAGTGGCAATACTGGGATTGCTCTGGCTTATGTCGCCGCAGCACGTGGTTATCGTTTGACCCTGACCATGCCAGAAACCATGAGTCTGGAGCGTCGCAAACTGCTCAAAGCGCTAGGTGCGAACCTGATCCTGACCGAAGGCGCCAAAGGCATGAAAGGGGCGATCACCAAAGCCGAAGAGATTGTGGCGGCCGAGCCAGATCGCTACGTTCTGCTGCAACAATTTAATAACCCAGCTAACCCAGAAATTCATGAAAAAACCACCGGCCCAGAAATCTGGGAAGATACCGATGGCCAAGTGGATGTGTTTGTAGCTGGCGTTGGCACCGGCGGTACCCTGACTGGGGTTAGCCGTTATCTGAAAAACACCCGCGGCAAAGCGGTGATTTCTGTGGCGGTCGAGCCAAAAGACTCACCGGTGATCAGCCAAGCGTTGGCAGGGGAAGAGATCAAACCGGGCCCGCATAAAATTCAAGGCATTGGCGCCGGCTTTATCCCGAAAAACCTGGATTTGAGCCTGATTGACCGCGTGGAGCAAATCACCAACGAAGAAGCTATCTCCACGGCACGTCGTCTGATGGAAGAAGAAGGCATTTTGGCGGGGATCTCATCCGGTGCCGCCGTGGCTGCGGCTAACAAGCTTGCTGCCCTGCCAGAGTTTGCCGATAAAACCATCGTGGTGATCCTGCCATCGTCTGGTGAGCGCTATCTGAGTACCGCACTCTTTGCCGACATGTTCACTGAAAAAGAAATGCAACAGTAATGCCATTTTACTGAAATGAACAAAAAGGCATCATTTTTGATGCCTTTTTGTGCGCGAGTGCTAACTTCTACCTCTCCCGTTATTGATTTATTGTGCCCTCTCTTGTATTAAACCAATCAATTTTTTTAGTGCGTAAAATTATTCTCCTGACTACAACGTTCCTGTGCAGCATGGATAATCTTATACAATGCTGATTGATGTAGAATGTGAGTGGTTAACAGGGATCAATTTACGTTTCTGTTTCATCGACTATCATTTAATAACAAGACAGGTTGACGTTAGTTGGCGTCGCTAATTAACGGATAATCTTCACTCATTGGGATGACATATTATGTTTGAGAAACAAGTTACTATCACTGCTCCAAATGGTCTGCACACTCGTCCAGCCGCTCAGTTTGTGAAAGAAGCGAAAGAGTTCACCTCTGACATTACTGTCAGCTCCAACGGCAAAAGCGCCAGCGCCAAGAGCCTGTTCAAGCTGCAAACTCTGGGCCTGACTCAGGGCACCGTAGTGACCATCGCAGCAGAAGGTGCGGATGAGAAGAATGCGGTTGAGCACCTGGTTAAGCTGATGGCTGAACTCGAGTAATCTCGGCTGTACTCTTAAGAACGCGTCACTGACACAGATTTTTAGATAGGTAGGGCTATGATTTCAGGCATCTTGGCATCACCGGGTATCGCTTTTGGTAAGGCATTACTGCTGAAAGAAGACGAGATTGTTATCAACCGCGCAACACTGGCCGACTCTGAGTTGGACAACGAAGTTGCCCGTTTCTTAACCGGTCGGACGAAAGCATCTGCCCAATTGGAAGCGATCAAACAAAAAGCAGCCGTGACTCTGGGCGAAGAAAAGGAAGCCATCTTCGAAGGTCACATCATGCTGCTGGAAGATGAAGAGCTAGAGCAGGAAATCATAGCCTACATTAAGGACAACAAAGCTTCTGCAGAAGCGGCGATTTATGCCATTATCGAAGGTCAGGCTCAGGCTCTGGAAGAGCTGGATGATGAGTACCTGAAAGAGCGTGCGGCTGACGTACGTGACATCGGTAAGCGTTTGCTGAAAAACGTGCTCGGCATGGACATCGTCGATTTGGGTGCTATCAGTGAAGAAGTGATTCTGGTTGCTAACGACCTGACCCCTTCTGAAACTGCGCAACTGAATCTGGACAAAGTTTTAGGTTTCGTCACCGACATCGGTGGCCGTACATCCCACACCTCTATCATGGCGCGCTCTTTAGAGCTGCCAGCGATTGTGGGTACCAACAATGTAACTCAGCAGGTTAAATCCGGTGACTATCTGGTACTGGATGCGCTGAACAACGCTATCTACATCAACCCGACTGCGGCGCAAATCGAACAGCTGAAAGAAACGCAAGTTCGTTACGCCAATGAGAAAGCCGAGCTGGCTAAGCTCAAAGATCTGCCAGCCATGACGCTGGACGGTCATCAGGTTGAAGTGTGCGGTAACATCGGTACCGTACGTGATGTTGATGGTGTTGAGCGTAACGGCGGTGAAGGCGTTGGTCTGTACCGTACCGAATTCCTGTTTATGGATCGCGATGCACTGCCAACCGAAGAAGAGCAGTTTGCCGCCTACAAAGCGGTTGCCGAAGCAATGGGCAGCCAAGCGGTTATCATCCGTACCATGGACATCGGTGGTGATAAGGACTTGCCTTATCTGAACCTGCCAAAAGAAATGAACCCATTCTTGGGTTGGCGTGCAATTCGTATCTGCTTGGATCGCAGAGAAATCCTGCGTACTCAGCTGCGTGCCATCCTGCGTGCTTCCGCCTTTGGTAAGCTGCGCATCATGTTCCCAATGGTGATTTCCGTGGAAGAAGTTCGCACCCTGCGTGCCGAACTGGATGCCCTGAAACTGGAACTGACCGCAGAAGGCCATGCGTTTGACGAGAGCATCGAAGTCGGTGTGATGGTTGAAACCCCGGCTGCAGCGGCGATCGCACACCATCTGGCGAAAGAAGTCGATTTCTTCAGTATCGGCACCAACGATTTGACCCAGTACACACTGGCCGTAGATCGGGGTAATGAGCTGATCTCTCACCTCTACAATCCGATGACACCAGCGGTTCTGACCCTGATCAAGCAGGTTATTGATGCCTCGCACAAAGAAGGGAAGTGGACCGGTATGTGTGGCGAGCTGGCCGGCGATGAGCGCGCGGCAGTACTGCTGCTCGGTATGGGGCTTGATGAGTTCAGCATGAGTGCCATTTCCATTCCGCGCATCAAAAAAGTGATCCGTAACGTGAACTTTGAAGATGCTAAAGCTCTGGCAGAACATGCTTTGGCGCAGCCTACGGCAGCGGATATTATGGAGCTGATTAACAAGTTTCTGGAAGAAAAAGCACTTTGCTGATTGTGCTGAACGTGCAAGTACACTAAGTTAGCACTATCAAGCCGAATAATTACCGATAATTAGGAGAATACTATGGGTCTGTTCGATAAGTTGAAGAAACTGGTTTCCGATGATACCAGCGATGCCGGCAGCATTGAGATTTTTGCGCCGTTGTCAGGTGAAATCGTAAACATCGAAGATGTGCCTGATGTGGTATTTGCTGAGAAAATCGTAGGTGATGGTATTGCCATCAAGCCGGCCGGTAACAAGATGGTTGCACCGGTTGACGGTACTATTGGTAAGATCTTCGAAACCAACCATGCGTTCTCTATCGAATCTGACAGCGGTATCGAGCTGTTCGTACACTTCGGTATTGACACCGTTGAGCTGAAAGGCGAAGGCTTCAAGCGTATCGCTGAAGAAGGCCAGCGTGTGAAGATGGGCGATCCAGTGATTGAATTTGATCTGGCCGTTCTGGAAGCGAAAGCAAAATCTACCCTGACTCCAGTGGTTATCTCCAATATGGATGAAATCAAGGAGATGGTTAAGCTGTCTGGTAACGTAACCGTAGGTGAAACTCCGGTTCTGCGCATTAAAAAGTAATGCGGCCTAACAGCTAAAACAGAAAAGCCATCCCACGGGATGGCTTTTTTATGGCTGATTTTCATCGCGCGACAGCAGAGTCAGAAGCAAACACCGCCTTACAGCAGGTTACCTTCCATCTCCAAAATGGCAGGTGAAAATGCTGCCGTTGGATGTTGCAGGGCAAACAGCAACTTCTGTCCGTTATAAAAGCTCAGCGTATCAACACGATCGGCTGCCACTTCCAGCCGGTTGACCTGACGCCAGTCAATATCCAGCTGACTGCCGCTATCTCCCACCAGCAGGCGATCGCCTTGCGCGCTGGCAGCCAATTGGCAATGGCCTTGCAGGCGTACCCGCACACCATCCATCATGGCCGAAACGGCCAGCGGGCCGGATTGCATTAACAGCTCAAACAGTTGACGTTGTTTACCGGATTTCAGTTTGGTCACCATATCCCTAGCTCATTGTTATCTTCGGGTTTCAGAGGGTATCTCGCGCACTTTCAGTCTGTTTTGTCTGAGAGCTAAACATGACGGGTCGGCAACAAAAAGGCAGCCGACATAAAAAATGCGCGATAACGCGCATTATTCTACCGAAGAGCGGGCTAAAAGTGGAAGAAAACGAAATTCGTTTTCAAAACTCAGCACTGAATCGCTTCACAGTTGCTCAAGACGAGTTCGTGACGGGGCAAAATAGTAGCCGCCGGTCACAGCACGGGTGTACTTCAGCAGGCGATCGTACTGGCCATCTTCCATGCCACCAAACATGCTCAGCAATTGCTGCTCAATGTTGCGCAGGGAATGGCAGTAAGCACAGAAGTATAGACCATGTTCATCACTGACTTTGCCATAAGGCAGGCTGTGACGCAGAATTTTCAGCCCCTTGCCCTCTTCTTTCAGATCGACACGGCTAACGTGTGAGTTGGCAAAGCGTTGCTCCGGCTCTAACTCTTCACTGTCAATCTTAGTACGGCCAATGGTCTTTTCCTGATCTTCTTCGCTTTGTGCATGCCATTTTGGCAAGTTATGCGCATAGCGCTGCACCAGAATATAGCTGCCGCCCTGATCCGGACCTTCTTCAATCACGCCCACTTGCTGACGAGCCTCATCCCCGTGCGGGTTTTCAGTGCCATCAATAAAGCCGGTCATGTCACGGGCGTCCAGATAACGGAAACCGTGCTGCTCATCCGTAACGGTGACACAATCGCCTAAGGCATTGAGAACCGCTTGTGCGAGCGCATAGTTCAGGTCGTGACGCTGAGAGTGAATGTGGATAAACAGATCTTCTTGCGTGGACGGCGCCAAATAAGGCGCTTCGCCCAGCTCAACAAAAGACTTCAGCTCTGGCGCTTCTTCATCCCCTGCCAGTGTGCGCCACAGCGCTTCACCAAAGGCCCAAGTTCCAGACAGCTCGGCTTGTGGATCGCTCTCCGCATACTGCTGCACCATCGCCGGGAACTGCTTGGCAATATCGCGCACCCGGGAAACACCCTGTTCAACATGTAAGACAAGGAACATGGCAAAGCGACTACCCTCCGGTACAATTCCGCTTTGTGCAATGGTCATACTGTTCTCCTGTTTTATTCTGCTTGTCATGCTTGGTATCAGTTAACAATTACGGTGCCGGAGCGGCCTGCCAGATAATCCGTTTTATCTGCCAGTCACGCAATGTTGCATCCGGTGGAAGCAAGGTTTGCGGGCCATCCCATTCACCACTGAAAACGTAACGAATGCGCTGATCTTGTGGCGCTTGGCAAATCACCGCCGAGTCCACCTCGGTTTGTCCGATTTTGCAATTGGCTCCGAGCGCTTTAGGATAGATATCGCTGAACCGGCTACCGACATGGGTTCCCCATTCGGTTTTAATCTCAGGGCTATCGATATCCACTGACGATATCTGACCGTCGGCTTTGCCGTTCACGGTCATCACGCGAGCGTCATTTTGTCGCACTTCAGCATACGGCAGCACATCGGCCCCATTGGATTGCATGCCGGTGCGGATCTGAAATCCATCGCCTAATTGGCGACTAATGGCATCGTGGGTGACGGGGGTATCCGCATCCAAGCCCAGCACGCTGTCGCCAGTCACGGTATCGCTGCTGCCAAACCAACTCGTTGGCATCCAATTGCTGACGCCGAGGCTGCTACAGCCAGACAGCAGCAGAGGGAAAACTATCATCCATACGGGACGCTTCATTCGGTACTCCCTGGTAGTGGCCAGCACTGCCAGGATGGCAATGTGGCGCTAACGGATACGCAGTACAGCTATCTTACCAGACAATTATCCTTTTGCGGTTGTCGGCAATATAGGCAGCCATGGCACAGGCTAGTTTGATGCTGAAGAGGAAGAGGTATGCGCCGGAAGGATGAAACAGCAGGCTAAACGACGGCTACGCAGCACATACAGCAGCGCCCATAGCGTCAGCACCGAGAAGGTCGCCGCCGTTAGCGAAAAATCAGCCGGCGCCAAAAGTAGCGTTTTAAGCGATAACAGCAGATCGCCCACCAGCATCACTGGCAATAAACGTCGGCTGCTGCGCCACAAACGTGGCCAATGCTGACGACGTCCGGCCAGCAAAAAGAGCGCCACCGCCGGTAGACCGATTATCATGCCGAGCCAAAAATCATCGGTTTGCGGATAAAACAATCGCAACAGGCGATCGCCGGTATCGCGCGACGCGCCGGCAATCAAAAACAGCGCCCAGGTTTTGGCTTGCAGCACCAAAATCGTCCAATACCAGAGCGGTAAACGCAGCCAGCCATGCTGGTCATAATCATCCGGCGCGTACAGGCACGGGTCGGCGGTTTTACTCATCCACGCTATCTTCTATCAAGCGCTTGCCTAAGCAGATGGTGTCTTGAATATCGTAGCCAAGCTTTTCATACATGCTGATCACGGCCTGATTTTCTTCACGCACCAGCAGATGGATTTTCGGGCAGCCGCGAGCAATCAGCTTTTTCTCCACCCGATTCACCAGCGCATTAGCAATTCCGCGCCCGCGGTAGTCCGGATGCACCGCCAGATAGTTCACCCAGCCACGATGGCCATCATAACCGCCCATAATGGTGCCAATCACTTCGCCAGCTACTTCGGCCACCAAAAACAGATCAGCCCCCGCATGCACTTTGCGTTCAATATCGAGCTCAGGATCGTTCCATGGCCGAACCACATCGCACCGATCCCACAAGGTTAAAACCTCTTCAAAATCACTCTGTCTGAAAACGCGAATTTCCATAACCTTATCCGAACACTCGTTAAGCTGTTTGATTATTATACAATTATCAGCATGACCGAAATGCCATGCAATTCTTATTAGCCGAAAGGGCGTAACTTAGCATAACCACTGAGATCTGCCTCGGTCTGGAGTGCAAAAAAACTTAAAAAAGCCGGCGAACAGCGCGCGCCATCCCACAAAGCGCACCTCCGGCCGCTAATGTGCGCTGCCACACCTTGTCGTACGCCAAACGTAACATGCCAAAAGATGCCCTCGTAGACGCGTTAACGCCCCCGAAAATAGAGGATAAAAATCACGGTAAAGAGGTTAATAGCGAAAAGACGGAAAAACAAAGAGGAGACCACAAGGGATAAAACAAAGAACAAGAAGAGAGAAGAAGAGAAAACAAAAAAGACAAAACAGCAGTAACCACGAAATCACACCGAAGAGATGCCTATGAGTGGCTCATCACGATGCACCGATAAGCGGTGGTCAGCCATGTTTTCCTTCGGCGGTAGCCGGTTTCCCGCTTGCCGCCGAAGCTGCGCGCTTTAACCACGCGCGTACGCTGTGTATCATCCACACCTGAGGATATCAGGATTTATCCAGCGCGGCGCAAATCAGCGGCAGGTGCTCCGTGATCCACGGTTGTTGCAGCGGGCCCCAATCCGAGAGCTGATAATAGCCATCATTATTGCGCACACCGTCCTGCACAAAGCGAACGTCGACACCCAGACCCGGTAACGCCTTCATGACATCCTGCAAGGTGCGTCGTGGCCAGCCGGTTATCTCCATTAAACAGGGAATATTAGGCCGTTCGGTCACCGCTAACAGATGACATAAATATAAACGACGGGCAAACACAGGGTTTAACGTCATAATGCACTCCCTAGCAAAATTTATATGATCTATTATTCCACTGCCGTCGCCCCCCTGCGCGGCGAAAATGAATAACTGTGAGCGGCAGGACATTTTGTCTTTGCTTTACCGGCGCTGCTTCACACGGTATAAACGCTGAACCAAAGAAATCCCCATAAAAATAATCACCTAAACGGTAAGCCTTCTCCGCCTTTGCCCCCAAGCGGCAGTAGCAAAAAGAGGCTTTACCATTAGCCCGTATTACAACGGGCGACCGACTTTATTGACCAAAAGAGAGCAAACTATGACCACCATCTTCGGGATCAAAAACTGCGACACCATCAAAAAAACCCGCCGCTGGCTGGAGCAAAACAACATCCCTTATCAATTTCATGACTACCGCGCCGATGGCGTTGATGCTGCACTACTCGCACCAGCCATCGCGCAGCTCGGTTGGCAGCCCCTGCTCAATACCCGTGGCACGACGTGGCGTGGCTTACCTGAAGAGGCCAAGCAGGTCACCACTGAAGAGCAAGCCATCGCCCTGATGGTGGCGCATCCTGCAATCATCAAACGCCCGTTATTGGCGCACAATGGCCAGTACTGGCTCGGTTTCAAAGAAGCCGATTATCAGCAGGTGTTTTACCCAGCCAATTAATGGCATAGTGAATGGCATTGTCATACCGCTAACCACCCACGTTTACAGGGAGTGCATCACGTAATGAGTAGTGTTGTTGATTTAAGCTGCGCACTGATCCGCAGCCCGTCGGTCAGCCCGCAGGATGCCGGTTGCCAGATGCTGTTGGCTGAGCGCTTGGCCGCGGCGGGCTTTACGCTGGAGTGGTTACCCTTTGGCGATACCCTGAATTTATGGGCGCGCCGCGGCACGGCCAGCCCGTGCTTTGCGTTTGCCGGCCACACCGATGTGGTCCCCGCTGGGGATACTAATTTGTGGCAGTCAGACCCTTTTACGCCGCAGATCCGCGATGGTATGTTATACGGGCGCGGCGCCGCCGACATGAAAGGCTCACTGGCCGCGATGGTGGTGGCTGCCGAGCACTTTGTCGCCGCCCATCCCCAACACAGCGGTTCACTGGCGTTCTTGCTGACCTCGGATGAAGAAGCCAGCGCCATCAACGGCACGGTGAAAGTGGTAGAAACCCTGCAACAACGCCACGAGATGATTGATTATTGTCTGGTGGGAGAGCCATCTAGCACCGAGCGGGTCGGCGATGTGGTTAAAAATGGCCGCCGCGGCTCGATGACCGCTAACTTGTACATTCAGGGCATTCAAGGCCATGTGGCCTACCCGCATCTGGCGGATAACCCAGTGCACAAGGCGTTACCATTCTTGCAAGCACTGACCGCTATCGAGTGGGATCAGGGTAATGCCTTTTTCCCCCCCACCAGCTTGCAAATTGCCAATATTCAGGCCGGAACCGGCAGTAATAACGTGATCCCTGGCGAGCTGTACGTGCAATTTAACCTGCGCTTTAGCACTGAGGTTACCGATAGCCAAATTCAGCAGCGGGTAGCCGCATTACTGGCCGAGTATGATTTACCACACCGAATTGAATGGGTGATCTCCGGTCAGCCCTTTTTAACGCCAACAGGCCCTCTGGTGGATGCGGTGTCTGCCGCCATTGCCGAACACACCGGCCAAACCACCCAATTACTGACCACCGGCGGTACCTCCGATGGACGCTTTATCGCCCGCATGGGCACCCAAGTGGTCGAGCTGGGGCCAGTCAATGCCACCATTCACAAAGTCAATGAATGTGTCAGCGTGGACGATCTGGAGCAACTGACGCTGATTTATCAGCGGATTTTGGAGAAAATATTACCATGATGAACTCACTGCCGGCTGCCTGCCTGACCGGAAAAGACCGAGCTCATTTGTCGGCCTTCAATGAACGGCATGCTTTGCACCACGCGGCACTACCGGCGTTTTTGGCTCTCCAACAGGCCGCGGCCCGCAGTGGTTTTAATCTGCAACCGGCCAGCAGTTTTCGCGATTTCTCGCGTCAGCAACTGATCTGGAACAGCAAATACCACGGCCAGCGACGCGTACATGACGATGCGGGCAACAGCGTCGATGTGCTGCAGCTTGCGCCGTTGGAGCGCTGTCGTAAGATTTTGCGTTGGTCAGCCTTGCCGGGAGCCAGTCGCCATCACTGGGGTACCGAGATTGATGTGTACGATCCTGATGCGCTGCCCGCAGGCACGGCACTCCAACTAGAGCCGTGGGAATATCAGCCGGGCGGCTATTTCAGTGAGTTGTCTGCATGGCTGGATGAGCATTTGGCCCACTATGATTTTTGTCGGCCATTTTTGCATGATCATGGTGGTGTCGCGGCGGAGCCGTGGCATATCAGCTATCATCCAGTGGCCGAAAAACTGGCCGAACAGTTAACGCCAGCGCTGTTATTAGAGGCTTGGGAGCACGAGGAGATCGCCGGTAGCGATACGTTGCAAGCGCATCTGCCTGCGTTATTTCGTCGCTATGTACAAAATCTGCCCGGCATGTAACGGCAAAACCGGCTAGCGCTGTTCCGTCATCAACGGGTCAGGATAGCCTGCCAAGTCCGCAAGGAGTGCCGCATGGATCTATTGGACAAAGGCTGGTTCATTATCTTTTTAGTGATTGCCTTTATTGGTGGCAATCTGGCGGCGCTGCGCGTCACCGCCAATATGAAGTTTCCGCGCGGCAGAGCGCCGACCCAGCGAGATGCAGACGAGCCTGTAGATCTCCATACGGACGACAGCGCCGATGCCAGTGATGGCAATACGCCTGATACTTCCCCTGATACGCCCCCTGATGCATCCAAAGTAGCGCCGCCAGCGCCACCATCCTCCACGGCGGAAAATGTGCCACAACCGACGCTGAGCACAGAACAAAATGTAACCGCAGCGCAACGAGAAAAGGCAGTCAGGAAACAAGATCACAATCATAACAATGACTTGGTATAAGTTCGGGAATACATCACGTTTCTGTCGCGTATGCCCTTCCCCCGCCGCAGAAAACGGCTATTCTTGCAACAATTATTACAACGGATGAGGATCTGCATGACATACCAAGATGAGTATGAAAAAGCGCTCGCCGAATATTCGGAACATCAGGCCGCATGGCCTGTGACGTCTGAAAATGATACACCCGTAGCCGACTGCGAATTTACCTCCGATTCTGGGGCGTAAACCGCAGAGACTCACTTTCCAGCGCACTGCCTCTCCTCCCTAATCTTCTGCAGTGCGCTGACTTTTCTTTTGTCTTTTTTGTCCTTTGTTTTGTTGCCCTTTCGCTTACATCCTATTAATTACAGTCATTATCTGTTTATCCCAGCAGCAAAATATCGCGCGATTGCAAGTAAGCCGCCACTTCTTGCCGACATGCCTGTAACCACGCCTTTTGGCCGTGTAAGCCACATTCCTGCACGATATGCTCCACGCTTTGACGTTGTAACAGTCGCCGGCTCAGCAGTGGTAACGGTTCAGGTGAAGTGCAACACAATAAACGCTGTAAAGCCGCCCAACTGACTTCTATCGGACGATGCGCATAGGCAAAGCCCTGCAGCTCGCGCCAATCGGCGCTATCCAGCGACCAATCCACTGATGCGATATTGCGCGCATGAGTTTCTTGCGAGTGAGAAACTTCATCCAGAGCATACTCTGCCGGCCAATCCATCCAATCGGCCGTCACTTGGTGCGGCCAGCGCCGCGCGAAATCAGCTTGAGCTTGCACTAACAGCTGCTGCCCAGCACTGGAGCAAGGTCGGATCGCCATCGCGGCATAGCAGCCACTGCTCGCCTCTTTTTGCGTGCCGATACGCACCAGATGAAAACCGCAACGCTGCCAAAATGCCCATAACGCCGGAGTAAAACCAAAACTCACCGACACAAAATCCTGTTGCTGCTGCACAGCTGCCGCCCAGACGGTTTCCAGCAATGACGATGCCAGCCCCAAACGCCGCCAATCCGGTAACGCTGCAATCCGACTCACGCGTAGCGAGCGCAACTGACAGGCGTGCGCGACCCCAGCATGCGCCGCTAAAGACTGCACCAACAAATTACCGCGCGGACGCCGCTCACCACGCCAGATGGCTTGCGCCAGCTCGGCGCTCAATCCGCCCTCTGGCACTAACCAAGCGGCAGCGGGAACCTGTTGTTCCGGCGTTTGCGCTAGCCAGAATTGTTGCTGTGGCGCATCCAGCAAACGGCGTAAATCCAACGGGCTGGTGCGGTAATGCGCACCAGTCAGTAAGCCATAAAATCGCTGCAACAACGCAGGCTCAGCGGCTAATTGCGCCGCTTGATAAGGCTGTACCGAGATGCCAGATACGGGGGGTGAGGCTGGCGCGCAATCTGCGGGCAAAGAATGTACTGAAGCCGGTGCCAATTGCTGCTCGGCATCGAGCAATAATAAGTCGGCAATGGTGGCTTCTAAGGGATCGCCTACGGCCCAGCGCACCGGCGCGGACAAACTTAACGCATGCCACGGCGCCCCTGACGCTTGCAGCTCGGCGCAAAATTTAAGTAAAAAACCACGTCCGGTGCCTTCATACCCTTGCACGGTAGTCAGCAACAAACAGCGGCGAAAATAGGGTAACAAGGCGCGCAGCTGTGGTGCGGGCAAGGCGGCCGCTTCATCCACTATCAGCCAATCAGCCAGCGGTGCTCTGGTTGACGCGGCCTGTTGGCAACGCGCCAGCAATGCATCCGGTGCGATAAATTCGGTTTGCTCACCACTGCGCTGCAGTAGCTGATCGCAAGCAGCGCGTTTCGGTGCCGTCACCCACAACGTCGCATCCGGGTGCACAGCCCCCCAACGCGACGCCAGCATCCCCGCCAAGGTGGATTTTCCCCGTCCGCGATCGGCCGTCAGGCAATAAATGCCCGGCTCGCCGTGCAGCAACTGCTGCAATAAACGCTGCTGATCGGCTGTCGGTTGTCCATTGGGCGCAGACCACGGCGTGCTGACCGACACGTGATATTTCAAGAAAGGAAGCTGCGTGCTCGCTTCGAGCACTGGCGCAGACTCCCCCGACGAGCACTTACGCCACAACAGCGCCGGTGATTGCCGCAAGGTTTGCTGACAATGCCGAACAAAATTAGGCGTTGCAATGGCGCTAGATTGCTCAGACCAACGTACGCTGTCACAATCGGGGGTCATTGGCCATTGCAGCCAGTCGGGTACCAAAAGCAGTAACCAACTACCCGCCGCTAAGGTGCCAGCCACAATGGCGAGAGCCTCGGCATCCAATCCTTGCCGCGCATCAAACAGAGCGTGAGTAAACTCCCGACCAAGCAAGGTGCGCGCGGCGCGAAATGAGAGGGCGGGCGTCGCCATGCCAAACGGCAATACACTATCCGCACTCGTTATATTGGGAGCGGGGAGATCGGGCACCAACTGCAACCAGTCACCGGGCAGCGCATGTAAAAAACGCTGCGCCTGCGCGGCGGTCCATGCGGCACTGCCGCTCAGGCAGCACAGCTGACGATGTCCGCGCTGGCGTAACTCGTCGGTCATCTGTTGCAGTTGAATATCCACGCCGAACCTTTGTTTTGCTGCTATCACACGATAGCAGCATGCTAACAGATCAGCGACCAAATGGCAGGTTGTCGCCCCTGCCCACGAGCATCCGTGCGCAGGGGCACTCAACATGACACACAACATGCTTGAAAGTCAGCAGAGTGCTTAGGCTCGCTGGCGATCATCGCGTTTATGACTATCCGGTTGGCCATTCTCGCGGCGGATCCGCAACTGCACTTGATGGGTTTTACCATCGTCTTGCAATTGAATGCCCGCTTGGGGATTGTCGATACCATCGACCGTCATACCCGTTGCGCTGTGGTTATCGACCTGCTCCACCTCGATATGATATTCGGCGCTATGGTAACGATAGCGGATCGAAAAGCGATTCCACTCTTCGGGTAAGCAAGGTTCAATCAGTAAGCGCGTGCCACTGCGTTTGATCCCCAGCAATGACTCGCTCATGAGGCGGTACATCCAACCGGCCGAGCCGGTGTACCACGTCCAGCCACCACGGCCGGTATGCGGCGCTACCGCGTAAATATCAGCCGCCGCCACATACGGCTCGACTTTATACTGTGCCACTTGCGCTAAGCTCTTGCCGTGATTAAGCGGATTGAGCATGCGCGTAAGCTCCCACGCCCGCTCTTTATCGCCCAACGCGGCAAATGCCATGGCTGACCAAACCGCGGCATGGGTGTACTGCCCACCGTTTTCCCGCACGCCGGGCACATAACCACGGATATAGCCGGGGTTTGGCTCGGCGCGATCAAAGGGCGGATCGAGCAGCTGAATAATGTTTTCCGGCCGTTTTACCAGATGACGGTTTAACGCATGCATGGCTAAACGGCTGCGCTCCAAAGCTCCCGCCCCCGATAGAACCGACCAACTTTGCGCGATGGCATCAATCCGGCACTCACTATTAATCGCCGCCCCCAGCATGCTGCCATTATCAAAATAGGCTCGTCGATACCACTGACCATCCCAGCCATGTTGCTCCAGATTTTGTTGTAGCGGCTCGGCATATTGATGGCACATCTCAGCGATGGCGGTATCGCCGCAACGCTCGGCCAATTCGGCAAAGTGCTGCAGTACGTCATACAGGAAAAAGCCGAGCCAAACACTCTCCCCGCGCCCGTGGATCCCGACCTGATCCATGCCGTCATTCCAGTCACCCGAACCCATCAGCGGTAACCCATGTTCACCAAAGCGCAGCCCATGCATCAAGGCGCGCACCGCATGCTGATACAAGGTTTCACTCTGCCCTGAGGCGTGCATGGCATCGTAGTATGACTCTTCCCCTTCTTTGAGCTCGCGCCCTGCCAGATAACTAACCGACTCACGCAAGATGCTCAAATCACTGGTGCTATTCACGTAATGACACAGCACATACGGCAACCACAGATAATCATCCGAGCAGCGGGTACGCACGCCTTGTCCGAGCGGAGGATGCCACCAGTGCTGTACATCACCTTCGATAAACTGCCGTGCAGCCGCGGTCAGTAAGTGTTGGCGCAATAAGCTCGGCGCAGCATGCACCAATGCCATGCAATCTTGCAGCTGATCGCGAAAACCAAAGGCGCCGCCCGACTGATAATAGCCACTGCGCGCCTCCACGCGACAAGCTAAGGTCTGGTATAGCAGCCAGCCATTAAGCAGAACATCCAGCTCAGGCTCTGGGGTGCTGACCTGAACTGCGCCCAATGTGTTACGCCAAAACGCATGCACCGCCGCCAAAGCGCGATCGGCCTGCGCCACCATCCCACCGTCATCAGTGCGCCCATGCAACTGTTGCAATAACGCCAGTGCGCGGGTTTCATCCTCTTCAGCACCCAGCACAAACACCAGCTCACGGGCTTCCCCACTGAGCAGATGGACATTCACCTGCAGCGCCGCACAAGGATCGCAACTGGCCGGATTGATGCCCGGCAGTCGCTCAGGTGCCTGTTCGGCGGCCAGCCAAAGCGGCGCGCTTTCCTGACCGAGCGGCCCTAAGAACTGCTGACGGTCATTACAGACACTGCGCTCGTGCATGCTGACATCAAAAAAGAGTGTTCGCGGATCGCCCGCGTGGTTGTATGTGTTGCGCGCCAACAACGCACGACTGCCCGCATCTTGCCAGCTAACCACGTGCAAGGCGGTTTTCTGTTTCAAATCACCAGCAATCCATTCGGCGTAGCCGGTAATTTGCAGATGACGGCGAGCCGCGGAGCGATTCACCAGCCGCAGTTGCCAGAACTTCACCGGCCGTTCGCGATCGACAAACACCCGCAGACTGCTTTCAATGCCGCCTTGTTGATGTTCGAATACGCTATAGCCAAAGCCATGTCGCGTGCGGTATTCCCCCTCTCCCGCGCACGGTTGCGGCGTCGGCGACCACAGATCCCCCCGTTCCATATCACGGATATACAGCGCCTCCCCGCTCCGATCGGTCACCGGATCGTTATGCCAGGGCGTCAGGCGATATTCATGCGCATTTTGATACCAAGTGTACGCTTGCCCACTTTCACTGATCACCGAACCAAAATGAGGGTTCGCCAAGATATTGCTCCACGGCACCGGAGTTTTGCGTTGTCGATCTAGCAATAAAATGTACTCACGCCCATCGCGGCTAAAACCTCCTAAGCCGTTAAAAAACTGCAACTCTTGCTGCGAATAGGTGATGTCAGGCTCTGAAGACGCATCCTGCAGCGCGATGCGGTTAGCGCGTCTCGTCATCGACAACGCCGCCACCGAGGTGATCGGCACCGAAGTGACCGGAATCAGACTGGCCGCGCCCAGCGTTACTGATGCTCCAGAGCCAGCGATAAACACAGAGCTTCGCGTATCACTCGCCAGTTGCTCGGCTAATGAGCCGTGGCGCTCATCCAAAATCACCACTGCCACCGCCTGCAGCAAAGTTTGCTCCTCCGCCGTCAGATTTTGCATCGCACGCAGATAGACGCCGCCAGCGCGATCCACATACTCTGAGGCTCCGGTCGCATTCAGCAGTCCACCGAGGGAAGTTTGCAGCTCTTGGCGATAGCCTGAATGCTCTTGGTTGGCGATCACCAAATCGAAGATAAAACCTTTATGCCTGAGATAGGCATGCGCTTGCAGCAATTGGCGCACCAAACTCTCGCCATCGGCACTTTGTACCTGCACCAGCAAGATTGGATGATCGCCAGAGATCGCCTGCGGCCACAGATCCGATTGCCCGCGCCGGTTAACCTGCAAAATGGCCGGTTCAGCGCGCAGACGAGCGTCTGGGTACAAAATACGCCCTGCCAGCTGGTTAAACAGCGCCGCATCCTGATCGTTGATATTGAGTTGATGTAAAAAGACCTGACTGTGCGTCCACGCTAAATGCTCGACCCGATCGGCCAAATGCGGATCGCGGTATTTATGCGCCAACAGCAAACAGCTTTCGCGCTCTGGTGCGACCCCCAGTAGCAAATCCGCGGTAGCGGTGGATTGCGGTGCCAACGTGATACGACGGCGGATCGCCACGATCGGATCGAGCACCGCGCCATGACTGTTAGTTAACGGTTGCTCTAATGCCTGCGGATTGGCCGCGCTGCGCCCACGGCCAATGAACTTCATGCGGTCAGTTTCATAGCTGATAGCTTCGCTCTCGGCGCCTTGCACATTCAACTGATGGAACAACCAGGGATTACGCTCATGCGCCGTGCGTGCTCGGCGATGGCACAGCAAGGTCTGCAACCCGGCCACAATTTCCGTCTGCATAAAAAGATTACTGAACGCCGGGTGCAGCTCATCGGTGATCAGCGGCGCCAGTACCACTTCGGCATAGGTGGTAAGCTCCAGTGTCAGTGGATGGTAGCTGTGATTGGTCAGCCGAATTCGGCGCAGCTCCACATCATCTTCTGGAGAAACCACGATTTCGGTTTGTACCGACACCTGCGGCAAGCACTGGTTAAACTCAGCGCGCGACTCAGAAAATATCACCCGATATTCCGCTTCCGCCAGCTCCGGTCGTCGGCCAAATGGCTGGCATGTCACGCTATCCGTACGAGCGCTGTTTACCTCGCGCAGATAACAGAACAACCCATAGCGCTCGGTGGTGGCATCAGTGCGCCAGCGCGTCAACGCCAGCTGATGCCAACGGCTGTAGCCAGCCCCACTTTGGCTAAGCAGCACATGATAACGGGAGTTAGACAGCAACTGGATTTGCGGCTGCGCCAAATCGGCAACGCCAAATTGGCGGCGCACATCCCCCAGCGCAGGGCGCTCCTCCCACACTGGTTCAAATTTCTGCCGCTGCACGTAGACACTAATGACCTTTGGCATTCGCTCTTGCAGCAACAATTGGGTCGCCTTGAACAACGGCTCCGCACTGAAGCGCTGTGGCATGCACGGTCCCAATAAAGCATGAGACAACGCCAAGAATCCCATCCCTTGATGATGCGCCATATAAGAGCGGATCAGGGCGTGAGTCTCGCCCCGATTCAGGCGCGACGGCGTAAAATCCAGCGCCTCATAAAAACCAAAACCACCGCGCGCGCCCATACCTTGCAGGCGCTGCAAATTGTGCAGCGCCGCTTGCGGCTCCAGCATCAATGCCATCATAGTGGCGTATGGCGCCACCACGCGGTCTTCCGCTAAGCCGCGCTTAAGCCCTAATCCGGGCACGCCAAACGCGCGATATTGATAATTAAACTGCGCATCGGTACGGTTATAGCCAGACTCCGAAACGCCCCACGGCAAACCGGTTTGTCGGCCATAATGCATCTGTTGCAGCACCGCATGGTGGCAGGTGGTACTGATGAGGGTATCTTGGTATGACGGCATCACCAATTGCGGCATCAAATACTCAAACATCGAGCCGCTCCATGATGCCAACACCGAGCGCCCGTCTAACACTGTCAGCAAGCGGCCCAAATTAAACCAGCTCTTCAAGGGAATTTGCCGCCGCGCAACCGCCAGAAAATAGCTCAGCCGCGCTTCTGATTGCAGCAAATCGTAGTGGCCAAGATCAAACTGGTGCGAGTCTAGGTTATAGCCAACACGCAGTAACTGGCGCGCCGGATCGAACAGAAACTCAAAGTCCATATCCGCTAACGCTTCCAAGCGCTGGGCGAGCAATACGATATCCGCCTGCTGCTGTTGCTGCTCCGCGCTGCCCCCTTCCAGCTCGCTCACCAGCAACCCAGTTTGTTGCACTAACGCCTGCGACCAGCGCCGAGCCGCAGTACTGGTGTAGGTATCTTGAATATACAAATTGAGCTCAGCGGCCAGCTGCTGCACGCGGGTAAAGTAGGCCAGCGGCGATTGTTCCAACTCCGCATCATTACCGCTCAGAACCTCTTGTAAGCGACCGGTTAATGCCTCGGCCACCGGTGAGGCGCGCTCACCCAACGCCTGAACCAGAAGCTGCAAGGTATCCATCAATCCCTGCTGCCAACTGAGCCAATTAGGCGGTACTTCGCGTAGCGCCAATAAACCACGGCGCAAAATCAGCAAATGACCGGCCAGATTGCCGCTGTCGACCGTTGAGATATAGCGAGGATAGAGCGGGCGCAATGTTTGGGTGTCATACCAGTTGTAAAAATGACCTCGATAACGCCCTAATTGCTCGAGGGTATCTAACGTCTGGCGCGTGCGCGTCAGCAGTTCGCCACGCGGGATATACCCAAAATCATACGCCGTCAGGTTGGCCAGTAACGACAACCCGATATTGGTCGGTGACGTGCGATGCGCCACCACCGGATCGGGCACTTCCTGATAATTATCCGGCGGCAAAAAGTGGTCATCCGCACTGACAAAGGTTTCAAAAAAGCCCCAGGTCTCACGGCTGAGCTGGCGTAAATAGCGCTGCTGCTCACGGGATAAATTCGCCGGCGAGATCTGTACCGGCTGACTTAGCCTTGCCATCAACCACGGCGTCAGTAACCAACCGGCGGCAATGGCCAACGCTAACTCAAGATTCGCCGGCATACTGAGAGCCACTAACGGCACCAGTAGCAATGCCTGCGTCCATGACGGCCACATCTGACGATAAAAATCTGCCGCTAAGCGTGGTGCCTGTTGCTGCTGCGCCTCGGATGTCGTCCACTCCAGCATGCGCCGGTGACTGGCAAACATCCGCCATAATGCTGTGCACGCCGCGCTGAGATGAAACAGCGCTTCAAAAGGAAGCAACAGCAGTTGTAATCCTTGCTGACGAATGCGGCGCAACGCCTGAACAACGCTCAAACGGCTGTACTGCCACCACGAGACCTCTTTGGCCACCAGCACCAGGTCTAACACCAGCGCCAGCAGCGCCGGTGATAGCCAAAGCAGCCCGACTATCCACAGCACACTTACTGGCGTCGTCAGCAATAATCCCCCCACCAGCAACATCAACGTGGCTAACGGCGTTAGGCTGCGGCGCAAGTTATCCAACAGTTTCCAACGCGATAATGCCGATAACGTGTTGTCTTCCCAACTGCCACCTAATGTCCGCACACGTCGGCGCAGCCAAGGTAATAACTGCCAATCACCGCGCACCCAACGCCGGCGGCGAGCCACATCGGCTAAATAGTTATCCGGCGATTGTTCAAAGAGCGCGACATCACTGACCAAGCCCGAGCGCGCATAGCACCCTTCCAACAAATCATGACTGAGCACCTGATTCTCCGGCCAGCGCCCGCGCAGCACCCGCTCGAAGACCGCCAGATCATAAATGCCTTTCCCGATAAACGAGCCTTCGCCAAACAGATCCTGATACACATCCGATACCGTGCGGGTATAAGGGTCAAGACCGCACTCGGTCGCGCACACGCGCAAATAAGCATTGAGCCCTTGCTCAGGAATTTGCTCAGCGATGCGTGGCTGTAAAATGCCGTAACCGGCCACCACACGCTGACAAATCGGATCGTAAACCGCCTGATTCAGTGGATGCGCCAAGGTGCCGATCAACTGGGTGGCACTGCCGGGCGGCAGCTGAGTATCAAGATCCAAGGTGATCACGTAGCGAATATTACTCAGTACTGCGCGCCGGCCGGCTATCACATCAAAGGCATCCGGATCTTGGCCGAGTAAAAAGGCATTCAGCGCCGCCAGTTTACCGCGTTTTCGCTCATACCCCATCCAGCAGCCTTCGCGCTCATTCCAACGCCGCTCGCGGTGGAATAAAAAGAAGATACTGCCGCGACTGTCACCATTAATGCGTTGATTCAGCGCTTGGATATGTTGACGAACATGGTTCAACAGCCCTTCATCTTCCGGCAACGTGGGCTGCGGGGCATCGGTAAAATCGGTCAGCAACGCAAAGTGCAAATAAGGATCGGGATTGGCCAGATAACGCACTTCCAATGCCGCCACCGCCGCATCAATTTGCGCCGGTGAACGCAATAACATCGGCACCACCACCAACGAACGATACTCCGGCGGTAAACCATGGGAAAAATCCATTTTTGGCAGATGAGACGGCGTCACGGTGCGCGTCAGCAATTCATTGACCCACTGCACCGCCAGCTGACTGAATGCCAAAAACGCGCAAACCAGCAATAATCCACTGCTGACCATAGCGAAGGTGCTGCTACCGGCAACCGCCGCGAAAAATGCAGGCATATCGCTAGCGTGAGGCGTCAACATACTGAAGACCAATACGCCCACCGCCAACAATGCCAATCCAGAAACGGCCAGCAAATAAGCCGGCAGTGCATGACGGTGTAAAAACTGCTGGCTGCGCCGTGCCAATGAACTGCGGATCCCCAACTCACGGGTTAGCTGCGCCTGACCGTCACCAATCAGGTAATAACCAACGTGTAAACGCCGGTCCTGACTGTGATAACGCTCTCCGGCTTGCTGCGCTAACTCGACGCAGCGCCTTGCTACCACCGGCTCACTCACACGGGCACGGCGTGCCAAGCGCTCCAATTGATGGCGATAACGATCGCGCGTGGCAAAGTCCATGCGCGCGTACACCGCCGCCGGATCACTGCGCAAAATCTGCTCGCTGACGCTCATGGTTTCGACAAACTCCGGCCAGTTCATCTGCTCCAGTGCACGTAAGCTGTTGATGCTGTTACTGACCGACAACTGACTAACCGCCTGCGACTGCGCATGCTGCTGCAACGCGCTATCGAGCGTCATCCCTTGTTCACGCAAACGTAGCGCCAACCAATCGGTCACCACCGACAAGCCTGGATCTTTGCCCTGTAAGCGACGCGTCAGCTCAGCCACAAAGCTGGCAGACAAGCACACCGGGGTCTGCGCCAACTCCGCCAAGGCTTGGATCAGCGCATCCGGTGACTGACGACTCACCTGCACCAACCGTTCGGCCCATGTCATCGCCAGCGCAGTGGTTTGTAATTCATCGGTCAGATGGCGAGCTATCCGGCGCAAATTTTCAATCAACGCCAGCCGCAACATGATGGGCAACGCCCATAACTCGCCCAAATTCAGATCCGATTGCTGCTGATAAGCACCAACAAAACGGCTGAAACTGTCCGCATCCCAATGACCATCGCCGTGTGCGATGGCTTCCAGCGCAATATCATAAACCCGTGGAATACCGTGCTGCGCGGGGTTATTCAGGCGCGGCAAACCGCGACCATACTCTTTCGGCAAATTTTGCCGAATCAGGTAAATTTGCTCTTCAATCAGATAATAGTTATCCAGCAGCCATTCCCCTGCGGGAGTGAGCTTTTGCTGCGTGGTAGATGCTTGCAGCAGCTGACAGCAACGGATCAGGATCTGCTCGTTTTCTGCCAAACGCGGCAATAAGCGCTCAGGGCAACGGCCTCGGCTGAGCTTGTGCGAGCGGGCCAGTACTCGGCCATGACGCTCCATTTGGCCAGCCGTAAATAATTCGGCCCGTAATGGCGCTTCCGCCTGTATACCGGCCACCTCCGGATGCTGCCAGCGCAGTTTGCGCCGTATCGCTGAAAAAAGGCTCATACTCACCGTCATCTCCCCTGTTCAGACGGAGACCGCACAACTCCGAAACCGTAAGGCGCACTATGCCTGCACGCGCATAGGCGCGACAGGTCATTGGTAAGCATAGAACACAAATGCTTAATACGATGACCGCATGAGTATTAAGCCTCATGACAAATTGGCAGAACGAAAGCCGAAGGCATGCAAAGCCACAGCAAAGGGATAAGAGGCAAGGAATAAGGGATAAGAGCAAAGCAAAAAAGAAAAGCAGAGCCCGCCCTGCGGATAGACATCGCGCTGATTGACTTAGTCGCCAGCAACCCTAGCTAAAACTTCAGCCAAACACATAAAAACAACAGGGAGCCAGACGGCTCCCTGCTTATTGCCGGATAACACGCATTCGTGCTTAGGCATTGTTTTTCCACTCTCGGTTTACATCACGCCTACACGGATACGGACATGGCCTCGACCGACTTAACACGAATAGATCAGACGTAAACGTTTGCGTGGAAAAACCAAAGAAAATCAGGCCAGTTCGATACCCAGACGCTGCGCCACTTCTTCGTACGCTTCAATCACCCCGCCCAGACCTTGACGGAAACGGTCTTTGTCGAGTTTCTTCAGCGTATCTTTATCCCACAGACGGCAACCATCCGGCGAGAACTCATCACCCAGCACGATTTCACCGTGGAACAGACCGAACTCCAGCTTGTAATCCACCAGAATCAGACCGGCATCGGCAAACAGCGCTTGCAGTACGGCATTGATCTTGAAGCTCAGCTCTTTCATCCGATCCAGTTGTTCATCGGTCACCCAGCCAAAAGAGCGGCAGTGGTACTCGTTGACCATCGGATCATGCAGGGCATCGTTTTTCAGGAACATTTCGAAGGTTGGCGGATTGAGCTCCATCCCTTCTTGTACACCCAGACGACGCACTAAAGAGCCGGCGGCACGGTTACGGATCACACACTCAACCGGCACCATATCCAGTTTTTTCACCAAGGCCTCAGTATCCGACAGCAGGGCTTCCATCTGCGTTGGAATACCGGCTTCGGCCAGTTTGGTCATGATGAAATAGTTAAATTTATTATTCACCATCCCTTTGCGATCCAGCTGCTCAATCCGCTGACCGTCAAAGGCTGAGGTATCATTACGGAACTCCAGCACCAGAAAATCCGGATTCTCTGTGCTGTACACCGTTTTAGCCTTACCACGATACAGCTCAGCTCGCTTCTGCATTTTTCTACTCCATGATTGAGGGGTGTATAAATAAGAAAAGGGGCCGAAGGCCCCTTTGATCCATTACTGGTTTACAGCTTGGCTGTCGAATACCGCCTGCACCGCTGGCAGCAAGGCTTCGAAGCTGCTGTCGGACAACGGCTTACCGTCTGCATCCGTCAGCGCCAAACTGGTACGGTTCCCCAGATCCCCGACTTGCAGCTTGTATTCACTGCGCGACAGTTGTGGATCTTTGGCCGACAGCGCACTCCAGCCGCTGTCTCCGATATTCTTGTAGCTCAAGCTCATTTGACCTTGTGGACGATTACGCTCTTCAACCGTAAAGCCCAGCTTGCTCAGCGTGGCTGGCAAACGTGCCCACACCACATCATAACCGGCACGCACGATATACACCGGCAAACCGGTATTATCCTGACCGGCCTGAACGCTCAGTACCGCGCCTTGCTGCGCCAAACGAGCGGCTTCTTGAGCACGGCTTTGCGCGTCCATGGTGCTCATCAGGTTGTTGAGCAACATCGCGTTATAACGCTGGATCTCGGTGCTTTCGGTGACGCTCTGGCCTTGGCTGTCTTGCAGCTCGGTCAGGCGGCTTTGCAGCACAGTGTTGTAACCTTGGCTTTGAACCTGCAGCTGATAACGGGCACGCATGTTCTGCACTTCATCGCTTTGAGTCCAATTCACCCAATCGGTGGTCAGCGTCATGTCAGCAGCTGATTGGCTGGCGATGGTCACTTTTTCTTGCTGCAGAGCACTTAACAGATTGCCCCACAGGGTTTGCGCTGGATATAAGCGCCCTTCCATGATCACTTGTGACAGATTGCCTTCCGATTGCGTACGGGAGCCGTTTAACAGCGGCATCACTTGCTGCGGAGGACGCACATCCACCTGCTTGCCCACAGGACCTTGTCCTGCAGATGGGATCGCATAATCATTGGACGCCAGCGGCGCACTGACGCCGGCCGGCCATACCATGGCCGTTTGCGCCGGAGTATTCAGGTAACTGTCGTTACCGTTGACTTCGCGCTTGAAGCGACCGCCATCAGATGAACAGGCCGTCAGCGCCATCACCAGCGATAACCCTAACACGCTCTTTACGGACAGCGTGTTTTTCAGCACCGCAGTGCCTTTCAACGAGTGAGACATTCCTACTCCCAACAATTAGAGCAAACCAGCTGCAAGCAACGCTTTCTCGACACGGGGTTTAGCCGTCTCGCTCAGCGGTAACAAAGGTAGACGCAGCATGTCGTGGCTGATAAGCCCCAGACGATGACACGCCCACTTCACCGGAATCGGGTTTGATTCGGCAAATAAATCCACATGCAGCGGCATCAGTGTTGCGTTAATTTCTTCTGCAGCTTGCCACTCACCAGCCAGTGCCAAACGGCACATCTGGCTCATCGCTTCAGCTGCTACGTTTGCGGTGACCGAAATCACTCCGCGTCCGCCTTGCTGCATAAAGTCCAGCGCAGACGCATCATCGCCGCTTAACAGGGTAAAGTCTGGCCCTGTTAACGCATGAATTTTTTGTACTCGGCTAATATCGCCGGTGGCTTCTTTCAGTGCCACGATATTAGGCACTTGCGCCAAACGGCCCACCGTTTCCGGCAGCAGATCGCAACCCGTACGGCCCGGCACATTATAAAGAATTTGCGGTAAATCGGTATGCGCGGCAATCGCCGAATAGTGACGGAACAAGCCTTCTTGGGTCGGCTTATTGTAATAAGGCGTTACGCTCAGGCAACCCACCACGCCGGTATCGTTGAACATTTTGGTCAACGTGATCGCCTCAGCAGTGGCATTGGCACCGGTACCGGCAATCACAGGGATGCGGCCATCTGCGTACTCAAGGGTTTTCAGGACAACCTTGATGTGTTCTTCCACACTGAGCGTTGCCGACTCACCGGTGGTCCCCATGGCAACGATGGCATCAGTCCCACCGGCTACATGATACTCCACCAATTTTTTCAGGCTTGCATAATCAACTTCTCCGGCCTGATCCATCGGCGTAACTAGCGCAACAATGCTTCCTGAAAACATCTGATTATCTCCCTTGAATTTTGACTAATCATGGTACTTTTTACCGGACGATAAATGCAAGCTACACAATGCAGATACGGCTCAGTTTTGCTCACCGGAAACAAAATATTTTGTGCTACCATGCAAGCATCCATGCTTTCGGAGATATCAGGGTGCAACAGCCGCAAGCTCATTATCTGGTTCTGACCGCGGTCGGAACAAACCGTCCGGGGATCGTTAACACCATCACCCGTCACGTCAGCAGTTGCGATTGCAACATCGAAGACAGCCGTTTAGCCCTGCTCGGGGGCGAGTTCACCTTCATCATGTTGCTGTCCGGCAGTTGGAATGCCATCGCCCGCATCGAATCCACTCTGCCAGTCACCGCCGCCGAATTAAACCTGATGATTGTCATGAAGCGCACGGTGTGTGAGCCCAAAGCGCCGTACCCGGCGATGGTCTGGGTGCAGGTGGATGTGGATGACTCCCCGCACATCATCGAAAAATTTACCGACTTTTTTGCCTCGCGTAATTTGGATATTGCCGAGCTGGCCTCGAAGACCTTAGCACGACCCGGACAAGTTCCTTTGCTCAGCATTCAGATTGCGGCCCACTGCCAAAACTGTGCGCTAGAACAACATTCAGTGATTGATGATTTCCACGCTTTGTGTCAGAAATTGGGCGCACAGGGCAATATCAATGTTGCGGTTCACAGCCAGCCTGAGCAGCCGTAACCGGATACTGCCATAACAATGACCAGAATCTGAACACGCAAGGACTTACCGCTTATGCAAACGCTAAAGGCCGGAGACAAAGCTCCGCAATTTACGCTGCTCGATCAAGACGGCGAAGAGATCAGTCTGAGCGACTATCTGGGCAGCAAAGTGCTGGTCTATTTTTACCCGAAAGCCATGACGCCGGGTTGTACCGTACAGGCCTGTGGCTTACGGGATAGCCAGCCTGATCTGAAACAGTTTGGCGTCGATGTCCTGGGGATCAGCACCGATAAACCCGAAAAACTGTCGCGCTTTGCCGAAAAAGAGATGCTTAACTTCACCCTACTGTCTGACGAAAACCATCAGGTGGCCGAACAGTTCGGCGTCTGGGGTGAGAAGAAGTTCATGGGCAAAGTGTACGATGGCATCCATCGCATCAGCTTCCTGATTGATGAGCAAGGCACCGTGCAGCACGTCTTTGATAGCTTTAAGACCAAAGACCACCACGAAGTAGTGCTCAACTACCTGCGTAGCCTGTAAGCGCAGCGCTTGGCTGTACACGCCAGCAAATACCAAACAGCAAAAAGGACGGGTTACCCCGTCCTTTTTATGTGCTCTTAGTATTGCCATTAAAGCGGCAAACAACTCACGCCGTTTCCATCGGTGGCTCTTCGGGCGCCGGCCAGACATTGATCACCGCCTTGACTAAGGTCGCCAGAGGGATGGCAAAAAAGACGCCCCAGAATCCCCACAGCCCACCAAAAACCAGCACCGACACAATAATCACCAACGGATGCAAATTCACCGCTTCCGAGAACAATACCGGCACCAGCAAGTTACCATCCAGCGCCTGAATAATCAGGTAGGCAGTGAGCAGATACCAGAACTCCGGCGAAATGCCCCACTGAAACAGCGCCACCAGCGCGACCGGAATGGTCACCAACGCCGCCCCGATATACGGGATCAACACCGACAGCCCCACTAACACCGCCAACAGCAGCGGATAGTTCAGGCCAAAGGCGATAAACGTCAGGTACGAGGTCACCCCAACCACCAAAATTTCAATCACCTTACCGCGAATGTAGTTGGTGATTTGCTGGTTCATCTCCAACCACACCTTGCCGACCAGATGGCGATTTTTCGGCAGTACTCGCGATACGGCGCGAAACATCTGCTGCTTATCCTTGAGCAGGAAAAACACCATCAGCGGTACCAGCACCAGATATACGGCCAGCGCCACCAAGCTCACCAGTGACGCCAAAGATAACTTGAGCACCGATTCGCCCATGGCCAGAAACTTATCGCGCAAACTCGAGGTTAAGGTATCGAGCATGCTGTAATCGATATAATCTGGGTAATGCTCTGGCAAGGACGCGACAAAATTGTGGAATTGATTGAGCATGGTCGGAATATCACGTGCCAAATTGGCACACTGCTGCCAGAGGCTTGGCACCAACACCAGCACCGACAGCAGCATCAAACCGACAAACGCCGACATCACCAGCACCACACTCAGTGTACGCGGCATCCCGTAATGGGTCAGACGGCCGACCGGCCACTCCAACAGATACGCCAGCACAATCGCAGCCAGCAGCGGAGTGATCAAACTACTGAAAAAATAAAGGGTTCCGGCACCAATCAACAGCAGCAATGCCAGACTGACCGCCTGCGGATCGGAAAAGCGCTGGCGGTACCAGCGCAACAACATCGCCAACATTAACTTACAACTCCTTGGCTATCAGAAGGCCGACGGCTCAATTGCACCCGCCAGCGTGATAACGCCTGTTCATGCTCATGGGATACACACCATCCCTGCGCCAGTGCCAGACGGAGCAAATCATGCAACTCCGCCGAACCGGAAAGATAAAAAACCACCATTGCGGCATCAGGATACATGCGTAACGTTTTTTTCGCCTGCAATAACAGTTGCGGACAGCGTAACGCACTCAAATCAATTTGAATCATTTCCATAACATCTTGGCACCGGTGTAAGATGTCTGTCTATTGTAAAGGAGTGTCCCTGCGGGCAGAAGAACTTCTCCGGCAAAGCAGGGTCGAAGTTTACTTACGGCGTCGTTAGATTAAGGATAATACAGAGATCCATGGCATATCGATTTTCGCACTCTGCGATTGCCGGCTTGCTGACCGGCATTTTGCTTACCAGCAGCCTGCCCGTTCAAGCAGCGCTGGATTTACGTTTGCCGGAAAGCAGTCCGGATGCTGCGCTCGACCGCGATTTGCCGGATATCGGCACTGCTGGCGGCAGCGTACTCAGTATTAATCAGGAAAAAGAGCTAGGGGATTTTTACCTGCGCCAAATGCGCGGTAAAGCGCCGTTGATCTCCGATCCGCTGCTCGATGCCTATATCGCCGGTCTAGGCCAACGTCTGGTGCGGCATGCCGATTCGGTGCAAACACCGTTTAATTTCCTGCTGATCCGCAACAATAATCTCAACGCCTTCGCCTTTTTTGGCGGCAACGTCGTGCTGCACTCCGGCTTGATCCTGACCGCCGATAACGAAAGCGAACTGGCCTCGGTCATTGCGCACGAAATCTCACACGTTACCCAGCGCCATCTGGCGCGTGCGATGGAAGAGCAACAGCGCTCCGCACCGCTCACTTGGGCGGCAACCATCGGCTCGATATTGCTGACCATGGCAAACCCACAAATGGGGATGGCGGCGCTCAGCAGTACCTTGGCCGGTACGCAGCAAAATATGATTTCGTTTACCCAAAGCAACGAGCAAGAAGCGGATCGGATTGGGATCGCCTTGCTGTCGCGCGCGGGCTTCGATCCGCAAGGTTCACCGTCGTTTTTGGAAAAGCTGGCCGCGCAGTATCGTTACGCCTCTAAGCCACCCGAAATTTTGCTGACGCACCCGTTACCAGAAAGCCGTTTAGCCGAAGCGCAAACTCGCGCTAATCGCCTGCCACAACGCCATCCAAGCGGTTCTCTGGAGTTCCAGTTAGCCAAAATCCGTCTACTCGGAATGTACGGCAGCGGTGAAAATACGCTGTCTAGCGCCACACTGAATCAGATGAGCGCGCAAGGTAATGCGTTAGAAAAACAAGCGGCGCAGTACGGTAAAGCCTTACTGGCTTATCAAAACCGCCAGTACGCGCAAGCTCGCACCGAGTTACAACCGTTACTGACACAGAGTCCGAAAAATCAGTGGTATATCGATCTGATGACCGACATTGATATCGGCCAGAATCGTGGTGCCGATGCAGTACGCCGCTTGCAACAGGCGCTGCAAAGCCAGCCGGATAGCCGCGTCTTACAGCTCAACTTAGCCAACGCCTATTACAAAGCCGGTCAATCCCAAGAAGCAATCAAGCGCTTGGAGCGCTATACCTTCGCCAATCCAAATGACCTCAATGGTTGGGGACTGTCAGCCGAAGTGTATGCCGCGCTCGGCCAACGTGATGCCGAATTGGCCGCCCGCGCCGAAAACAGCGCACTGCAAGGCAATTTCGACGAAGCGATCACCTTGCTGACTAACGCTAGCCAGCTGGTGAAGGTTAATAGCCTCAAGCAAGCACGCTATGATGCGCGCATCGATCAGCTGCGCCAGCTACAAAATCGCTACAGTAAATTTAAATCCTAAGATAACAACAAAAATCGCGCTCGCCATAATAACGAAAAAGGAAACATCGCTAATCATGTTGACCATTTATCACAACCCACGCTGCTCCAAAAGCCGAGAAACCTTAAGCCTGCTCGAAGAGCGTGGCCTGCAACCGGATGTGGTGCTGTACCTGCAAACACCACCCGATAAAGCCACCTTACAAGCGCTGATCCAACAGCTCGGCCTTGCCTCGGCACGTGACTTAATGCGACACAAGGAGAGCGAATATCTCGAGTTGGGATTAGACAATCCGGCGCTAAGCGAAGATCAATTGCTGGATGCCATGCTGGCTCACCCACGGTTAATCGAGCGGCCAATAGTGGTCAATAACGGCCAAGCGCGTATCGGCCGTCCGCCGCAACAGGTTCTGGATATCCTCTGATGTCGGCGGTATTGGTACTGTATTACTCACGCCATGGCGCCACGCGCCGTCTGGCACAGCAGATTGCGCGCGGCGTCCAAGCCGAAGGTCTGCCCGTTTGGCTGCGCACCGTGCCCGAGTGGGGAGAAAGTACCTCCCATGCCGCCGAACATCCCGATGACGATCCGCGCGTTAGTGCGCATGAGCTCGAACACTGCATGGGGCTCGCCTTAGGCAGCCCCAGCTATTTTGGCCAAATGGCCGCACCCATGAAGCACTTTTGGGATAGCACCAGTGCCGACTGGCTCAAAGGCAGTCTGATCGACAAACCGGCCTGTGTGTTTACCTCATCATCCAGCCAACACGGCGGACAAGAGGCCACCTTACTGGGGTTGATGTTACCGCTGCTGCACCACGGTATGCTGGTGCTCGGCCTGCCCTACAGTGAACCGGCGCTGCATCAAACCCAGCAAGGCGGCGCGCCTTATGGTGCGGGGCATACCGGACATCAACCAGGTCTGAGCTCTCATGAGCAGCAACTGGCGCGCACTCAAGGGCAACGACTGGCGCAGGTATGCAAAAAACTGCGTGACAATGCCCCGCCAGCACGCTGATACTGCCGCAAAGCGTGCTTTAGCAAATGGACAGACAATTAACAGGATGTTGATGATGGCACAGACCCCGATAACCCCTCCCGCAAGCTATCCACCACCCGGTACTTATACCCATACCTTGTGGCAAGGTACTCGCCTATTTTGGCTCGGGTTGCTGTTATGGCAGGTGGTTTGGCATTTATGGCTTTCACCGCATCCGCACCTACCGGCATGGGCCGTCACACTAGGCTGGTGTGCGCCGTTACTGTTCCCTTTACGTGGACTGTTTCAAGGGCGGCCGTATACCCATGCGTGGGCCAATTTCGTCCTGATGCTCTATTTTTTACATGCCTTAACGATCATCACTATTGATGAGGGTGAGCGCTGGCTGGGCATTGTCGAGCTGATCCTAACAAGCGGCAGTTTTACCTTAAATCTGCTGTACGCGCGCAAACGCGGCCAAGAATTGGGGCTGAAACTGCGCAAACTAAAAGCGGAATAAAATCCCAAAACGACAACACGCGCCTCAGGTATCGCGCGCAATTAGCCTAGATAGCCACGATAGCCCTTAATAGAAAGAAAGATAACAAGATAAATAGATAGGCAGGCAAGTAGATAAAAAGCGAGAAAACCCAACTCAGAGCGAGAGGATCTCTTTCACAAACGGGATGGTCAGCTTACGCTGCGCCGCTATCGAGGCGTGATCGAGTTTATCTAAGGTATCAAACAAGGTCCGCATATCGCGGCTCAAACGCTTGAGCAGAAAGCGGCCAACATCTTCTGGCATCTCAAAGCCACGCAAACGCGCCCGCGCTTGCAGCGCCTGCAGCTTATCTTCATCCGCCAGTGGATAGAGTTTGTAGATCTGTCCCCAATCCAGACGCGATGCCAGATCCGGTAAGGTCAGGTTGAGTTGACGCGGTGCCTGATCACCGGCGATCAGCAAACGCGTACGCCCCTGCTCACGGATCCGGTTATACAGGTCAAAAATCGCCAATTCCCACTCAGGATCGCCCGCGATCAGCTCGATATTATCGATGCAAACCAGTGCCAGATGCTCCATGCCTTCTAGCACATCGGGGCCAAAATACTCGCGTTTATCCAGCGGTACATAACCTACCGCCAGATTATGAGCAGACAGTTCGGCACACGCAGCGTGTAGCAGGTGACTACGTCCCGCGCCTTTACGCGCCCAGAAGTAGAGATATCCGCCACTATCGCCCTGAATCAGGGATTGGATCGCCTCCAGCAATTGCTGGTTTTTACCCGGATAAAAACTGGAAAAGGTTTCATCATCAGGAAGGTTGATCGGTAGCGACAGCTGAGCCGGTGTATTCAGATCCACTCAAGTCCACTCATTAATATAACTGCCGCTAAGTCTATCATGTTCAGGGCCATGTTAGAACTCACCTAGGGATCGGTTACGATCCCCATTGATATTTTAGCACTTTTCCCTGCGCCGCATTGCCCGCATCCATTTTCAGCGAACCGGCCGCCGCCAACTCTTTTTCCAAATCCGCGCGCGTCCCTTTCATCACCATGTGATATTCCACTTCGCTACCGGCCAGACCAATCATCTGTACATCCGTCGCCGCCGTCAGCGCTTTCAGGCGTTTACTGAGCTGCGTTAGCTGATCAGGCGAGGTAATTCCGGCCACGACCAAGGCGTATTGATTATCAGCCAGCGGCGTAGAGGGATAACTCATTTGCGGTGAAATCGCGGAGGCCGGCGGCGGCGTGGTACCGCTACGCATCACCGTGCCCGCATAGCCGCTCACACTGCTGGCATCTGGCAGCGCCGATTGCGCCTGCATATCTTGCTGCACCAGCTGCGCGGTAGGTAAAACACCATCGGCCGATGCACTACCTGTAACGCTATTAGCAGCGGCACTGGCTGCAGCTGTCGCAGTAGCCGGTACATTCGCGGGTACCGTTCCGCCAGCCACAGATGTCTCTTGTGGGCCCGTAATGGGCACCGCGGTTGTTGGGACAGCAGTTGTGGCGGCGGTCGCTGAGGCCGCGCCCATGGCAATAGGAGCTACAACGGCAGTCGCAGCAGAATCGACGGCCGATACAGAGTTAGCCACCGGTACTGTGCTAGCAGGAGCTATGCCCGCCGAAGCGGCACCCGCCACGGCAGTTGCCGGCGTAGCCGCATCGCGCGCTTTTTTCGCGTAGTAATCGGCGACCTGCTCTATCATCTCGCCAACGGTCTGATCTGGCGCGCCCGGTAAGGTATATTCTTGCGATTGTGGCAGTGAAGTTTGCAGCTTATCTGGCGCGGCGTCATACAGATGCCAGGTCAGGCTATCATTGTTCAGTGACGCCACCAGTACCGCATCCGGCTGGTAACGCAAACTGGCGGCAGCAATTGGGTTAATAAAGTTGCCGTACACATCGCTGGCCGACACCGCCATGTTATCTTCCAGATCGCCTAAAGGCAGCAGCAGTGGGATCCCGCGCTCCATGGCGACTTGACGCAGTTGTTCACGTGCAGCGGAATACTCTTGATCGAGCATGATGCGCCGCTCGCCTGCGCTGTTATTACCGCGGTTATCCACCAACCACAACATGATGGCCGGACGATCATGGTTCCACACCGGTAAGCCTAAGGTTTGCGCCAAATGCTGCACGGCGGCCGGATCAAAGCTGACATCGGCGGTCTTTTCGCCGTTTTCATTGCGCGTTTGCGTTTGAGCAATATAACGACCAGCTTGTTGCTGAGCGCTTTGTAGCGCCGTAGAGGCCGGTAATTCACGCAGACCACTGTAGCGGATCAACATATCATCCAGCGCTTCGCTACGCTGAGCATCGGTCAGTTGGGCGCCACTTACCGGCAAGCGCACCAGATAAAAATCATTCACCTCTGCCGCTTGCACGCCGCCCGCCAGTAGCAGGAAAGTCCATGCCACGATGGGTTTAATCCGCATACCTTGTTCCCCTTGGAATTCTCGATTTCGGGTCTAACAACGGGTATCAATGCCCGTATGACTGCCGCTTTTGACCGGTACATTGCCGCAAAAGTGCCGTAACCGCAAAAAATAAAACGCCGCACAAAGGCGGCGTCTGAAGCTGCTCGCAAAAATCTGTCATCGAAATCACACCGGCGCTACTCGTGTCTACCACATGGCCTCTACTACATGGCCAATAGCACGTGACAACAACCTGCAATGTGATGTTCTATTAACAAAATCACTGCGTCAGTGCTAGTTTAACTAATGTTAGCACTGATGATTGAGTTCCGATTATTTAGTACCGAAGATCTTATCGCCCGCATCACCCAGACCCGGGATAATGTAGCCTTTTTCGTTCAGGCACTTATCCACGGACGCGCAATACAGCTCGATATCCGGATGCGCTTTTTCCAGCGCCGCGATCCCTTCAGGAGCCGCCACCAGCACCAGCACTTTAATGCTGCTGCAACCGGCTTTTTTCAGCAGGTCGATAGTCGCAATCATCGAGCCACCGGTAGCCAGCATTGGGTCCACCACCAGCGCCATACGCTCTTCGATGTTAGAGACCAGTTTCTGGAAGTAAGGTACCGGCTCCAGAGTCTCTTCATCACGGTACACGCCCACAACGCTGATGCGCGCGCTTGGCACGTGCTCCAGCACACCGTCCATCATGCCCAAACCGGCACGCAGGATCGGTACTACGGTAATTTTTTTACCCTTAATTTGCTCAACTTCGACTTTACCGCACCAGCCATCAATGGTAACCTTCTCGGTTTCCAGATCTGCGGTAGCTTCGTAGGTCAGCAAACTGCCCACTTCGGATGCCAGTTCACGGAAACGCTTGGTGCTGATATCAGCCTCACGCATCAGACCCAGTTTGTGCTTCACCAGAGGATGTTTGACCTCAACAACCTTCATAAACCTTCTCCTACACCAGCCCGAAATAAAATCGACAGATTATATACTGGAATTCACCCATTCCGGTAGGCCTTCGCGTGCGTTTGCTCACAAGTTAATCGATTGCGCTTTACCGCTATCCTTTTTTCACCCGCTACGCGCAACACCTCGCAAACGTTTGCCTTCGCTGCTAGAATGACGCCGCCGAGTTTAAACCCTGGACTAAACCGCGAGGAATCCCCGTGAGCAACAAGACCTCTTTGAGCTACAAAGATGCTGGTGTAGATATTGATGCAGGTAATGCGCTGGTCGACCGTATTAAAGGCGTCGTCGGCCGTACCCGCCGTCCGGAAGTGATGGGCGGGCTGGGTGGTTTTGGTGCGCTGTGTGCGTTACCGCAAAAATACCGTGAGCCGGTTCTGGTCTCAGGTACCGATGGCGTAGGTACCAAACTGCGTCTGGCGATGGATCTTAAGCGTCACGATACGATCGGTATCGATCTGGTGGCGATGTGCGTCAACGATCTGATCGTTCAGGGTGCCGAGCCACTGTTTTTCCTCGACTACTACGCCACCGGCAAGCTGGATGTCGATACCGCAGCCGCCGTGATCACAGGGATTGCCAAAGGCTGTGAAGAGTCCGGTTGTGCACTGGTCGGCGGTGAAACCGCTGAGATGCCAGGGATGTACCACGGTGATGATTATGACGTGGCCGGTTTTTGCGTAGGCGTGGTGGAAAAATCCGAAATCATTGACGGCAGCAAAGTACAAGCGGGCGATGCCTTGATTGCCCTCGCCTCTAGCGGCCCACACTCCAACGGTTATTCCCTGATCCGTAAAATTTTGGAAGTCAGCGGCCAAGACCCAGAGACTACCGAGCTTGAAGGTCAATCTCTGGCTGATCACCTGCTGGCCCCCACCAAGCTGTATGTGCGCTCGGTACTGGAGCTGATTGCCAACAGTGAAATCCACGCCATTGCACACTTAACCGGTGGCGGTTTCTGGGAAAATATCCCGCGCGTGCTGCCAGAAAATACCCAAGCCATTATCGATGAGAGCAGCTGGCAATGGCCGGCCATCTTCCATTGGCTGCAAACGCAAGGCAATGTATCAACACATGAAATGTACCGCACCTTTAACTGCGGCGTGGGCATGATCATTGCGCTGCCACAGGCGCACGTAGAGTCGGCGTTGAAAATTCTCACCGCAGCAGGTGAAAAAGCGTGGCAAATCGGTATGATCGGGGCATCGACTCCTAACGAACAACAAGTGGTCATCCGTTAATGTCTTCGTCATCTCAAAATATCGTGGTATTAGCTTCAGGCAACGGCTCCAATCTGCAAGCGATTATGGATGCTTGTGCGGCTGGACAAATCCCGGGTCAAGTTGCAGCAGTGATCTGCGATCGCAGCGATGCTTTCGCCCTGGAGCGTGCGCAGGCAGCCGGCATTCCAACGGCAGTACTGCGTCAGCGTGACTTCGCCGACCGTGCCGCTTTCGATGCTGCGCTGGCCGAACAGGTTGACCATTACCAGCCTGCGGTGGTGATTTTGGCCGGTTTCATGCGCGTGCTGAGCGATGCCTTCGTGCAGCGTTTTAGCGGTAAGCTGCTGAACATCCACCCATCCCTGCTGCCAAAATACCCAGGGTTAAATACCCACCAGCGGGCGATTGATGCCGGTGATACCGTGCACGGTGCCAGCATTCACTTCGTGACCGAGCAGCTCGATAGCGGCCCGATCATTTTGCAAGCGCAAGTGCCGATTTTTGATGATGACACCGCTGCCGATGTGGCCCAGCGTGTGCAAGAGCAAGAGCACCGCAGCTATCCATTGGTGATCAAATGGTTCTTGGAAGGCCGTCTGCAATACCAAAATCAGCAAGCGCTGATGGATGGTGAGCCATTGCCAGCCCAAGGCTATGCGGCAGAGTAACTCGGTTCATTACACCGATTACTGACTGCCATGAGCACCAGAAAACCCGCTACGGCGGGTTTTTTATTGGCGCGCGGAGACTGAACACCAACCAACATTCACCACTCATCAGATCAATTTGTCAGCGATGGCCCATTTCTGCCTAGTCGCATGCGCTACACTGCCACTAGGCAGAGTGAAGTTGTCGCCGTATTCCCCCATTCCCGAATCCAAGGAGTACGTATGGCCAAGGACAAATTGAGTAAAGCCGTCTACGAGCGCGAATTGCTGGCACTGCAAACAGAGCTGGTCAGCATGCAAGAGTGGGTCAAAGCCCAAAAGCTCAAAGTGGTGGTGGTGTTTGAAGGACGTGATGGCGCGGGCAAAGGCAGCACCATCAAAGCGATTACCGATAAGCTCAATCCGCGCGTGTGCCGGATTGTGGCGCTGGATAAACCCACAGAGCGTGAACGCAGCCAATGGTACTTCCAGCGTTATGTCGCCCAGTTACCGGCCGGTGGCGAAATCGTGCTGTTTGACCGCAGCTGGTATAACCGCGCAGGCGTTGAACGGGTGATGGGCTTTTGCAGCGATGCCGAATACGAAGAGTTTCTGCGTACCTGCCCCGAATTTGAGCGCATGCTGCAACGGGCGGGGATCATCTTGATTAAATACTGGTTCTCAGTGTCCGATGAGGAGCAGGAAAAACGCTTTTTAGAGCGCATCAATACGCCGCATAAGCGCTGGAAATTCAGCCCGATGGACTTAGAATCGCGCACCCGCTGGGCCGAATACTCGCAGGCCAAAGATCAGATGTTTGAGTTCACCGACACCAAAAACGCCCCTTGGTGGGTGGTGCCCTCAGATGATAAACGCAGTGCACGCTTAAACTGTATTCGTCATCTGCTCTCACAAGTGCCGTATGAAAAAATTACCTACGCGCCGGTGGAGTTACCGCCACTGAACAAAAATGGCTATCTGCGTATCCCGTATGAAAGCCAAACGTTGGTGCCTGATTTTTACGGCACCATGAATGGCGAACCGGAACTGCCAGACACTCATGGCAAGTAAGCGCCATGCCAAGTAAAGGCAAGTAAACCATACATCGTCTACGCATAACCTACGCGCACCAACAACAACGCCGCCGTACCCGTTGCCCTATCATCAAATAGGTCAGCCGGAGACGGCGGCGTTATGCTGATGCCACGATGCTGCGCACGCGCAGAGATAGTTGTTACTGCAGCATCTGCTCCAGATCATCACCGTTTAAGTGACGCACATCTTTTCCTTTCACGAAGTAGAAGATGTACTCACAGATGTTCTGGCACCGATCGCCAATCCGCTCGATGGCGCGCGCACACCACATGGCGGTCAGCACGTTAGGAATCGAGCGCGGATCTTCCATCATGTACGTCATCAGCTGACGGATAATCCCTTCGTACTCTTTATCCACCTTGCGATCTTCACGGTAGACACGAATGGCCGCATCAACATCCATGCGGGCAAAGGCATCCAGCACGTCGTGCAACATCTGCACGGTATGGCTACCGAGCGACTCCAGACTCACCAGCAGTGGCTGATGCTGATTGGTGAAGTTCTCCAGCGCGGTCTTGGCAATCCGCTCGGCAACGTCGCCAATGCGCTCCAGCTCGGCGATGGTTTTAATAATCGCCATCACCAAACGCAAATCGCTGGCGGTCGGCTGACGTTTGGCGATGATGCGCACACAAGCTTCATCGATGGACACTTCCATCATGTTGACCTTGGCATCATCTTGGATCACGCGCCGCGCCAGATTCTCATCACGATCGTGCATCGCACGGATAGCATCGGTCAGTTGTTGCTCCACCAAACCGCCCATGCTCATCACTTGGGTGCGGATGGTTTCCAGTTCAGTATTGAACTGGCCGGAAATGTGTTTATTTAATTGCATATTGTCCATATCAGCACCCATCCATTAACCATAACGACCGGTAATGTAGTCTTCAGTTTTCTTTTTCTTCGGGGTTGTAAACAGGGTATTGGTATCGGAATACTCAATCAGCTCCCCCATGTACATAAACGCCGTCTGATCGGATACGCGGGCTGCCTGTTGCATGTTGTGGGTTACAATCACCACAGTGTACTTGCTCTTCAGCTCGTTGATCAGCTCTTCAATCGTTAATGTTGATATCGGATCCAGTGCCGAGGTCGGTTCATCCAGTAACAGCACTTCCGGCTCGATGGCAATCGCACGCGCAATCACCAGACGCTGCTGCTGACCGCCAGACAGGCCAAAGGCATTTTCATGCAGACGGTCTTTCACCTCATCCCAGATAGCCGCTCCACGCAGCGAACGCTCAACCGCTTCATCCAACACCCGGCGATCTTTGATGCCTTGCAGGCGAAGACCATACACCACGTTTTCGTAGATGGATTTCGGGAACGGGTTCGGGCGCTGGAACACCATCCCAACGCGGCGACGCAGCGCCGCTACATCCACCGATTTGTCATAAATGTTATGACCATGCAGGGCAATCTCACCGTCAACGCGGCAAGTATCAACCAGATCGTTCATCCGGTTAAAGCAACGCAGCAAGGTCGACTTACCGCACCCTGATGGGCCGATAAACGCCGTTACCTGGCCTTTAGGGATCTTCATGCAAACATTAAATAACGCCTGCTTATTACCGTAGAATAAATCCAGCTCCTTCACTTCCAGCGCGGTCAGCTCAGGGCTTAAGTTTTCCAGATCCAACACTGGAGAATCAGATACGTTGGCATTCAGTGTAATCATCACGCTTTCCTGTCAATACTGCCTAAACCGGCCGGTTAGATATCCATGGAACGGTATTTTTCACGTAAATGGTTACGGATGCCGATGGCGGTCAGGTTCAGACCGACAATCACAGTAACCAGCAGGAACGAGGTGGCAAACACCAGCGGACGGGCCGCCTCCACGTTCGGGCTCTGGAAGCCCACGTCGTAAATATGGAAGCCCAAGTGCATGAACTTACGATCCAGATGCACATACGGGAAGTTCAGATCGACCGGCAACGTCGGTGCCAATTTCACTACCCCCACCAGCATCAGCGGCGCCGTTTCACCGGCGGCGCGTGCCACCGCTAAAATCAAGCCGGTCATAATCGCTGGGCTAGCCATCGGGATCACAATTCGCCACAGGGTTTCGGCTTTGGTCGCGCCCAGCGCCAGTGAGCCTTGACGCACCGCACTTGGAATACGTGACAAGCCTTCTTCGGTCGACACAATCACCACCGGCAAGGTCAAAATCGCCAGCGTGATCGCCGCCCACATCACCCCTGGGGTGCCGAACGTTGGCGTTGGCAGCGCTTCTGGGTAGAACAGCTTATCGATGCTGCCGCCCAGCATGTAGACGAAAAAGCCTAAGCCAAATACCCCGTACACAATCGACGGTACGCCGGCTAAGTTAATCACCGCGATACGGATAACCTTGGTGATGGCGTTCTTACCGGCGTATTCGTGCAAGTAGATCGCCGCGACCACCCCGAGCGGCGTCACCAACACCGACATCAGCAGCACCATGAATACGGTACCGAAAATGGCTGGGAACACCCCGCCTTCAGTGTTGGCTTCACGCGGGTCTTCGGTCAGGAACTTCCACACCTGATGGAACCAGTGCCCCACTTTCTGCACCCCGTGCATGTCATTCGGGTAATAGGCATCCATCACGTTAGACATTGGGATGGTGACCACTTCCCCGCGCATGTCTTTGACCAGCAAGGCATCACGACCGGTCTGCTCACGCAGACTCATCAGTTGCTGCTCCAGCGCCGAATACTGACGGTCAAAACCGGCGCGCTCGGCGGCAAACTGCGCTTCATCTTGCTCGGTCAGATTGCCTTGCAGCTGCAGCGCACGCTCACGCATCCGCAGGCGCTCTAATCCGTGGTTGATGGCACCAATATCCACTTTCTGCAAGCGGTCAATCTGCGCATTCAACTCCAGTACTCGAGCCAGACGACGCTGCATTTCGCCTTTCAGATCAGCGGTTTCCAGCGGCTGACCATTTTCGGTCATCCCCTGTAAGAAGCCGTAAAAGTTGCCGTTTTTCGCCCGCTCTAATACCAGCACGCCTTCTGGCACCGTGCGCGACTTGATTTCACTTTCCAAAATGGTACGGAAATCAAGGTTCACGAACTCGCGGTTACCGGTTTTCACCAGATAACGCGGCACATCGGCATCGGGGAAGTTATCCAGATTCACGCCGTTGGCAATCAAACGCTCACGCGGCACCATCTCACGGCCATGGATCTCGCCAATCACCCGCTCGATGCCTTGCTCGCTGATCACGCCAAATTGGTATACGGTGTGCGGCCAGAAATACACCAGACCGCGGGCACCAATCAGCAACAACAGCCCCACAACCGCAATCAGACTCAAGGAGACGGCGCCAGCCGTCATCCAGATCCACGGGGTTCCTGATTTAAACCACTTATTCATCACTCTTCCCTTACAGCGAGCTGTACTTGTCACGTAAACGCTGACGGATGTATTCCGCAATGGTGTTGAATACGAACGTAAAGACGAACAACACAAAAGCCGTCAAGAACAAGACCCGGTAATGGGTACTGGCCACTTCGGCCTCTGGCATTTCTACCGCGATGTTGGCCGCCAAGGTACGCAGCCCTTGGAAGATGCTCCAATCCAGAATCGGGGTGTTACCGGTCGCCATCAATACGATCATGGTTTCGCCTACCGCGCGGCCAAGGCCGATCATCACCGCCGAGAAAATCCCCGGGCTGGCGGTCAACAATACGACGCGAGTTAAGGTCTGCCATGGTGTGGCGCCCAGCGCCAGTGAGCCATTGGTCAGGTTACGCGGCACACTGAAAATCGCATCTTCCGCAATCGAGAAGATATTCGGGATCACCGCAAAGCCCATCGCAATCCCCACCACTAAGGCGTTACGCTGGTCAAAGGTGATGCCCAGATCGTTGCTCAGGTAATCGCGAATGTTGCCGCCAAAGAAGGCGTGATCGATCCACGAGCTGGCCGAGAATGAACCGTAGCCCACCAGCAAAATGACCGGCACCAACACCAATGCATCCCAGCCCTCTTTGGAACGCAGACGCTCTGGCAGACGGCCCCAGACAAAGGCGGTCAGCAAAATTGACACCGGCAGCAAGACCAAGAAAGTCAGCACCCCAGTGAGGTATTGCTCAAGTACCGGAGCCAGCCACAAACCGGCCAAGAAACCCAAGATCACGGTTGGCAGCGCGCCCATGATCTCCACGGTCGGTTTAATCGCTTTGCGCATCCCCGGCGACATGAAGTAGGCGGTATAAATTGCGCCGGCCAAAGCCAATGGCACAGCAAACAACATGGCGTAGAAAGCTGCTTTCAGGGTACCGAAGGAGATCGGCACCAAGCTCAGCTTGGACTCAAAATCATCACTGGCGGAGGTGGACTGCCACACATACTGCGGCTCACGATAGCCTTCGTACCAAACTTTATCCCACAAGGCGCTCCAGCTTACTTCTGGGTGCTCGTTGTGTACTTGGTACAACTTCCAGCTACCATCTTCTTCCAGCAACAAGCCATTAGCACGCGAAGAGATGGTCAACGCATTTGGTTTTTTATCCAGCAGCTTTTCTTGCAGCAGTTTGTTGGCACTGGTGGTGTAGTACAGACCCACATTGCCGTTATCAGACAGCGTGACAAAGCCACGGCGGAAATACTCAGGTTGCAGTTGCACCAATGGTCCGGCATGGTTTTCCAGCTCACGGATTTGCGTCAACACTGGGCCTTTGCCCTTGTTAACATCAAACCATTGAGTGATGCGGCCATCATCGGTAGCCACCAGCAGCGAACTGCCTCCCGGCATTAAGGCCAGTTTAGTTGGCGTCGCATCTTGGCTTAAGGTCACTACTTCACGCAGCTCAGGCGTATCACCGCGCAAATCGAAAATGTGCAGTTGCTTGCCAGACAGCAGATACAAAAAACGGCCGTTTGGCGTCAGCAGCAGCTCATTAATTTGCTTGGGAATATCCGCGATGGCTTGAACATCACCCTTCCATTCGGTTTCCCCGCTCAGCATATTTTCATCTTCGCTGTAACGGCCAAACAACAGGCGATGGTCAGCAGTCAGACCCACCAGCTCGGCAGAGTCCTCTTGCACACTGACCGCTACACGCACCAACGGCTGCTTTTGGCTATCCAGCAGCAGTGGCGTTTCCCCCAGCGGGTATTTGATTTTTGGCGTGGTATGACGCTGGTTATCCGTCCCGAACAGGGAAGAGAACTGCGGTTGCACCACACTCACCGAGCCATCGGCATTGCCCAAGGCATAAATGCCCACGCTCGGAATGGTATAACCCACCGAGGTGCTATTAGGGCTGATCTTTTGTTGCAACAGTACCGTGCCCGGAGGCTGAGTACGATCGGCAGCCAGTTGAATATAGGTCAGCTCACCGTCCGTCGTCAGACGGTAACCAGCTTCACTGCGCTCATCCAGCCCGAGCGCAAGCGCTGGCTTTTGTGTGTTCACGCTCACCTGCTGCTGTTTTTCGACTGAGGCCGATTTAAACAGTGGCAAAATCACGTACAGTAGATAAAAGAAAATCAGCATCAGTGCGACCAGAACCAGCATTCCGCCGCCGGTGACACCATACTTTGCGAGCTTATCTTTTAAGGCTCGGCTTTTGCTTCCCTTTAATGAAAGACTGACTGCATCAACCATGTGTATTCCCATTGACTACATGATGTAGCGAATTGTATGTCGGTTATATTACAGCTATGTGACAAAGATTGTTTATAGACTTAGTTACACTAATATGTTGATATCAGTGAAATATTATATAGTTTTTAGTGATGCCTCACGATTGTTCGTCTGCAGGGAAACATGATCTTCAGTGGTGTACGACAATCCTGTGACATGGATGATTTAGGGAAACATTATGAGTCTGGAAAAGCTGTATATTGAAAAAGAGCTCAGTTGGCTTTCCTTTAACGAGCGCGTCTTGCAAGAAGCGGCCGACAAAACCAACCCGCTGATTGAGCGCGTGCGTTTTCTAGGGATTTACTCCAACAACCTCGATGAGTTTTACAAAGTGCGCTTTGCCGATGTGAAGCGGCGCATTTTGATTAACGAAGAGCAAGGCACCGAAGCCAGCGCACGGCATCTCCTGAAAAAAATCCAATCACGCGTTCTGCGCATGAATCAGGATTTTGATTCACTGTATAACGAACTGTTACTGGAAATGGCGCGTAATCAGATTTTCCTGATTAACGAGCGCCAATTGGCCGATGGCCAAAAACGCTGGCTGAAAGAGTATTTCCGCCATAATGTTCTGCAATTCATCACCCCGACCATGCTGTCGTCACAGGTCGATTTGGTGCAGTTTATGCAGGATGACTACACCTACTTGGTGGTCGAGATGCGCAAAGATCAGGACATCCAATATGCCCTGATTGAGATCCCCTCCGATCGCCTGCCGCGTTTTGTCTCTTTGCCGCAAGAAAAACCGCGCCGTCGTAAAACCATCATCTTGCTGGATAACATCATTCGTTTTTGCCTCGATGACATCTTCCGCGGCTTTTTCGAGTACGACTCATTAGCCGCTTACTCGATGAAGATGACGCGCGATGCCGAGTACGACTTGATCAACGAGCTCGAATCCAGCCTGCTAGAGCAGATGTCGTACAGCTTAAAGCAACGTCTGACCGCCGAGCCGGTGCGCTTTGTCTATCAGCGTGATATGCCTGATGAGTTGGTGGACTTCCTGAAAGATAAGCTGGGGATCTCCTCATACGACTCGGTGATCCCGGGCGGACGCTATCACAATTTCAAAGACTTCATCGGTTTTCCGGATGTGGGCAAAGCCTCGCTGGTCAACAAACCACTGCCACCGATGGAGCAATCCATCTTCTTGCGTCACGACACCGCCTTTGATGCCATTCGTGAACGCGATGTACTGCTGTACTACCCGTACCACACCTTCAACCACTTTACGGAGTTTTTGCGGCAGGCCTCTTTTGATCCGAGCGTGGTCTCAATCAAGATCAATATCTATCGGGTCGCGAAAAACTCGCGCATCATCGACTCGATGATCCATGCCGCCAACAATGGTAAAAAAGTGACGGTGGTGGTCGAGCTGCAAGCGCGCTTCGACGAAGAGGCCAACATTCACTGGGCCAAGCAGCTGACTGAAGCGGGCGTGCACGTGATTTTCTCTATCCCAGGGCTGAAAATTCACTCCAAACTGTGCCTGATCACCCGCCGGGAAGGGGATAACTACGAGCGCTATGCGCACGTGGGCACCGGTAACTTCCACGAGAAAACCGCGCGTCTGTACACCGACTTCACCTTGCTGACCCGCGATCCGCGCATCACCAATGAAGTGCGTCGGGTATTTAACTTTATCGAAAACCCGTACCGTCCGGTGACCTTCGAGCACTTGATCGTGTCGCCACAAAACTCGCGCAAAGTGCTGTATCAGCTCATCGATCAAGAGATCTTGAATGCCCAAAGCGGCCAGACCGCGAAAATCTCGCTCAAGATCAACAATCTGGTCGATAAAGGTCTGATCGATCGGCTCTACGCCGCGTCTAATGCTGGAGTGTCGATTCGCTTGCTGATCCGCGGCATGTGTTCACTGGTGCCGGGCTTGAAGGATGTCAGCGAAAATATTCAGGTCACCAGTATTCTGGACCGTTACCTGGAGCACCCGAGAGTCTATGCTTTTGAAAACGGCGGAGAGCCTTTGGTTTATATCTCTTCTGCCGACTGGATGACCCGGAATATCGACTACCGGATTGAAGTGGGTGCGCCTATCTTCGACCCGCGTCTGAAAAAACAGGTACTGGATATTCTGGATCTGCAATTTAACGATACCGTCAAGGCTCGCATCATCGATAAAGAGCTGAGTAACCGCTATGTTCCGCGCGGCAACAAGCGCAAACTGCAGTCACAGATCGCTATCTATGATTACCTCAAAGGTGTCGAACAACGAGAACAGCAGGCGGATAACGATGCCAATCACCTCAATGCCTAATGTTAATGCCAGTAAGCCAAAAGAAATTGCCGCGATCGACTTAGGTTCGAACAGCTTCCACATGGTGGTCGCCCGAATTGTTGATGGCTCACTGCAGATCCTGTCACGTATCAAACAACGGGTGCATATGGCCGATGGGCTAGATGCAGAGAATCACTTAAGCCAAGAAGCGATGGATCGCGGCTTGGCCTGTTTGGCGCTGTTTGCCGAGCGATTGCAGGGCTTTGATGAGGACAATGTCCGCATCGTGGCGACCCACACTCTGCGCCGCGCCGTCAACGCCGAACAGTTTCTAGACCAAGCAGCGGCTGTGCTGCCCTACCCCATCGAGCTAATCAGCGGGCAAGAAGAGGCGCGTCTGATTTATCTTGGCGTCGCCCATACCCAGTCCGAAACTGGCCGCCGTTTGGTGGTGGATATCGGCGGCGGCTCGACCGAGATGGTGATTGGTGAAGGTTTCGATCCCATTTTCGCCGAAAGCCGTCAGATGGGTTGCGTCAGCTTTGCCCAGCGCTTTTTCCCTGCGGGGAAAATTTCGGCCGGCGCGTTTCGCAAAGCCTGCGTCGCCGCGCAGCAGAAAATCGAAAACTTAAGCTGGCAGTACCGTCAGCTGAACTGGGATTTTGCTCTCGGTTCATCAGGCACCATCAAAGCCATCCACGAGGTGATCTTAGCGCTGGGGGAAAAAGATGGTCACATCACCCGTGAGCGTTTGCAGCAGATCACCGATAAAGTGCTGGCCTTCGATGATTTTGCCTCGTTGAAATTGCCGGGTCTGCCGGATGAGCGCCAAGCGGTATTCGTACCGGGGCTGGCCATCTTGTGCGGCGTTTTCGATGAGTTGCAAATCAAAGAGATGCGTTTTTCCGATGGCGCCCTGCGTGAAGGGGTCATGTATGAAATGGAAGAGCGCTTTCGCTACGAAGACATTCGGGTGCGCACCGCGCTGAGTCTGGCCGAACGTTATCGCATCGATCGCGAACAAGCCGGTCGGGTGCGGGATACTGCGCTCAACTTGTATCAGCAGTGGCAAGCGGATAACCAAGATGCGGCCAGCCCGCGCTTAGAAACGCTGCTCGGCTGGGCGGCATTGCTGCATGAAGTGGGGCTGAGTATCAACGACAGCGGCATTCATCGCCACTCCGCGTATATTTTGCAGCACACCAACTTGCCGGGGTTCAACCAAGAACAGCAAAACATGCTGGCGACCTTAGTACGCTTTCAGCGTAAAGCGCTCAAGCTCGACGGTTTGCCTTCGTTTGCCCTGTTCAAGAAAAAGCAGGTACAAGCGCTGATCCGTTTGCTGCGCATGAGCGTGCTGTTTAATAAATTGCGCCAAGCCTCTAATCCACCGGCGTTTATGCGTCTGTATTGCCACGGCCATGACTGGCGCTTGATTCTGCCTGAAGCTTATCTGGCGCAAAATGCGTTGGTGCAAGCCGACTTGGAAATTGAGCAAAATTACCTGCAAGACATCGGCTGGTCACTGACCATCGAAGAAGCCGGTATTCCAGCTGAACACAGTGATGATTAATCACGGCGATGATTAATCACGGAGATAATCTATTCGGTTAAGGCGCTCGCCTGACAAAAAGTGGCTCACAGCGGGCCACTTTTTTGTCAAAAGCACGTTATGTGGCGAGCTAGGCACGAGCGCCAAGGAATGAATGACAAGGATTTAAGATGGAACGAGTGACACTGGCCGCTGGCGGCCCGCAATTTTCCCGCATGGTAATGGGCTACTGGCGTTTGCTGGAATGGAACATGACACCGGCACAACTGGCTGATTTCATCCAGCGACATATCGACCTTGGGATCACCACCACCGATCACGCCGATATCTATGGCGGCTATCAATGCGAAGCGGCGTTTGGCGCGGCGCTGAAACAGGCTCCGCATCTGCGTCAACAGATTGAAATCGTCAGTAAATGTGGAATTGCGCTGACCGTCCGCCCCGAGCACCAGCTCAATCACTACAATACCGAAACGCGCCATATCATCCAGAGCGCCGAGCAATCGTTGCGTAACTTACACACCGAGTATCTCGATTTGCTGCTGATCCATCGCCCCGATCCATTAATGGACGCCGATGAAGTAGCCGAGGCGTTCGTCCAGCTGCGTGCCAGTGGCAAGGTGCGCCATGTCGGGGTATCGAACTTCACGCCAACGCAATTTGCCTTGTTGCAAAGTCGACTGGATTTCCCGCTGGTCACCAATCAGCTGGAGATTTCACCGCTGTACCAAAACCTGTTACTGGACGGTACGCTGGATGATTGCCAGCAGCGTCGCATCGCCCCTATGGCGTGGTCTTGCTTGGGTGGCGGACGCCTGTTCAGTGCACCGGAATATCAGCCGCTGCGTGACGAGCTGGAAACCATCCGTCAAGAGCTGGGGGCAGCCAGTATCGAACAAGTGGTGTACGCGTGGGTCTTGCGCTTGCCAAGCCGGCCGCTGCCGATTATTGGTTCCGGGAAAATCCAGCGCGTCCAACAAGCGGCGGCGGCATTGACCCTGCCGCTGACACGTCAACAATGGTTCCGTATTCGCAAAGCGGCGCTGGGGTACGATGTGCCTTAATGGCTGGCACTGATAACGCTTTACGCCGCAATGACAGAGCCTCCCGTCACTGCGCCATTGCCAGTATCGTTTACCCATCGCTTACCAAGGTCGGCAACTCGCCGACCTTGTCTCATTCGCGGAGCTAATTAGCGGTTCTCATTCTCCGTAAGTGATCGCCTCCTGCGGACATATCTACTTAGCGCTAAGTTACATTTTTTGACCTTAAGCCAGATGACAAGCCAGTCTTGCCGACGGCATGCTTTTACTACCTTCCTTAAGCGGTAGATTCGGACCTTTCATCATGAAAATACTGTTTCATATCGATACCCACGAACGCTGGGGCGTGCTGTTACACCAAATTCACAATACGCTGCGCGATGCGCAAAATCGGGTCGAAGACGTGGATATTCAGGTGGTGGCGGTCGGCACGGGTGTGATTGCGCTGCAACAACCGGTGGCTGAAAACTTAGGTTTTATCGACAACATGCGCGAGCTGTCGCGCCAAGGCGTGCGTTTTTGTGCCTGCCACAATGCCCTTAATGCATTGGCGGTAGCGCCTGAGCGACTGACCGACTTTGTGCTGGTCGTGCCCGCCGGCATTGTCGCGCTGACCCAAAAGCAGCAACAAGGCTATGCTTATATTCGGGTCTAACCATAATTTGGGCTAGCAACCAGATCGCATAATGACAGGATGCGCGCTATAGGCATCGCGCGCACCTGCCACTCACCACCTATTGATAACCGATGCCGTGTAGGGCTTGATCAGGGTTGTTGAGTTCAGTCTGGCCACGGTACTCCGCCACGGGTCGCTCGCGCCGCGGTACGCCGTTGATCCATTTCACAGTTGTTAAATTTCCGCGTCGTCACCAGCTGTCCTACGCGTCAGACAACGTAATATAGGGCAGCGTAAAATCTTGCCATTTTGGGCATATTCCACAGACTCACGAGGAGAATCGGATGTCCCACGCATTTTATCGCCATCTGGCTAACGAATTAGAGCAAGTCAAAGCCGATGGATTGTATAAACAAGAGCGCGTTATCACGTCTGCCCAACAAGCAGAGATTGAGGTTGGTGGACGCGAAGTGCTGAACTTCTGCGCCAATAACTATCTGGGACTAGCTAACCATCCGGCACTGATTGAAGCGGCCAAACACGGGCTGGATCAGCACGGTTTTGGTATGGCCTCGGTACGTTTTATCTGTGGTACACAAGACCTGCACCATGAGCTGGAACGCAAGATGTCCGCCTTTCTCGGCACCGAAGATACCATCTTGTACTCCTCCTGTTTTGATGCCAACGGCGGCCTGTTTGAAACGCTGCTGGGGGCCGAAGATGCCATCATCTCCGATGCGCTGAACCATGCCTCTATCATTGATGGCGTACGCCTGTCCAAAGCCAAGCGTTACCGCTATGCCAACAACGATATGGCCGCGCTGGAGCAGCAATTGCAGCAAGCCACCGCGGATGGCGCACGCTTTAAGCTGATCGCCACCGATGGCGTTTTTTCCATGGATGGCGTGATTGCCGACCTGAAAACCATCTGCGATCTGGCTGATAAATACGATGCGTTGGTGATGGTGGATGACTCGCACGCCGTGGGCTTTATCGGCGAAAACGGTCGTGGCACCCATGAATATTGTCAGGTGATGGATCGCGTCGACATCATCACCGGTACGCTGGGCAAAGCGCTCGGCGGCGCATCCGGCGGTTACACCTCAGGCAAAAAAGAGGTGATCGACTGGCTGCGTCAGCGCTCACGCCCGTATCTGTTCTCAAACTCACTGGCGCCAGCAATTGTGTCGGCTTCCATCAAAGTGCTGGAGCTGCTGGAGCAAGGCGGCAGTTTGCGCCAACGCCTGCAAGAAAACAGCCGCTATTTCCGTGAGCGCATGAGCGCGGCCGGCTTCACGCTGGCAGGTGCCGATCACGCCATCATCCCAGTCATGTTGGGCGATGCCAAACTGGCTGCGGAAATGGCCAGTCGCATGCTGCAAGAAGGCATTTACGTGGTGGGCTTCTCTTATCCGGTGGTGCCGAAAGGTCAGGCGCGCATTCGCACGCAGATGTCTGCCGCGCACACCCGAGAGCAACTGGATCGCGCCATTGATGCTTTCATCCGCATCGGCCGCGAATTGAACGTGATCTAATGCCAGGTTGAGGCGTGCGCGCCTCGGCCTTTTGCCATCAATGCCAACCTCGGCCAACAACAGTGAAGTCATCAGTATGAAAGCACTTTCCAAATTACATCCCGAAAAAGGGATCTGGATGACCGACGTACCGGCTCCGGAGCTGGGACACAACGATTTACTGATCAAAATCCGCAAAACCGCAATCTGCGGTACCGACATGCACATCTACAACTGGGATGAGTGGTCACAAAAAACCATTCCCGTCCCGATGGTGGTCGGCCATGAGTACGTGGGCGAAGTGGTCGCCATTGGCCAAGAGGTGCGCGGGTTTGCCATTGGCGATCGCGTCTCTGGCGAAGGCCACATCACCTGTGGTTATTGCCGCAACTGCCGCGCCGGTCGCACCCACTTATGCCGCAACACCATCGGTGTCGGTGTTAACCGTCAAGGCTGTTTTGCCGAGTATCTGGTGATCCCCGCCTTTAACGCATTCAAACTGCCGGACAACATTCCCGATGATCTGGCAGCGATTTTCGATCCGTTCGGTAATGCGGTGCACACTGCGCTGTCGTTCGATTTGGTCGGTGAGGATGTGTTGATCACCGGCGCTGGCCCAATCGGGATCATGGCGGCGGCCGTTTGTCGGCATGTCGGTGCGCGGCACGTGGTGATCACCGATGTCAATCCGTATCGTCTGGCGCTGGCCGAAAAAATGGGCGCCACGCGCGCCGTGGATGTCAGCAAAGAAAAGTTGGCCGATGTGATGGCCGAGCTCGGCATGACCGAAGGGTTCGATGTGGGGCTGGAGATGTCCGGCGTACCGTCGGCATTTCAAGAGATGCTGCTGCGCATGAACCACGGCGGCAAAATTGCCATGCTGGGCATTCCGCCATCCACTATGGCGATTGACTGGAATCAGGTGATTTTCAAAGGGCTGTTCATCAAAGGTATTTACGGTCGCGAGATGTTCGAAACCTGGTACAAGATGGCCAGCCTGATCCAATCGGGTCTGGATCTAAGCCCTATCATCACTCACCGCTTTGCTATCGATGATTTCCAACAAGGCTTCGATGCCATGGGTTCGGGTCAATCAGGCAAAGTGATCCTGAACTGGGATTAATCACGTTCAGGCTGGTAATCCTGATTACCTTACCAAACAAAACAGGCCATCCGAAGATGGCCTGTTTTTTATCCACATGGGATCTTGGCTGCGAACTTGAGCGCTTATTTCAGGCCCAAAGTGGCCAGATCTTTTTCCAAGACTTTCGCTGGTACCGGAATGTAGCCGTCTTTGGCGACCAGCTCTTGTCCTTGCTTGGACAGAACCATCTTCAAGAACTCTGCTGTCATTGGATCCAGTGGCTTGTTCGGGTGCTTGTTCACGTAGATATACAGGTAACGTGACAGCGGGTACGAGCCATTTACAGCGTTTTCTTCGGTTGGCTCAACATACTTATCCCCTTTCTCTGCCAAAGGCAGGGCGCGCACGCCAGAGGTCTTGTAGCCGATACCGGTGTAACCGATGCTGTTCAGGGACGCGCCAACTGACTGCACGACCGATGCAGAGCCCGGTTGCTCGTTCACGTTGCTACGAAAATCGCCTTTACACAGGGCGTGATCTTTAAAGTAACCGTAGGTACCGGATACTGAGTTACGGCCATACAGCTGGATATCTTTATTCGCCAGCTCGCCGGTCACACCCAGCTGACCCCAACGGGTCACTTGCTCATTCGCGCCACACTTCAGCGTGGTGGAGTAAATGGCATCCAGTTGTTCAAAGTTCAGGCCTTTGATTGGGTTATCTTTGTTAACAAAGACGGCCAGCGCATCGATAGCCACCGGAACCCCAATTGGCTGATAACCAAATTTTTTCTCGAAGGCTTCAATTTCCTTGCCTTTCATTTTACGGCTCATCGGGCCCAGCTGCGCTGTGCCTTCAGTCAGTGCTGGAGGCGCAGTAGAAGAGCCTGCCGCTTGCACTTGAATATTAACGTTCGGATATTCGCGCTTAAATTGCTCTGCCCATAAGGTCATCAAGTTAGCCAGGGTATCAGAACCCACTGATGACAGATTGCCAGACACACCGCTGACTTTTTTATATTCAGGCAAGCTGCTGTCTACTGCGGCATAAGTACTACTAGCAAAAGACGCCATCAGAGTGAAACCTAATGCGCTTACCAGGGTTTTTACTTTCATGCACTCTCTCCGTAAAACGGTCCTTCGTGGAAGTCGCAGCCAGTATCCGGCTCGTTGATGACAGTTTTATCGCTAAAAAATGACAGTTAAATGACAATCCGGCCTTTCAACGTAACTTTCTTTACCTTTTGCATTGGCGTGAACACCATTACGGATGCCGCCGCGCCGCCGCATCAATGCGAATGCGGTAACAAGTCTTCTCGCACCACCAGCGAACGTGGCAAGACAAACGAGAACACACTGCCTTCGCCGAGGGTACTTTGGATATCCAGACGACTGTCATGGTGGATCAACGCGTGTTTCACAATCGCCAACCCTAAGCCACTACCACCGGTTTTGCGCGAGCGTGCCTTATCCACCCGATAGAATCGCTCGGTTAAGCGCCCCAAATGATTGGCCGGGATCCCCGGGCCATTATCACGCACCTCAAAGCACGCACCAGCCGGTGTGGCGCGCCAACGCACGCGGATTGCCGTGCCATCAGGGGTGTGATTGATGGCGTTATACACCAAATTCGACACCGCACTGCGTAGCTGCTCGTTATCTCCATACACCAGCAGCTGTGGATCGACCTCAAAGCTAACCTGATGGGTTTGACTGAGCGCCGCCGCTTCATGCTCCAATTGTTGTAGCATCACCGGCACGTTAACCGGCTCACTCAAGTTAATCTCGGGTGCTGCTTCGATACGCGATAAGGTCAGGATCTGCTCGACCAACGATTCCATCCGCCGCGTTTGCTCCAACATGGTGCTGTGCGCTTTAGCCCACAACGCCGGATCCAGATCGTCATCCAGCATTTCCAAATAACCCTGCAACACGGTCAACGGCGTGCGCAGTTCATGGCTGACGTTGGCAAAGAAATTGCGCCGCATGCCCTCTAACTGGCGCATTTTACTGATATCGCGCGCGGCAATCAGCAATTGCCCTTCACTGTAAGGCATGACGCGCAACTCTACGTAGCGCTCGTGGTTCGCTGGCGAGGGGATCACCAACGCTTTGCTAAAATTTTGCGTTTGCAGATAGGCGGCAAAATCAGGGTTACGCACCAGATTCAAAATATGCTGCCCGCTGTCTTCCGGCCAACGAAACCCCAGCATGTGCTGCGCCAGTTTGTTACACCAAAAAATGCTGCCCTCTTCGGTACAGACCACCACCGCATCAGGCAAGGATTCCGCACCGCTACGAAAACGGCGGATCAAGGTGGCCAGCTCGCGTCGCCGCCGCCGGTTGCGCTGCTGCAAACGGTAAATCCCGTTGAACAGCGGTCCCCAGCTACCGCGGCTGGTGGGCGGGGTCATGCTCTTGTCTACCCATAACCAACTGGATAACTTCAACTGGTTATAAAAATGCCACAACAGTGCCAGCACAGAAGCGGCCAGCAATAATTCAAGGTAATGACCAAAAATCAGCCCAGCAAGCAGCGCTGGGATATAAAAAAACGCCAGCTCGCGCGCCAGCGTTTTCCATGACAAACGTTCAACCATGGGGTACTCCATATCTCCACACTGACGTTTTCAGCAAGGGAGGTGCCGCTGTCGCAGGTTGTTTTATCCTGCCACTTAATACCGGGTCGAAAAACGGTAGCCGGAGCCGCGCACTGTTTGAATCAGGCGATCGTGTCCGCTGCCTTCCAACGCCTTACGCAGCCGCCGGATATGCACATCTACCGTGCGGTCTTCCACGTACACATTGGTTCCCCATACATTATTGAGGAGTTGTTCGCGGCTGTATACCCGCTCCTGATGCGTCATGAAAAAATGCAGCATCTTGAACTCAGTCGGCCCCATATCCAGCGGTTGTTCACCGGCGGTTACGCGGTGTGAGATAGGATCTAAACGCAGCCCCTGCACATCAATCACCTCTTCCACCGAGGTGGGGGCGATACGGCGCATTACAGCTTTAATCCGCGCGACCAGCTCTTTGGGTGAGAAGGGCTTGGTGATGTAATCATCGGCGCCCACTTCCAGCCCGCGCACGCGGTCTTCTTCTTCCCCCCGCGCCGTCAGCATGACCACCGGAATATTGCGCGTGAGCTCTTCACGTTTGAGGTGTTTGATGAGCTGGATCCCGGTGCCCCCCGGCAGCATCCAGTCGAGTAAAATCAGATCCGGATACGGCTCGGCCATTTTGCTCAGGGCCGCGTCATAATCTTCCGCTTCAACTGGCTCATAACCTTTTTGCTCCAGTACAAAGCAAACCATATCCCGGATGGGAGCTTCGTCTTCAACGACGAGGATGCGTCTTGCCATAACAGTTCCTGTTCTCTCCTGAGATGTCTGCGGCATTATGGGACAGTTTTATGACAGTTACGTTAAACCTGTTCTGCCAGTGATCGCAAAGCTTATCAATCGCCTAACGCCCACCGGCAGCTTAAAGTCACTTGCTACGTTACTGATTTAGCACCCGAATACGGCTGCGGCCCCCCCCTAAGCTTTCGACCGCAATCCGCGTACCGATGCGCTCTACCAAGGTGCTGACATGGGAAATGACTCCGATTTGTCGGCCATCGGCTTGCAGAGCATCTAAGCAGGCTAATGCTTGCTCTAAGCTATCGGGGTCTAGCGTGCCAAAGCCTTCATCGATAAACAGCGAGCCAAGCCGTCTTGTATCGGCGCACAGCGATGCCAGCGCCAAAGCCAGAGCCAACGAGATCAAGAATGTCTCACCGCCGGAGAGGGACTCCACCGCCCGCACTTCATCGCCCATGTCATGATCAACTACCTGCAGCGCCAAGGTGCTGCCTGGCACGCGCATCAAGGCATAACGCGGTGCTAACGCATTCAGATGCTCGTTCGCCGCCAGCAGTAACTGCTCCAGTGTCAGCCCCTGCGCGAAGGTGCGGAACTTATTGCCGGTAGCCGAACCAATCAAATCGCTCAGTTGCAGCCACTGCTCGGTTCGCTGTTGCTGCTGCGCGATCGCGTCACGCAAGTCACCGGCGCGCTGGCGGGCCTCATCGGCTTGGCGCAGACGACTTTTCAGCTCGAACTCTTGATTACGCAGTAGCTCCAATTGCTGCTGCAAGCCCGTAAGCAGGGTTTCCACCGTTAACTGATGGGTTTGCGCCAGCTGCTGCAAACTGTCACTGGCTTGTGCGACTTGCTGCGCTAGCGCTTGACGCTGCTGCTGGCGCTCTTGCAAGCGCGTGCTGGCTTGTTGTAACTCTTGCTCCAGCGTTTGCAGCTCGGCACGCTCGTGCTGCAGCCACGCTTCATCAAAACTCAGCAGATGTAACAAGATCTGCTCATTGAGTTCCAGCGCTTGCTGGCAGTGCATCCAATCAGCCAACACTTGGCGCAATTGAGCAGCATTTTGCTGATGCTGCTCATCCAAGGTAGCCAGCGCGGCCTGTTCGGCGCTGATTTTTTGCTGGCTGGCTTGTAACTGGTTTTGAGTCTGACGCCGGCGTAGTTCAGCACTTTGCCGCGCCGTGCGCGCTTGCTCTTCCAATCGCGCCAACGGCATGTCACCCAGCAGTGCGCGCCGCTGCTGTTGCAATGTTGCCTGCTCTTGCTGCAGCTGTTGCACTTGCTCTTGCTCAGCTTGCCAGCGCGCTTGCTTTTCCGCGATCCGCGCCTGCAATTCAGCCAGCTTCGGCTCGTGCTCATGCAGCTGCAACTGCTCTCGGGCCAGCTCTTCGGTCAGCTTTTGATATTGGGCTACTTGCTGCGCCAACATCTGTAAATGCTGACCGGCATAAGACTGACCAATCCACTCGCGCCAGCGCAGTGTGCCCACTGGCGCGGGGCCAAATTGACGATCCAAACTCTCGGCGCGCTCGGTTTGTTGCAGCTGTTCACGCTGCAATTGCGCTTGCAGATGCGTTAATTGCTCCCGTTGCTGCAGTTGCTCTTGCTCCAGTCGCGCCAGAGCTTGGCGTTCGGTAGCTAATTGATGCGAGAGTTGCAAACGCTGCTGCTGTACCTGCTCATAACGGCGCTGCTCGATGTGCAGCCGCTCGCTGTGCAGCTCAGCCTGCTGCGCCTGCTTTTGCCAGTGCAATGCGGTTTGCTGTAATTGTCGCTGCCAGCTGGCGGCGTCTTGCTCGACGCTCAACGTCTGCCAGATCTCCTCCAGCCCTAACTCGACACACAGCGGAGCAATGTCACGCTCACAGGCGTGCAACTGCTCTAGCCACTGATTGAGCTGACGCTGGCGCAGCGGTTGCTCTTGCGCCGCTTGCTGTAACCAGTGCTGTAAGGCTTGGATTTCCGTTTCGCTTTGCCGCAGCGCTGCTTCCAACTCACGCAACCGTTGCTGCTGACGGCTGAGCAAACTGTGCAACTGCGGTGCATGTTCACGGTACGGATGCGTCAAGGAGCCACACAGCGGGCACGGCTGCTCAGGTTTGAGCAGAGGACGAAACTCATCGAGCTGAGCGGTTGCCAGCATCTGGCGCAATGCCTGCTCCGCCTCCCCATGCTGGGCGCGCAACTGAATGCGATTTATCTCTTGTGCGGCAATTTGCTGACGCGCTTCTTCGAGGCGTGCACTCACTCGTCGCTCATCGTCTTGCTGACGAGCAATCAGTTGCGACAGATGCAGCCAGTTGTCACTGCGGGCGGCCAGCCGCTGCACTCGCTCCAACTGGCTTAAAATCAGCGCCTGCTGTTGCTGCAAACTTTGCTGCTCTAAATAGGCCTGCGAGCGGCTATGTTCGTCCGGCGCTTCACCCAATTGCTGCAACTGTGTATTGAGGCTGTCAATCTGACGCTGCTGAGCGCTGAGCGCGGCCTCTTGATAAGGCTGGCGCTGAATCAGCTCTTGCTCCTGCACGCACCACTCGGTGAGTTGTTGCTGCGTGCGGCGGTATTGTTCGAGCATCTCTTGCAGCGGTTTAAACTGTGGCGCGATCGGTGCCAACGCGTGTAGCGGCTGTAATAACACCTCTATGTCAGTGAGCGCTCGCTTTCTTTCGGTTATCAAGCGCGATAGGCTTTCTCTCGCTTGCAATTCACTTTGTAATGCATCTTGCTGCTGACGTAATTCACGCTGTTTTTCTTGCTGTCGGCGCTGAACACTGTCGATTTGTTGCTCTAACAGCGCCCCTTGCTTGAGCTTCGGCTCGATTTGCGTCCAACTCAGTTCGGCTTTTTGCCATGCCTGCTCGGCGAGATCGGCCTGCTGGCGAATATCGGTCAGTAACCGCTCACTTTCCGCCACCAGCGCCTGCTGCTGGGTGAATTTGTCTTCGGAGCGCTGGTGTTGCAGACGCGCTTCCATCAAACGGTTTAATGGCAAACGGGCACTTTGCACCCGCTCGACATCTTGCAGCGCCTGACGACGGCCTTCCCAGCTCTGTAAGCGCGCTTGTAAGGTCTGTAGATGCGCTTCGCCGCTGGCGACCGCCGCCTGTAACTCGCTATCGCGCTGCAAAATTTGCTGCTGGGCGCGCACCGTTTCCATCTGCTGTTCGTGGGCGGCCAAGCGGCGATGTAACTGCTCACTTTGCTGCTCCAGCGCCACTTGCTCTTCATCAGGTAACAGCTGTAAATCACCGAGCTGTGCCGATAACTGACTGAGCGCTTGCTCTTCGCTGCGCGCACGCTCATAGGCCGCTTGTGACAGCCGCGAATAAATCTCACCGCCGGTCATGCGCTCAAGTAACGCGGCGCGCTCATCGGCATTGGCTTTCAAAAAAGCGGCAAACTCGCCCTGCGGCAGCAAGACGGCGCGCTGAAACTGCTCAAAGGACAGCCCAAGCAACTGCTCAATGCGCACCAAAACTTCGGTTTTCTTACCGGCAAAGCGCACGCCATCAGCCAGATTCTCCAGCCACATTTCGCTTTGCTGCAAGCGCCCATCGACGCGTCCACGGGCGCGGCGCACCGTCCAATGAGCGCGATAACGTTGGCCATCTTCAGCCAGAAAATCTACCTCAGCAAAACCCTCGGCTGCGCCACGGCTGAGAATATTACGCACGTCATTGGCCGCAATCCGATTACTGTCATCATCACGGCCAATCTGCGCGTCATTTTTGCGGTTACTTTGCAGACGTGGCATGCGATCAAACAGCGCCAGACAAATAGCATCCAGCAAAGTACTTTTCCCGGCACCGGTATTCCCGGTGATGGCAAACAGCCCCGCCTCACCTAAAATGCGGCCATCAAAATCAATCGTGAACGGCTGCTGCAAGCTGGCCAGATTCTCACCGCGCAGACTCAGAATTTTCATGGCAACTCCTCTTCATCCACCTGTTGCACCAGTTCACTAAACAGTTGTTGCAGTTGGGAAGCCGGCTCGCCGTCAAAACGGCGCTGATAACACAAGCGAAACGCCTGCTCTGGCGTTAGCTCTGCCAAACGCGGCAACGGCGCGCCCTGTGCTTGGCTACGCGGTGGATAGCTCACACTGATTTTAGCCAGCCGTACCGGTTTATCCTCCAGCGCTGCCAACACTTTTTCGCGGATCAGCGCCTGCGGCTTATCCAGCAACAGCTGCACATCCAGATACGGACGCCGCGCCAGCTCCACCGGCGGTAAATCCAGCGCGCGTAACTGCGCCAACACCGCGTCTAAATCCGCCGGACGCGCCGGTAAGCGCAGCATGTCGCAATAACGCGGAACCGGCAGCGCAGTCACTGAACTCAGCGCCGCGCCCTCAAATTCGCAGCGCAACACCTGATGACGATACTCATGTTCCGCCAGCGACAACGGCAGTGGTGAGCCGCTATAACGAATATGCTCTTGGCCGCCTACGCGCTGCGCCAGATGCAGGTGGCCCAGCGCAACATAGCTCAGCTGTGGCGAGAAAATATCGACCGGCAGCGCATGCTGATTACCGCCCAGCACTCGGCGCTCCGACATCTCGGATAGCTGTCCAGCCGACATATAGGCATGTCCCATCGCCAGTAACGGCACTTGGCCTGCGCCAGCTTTATCCAGCGCCGCCTGCGTGACCTGCCGATAGATCTCGCGCACACCGCTAATCAAGCGATCTTCATCCTGCTCGCTGGATTCATGCTCAGGCTCAACATCGCGCGCAGGGGTTCGCAAATCGGCACTGCGTAAAAATGGCACTGCCAGTACCCAACCTTGCAGTTGTTGCGCACGGTCATACAGCGGCACCAGCAAGCGCTCACAATCAAGCTGGCCATGACTATCGCGGCTGACCGCGCCAATTAAGTGCAAATTAAAAGCGCGCAGCAGCTCATGTGGGGCATCCAGTTTGCTCGGTGAGTCATGGTTACCGCCCACCATCACCACATTCAGCGCCGGTAAGCGGCGCGTTACCTCGGCCAAAAAGCGGTACAGCATCTGCCACGCTGCCGCCGGCGGGTTCGCCGAATCAAACAGATCGCCACTGACCAACAGGGCATCGGCTTGCTCGGCAATCAAGGTTTCCAACAACCAGTCTAAAAAGGCCTGATGCTCGGCACTGCGGTCATAACCATGCAGGTGATGCCCCAGATGCCAATCTGCCGTATGGATAATTTTGAGTTTTTGCTTCGACATGCCTATCCCAAATTACGCTGATTTGACCAAGCGCCCACGCGCCTGACTCACCACGAGCCGCCTGTTGTTGACTCGCTTATTTTTGACTCGCCTGCTGACCACTTTGATGCGGTGAGATGCCGCCGAATGAGCACATCTCGCACTCTATGCCAGTAGAAAGCCCATTGTGCCTATGCAAGCAACAACGGGCGACAACTTAAAGTCAGATCCGTTATCATTCTGGGTATCTTCCCGTCATCACAGCGAAAATCCCTATGCTCTGGTTCAAAAATCTGATGGTTTACCGTTTCACCCGCACCATTGATCTGCCGGTAGAAACGCTGGAAAAACAGCTGGCTGACTTTGCCTTCACCCCGTGTGGCAGTCAGGATATGGCTAAATTCGGCTGGGTGATGCCGCTTGGCCGTGACAGCAGTGCTTTTACGCATACCACACAAGGTCATATCTTACTCTGTGCGCGTAAAGAAGAGAAAATTCTGCCGGGTACCGTGATCAAAGAAGCGGTCAATGCCAAAGTGGCCAAGCTGGAAGCCGAGCAGCAGCGCAAGCTGAAGAAAACCGAAAAAGACACCATCAAGGATGAAGTGCTGCACAGCCTGCTGCCGCGTGCCTTTAGCAAAACCAGTCAGACCCAAGCGTGGATCAACCCGCAAGCAGGTCTGATCATGATTGATGCGGCCTCCGCCAAGCGTGCCGAAGATCTGCTGGCCCTGCTGCGTAAAACCATCGGCAGCCTGCCAGTGGTCCCGCTGAGTGTACAAAAACCGATTGAATTGACCCTGACCGAATGGGTGCGCAGCGGTGATGTGCCAACCGGATTCAGCTTGCTGGAAGAAGCCGAGCTCAAATCCGTGCTGGAAGACGGTGGCGTGATCCGTTGCAAACAGCAAAATCTGGTGTGTGATGAAATTGCCGCTCACATTGAAGCGCAAAAGCTGGTCACCAAACTGGCGCTGGATTGGCAAGATCGGATCAGCTTTATGCTGTGCGAAGATGGCTCGCTCAAGCGCCTGAAATTTGCTGACGAACTGCGCGAGCAAAACGATGACATCGACCGCGACGATCCGGCGCAGCGTTTCGACGCCGACTTCTCGCTGATGACGGCTGAATTAGCCGCGCTGATCACCCAGCTGACCGATGCGCTGGGCGGCCCTGCCGAGCCAACAGCCTAAGCGTCTTTACTATCCTCACGCGCGGACAAACAACAACACAGGCGTCATGTCCGCGCCTCTTCTTTCGTCTCCCGCGTAGTCTTTGCTCTGTAGCTGTTCAACCGTCAGCGCCGTTCTTTTCAGCTCAATAATCGATAAAAAATTGATAGAAAACATCGATAGAACAGCGCAGGGAATAATTGCCTACCGGATCACACTTTCGCAGCCCTGCATGCTAGAATGCCTGCCTCCGCAACAACGCGCCAGCAAGCCCCCCGCCACAGCGGTCGCTTCTTGCTCGCTCAGCGGTTGACGTTTGCCTGTCCAATCAGGTTGGACAGGTCTGATTTGTGATCAGAATTGAGATGAAAGAGAACAGCATGTTTAAGCCTGAATTACTCTCTCCGGCCGGTAGCCTGAAGAATATGCGTTATGCCTTCGCCTATGGTGCCGATGCCGTGTATGCCGGTCAGCCGCGCTATAGCCTGCGAGTGCGTAACAACGAGTTCAACCACGAAAACCTGCAAATCGGCATCAATGAAGCCCACGCGCAAGGTAAAAAATTCTATGTGGTAGTGAACATTGCACCGCACAACTCCAAGCTGAAAACCTTCCTGCGCGACCTGAAACCGGTCGTAGATATGGGGCCGGATGCGCTGATCATGTCAGATCCGGGCTTAATCATGCTGGTGCGCGAAGCTTTCCCACAGATGGATATCCATCTGTCCGTGCAAGCCAACGCCGTTAACTGGGCCACCGTTAAATTCTGGCAAAGTATGGGCCTGACCCGTGTGATTTTGTCACGCGAGCTGTCACTGGACGAAATTGCCGAAATTCGCCAGCAAGTGCCAGATATGGAGCTGGAGATTTTTGTCCACGGTGCACTGTGCATGGCCTATTCCGGTCGTTGCCTGCTGTCGGGCTACCTGAACAAGCGTGACCCGAACCAAGGCACCTGCACCAACGCTTGCCGTTGGGAATACAAGATGCACGAAGGCAAAGAAGACGAGGCGGGGAATATCGTGCACAAGCAAGAACCAATTGCAGTGCAGACTATTGATCCGGCCGCCGAGCCAACCTTGGGTGAAGGTCAGCCGACCAACAAGATGTTCCTGATTGAAGAAACCCAGCGCCCGGGTGAGTTCATGAGTGCCTTTGAAGATGAGCACGGCACCTACATGATGAATTCCAAAGACCTGCGCGCAATTCAGCACGTTGAGCGTCTGACACAGATGGGCGTGCACTCGCTGAAAATCGAAGGCCGGACCAAATCTTTCTACTACTGTGCCCGTACTGCGCAGGTGTATCGCAAAGCGATTGATGACGCCGCCGCCGGTAAGCCATTCGACAAGAGCTTGATGGACACCCTCGAATCACTGGCGCACCGTGGTTATACCGAAGGCTTCCTGCGCCGTCATGTGCACGATGAGTACCAGAACTACGAGTACGGTTACTCGGTTTCCGATCGTCAGCAGTTTGTCGGTGAATTTACCGGTGAGCGCAAAAATGGGCTGGCCGAAGTGGCAGTGAAGAACAAGTTTTTGGTCGGCGACAGCGTCGAGCTGATGACCCCAAGCGGCAACATCAACTTCACCATCGAGCAGCTGTTCAATAAAAAAGGCGAAGCCATTGATGCAGCGCCAGGTGATGGTCACATCGTTTACCTGCCACTGCCGGATGATATCGAGCTGAACTTTGCGCTGCTGATGCGTAATCTCAACGGTAACACCACCCGTAATCCGCATCAGGGCTAAGCGACGTTTTGCCTGACTCGGTTTCACTCGGCTAGGTTTAACGTGCGCGCCCCATACACTGGGTATGCGCATAGCATGCAAGCATGTCATGAAGGACGCTTTCGGGCGTCCTTGTTATTTGTAGGCTCAGTGATTCATCTGCCCTGCGCGCAACACATCCGAACCGTTTGATCTGCTCTTATTTTTTTATCTCTTCCCCTCTTTTCTGCTTTCTTCTTACTAAGAATTGATTATTGAGAATGTTATCAACACGTTAACAAAAGCCGCGCCATGCAGATAAGCGGCGCTAAAACCAGATGAGAGAGAGGGAAATACCGCCGCATCCCTGCACTATGACTTATCAAGGTCTCACAGCTCCGAGAAAAAACGCGCGAAACACTCACACTAAACTTAACCTAATCAAAGCATTAGACTTAATCGTTAATTTATTTAAAAACAGAGCAACAAGACAGGTTAGACATTTGCGTTAGAAAAAAAGCCGCGCCTAATTGCCTTCATTTTGCATTTTGTATGCAACTCATTACCAATCTACCTCACACATTCATTAACATCGCGCAAACATTTTTATTGCTGGAAAAATACTTCGATTATGGTTATTAGCGTAGGCCGCTTTCTTACCCAGCGACCTGCTCCACAGGGTGCTGCGCACAAGCCGCTCCCCCCTACTCTGCGACTCAGGGATGCAACCATGTCGAATAAGAAACCTCTCACTCCGGCGCTCACGATGAGCGTTCTCAGTGTGGCCTGTCTGATGGCACTTCCCGCCCAGGCAGCCAGTGTCGACTGTACCAGCCTGCCCGTCTGGAACAGCGCGGCCGCCTATGGCGGTGGCAGCAAAGTCCAGCAGCAGAACAAGGCCTATCAGGCCAACTGGTGGAACCAGAATATGTCCCCAGACAAGTATTCCAAAGCCTATCAGGAGTGGAAACTGCTGGGGGAATGCGGCTCCGCACCGGCGGTGAATACGCCGCCGAGCGTACAGCTGACCGCACCAGCCAACAACGCCAGCTTCAAACAAGGCGATGTGGTTACCCTACAAGCCAGCGCCAGTGATAGCGATGGCAGCGTCAGCAAAGTCGAGTTCTACATTGATGGTGTGAAAACCGCCACCAGTACCGCCGCGCCGTACAGCTATGCCTGGACCGCCACCACCGGCGCGCACACCCTGCTGGCCAAAGCCTATGATGATAAAGGCGCCACCACCGATAACAGCGTCAGTGTGACCGTCACCGCCACCACCACACCACCAGTGGAAAACCAACTGCCGACCGTGACCCTGAGCGCCCCTACCAGCGCGCAAAGCGGTGCTAGCGTCACCTTGAGCGCCAGCGCCAAAGACAGCGATGGCACCATCAGCAAAGTGGAATTCTTTGTTGATAACCAGTTAGTTGGCAGCAGCGCTAGCGCACCGTATCAAGTCACGTGGAAAGCCACCGATGGCAGCCATGCGGTGCTGGCCAAAGCCACCGATGACAAAGGCGGCGTCGGCGCCTCTAGCGTGACCACCTTAGTTGTGGGCTCTAGCGTTAGCACCCAAGACCAGTGTCGCCCTGAAGGGCTGTACAAAACCGCTGGCGTCAACGTGCCATATTGCACCGTGTATGACAAAGACGGTCGCGAGATGATGGGCGCCGATCACCCACGCCGGATCATCGGCTATTTCACCTCATGGCGTACCGGCACCAACGGCCAGCCGTCGTATCTGGCCAGCAATATCCCGTGGGATAAGATCACCCACATCAACTACGCCTTTGCGCATATCAGCCCGGATTTCAAACTGTCTGTCGGTAACGAAGCCGATCCGAAAAATGCGGCTACCGGCATGCAATGGCCGGGCGTGAATGGCGCAGAAATGGATCCGACCATGAGCTACAAAGGCCACTTCAACCTGCTGAACAAGTACAAGAAGCTCTATCCGCACGTCAAAACCCTGATCTCTGTCGGCGGTTGGGCGGAAACCGGCGGATACTTTGATGACAGCGGCAAACGCGTCGCCTCCGGTGGCTTCTACAGCATGACCACCAATGCCGATGGCAGCGTCAATACCGCGGGGATCCAAACCTTTGCCAAATCCGCAGTGGAGTTTATCCGCAAGTATGGCTTTAACGGGGTGGACATTGATTACGAGTACGCTACCTCGATGTCCAAAGCCGGTAACCCAGATGACTTTGCTATCTCGGAAAAACTGCGTCCACATCTGATGAAGTCCTATGTGGTGCTGATGAAAACCCTGCGTGAAGAGCTGGATAAAGCCGGCGCAGCCGACAACAAGCATTATATGCTGACCGTGGCTGCGCCATCCTCTGGCTACATGCTGCGCGGCATGGAAACCTACCAGATCACCCAGTATCTGGATTACGTCAACATCATGTCCTATGACCTGCACGGGGCATGGAACAACTATGTTGGCCACAACGCGCCACTGTTCGACAGCGGCAAAGATGCGGAATTGGCAGCGTGGAACATGTATGGCACGGCGCAATACGGTGGGCTGGGTTACTTGAACACCGATTGGGCGGCGCACTACTTCCGTGGCTCAATGCCTGCCGGTCGTATCAACATTGGCGTGCCTTACTACACCCGTGGTTGGCAAAACGTCAGTGGCGGTGAGAATGGCCTGTGGGGCAGCGCGGCGTTGCCGAACCAAGCCCAATGCCCACCTGGCACCGGTGGCGATCCGAAAAATCAGTGCGGTAACGGCGCGGTCGGGATTGATAACGTCTGGTTTGATGTCGATGTCCAAGGCAAAGAGATGTCCGGTGGTGGCAACCCCATCTGGCATGCGATGAACTTGGAAAAAGGGATCCTGCCAAGCTACATCCAGTCATACGGTTTAGATCCAGCGAATGATCCGCAAGATAAACTGACCGGTAAGTATGTCCGCTACTACGACAAAGTTTCGGTTGCGCCGTGGCTGTGGAACGCCGAGAAGAAAGTGTTCCTGTCCACCGAAGATGCGGAGTCCATCAAGACCAAAGCCGATTATGTGGCCAATCAAGGCTTAGGTGGCGTCATGATCTGGGAGCTGGCCGGTGACTATGGCTGGTATCCAGAGCGTAATGGCGGCGAGTTCTATATCGGCACCACCATGACCAGTACCCTGTACGACAGCCTGAAAAATGCGCCAGCGTACGGTAACAAACTGGCCGAACGTGCCATGCCGGCCAAAGCGGTCGACATTGCCGTCACCATCAGCGGATTTAAAGTGGGCGATCAGAACTATCCGATCAACCCGAAAGTCCAGTTTAAAAATAATACCGGCGTTGATATCCCAGGCGGTACCGAGTTCCAGTTTGATATCCCAACGTCATCACCGGCCAATGCCGCAGATCAGTCTGGTGCCGGTCTGAAAGTGATCCAAGCCGGTCATACCGGTGACAACATCGGTGGGCTGAAAGGTAACTTCCATCGCGTGGCCTTTACGCTGCCCAGCTGGAAAACACTGGCCAAAGGGGAAACCTACGATCTGGACATCGTGTATTACCTGCCTATCACTGGCCCGGCTAACTACACCGTCAAGATCAATGGCACCGAATATGCGTTTGCCACCGAATACCCCAACCTGCCTTTAGCCGACCTGAGTGCAGGCAGCGGTAGCGGTGGTGGTACGGGTGGCGGCACCGCAACTGACAGCTGCAGCAGTAAAAATGTGGATGTCAGCAAAGTGAAGGTGTACCCGAACTGGACACAAAATGGCTTCGCCACCGGTGGTGACCAGATGGCCTACCAGAACAAGGTCTACAAAGCCAACTGGTGGACTAACTCCGTTCCAGGTAGCGACAGCAGCTGGAGCTTCGTCTGCAGCTATTAATTGCGCACGCAACTCACTTAACCCTGTACTTCCAGACCGTCCGGCGTGCCCGATAGGGGCGCCGCGACGGTCAATAATCGGCAGGTTAACTCTTCTAAGGCGGCCAGTGCCGCCTTTTCTTTAGCCTCAAATGGCTCTTTTCTGCGCGAAATTTACATTTCGTGATCCCACGAAAAATGTCGGCATCCGGCCATCTAAAAGCGCTGTTATTGATCTGGGAAATGGCTCACGATCGACGCGACACCTCGCGTATTCCCGCTGCGATAGCTATTGATGCAATAACGATAACAAGGATCGGATCATGTTCGCATTTCGCTCAATCAAACATCAGATAACCTTTACTGGAGGCCTCAGCCTGCTGCTGGCGGTATCCGGTGTCTCCGCCTACTGTTACAGCTCGTTCTCCGGCCTCTCTGCCACCATCCAGCATTATTTCCAAAGCCACACCCAAGAAAGTACAGCGCAGTGGCTGGAAACGCTGGCCGATGAGGAAGCGCAAACTATCAGCCGCACCTTTGAGCAAGCGCTGACCAGTGCCACGACCTTAAGCCAGATTTTGGCCGGTAACCGCAGCAGCACCCAGCCACTGAGCCGCGAAGCGGCCACCCAACTCCTGCGCGATGTGTTGGATAAAAACCCCGATTTCCTGAGCGTGTATTCAGGCTGGGAAAAAGATGCCTTTGACGGCAACGATCTGGCCTACAGCGGTGGCAACCGTTATAGCCAGAAAAGCGGTAACTTTGCCCCTTATTGGAACCGCGGTGACGGCTCGCTGGATCTGAACCCACTTGGCGATTATTACGCCACTAAAGCCAGCCCAACCGGTATTCGCGCTTCGGAATGGTATCTGTGCCCGATGGAAAATCTGTCTGCGTGCGCGGTAGATCCATCGGTGTATACCGTCAAAGGGCAACAGACGCTGCTCTCTTCGTTTGTGGTGCCGGTGATCACGGGTGGGAAGTTCCAAGGCTTAGTCGGCATCGATTACTCACTGAACTTCCTGCAGCAATTAGCACAACAAGTCAGTGGCGAGATTTTTAACGGCAACAGCCGCGTGCGTATTATCAGCCCGCGCGGCATCATCGCCGCAGACTCCGGTAATAACGAGGCGATCGGCAAAACCTTATCCGGCGCCGATACCGATCAAATCCGGCAAATGCTGCAACAAGGCAAAACCCAAGTGCTGGCTCAGCAAGGTAACTTGTTAGTCTTCGCGCCAATTAGCTTGCGTGGCGTGCAACAAAAATGGGGCGTGGTGCTGGATGTCAGCGAAGCGACGGCCTTAGCCAAAGCTACCGCCGCCGAGCGCGCCATTGCCGATGAGTTCCGCCAAGCCATTTGGATCCAGTTGCTTGTCGGCTTGGCGCTCGCCCTGTTCGGAATGCTGGGGATCGGATGGGCCGCGCGCGCCATTGCCCAACCGCTCAACCAAGTGGTGGCGATGCTGCGGCGTCTGTCCGCTGCGGGCGGCGATCTCACCCAGCGGCTGGATATTCGCCGTAAAGATGAAACCGGTGAACTGGCGCGGGAAGTTAACCAACTGATCAGCCACATCCACAGCATTGTCACCGATGTGGCCGGCACCACCTTGACCTTGCAACAAGCGGCAGGCAATAGCGCGGTCAGCAGCCAACAGGCGCTGCGCCGTACTCAGCTGCAATTGCAGGAAATTGAGCAGATTGCTGCCGCGGTTAACGAGATGTCATCCACCGCGCACTCGGTCACCGACAGCGCCCAAATGACAGCCAGCGCGGTTGAACAAACCCGTCATGCCGTTGAGCGCGGTCAGCATGTGGTGAATGACACCGCCAGCAGTATCCAACAGCTGTCGACGCAAGTGGATAGTGTGGCTGGGGAGATCCAGTCGCTGGAGCTGCAAAGTCAGCAAATCGGCACCATCTTGGACGTGATCCGCAATATCTCCGATCAAACCAACCTGCTGGCACTGAACGCCGCCATTGAAGCGGCACGCGCCGGTGAACACGGTCGCGGTTTTGCGGTAGTGGCCGACGAAGTGCGTGGACTGGCCTCAAAAACCCAGCACTCCACCACTGAAATTCAGGCCATGATCGACTCGCTGCGCCAAACCACCAGCAACGCCGTAGCCACCATGAGCGAAGGTCGTCAGTTGAGTCAGCAGGCGCTAAATGACATCGCCCATGCGGTCAATGCGCTGGATGAGATTGTGACCGCCGCCGATCAGATTCAAGATATGACCACTCAAATTGCCAGCGCCGCCGAAGAGCAATTTGCCGTGACCGAGGACATCAATCGCAATATCGTCAACATCAATCAGGCCGCATCCGAAGTGGCCGATGGGGCACGTAAAAATAATAGCGACACTCAGCATATGAACGAGCTTACCGCCGAAGTAATGACCAACCTGTCGCGCTTTCGCTATTAAGCGCGATACATCCGCGGCTCAGTAACATCGTACGCTACTGCGCTAAGCAACGAGCGCGGCAACAACAAAAAGGGATACGCCATGCGTATCCCTTTTTTATCACTCTGATTGGCTGACACTTAATGCTCAGCACTCAGCCTTAATCTTGCGGGTCGTCAAAGCCCAGCAGCAGCGTCAGTAAGAATCCGGCCACGACCGTCACCGCCATCCCTGCAAAATACAGCAGCACTTTGCCCGGCACGATGGTCACGGCCAGCGGTACACCCGACAGACCGAAGGTGATCACTGTGGCCACTTTCCAGTAGCAGATCAGTGCGCCACCCAACGCGCCACCCAAACAGGCAGCGATAAACGGACGCCCCAACGGCAAGGTCACACCAAAAATCAGCGGCTCACCAATACCGAGGATCCCCACCGGTAACGCGCCTTTGGTCATCGCTTTTAAGCGCGCATTTTTGGTTTTCAGCAACACTGCAAAAGCCGCGCCCACTTGCCCCATCCCCGCCATCGCTAAGATAGGCAGTAACGGGTTCGAACCATACTTTTGCAGCAACTCAACATGAATAGGCACTAAGCCTTGATGCAAACCGGACAACACCAGTGGCAAGAAAGTCCCAGACAAAATCGCACCAACCAGCAGACCGCCCTTTTCAATCGCCCAGCTAGCGCCGTGTGCAATGGCATCGGAGATATAACCGCCCAGTGGCTGCAGCAGCACAATGGCTAAACTGGCGGTGATCAGCGTCGTCAGCAGTGGATTAAGGATCAGCTCCAGCGATTCTGGCAACGCATGCCGCAGTTTTTTCTCCACCCAGCACATGAACGCCACCACCAACAGCACTGCGATAATCCCGCCGCGCCCCGGTTGCAAATGTTCACCAAATAGCTCAATTTGCGCCAGCCCGGGATGGGTCAAGATCCCGGCCATCACGCCGCCCATCGCCATCGAGCCGCCAAATACCCGCGCAGCATTCACACCGACCAAAATGCTCATGATCGAGAACACGGCATTACCGAAGATCCCTAGCAAATTGAGCAGGTTCGGGTATTGATCCACCAAATCACCGGCAATATCGGGGCGCTTAAGCACATTGATAATGCCCAAGATCAGGCCCGACGCGATGAAAGCCGGAATGATCGGAATAAACACATTCCCCAGTTTTTTCAGTAGTTCACTGACCGGCGTTTTGTATTTGGCTTTGGCCGCCGCTTTATTTTGCTCAACGGTATTGCCGCTGCTCTCAGCTGCCGCCAGTGGTGGCGCACCGGTCAGCAAAGCCTGCATGGCATCCACCACTTTGGCAGCTGCCCCGGGGCCGATAATGAACTGATGCTGGGCCCCTTGTTTTAGGTAGCCTTTCACTCCCGGCAACGCTTTGAGCGCTGCCAGATCGAGTCGGGATTCGTCACACACTTCAATCCGGACGCGAGTCATACAATTTTCCAGTTTGCGAATATTGGCTTCGCCGCCAATACCGCTTAGCAACTGCGCTGCCAGCGAGGAGAGGTTACTCATAGGATCATCCTGTCTGCTTATCTAGCCAATAGTCGGGCCAATCATCGAGGCAAATTTACGCCTGTAATGCGTGACGCAAGTAGCCCTGATGCTGAACCAAACGCGCAATGGCTTGCTCGGCATTTAGGCCGGTCAGGTGCATCAAGATTGCCGGTTTCACTTCATTGCCGGTCTGTGCCAGCAAATGCTCGGCTTCACTGCGGCTCGCACCGGAGGCTTCCATTACAATGCGACACGCTCGGTCCACCAGTTTCTCATTCGTGGCTTTCACATCCACCATCAGGTTTTGGTAGGCTTTGCCCAACTTCACCATCGCGCCGGTGGTCAGCATGTTCAGCACCAGCTTTTGCGCGGTACCAGCTTTCATGCGGGTCGAACCCGTCAGCGCTTCAGGGCCCACCAGTGGCGAAATGGCAATATCGGCCGCCGCCGCAATCTTTGAGTCAGGGTTACAAGACACCGCCACCGTGGTACAACCGGTGGCTCGGGCATAGGCCAAGCCGCCTAGCACATAAGGGGTACGACCGGAAGCGGCAATGCCGACCACCACATCACGGCTGGTCAACGTCAGCTGCTGCAAATCATGCTGACCTAATTCGGCACTATCTTCGGCCCCTTCCACCGCTTTTAAAATGGCTCCCTCGCCGCCGGCAATCAGACCAATCACCATGCCATGTGGCACGCCGTAGGTTGGCGGACATTCGGAAGCATCCAAGATCCCTAACCGACCGCTGGTACCCGCGCCCATGTAAATCAAACGGCCACCTTGCTGGAATGCGGCAGTGATGCAATCAACCGCTTTAGCAATGGCCGGTAACTCCTGTGCTACCGCTTGCGGCACCAAGCGATCTTCGGCGTTAAAGCGCGTCAACATCTCCAAGGTGGACAGCGTATCCAGATCCATGGTGTTTGGATTGCGGCTTTCAGACATTAATTGGCCCAGATTCATGCGGTATCTCCGTTTCTGGCAAATTTGAAAGAGTTCAGTTAACTGAATTTTTAATTACATCGTTGAAACAATAATGGAATAATATATTCCACGATTCAAGTGGTTGTTGGAATAATGAGCGGCCAATCACACAATACTTTGCTAAACTGACGCCACAACGGGTGTCGTTAAGACGAATTATCGTTAATAATCATTTTGTTATAATAAAAGGTACGACAGACAAAGGTCGGCCTTGTTCCCGCTTCTGCCGCAGACGGAGTCCCGATGAGTTGTCTTCTCAAACTACAGCAGCTGTATGCGTCACTGCCGGCTAGCGAACAAAAATTGGCGGATTACCTGCAACAATTCCCCGCGCAGGCGCGTCAGATGTCGTCGAAAGCCTTGGCGGAAGCGGCGCAAGTGAGCCAATCCAGCGTGGTGAAATTTGCCCAAAAACTCGGTTATCGCGGCTTTACCGAGCTGCGTTTAGCCTTGGGGGATGATGTGATCCGCCGCGAAACGCAAGCTGACAGCGTAACCCTGCATAACCAGATCCGCAGTGACGATCCGCTGCCGCGAGTGGCGGATAAATTGATTGCCGAACACATCCGGACTTTGCAATCGACCTTGCAACTGAACGACGACCCGGCGCTGACTCAAGCGGTTCAGCTGCTGCTGCAAGCAAGACGGCTCCAGATCTGCGGGATCGGCTCTTCGGGCTTGGTCGCCAAAGATCTCAGCTATAAGCTTCTGAAAATTGGGATCAACGTGCTGTGCGAAACGGATGCCCACGTTCAGCTCACAATTGCGCAAACCCTGAGCGCAGATGATGTGCTATTGGCAATCTCTTTTTCCGGCGAGCGACGCGAGGTCAATTTGGCAGCGCAAGAAGCGCGCCAGCAAGGGGCGCAGGTCTTAGCGTTAACCGGCTTTCAGCCCAATAGCCTGCAACAACTGGCGACACATTGCCTCTATACGGTGGCCGATGAGCAGACCGTGCGCAGTGCCGCTATGTTCTCGCGTACCGCGCAGCTGGCACTGACCGATCTGTTGTTTATGGGCATGGTGCAGCAAGATGCAGGCAATGCTCGGCACCGCATTTTGCACAGTGAAGCACTGGTGAAAAAACTGGTGTGATCCGCGAAAAGAAAAATCAAGGCAGAGAAAAAAGTGCCTGCGCTGTGGTCGATGCGGCTTTTATGCTACAGTGCGCCGGCCAAAACAGGCCATACTGATAAGAGCCCGCCAAGCATAACGGATGCTCGGTACGACGCTTATATGCGGCATGTGTCGTTTATATACTGAATTTGAAGAAGTTTTCCCATGGCTTTACTAATCACTGACAAATGCATTAATTGCGATATGTGTGAACATTTACCAAAAATCCTTTAAATTCATTGCAATAAAA
>PPYF01544295.1_pt1 | contig 81454 bp, 77 predicted proteins | sample 1559871 | NCBI WGS metagenome assembly PPYF01 (sample SAMN08240021, study PRJNA423297) | Human gut metagenome, whole genome shotgun sequencing project.
GGTTAGCAACAGACTCCATCGCCGTCGGTACCAGTACGAACGCAGGACGAATATTCAGATGACGCTCCCCCTCTTTCTGAACGCGCATCAACTGGCGGGCTTTATCCAGCGATGCCACGTCCATTGCAGCGCTCTCCAGTACGTTTGCATGTTTCGCTTTATCGAACAGACTTACATTATCTGTGGAGATTTTCGGGTTAGACGTCAGAATGGCATAAACCAGATCGGCAATAGTGGATTTCGCCGCACGGCCCAGTTTCATCGGGACATCGGTCAGCATATTCAGATCATCATTGATAATGGCCTGACGGGTGATACTGAACAGCTCGCCATAGGTCGCCAGTGCAATAGTGGCCTGTTTATCTCCGGTGGTGACGTATTTATATTCCGCCCCTTCACGCACCTGACGCAGAGCACTGAAGCCCCCCATACCCACACGATGGGCAATTTTAAAATCAGACAACTGACCTTTCCGCGTCCACTGTTCATAGGTTTCAGGGGCATCTTCCCAGCCCTGCAGAATGGCTTTGTTCGCAACATCCAGCAGAATATTACCGAAGTCAGACGTACTGTGTGTGAACGCCGCACCGACCATCTGCATCGGGTTATAACTGGAAACCCCAATACCCCGTTCAGTCAGTGACATACGGGCATATTCACGCAGGGTCATCCCGTTGTAGACATTATCACGTTCGGTTTTTTCAAATCCGGCACGCGCCATCAGCGCCTGGCGGATCCCGTCCCCCACAAAATTACCGTTACCGGCATAAATATGAGCCGGGGTATTTTTATTGGATGGCGTGGACTCGTGCCCCATCTCGTTCAACAGCTTTTCGCGGGCCTGCTCCAGCGAACATTCAGGATCGGCAAGACACTGAGCCTGCAGCGACTGATAACGCCCGCCAAACATGGCAAACAGATCATTAATACCGTTTACACGCGCTTTTTGCTCTGCCAGGACCTGCGCACGGATGCTGTTTTCATCCACCACGGGTGCTGCTGCTGCCTGCACTGGCGTCCGGGAGGCTGCAGGTTCATCATCCTGTACGCGTGGAGCACTGTTGCGTGGCGGAGTAATCATGTTTCGAATGGATTCCGGCATCTTTTTAAATTCCTCTGTACGTTTTGACTGAATACATGCCATTGCCTTAACGGCTGGCGTTACCTGATCAGCAAATCCATGTGCCAGACATTCGGCACCGGACATCCAGGTCTCATCCACCAGCATGGCAGCAATTTCATCGGTGGTTTTCCCGGTTTTCTGTGCATAAGCGGGTAACAGAACCGCCTCAACCTTATCGAGCAGGTCGGCATAGGTGCGCATGTCCTCCGCATCACCGCCCGTAAAGCCAAATGGTTTATGAATCATCATGAAGGTGTTTTCCGGCATAATGACCGGGTTTCCCACCATCGCAATGACCGACGCCATTGACGCCGCCACACCGTCGACATAAACGGTAATGGACGCACCATGTGTTTTCAGCGCATTAAAAATGGCGATGCCTTCAAAGACATCGCCACCCGGTGAATTAATATGGAGATTAATGTGGGTGATATCGCCCAGTGCATTCAGATCACTGATAAACTGCTTCGCTGTAACACCCCAGAAACCAATCTCGTCATAAATATAAATATCCGCGTCACTCTGGTGACCAGCCTGCATCCTGAACCAGGAATTATTCTTCGGACTGGTCGTCGGTGTGCTGCGGCTCCTGTCGTTTCGTTGCGGCACTGCTGCCTCCTTTATCACTGGCCGGATCGGTATCAAATACCAGATCCAGCTTGCGGTTTTCATCAATTTCGGCCTTGCGCCGACGTTTGACATCATCCGGATTACGACCACCAGCACGTACCCAGTCTGATTCTGTCGCCGCTCCACCACGAATCTGGATTTTCCAGGCCTCAGCCTCCTTAACAGGGTCAATCCACGGCATCACCGGTCCGGAATACACCGCGGTATACAGTGAAGAACGGTCAAGATCACGGGGTAGCCTGATAACACCGGATGCCACAGCCTGTTTCAGCCAGGCACGATACATCGGGCGGGTGACGGCACCAATAAACCAGTCCTGCAGGATCAGGTAGCCATCAGTAGACTCAACCAGTTCCTGACGCTGGGCGCTGTAAGTGCCGTTATAGTTGCGTGCCGTACTGGAAAAACTCAGACGACTGCCCGCCGCCACGGCACGCAACTGACCATTACGAAAAGTTTCAAGGTTAGGATTGGGACGATCCGACTTCACCATTCCGATTTCTTCGCCGGGTTTCAGATCGTCGTAAATAATGCCTGGCTGAATGGTAAGCTCGCGTTCATTCTCCTTGCTGCCATTACCATCCGGTTCATAGCTCTGCCCGTCGCCTTTCCGGATGTACATCCCCAGAGCAGCGGCGATCCTTGCTGCAGTCAGCTCAGAATCTTCATACTCTTTCAGAGCACTGAGGCGGATCAGCACACCGGACAACAAAGACGTCCCGCGCATCTGGTGCAGACGGCGAACAAATTTAAGATGCAGCATTCGCTCTGCATCCACTTCTTTGGTTTCCATCTGCCGCCCGGATACGGGACGGCTTTTATACACCAGATATTTTTCGGGACGCCCCCAGTCATCAACAAACACGCCCTGATTCAGCCTGTTGCTCTCATCACTGGTCATGGGAATAAAGTCCGGCTCGAGCGCCTCCAGCCAGAAATGAACACCGGCAGAAGGCGTCAGGCTGTTTATGCGCCCGGAAACCATCTGGGCAAACACCTCACCATCGCGCAGCCAGGTACGCAGCATCAGACGTTCCAGCATCGGACGGGTAAACTGCCCGGTGACCTCCGGACTGACAGACCATTCACTCCATCGGGTACGTATCTCCGCTGCCAGATCACGGGCAATGGCCCCATTGCGTAATACCGGATGTGGCTCGACAATAATCCCGTTTTTCCCCACCACCCGTTCTTCCAGCTTGTCAAATACACCAATGACCAGATCGTGGTTGTTATCAAGGTAACGAGCCTGCTCACGTAACGACACGGCCCCGTACTGGCTTAACTGGTCGGCAGTTCGGTTCTCCCGTCGGGCTTTGTGTGTCCGCGTCGTTTTTACGGCCTCATAAGCCTGGATCACCGCACGGGAACGCAGCCTTGCCGCTTTCCATCCTGGTGAAAAAACGCCAATCACATCATCAAGAAATGCCATCAGAACCTCGCCAGCCGGTACCCGGGATGCCCCCGTCGTCGTGTAATCAGAGCCGCAAGGCGGCGCTCCCACTCCTGCCGCCCCTGCCGGATCTCAGATAAGTTTTCCATGGTCATCTGCTGACCATTAAAAGTGACGGATTTTCCGTCCAGCACCGCCATTTCAGCTTCCGTATAACGCTGAATCATGGCTTCAATATCATTCTGATTCATAACCATCCTCCGGAAGTCAGCCAGGGGTTAACATCGTCAGTTACTGTTTTCTTCCGTTTTTGTTTTTTAACAGGCGTGGGTACCGGTTCCGGTGAGGGTGACGGTTCGGTACTGTCCGGGACACACTCCAGCCAGGTTTCCCGGCTCGCCCACTCCGGTGCATCCGGCCAGCGGATCTTTTCGTATCCATGCAGAATGACCAGAGCCTCGGCATACACCATCAGGTCAAAAGCTTCGTTGGCACCGCGACCCGGCTTACTCCATTTCCCGTCACTGCTCCGCTCTTCATACGTCAGTTCGTCGTAAAACCAGCTCCCCAGCCAGTCAGGGAAATGCACATAGCCGGGACCTGGCGAGTCACGCCATAACGCGTTATTCACCCGGTCTTTCAGGGCATCCGTCTGAAGAAGCCAGAGCGGCACATCACCTGCGGCCTGCGCCCGTCGGCCCGTTCGTCCGGTGTTATCAGGGAATGTACGGGTGATCAGTTTTGCGCGCCGGATGCTGTCGCCCTTAAACAGGTAAATACGTTTACCAAGGCCATCACGACGGCAACGACGCCAGAATTTATAGGCATTATCAGTGACCCCGTCTTCACCGCCGGAGTCCACCGCCATTGCCATCAGTCGCATTTGTTGAGAAGGGTCGGAGGCCAGCGGCCAGCTTTTATGAAAAACATCCGTCAGCAGGACATCCCAGTCTTCCGGATAGCTGGCCGGATCAATTCGCTGGCTCTCCCCGTCGCTGTCACCGCGCAATGACTGCGTGATGTTGTAACGATCAATAATCCAGCGTTCGCCACGGCTGCCATAGCCCGTTACCTGAACCACAAAACGGCGATGACGTCCCGCCTGCACATCCACTGTCGCCACAAGGAAATTAACGCCATCCGGCACACTGCGGGAAGGAACTGGCTCTGCCCGCTGCTCAAGCAATTCACTTTTTCGTTGCTCCATGCTGGCGCGGGGAAGATAAGGTAATCCCCAGTCGGTATTGATAACCGTCTTGAGTGTCTCTTCACTTCCGGTTGTCTCGTATTCCTGTTCTGCAGTAAGCAGTTTGTAAACGAGTTGCGAGAGTGTCTGATAAGCAGCTGCCGGACCCTCCATCCAGAATGACGCAATACGTGAACGCCGGGGATCACCATAACGACTGCCATCTGCATTGATGGATTCACCATCCCGTAACCAGACCCCACGTCCGTTCAGCTCGCGTTTTTGTTCAGGCAAAATCCGTCCTGAACAGGAAGGACACTGAATATAAGCCGCCTCACTTGCCAGCACAGGATCGGCAATATCACGGAAACCAGCAACCACATCGCCGCAGGGCTGAAAATACTCACCACAGTGTGGACAGGGCCAGTACCAGCGACGGCGATCGCCACGGTTATAGAGCGACAGGATCCCCGTGGTTGGTGGAGCCTCATGCGGTGAAGTCCGTCGCCATTTCACATCCTTCACATCCCTGCCGGGGGAACTCTCCACAAGCGTCATACCACTGGACATAAATGTGGTGGTACGTTTTGAGGCAAGAGAGAAGGCATCCCCCTCACCATCAATATCTTCCGGAAAACGGTCATAATCCGTCAGCGCCACGCATTTATAATCTGATGAAGACATGATATTGACTGACGGCCAGCCGATTTTCAGGTAGTTGCCAGCAAGGAATGTTCTGTCATAAACGTTGTTGTCATTTTTGTTCGGACTCAGGCGACTGACCACTTCCGGGCTGACGCGAAACGTTCTGGCGAGTCGTTTTTTGGAGTGTTCGCGGGCTTTTTCCTCCGTCATCTGAATGATCAGCATATCAGCAGGATCGCAAATCACGTTGTAAATCACCCAGCCGTCAATCAGGCCGATAGTCTTGCCGGTTCGTGCCGGGCCAACAAATATCACTGCGTCGTATTCACGCGAGGCCAGGCAGTTCATCGGCTCAATAACATACGGTGCCACCAGCGGATCCCACGGGACTGAGTTCCCTGCCCCCATGGGCACCCGCATATACTGAGCAACGGCATCAGCAACCCGCATTCGTCTCGGTGCGCGAAGGATATAACCTGAATCGGTTCGTGCTGCCTTTGCGGTTTCCTGATTCAGCATTACTCCTCCTGCTGTAATTCCACAGCGGCAGGCTGCAGACCGCAGTCACGTTCCAGAATATCCGGTAATGTCTCCAGCACCTGCACGACCGCTTTTGCCCAGATGGCAAACTCCCGTCTGACATCACTGGCCGGAATGAGTTGCGCCGTTTCCTGTTCGAACTTAAGACGCTCACGTTCAGACTGATACCAGGCTTTGCGCTCATGCGCGTCCATTTCGCCTTCTGCAACCGGCGGTGGTAATGCCAGAAATGCCGACACAATATCAACCACCCGATAAAGCTTGAGGTTGCTTTCATGCCCCCCTGCAACGGGTAGATTTTGCAGCCTTGCCGCAGCAGTCTGGCGATGTACACCTGACAGTGCCGCCAGTTGACTGATATTCAGCGTCAGATTTTTTAACTCTCGATCCATACCCGCTCCAGAATGTTTTAAACATGCATCTTGCGAACGACTTTAGGCAAACGGTGTTAGTGATGAACAAAAAACAATCAAAATCGACACCACAAAAATAAAAATACTGTAATATCAATCTATTACAGTAGTGGTGATGACGGATGAAATTTCAAAAACTAGCCTTTTTCCGCGACGCTCCCGCCCCGTGGCAGGACACACTGCCGGGAGGACCCATTAAAAACTGCTAAGCTGGGCTCGTTATGGCAACAATTCCATACGAAGTTTTATAAGTAAGAAGTTGCATGCCATCAGGCACTACCGCTGCTGATTACGACCATCAATTTGAACCACAACCAGCGCATCGGGTTACAGATAATTCATATGCTCAACGAGCATAAAGTTCAGAACGTTTAACTTCAGGTGCTTTGTTTTAGCCATACCGTCCGTAACAACATGATGGAAGCGGGTACTTAGGGAACACTATGGATAGAAACTTGCATTACTAATCTCACAATTTATTCATACAGTTATATGATAAATATATAATTAGTTATAACATGTTGAAAATTCAAAAAGGAGAATTACCTGTATGTCTAGAGAAGGCTCGTTGGACTTATTGCAAGAGGTTGAAGAAAGTCTTGACATAATGAGACAGACACAGCATATCAAGCCTGTAAAAGTCAAAGCTATTTTGGAAAACTTACGAAGTTCCTTAGAGTATCTCGCTAATGATACCTATGATAAATATATTTCTCCAAGCAGTAATGATGAGCGTCCCAAAATATATTTCCCTTACAGAAAAAAAGAGTTTATTGATAAATTTTTCTCAAAGACGCTAAAAATAAACCCACCATCATCTTCTCCATTATATAAAATTTTTACTTCTATACAGGATTATCACACTGGCGAATCTTGGTTGGAAATGATGTGTAATCTCACTAATGAAGTAAAGCACAGACAACCAATCCCCTTAAGAGAAGAGAGTTCTGTTAAAGAACTAAGTGTGAGCGTAGATGGTTTTAATTTAATCACAGCAGGGAGCTCAGTAAAAATTCTCTTTAAAAACAACCATATCAATGGAAAAAAATTAGAAGACTTTACTTTCGAAAATGGGAGATTACAAAGAAGTGGTAATGGTGTACCTTTAAACATAGTCATTACCGAAGAGAAAAAAATAAGATTCCATGGGAATGACTATGAAGTAATTCCTTTCATTGAATCATGCCTTATTAAAATCAGAATTTTTATTATCGAAGCCTATAATGAGTTAGATAAGATTTGAATTATCCCCTAAACACCACAGCAAGTGGGATTTAACCACCCTATATTAAATATCCCTTTGTGAATGTGTTAAAGCTTATCGTCACAAAGGGATGCCCATTATTAATCTCACTAGGCAATGAATTTCTAATATTAAATTTCATCGCCAGATTTTAAATTTCCTGTAACCTTACTGGCCACGCTCAGATGGTCTGTAACGCAACTCATCAATTTCACGAATACTCGAAAAATTATTATTTCCTTTTTCTATCAACGCCAGTAGCGGCTTAATCCACAAGACAGCTTGGCAGTAGGTCATTGAGCTGGTGGCAGCGGTACGATCATAGGCTTCATTAGGTCTGCCGGTATCGGTGTGCATGGCGCTGGCACGTAAACGGTACGTGTATTCGAGCAACCCACCAGCGATATCAGCAGGAACAGGCAGATCACAGGTTTTTTCACGGCGGAGAATCTCCCGGTATTCGATTACGGTTTTTTCGGTGCTGGTGTCGATCAGGGAGTTAAGACTGTTGGCATGTTCTGCAACCTGATTGAATCGATTGAAGTTGAATGCCTGGGTGGCGATTACCTGCTCCAGCATAGAGTTGTCACTTCGCAGAACGTCGTTATCGCTCTGAAGATTACTGGCGTGAGAGCAACTCTTGACGAGAGCGACCGAAAGGCCAGCAATAACGACAACGCCTATAAGATCCGGATTAATTTTCATTGGTCCAGCCCCCAGCACGCCAGTGCGCTTTCCTGATCGCGCCGCTCGACCTGCCCATAACAGCCATTCTTCTGCCCTTTTGTCAGGCGGCAATCACGCCCACCATCTTTTATCCACCAGCGAATCGCCTCGCATGCCCCCTTACGATCATCGGCATTCAGCCGCTTATAAAACGTCGACGGGAAACACTTACCGGGGCCAATGTTATAGGGACAAAATGACGCTATACCCGCTTTCTGTGGTTCGGTCAGTGGCACTTTAATGTTGCGCTCCACCCATGCCAGCGCCTTATCTCGTTCAATGGCATTAACCTGATCGCATTTTTCCTTCGTCAGTTTCATGCCAGGAATAACAGGTTTACCATCCACCATCGTGGCCCCTCGACAGATGGTCCATATGCCGGAACCATCGCGGTATGCCGTAGTGTGGTTACCCTCTTTTTCATCCAGAAACTGGTCAAGTATCTGAGGAGCAGATGCTCCTGCTCCAATCAGCGCCAGAACAGCAGCTGACAGGCCGTATTTGATTTTTGCGTTCATGGATATTTATCAGGATTTATCGGTTTCTGAACCCTGGATATGTTTATCTGTCCCGGCCTGTTGAATCAGGCTGGGAAAAGGTAAAGACAATCAAGAGGATTATTTATGGACAATAACACCATTTCTCTACAGGAGTTGCTCGACTGCATTTCCAGGCTTCGGGATGATGTAAATGCCCTCACTGTTGCATTTTCATATCTGGCCTTATCAATTCCCAGAGAACAAATGCAACCAACACTGGCATCGCTCCTGCTTGAATCGCGCAACCCCAAATGGTCCCAGGAACAACAAAATTCTTTCAAGTGGCTGGTAGCATTACTGGAAGAAAAATATGCTGGTAAAATTACCATTTCGGTGGAGTCTTCAGAGAACCAGTAATTCTTCCTGGTAGCTTTCCTTTGTAGGTTATCCACACATTCTGCGCATCTAAAATTACGGGGCGCTTTTCCGGCGACTGCTCATCCCCTTCACATAACCCGGCAGCAACTTCCAGGAAGACCTGTCTGATGCTCCTTCTGGCTGCTGCCTCATAAAACTCCAGCGCGGCACCTTCAACACGGTCCAGCGAGATGTCCAGGTCAAAAATTTCACCGTCAAAGCGTTTTTTGTCCCGTAACGCTAAAGTTACCGTAACTTTATTCTCAAAATTGCGGATCCCTTTCACAATCAGTTCATAGTTTTGAGTCATTGAATTACTCTCCCCGTGCAGCCTTACGCTTGTCTTCTCTGATTTTGAAGTACAGATTTGTCAGATAAGTCAGGAAGCCCAGAACCAGACTCCCCAGTACACCAATCGCAGCCCACTGTGACGGACTGACCTGATCAAGCCACTGTAAAAACCAGTAGCCAGCACTGCCTGCGGAGGTGCCGTAGGCAATGCCCGTTGAAATTTTATCCATGGATTTCATAGCCTCACCTCCGCACGGAACGGATGGCGTAATTCTTATATCGGGAAGGGAAAAAAGAAGGCCGCGGCATAACTGTCACTGATTAATTCATGACAGCCAGTTACTACAGCTCATTTGAGATCGTGGTGGCCGGTACTGATCCCCGGCTTGCGGTTATTTCAGACTCTCACGGGCGTTTAATTGCCCCGCCGGACAGCTCTTTTCCGCAATAGCTGCAATGTCTTTCGCGCATCAGCCTGCGCATTCACCACAACGGAAAGAGCACTGCGCGGCACCTTTCACCAATTCCGCGAGGTCTGCGGGTTCAGTGCTCTTACCTGTTGTGCAGATAAAAAAACCCGCTCGGCGGCGGGTTGTAAAAATGCCTCTAACGTCAGGCATAAAACGCCCATCGTTAAGGCGAATCTACCACAGATTCGGGAAAAATCAACAACACTATCGCGTTACCCTCTTTAACTGCCGCTCCGCCCATGCCTCTTCAATGTCAAACCGAATCACCAACGTATCGTAAAAGCGCTTCACTGATTTTTTCCATGTATCAAGAGTGATAGCGCTCGTCACTTTGCATATGGCATTAAACGCCTCTGTTGACGGCAATCTTTCATAGCCACGACCACCACAACGCTGGCAGTCTCTGATAACAGGCATACCACGTTTTACCGACTCTTCACGATGAATGGCGACACCACGCCCACGGCAATCCTTACAGGCGGTGGAGACCTCACCCTTTCCCCCGCATTCAGGACAGGCAACTTTTACCACTTCCCGGACTTTTTTCCATTCTTCCCAGTAAGACGGATACACGCCTTTTGTACACTTTGCCCATACTGGCGGCTTGCCATCCGGATGCTGGACCTTGTTTGTAAAAACTACGCTTTCAATAAATTTTTTCCCACCGCAACAAGGGCACTGTTTTTTACTCGCTGCACTGCGGGCATAATCCTCAAAAGCGTACGAAGCCATAATGCGCATCACTGCCGGTTTTATTTCTGCCGGAAGTTTTCTCAACGCCGCCACGCGATCGCAACGACTGAGTGCATAATCTGCCAGTAATTCTGTTGCCCGCGCCCTGTCATTCATACTAATGCCCATTTTCCCCAGGAACGCAGAAAATCCCATCTCAGCCCGGTTTTGTGTCATACCCTGCGCAGCCATCACATCAGTGATGCTCAGCGCATCTTTTGACGTCGAGACGGATGCATCAGTCAGGCCTGGCGATTTTGGGGAATAGTATTTCGGTAAATCTTCCAGTTTCATTTTTGGACCTGCCCATCATGCATTATTTCGTAAATCTTCACGCCCAGTCGCCCACCAGAAACGAGCTGACCGCGCACAATATTGATTTCATCAAACTGCTCGTCGTCTATGAGTAGTCCGGCATGCGTCAGCGCATCTAGCGGTGCTTTCAGGATATTGTCCAGATCACGACGGCGCTTATCCGGTGGCTCTGCAATAATCTTTATCGCCAGCCTTCCGGACAGGTTTAATTTCAGCCACTGCTGGCGAACAATTAGCGCCACATCACGGCGATAACGCTTTCCGGCTTCCGAGATGAAATACGTATTGCCATGACGTCGCCAGTAGGTATTCACCGTCGGCGGGTAAGGCAAAACAAATTCTATGCGTTCAGTCATTCATGCTTTCCACTTCAGGACACCCGAATTTCTCGCGTGCATTAAAAAACGAATCAGCAACAACAGCTGGCTGCCGTGTTTTTCTTCAAAATCTTTTACCCCGGCGTGCAGTTCGTTATGACATTTACGGCACAGCGGAATAACAAACAAATCATCAGCCTTTGTTCCCATCCCTCCCAGTCCATGACCAATGATGTGATGCGGATCATCTGCCTGATTACCGCACGTCATGCATTTCTGCGTTTTTACCCAGCGCGTGTATACAGGCATCTCTTCCCGTTGTGGTTTCTGGCGCTGGAGATACTGAGCCGGTGACTCCGGATCAACGGCAATGCTGACCACCGTCTTTTCCTGTGGCGGGTTTTGCTGGTGGGCGTGAGGCAGCGGCGCAAGATTTTTTGTGCGCTGCTTCAGTATGCTGGTGGCGGTCTGCTCTCCCGGCACGATGTCGCTTTCACGGTACATTGAGCGGATTTTTTCCGCACGCAACCCCAGCGAACGACGTAATACCGCTTCCGGTAGCGCGTCCGCCACCTGATTGCAGACCGCCCACCAGGATAATTCAGCCAGAGATAATTCACGCTCCTGCGTACCGCTTATTGCGTGACCGATGACGTCAATCATCCATGCTGACAGGTTTTGATGAGCAAGTTGCTCGAGTGATTCGGATGTCTGGTCACGCAGCTGGTTGTCGCAGTGCCAGCACAACACCATTGCGCCGGTACCATAACGGTGAATGACGGTTTCGCTGTGATGATAATCGCCGTGTGGCCACTGGCAGGATTTAATATGGCGCAACAGCCAGTCAGACAATGCACCAGCACCACCAGCAGCACAAATCACCCGTGCGTTACTGAAAAACGGCAGCAATGTTTTGTCTTCCACCAGCGGCTGGCGAACGGCAGGAACGACCCCGGACGGCAGATTACACATGCTTTTCGGTTCCGGCTCCACCAACACTCGAGGATTATGAAATACCTGCATGGATTCACGCCCTGGTTTAAGGACCACCAGCCCAAGTTCTGGTACCAGAGCAGGTCGAAGTAATACCCGCACGTTACCTCCAGATCCGTTGCTGGAATGTGCGGGATGGGCGCGGTGGGCGTTCGGAGTAAGGGAGTCTGACTGAGATTATCCAGTGACGGTAGTCAAGGCTAAGGGCTTTCTTAACCTCGTATCCGCGCCTGCGGTAACACTGAATTATCCATTCAGCCTGCTCTTCAGTGCATGGAGGATGCTGGAACCATTCAGACTTGAATGCGTGAGAATACCGCTCGTGCGTGCAGGCAAGAACGGGCGAATTCTCAGAATTGTAATATTTTACGTTGCGTGCCATCGGTTTTCTCCGGTGGCACGGTGTTACTCAGCGGGAGTTCAGCCCCGCGCAAGATTGTAGATGAGTTTATTCTTCTGCAAAAGCTGAAAAGCCTGCTTTTATTCCGATCTCTTTCAGTGCCTGTAATGAAGTGACAAACTCACCTTCGCGCAAGATAAATCCGTCTGTCACTCGACTATCCACAAAATTAATTAACGCAGCCTCATTCTTTCGCAAACACATAATGCGGTAATGACTAACAAGATTTCCATTTTCAACGCACACAGCATAGAGGCCATCTTCACAAAAAATTTTACGCAGTTCTTCGATGTTCATCATCAGAATCCTTCCGGATAATTAGCTCTCCCCTTTAAGGGACCATCCCTCTTATCCCTGCGCGCTACTTAAGTATTTTTGATTCTATTCCGGCACCGTCCAGAACTTCAAACGCGTTGAAAATAAAAACAAAAACCCGCCGAAGCGGGTTAAGTGTGGGTGCATTGAGGATGCCTGACTCATCAGAGATGGCGAGGGATTTCTCCCCCGCCTGGTCTCTTACTCCTCAGGTTCGTAAGCTGTGAAGACAGCGACCTCCGTCTGGCCGGTTCGGATTCGTACCTCGCAGAGGTTGGGGCTTTTCTCTATCTGCCGTTGGTGTTCATGCCCGAGGCAGACAGCCTCAAGCACCCGCAGCCATTCTACTTAACTCCCGTTACCTCGCCAATATGAAATCAGTCAGAAAGGCGATCCATAAGAATAATGGCAAGACAATAAATCGCCATTACAGCCACAATAGCCAGCGCACATTTGAGAACCAGCACGGCAACCTCCTGTATAGAACGTACACCTGTCCTGATAAATATGAGGCTGTCTCGTCAGTGATTCAATACAACTATTGGGTATAGTTTCTGTAATTTTGTTCTGTAGAAATAGAACACAGCAACCAGTCACCACCAGCACTTATTTAAATACGCAAAGTCCGGCGCAAGCCAACATTTTAGTCCGCTTTGAGCGAGAAGCGGAAGTTCGCGGTTGAAAATAACACCATTAAGGCTGCGGTTGATTGATGGTGAATAAACGTTATATTAACCCACCCAATAACTCCTATAAAGAGGGAGTCATTGATTCCCTCTGTTATTTTTAAAACGAATATCAAAGATATCTTTCTTCAAAATCCTTTGCTTCACATAGAGCTGGATTTATTCTTGCAATTATTTCTTGGCAATTAGAGATATTATCCTGCAGAGCTTTAACAGCCTTTTCTTTAATTTTAGGGATATTATTGAATTTTCCTTTCATCATACCTTCAGCTCCAAATGAACCCCAATTGCCTGCAGCACAGATATGAACAATGAGTTCGAAGCAATTTATGTTGTCCATCAAACTGGAGATGTCACCATCGTATGAATTTACACTCTGAGCAAAAGTGTTAGCTTCAGAGAAAGTTGTAGATCCGGCCTGCCCAAAAATTGATTGGATGACTTTCTGTCTAGCCCACTCATGCCCTTTTATATTCTTCATCAGCACTGGGCTAAGTTTATATTTTTCAAGAACATCATCAATGCTAGATCTAAAGCATCTATCAATAATTTCTCTTTCCAACCCAAGAACACTAATTGCAATCTGTACAGGGTGCCTTAAATAGGTATGCTGATCGGAGGATTTTGTAGTTGAAATTGTATCCTCAAACATTTTATTTAATCTTAAGTAAACAATATCCTCCATACCTTTTAGCAAATTACCATTGGTTGAAATACATTCCATTAAACATTGTCTTTTACTTTCATCCGAACTGCACTCAACTAAGAAATGCTTTTTTATTTGCTCAAGAACATCGTTATTTAGTGGTTTAAAAGATAGGCCTAAAAGATATCTTTTTGCATTAAGTTTTATTTGTTCATTGGCATTGTCTAATGACTCTATGAGTTTTTTCAGGAGGTATGAGTAACCATCATGATGAAGATTTTTAACACCCTCATTTACTACGATAGCATGGTCCTGAATATTAGATGTTGGGAATAAGTATGAATTGGTAAGCTTAGATAGGATTTGGTCGGCAACTTGAGTTGTTGAAAGAACTGGCTTTGAAAGAAATCTATTTATAGTTTCTGAATACACATATCGAGCTTCTTCAGCTGTCGGTTTATGGCCTGAAGGATGTGCAGCTTTATTTCTGAGAGTTCTTAACACAGTGAGAAAGTCAGCATCAATCTCTGTAATTATTTTTTCAGATTTCAATTTATTAAGCAAATCATTTTCGTAAACTTTTTGTTCATCTCTTTTCTTGGATATTTCTGTAAAGATCGCTTTAGCAACTCTATTCGTAGTGGCCATCCCGTCTAACTTTTTGAATAAGTCCTCGAAGATGGCAATGAACGAAAGCACTACGCATGCTCGATGAGCACCAGTCATATAGCAAATTAGTGCTTCTCGCATGTATTCTTTAAGCTCAACATCCACGATATCACCAATAAGCTCTTCCATATCTCTCAGACTCGACATAATTGCTCCTTTTGTTTAAATTTTATACGAAAACACCTCAAGCAATTAGAATGCCTTGCTCATCGTTGATTGGCAACATCCACTTTACAGGCCCACTAAAGTGCCGCCATGAGCGAGAAGTGGACGTTTCACTCATAAAGACTGGATTTACTATTACATTAAACTCAACAAGACCTGGCCGCACCCACTCAGCGCGATCTTTGCGCGTCCGGCCCGTTTCCGGCACTATTCCCCGTCCGTATTGTGAAAAAACACCCATGCTAATTTCTGCGCATCTGAATGCCTGCGCACGCGGGTGAATGGCGGGCGGTTTCGGGCAAATGCGGGAATTAAGGGAGGATTTCCGGCAGTAAACGTGCGAAGTATATTGATAAATCTGTACGTGATTCACGGTTAACAGGTGCGCTGTTTAGTGGGTGAACGTGAGGCGTTAAGCAGCGAGCTTTGTGAGGCGATAGCGGTTTTTAGAGCCAGCTGCAGGCTCAGGAAAAAATATTCTGTTTTCGGGGCAGACACCGCAAATGACGACATTTTGCGGGGGTCTGCCCTATCCTGCATCTCAGCAAAGCGGTGCCCTGTTCCCACCATGAGGTTTACGCGTCGCAGACCGCCGTAAGGTCGCGTTTTCCCATTCCTTTCCGTACAACGGGTTTCCTTAAAGGTGGTGCGATCCAAGCTTGGCTATATGCACGAACTCCCCGATCCACCCGACTACCACAGCAATTTAGGTAACTGTTCTCTTGATCCCAATCTTGACAGGCACGATAAATCGCCAATGGTGGTAACCATTGGTAACTGGTTTTATGGAGCGAGTAAACGCACGAAAGTACAAAGAATTCTTGAAGTGTCGGCCTAACTACAGATACACTGAAAAGACAGTTTTGGTTACTGCGCTCCGTTAAAGCCAGTTACCACGGTTCAAAAAGTTGGTAGCTCTAAGAACCTTGAAAAAACACCATTGGTAGCGGTGTTTTTTCTTATCTAGAGCTGGATACTATCACCACACATAAATTCATTAAGGAAAAAAGATGTCTTCTGGAAGAAGGAAAAAAACCGAAACACAAAAGAGAAATAATCAAAGCCTTATAGATATTATATCTAGCATAAGTGAGTTTAATAATATAAAAGAATTAGAGAGAGAAGAAGGATTTGAATTGGTTGCATTTAAATTCAATGAAGTCAATTTAATACTTGAGAAGAGAGTAGCATCTAGAATAATAGTAATGAGACTGATGAACTCTTTTAACACCAACGCCATGAAAATAGGCAAAGATAAACAATCGCTACTGTCCATTGCTAATAATTTTAATAGAAAATCAATAGGAATAAAATCGACAATAATTGAAGAAGAACAAACACCATTGATTGTTTTCACAGTAGAAGAGATTGCTGTTGATGAAAAGATGCTCAACTTATCTGGTGATTCGTTAAGAATGCTAGCCGCAATTTTAGCTGGAGCACCGACATTATTTGAAAAATTAGGAATGGCCAAAGATTAAGGGATTAGCGTGGGCACCGAGATTGAAAACAAACAATTAGAAATCAATACGCCATCTACTGTAAGTAGCTATACTGCTGAAAAAAATAGTAATTCATCAGTAACTGAGGTCGCTTCAAGTTTTGCTGCGATACTTATTATCGTTGTTATAGTAGTTTTAATCCTTTGCCTTTTGCAAAAGATGCATGTGGCGATAACACGTTTTTTCGAATTCATAATCTCTGTACCTTGGTATAAAAGAACAGTATTAATAGTCATAGGAGCCATATCAACCTACCTAACAACAAAAGTACCAACTTCCTATTCATTCCTTCCTATAATAATAGGTTACATAACCACTTTTGCATTTAATGAGTTTGCGTCAAAGAAAGATATAGAGAAAGCAAAAGCGCCTCTTGAAGAGGATATTATAGGAAAAGAAAAAACAATAGTTCTTTTTAGAAGAATAATTGAGGAAAAGAAAAACATATTCCAAGAAATAATAATTAATCGTATTAATGCTTGTGTGAGGATCACAGGAAAAAACGATAGTGACACCCTAAGAAAGTTGAAAATAAAGATATGCGAACTACAAGATATTATTTTTGCTGAAAAAACCTTTACCGAAACGCCAGATGAAGCTATTAGAAGATACGAGAATTCAGTATCTGGAGATGTTGACATGGCAGCACAGACTATGTTTGGTGATAGCAGAAGTGAGCAAGCGACTGCTGCCTAAAAAGATCAATCGGCTTATGTTCATACATTGTAGTAAAAAGCTTATTTGGTAAAAGCCAATCTACAATAAGAGCATAAGTATGCTAAATATCACTTCAAATGCTCTATGTCTGCGATATTTACCATAACATCTCTTTCCGGCACCACCTGAGAGGGCCTCAACGAGGTTCTGCTGCTTTTCCTTGTCCGTATCTCGAAAAAACTCCTCAGATGTTCCTGCATGTTTGCCTGATTATGCGGTGAGATCTTTTCTACGCGGATTAGTGATTACAAATGTTTAAAACGTCCGTTACTGGCACAAAGCGGACAACCACGCTAGCTCAACCCTGTGCCATGAAAATGTCAATTCATATCTGAACTAATGCTCTTTAATCTAGTAACGTCTAAAATATCGAACATTTCCCTGATAAAATGCCAGTATGCGCTGCATAACTTCACTCCTCCGGCACTCGCTACAAATTATGTTTAGACGACTGTCGTAGCGACGTATTTCTCCGTCAGATAATGACCAGATAAGATCCGGATCAACCACAGCAGGTTTCTTCACCTTTGCCCTCGAGAGTTTTTTGCGGGCGTTTTGCCAGTCCTTACGCGCCTGTTCAGACGGGAATAACCCGTAGCCGGAGTTGTATACATCACCACTGGCAACCAACTCTCTGGCAAGAACGCTCATCAGATATCTTGTCGCACCTGTTTTAGCTTCCAGTTGCCGTAACGTCTCACGACCGCTCTGGCGCACGAGTTCCACCACCTGCCCTTTAATTTTTTCCCGCTCTTCTTGTGTAAAAACTTTTGCCACAAGTCCCCCTTAAAATTACCTCATGACCTGAAATCAACACTTATCCCCTGAAACCAGGCGGAATTTCTGTATCCGGTTCAGAAATATGATTCACACAACGCTGTACAGGTGAACGTCCCAGGCGGATGACCAGTTCGTCCCATTTTTCACGGAGTTTTGACGGGCTCATGATGTTTTTTACCCAGAATGGATCTCGCTGAACCCGACCAAACATTTCGCAAATTTGTCTGTGGCTTCTGCCATCCAGCATCCGCATTGTACGCACGTCATTGGCCCAGGCAGTCCAGTTAGGCTCTTTTGGTCGCATGATCTCGCCATCATCACTGGCGGCCTGTTCGTAGAGACCCACGATCCGTCCCCAGATCCACTGCGCACACGCCAAATCCTCATGGCTACCCCACTGGCGTTTTTTCGTGCTAAACACAACTGCGTCAGGGTGCCGGATTAAAAAATCCTGTTCAGCCGTCTGCGGGTCCGGTTGCGAGGCTTCCGGACTAAAAGTGTTTTTATTCTCTGTAGTAATCTCTGTTGTATTCTCTGTAGGATCATCGGGCCATTTTGACCCGATGACATTGGGTCGTTTTGAACCAATGGAGCGTTTCATTTTGACCTCTTCCATCGTGTCATTTTGACCTGATGGAGCGGCGCATTTTGAACCGATGGATTCGTTCAATTTGCCACCATCTAAAAGCTCGCTCCCATAGTTGATCGTGTAGAAATTGGTCATATCGCGCTTTGATTTATTGAGCTTTTCACAACGCAAAAGCCCCAGCGTTTTCAGACTTGCAAACGCGCGCTTTAACGTTGACTCTGACCAGAATGGGAACTGTTCCAGCCATTGTTCCGTTGTGTTATAAATCCAGCGAACACCATCACATTCCATACCGGAGTTGGTATCTCTCAACCAGTAGTGCAGTTGTTGCAAAACAATGGCTTCGTTTAAGCCGATTTTCATTGCCAGCTGCGTGTTTATAACCAGTGGGCGTTCAGCAAAAAGAAGACTCATAATTCCATCCAGCTTTTTGTTGGTATTGCTGTCGATACGCAAGCTTGAAAGCAATTGCTTTTTCTATAAGTTCGTCAGTTTCACGATCTACAACGGCAGGATCTGCAAAAAGCAGTCCGGATTCCACCACATCGCCATATTCTTTATTTAACCCGGCGATCATGTACGTAATACTTTTTCCATCACTGATCTCACGATACAACCTGAAATCACTAATCCGGATAGCCTCCATAATTGCAGGCACTAGCGCTGTGAACTTTTCACGCTTATCCCTGGTGTCGATAGCCTTCCAGCGTTCGAATATCTTCACTCGATTAACGCTAAGCGCTCGCTGATCAACCGCGCCACCTTCATATGTGACACGCTGAACATCGATGTTCGGGCGCTCTTTCAAAGCCCAGAATGCTTCAGTGATTAATATCGTCGCCTGCTCCTGTGTCATTCCTGGTCGACATATCCAGGCATCCAGAGCCTCACGAGCCTGTTCAGGAGTGATTTTCATTGTTCAACCGCCCCGCCCGCTTCGTCTTACGATATTCGTCATAAACCTTGGGATCATACAGAAGCTCGCCGCCAGATGCCTCCTGTAGACGCATCGCGCGACCTTCAGGAACCAGCTCTTGCCATTGAGAAACAGCAGATGGGTCAACGCCAGCAGCTTTCGCTACTTTGGCTTTCGTACCGTAAAAATTAATTACGTCTGATTTAAACATCGCACCTCCAATATTGAGTTTTCTCAATGCTAATCACTCAAGGAATCTCAAGTCAAGGGTTATTAAGATATCTAAATATGAACGAGAAAACTTTAGGTCAACGCATTAGAGAAAGACGTAAGCAGGTAGGCTTAAGTCAAAACGGTTTAAGCAAAGCTGCTGGCGTATCTGGCTCATCAATTTCATTATGGGAAAGTGACCATACAGCCCCGCGCGGGCAAAATTTGCATCGCCTCGCCGAGGTATTGCAATGTTCACCAACCTGGATACTGTTTGGCGACGAGGACAAAACACCAGCTCCCCCTGTTTCACTCGATAGTGCCTTAGACTTATCGGAAGATGAGTTAGAGATGCTGCGTTTGTATCGCGCACTTCCTAAATCAGAGCAACAAGCACAACTCAGCGAACTCCGCGCCCGCGTTGAGAATTTTAATCGCCTGTTCACCGAGCTATTAGAGGCTCGCAAACGCAACAAGCATCAATAATCATCCCTTCACAAAATTTTAAAGCCTTACATTTCAATGTATTGGCTTTATCTTGCGCCAATACTTGAGTTTTCTCATCAAAAAACCTTGACGAAAAATAATGAGAAAACTAAATTACCTCCATCAAGACACCGCACGGTGTTCTCAGCAAACAGTTCCGCTACCCCGGCGTTAAGGGGAAATGAGGTCAGCATGGATACTATCGATCTTGGCAACAGCGAATCTCTGGTATGTGGCGTGTTCCCCAACCAGGACGGCACGTTCACCGCGATGACGTATACCAAAAGCAAAACGTTTAAAACCGAAAATGGTGCCCGTCGCTAACGATTATATCCACGAGTCCAAACTCCAGGACCAATAAATCTCACTTTGAGAGGGTGATTAATCCACTCCCCCAAACCAATAAAAAAGATGCCGGAGGACAAAAAACCCAATGGAACAACGGGATATCTGTCAAAAAAAGACGTTCCATTAAAGACAAACAACGCAGCGCCAACAACTGTAAGCGCTTTATACCAGTAATCAATTTTCATGTTCTTAAGCGGATTTATTGGTGGTTGCGACATTGCTTAATGAATCCTTAAAACTGTGGTGATTTTAAGGATACCACCTCGCCTGACGTGGTTAAAAGCAGGCACACAACACGAAAGCGCACGGCGAAGTTCGTCTCACTGTACGGTGTCGTTAAATTTAATTCGACCGTGCGCTTCTGGTTGTGGCAACCCGCAAAATGGCGCGGCGGTAAGTATGGCGGGGTTATTCCTTCCCCGTTGAGGACACCGAGTTGTCAGGTTGACCATACGCTTAAGTGACAACCCCGCTGCAACGCCCTCTGTTATCAATTTTCTGGTGACGTTTGGCGGTATCAGTTTTACTCCGTGACTGCTCTGCCGCCGTTTTTAAAGTGAATTTTGTGATGCTGTGAATGCGGCTAAGCGCACGCGGAACAGTTAAAACCAAAAACAGTGTTATGGGTGGATTCTCTGTATCCGACGTTAATTGTTAACTGGTTAACGTCACCTGGAGGCACCAGGCACTGCATCACAAAATTCATTGTTGAGGACGCGATAATGAAAATGTTATTACCAAACGTTAATACGTCTGAAGGTTGTTTTGAAATTGGTGTCACGATCAGTAACCCTGTATTTACTGAAGATGCCATTAACAAGAGAAAACAAGAACGGGAGCTATTAAATAAAATATGCATTGTTTCAATGCTGGCTCGTTTACGTCTGATGCCAAAAGGATGTGCACAATGAATTCAGCATTTGCGCTTGTTCTGACAGTTTTTCTTGTTTCCGGAGTGCCAGTTGATATTGCAGTCAGTGTTCACAGGACAATGCAGGAGTGTATGACTGCAGCAACCGAACAGAAAATTCCCGGTAACTGTTACCCGGTCGATAAAGTTATTCACCAGGATAATATCGAAATCCCGGCAGGTCTTTAAAACAGTTCCGTAATAAATATCCGGTTTCATTCTTATATGCCAGCAATGGCAGGGATTTGTTCATCCTTAAATCTGTCATGAGGTTAAAACAAAATGAGTAAAGTCTTTATTTGCGCCGCTATTCCTGACGAACTGGCAACAAGGGAAGAAGGCGCTGTGGCTGTAGCCACAGCCATTGAAGCTGGCGACGAACGCCGTGCTCGAGCAAAATTTCACTGGCAATTCCTGGAACATTATCCGGCTGCTCAGGACTGCGCTTATAAATTTATTGTCTGCGAGGATAAACCTGGCATACCCCGCCCTGCCCTCGATTCATGGGATGCTGAATATATGCAGGAAAACCGCTGGGATGAGGAGTCTGCTTCTTTTGTCCCGGTTGAGACTGAATCCGATCCGATGAACGTCACTTTTGACAAGCTGGCCCCTGAAGTACAGAACGCTGTCATGGTTAAGTTCGACACATGTGAAAACATCACCGTTGATATGGTTATAAGCGCACAGGAATTGTTGCAGGAAGACATGGCAACATTCGAAGGACATATCGTTGAAGCGTTGATGAAAATGCCAGAAGTTAACGCCATGTATCCGGAGCTTAAGTTGCACGCCATTGGGTGGGTTAAGCATAAATGTATTCCTAGTGCTAAATGGCCCGAAATTCAGGCAGAGATGCGCATCTGGAAAAAACGTCGCGAAGGTGAACGCAAGGAAACCGGAAAATACACGTCTGTTGTTGATCTCGCCCGCGCCAGAGCCAATCAACAGTACACTGAAAATTCAACAGGAAAAATCAGCCCGGTCATTGCTGCCTTTCATCGCGAATACAAGCAGACATGGAAAACACTGGATGACGAACTGGCCTACGCTCTCTGGCCTGGTGATGTGGATGCCGGAAACATTGACGGCAGCATCCATCGCTGGGCAAAAAAAGAAGTTATCGACAACGACCGCGAAGACTGGAAGCGTATCTCGGCATCAATGCGCAAACAGCCAGATGCCCTTCGCTACGACCGCCAAACTATTTTTGGCCTTGTCCGTGAGCGTCCGATCGACATTCACAAAGATCCCGTAGCACTGAACAAATATATCTGCGAATACCTGACGACAAAGGGCGTGTTTGAGAATGAAGAAACAGACCTGGGCACTGTTGATGTTCTCCAGTCATCAGAAACACAAACTGATGCAGTGGAAACTGAGGTATCTGATATCCCAAAAAATGAAACCGCGCCGGAAGCTGAACCATCTGTAGAGCGTGAGGGGCCGTTCTATTTCCTCTTCGCAGATAAGGACGGAGAAAAATACGGTCGCGCAAACAAACTTTCTGGTCTGGATAAGGCACTGGCTGCTGGCGCCACTGAAATCACAAAAGAAGAATATTTTGCCCGAAAAAATGGCACATACACGGGCTTACCGCAAAATGTAGATACCGCTGAAGATTTAGAACAACCAGAGCCGATAAAAGTTACCGCTGACGAAGTAAACAAAATTATGCAGGCAGCCAATATCAGCCAGCCTGACGCCGATAAGTTGCTTGCTGCATCACGTGGTGAATTTGTTGAAGGGATTAGTGACCCGAATGATCCGAAATGGGTTAAGGGGATCCAGACCCGCGATTCTGTGAACCAGAACCAGCATGAATCGGAACGGAACTACCAAAAAGCGGAACAAAACAGTCCAAATGCGTTACAAAACGAGCCAGAAACGAAACAGCCTGAACCAGTGGCGCAACAGGAAGTGGAAAAAGTCTGCACCGCCTGCGGTCAGACCGGCAGCGGCAACTGCCCTGATTGTGGCGCGGTGATGGGCGACGCAACATACCAGGAAACATTCGATGAAGAGTATCAGGTTGAAGTTCAGGAAGATGATCCGGAGGAAATGGAAGGCGCTGAACATCCACACAAGGAGAACACTGGCGGCAATCAGCATCACAATAGCGATAATGAAACTGGCGAGACGGCAGATCACCCAATTAAGGTGAACGGTCATCACGAAATCACATCCACCAGCAGGACGTGTGACCATCTAATGATCGACCTTGAAACCATGGGAAAAAATCCTGATGCCCCGATCATCTCAATAGGTGCAATATTTTTCGATCCGCAAACCGGAGATATGGGACCGGAATTTAGTAAGACTATCGATCTGGAAACTGCTGGCGGAGTCATTGATCGGGACACCATTAAATGGTGGCTTAAGCAATCACGCGAAGCGCAATCTGCCATTATGACCGATGAAATCCCGTTAGATGATGCACTGTTACAATTGCGGGAATTTATCGACGAAAACTCCGGTGAATTTTTTGTTCAGGTTTGGGGAAATGGAGCCAACTTCGACAACACGATTTTGCGCCGTTCATACGAACGGCAGGGGATCCCCTGCCCGTGGCGTTACTACAACGATCGCGATGTACGCACAATCGTTGAGCTGGGGAAAGCCATAGACTTCGATGCCAGAACGGCTATTCCATTCGAAGGTGAGCGCCATAATGCACTTGATGACGCCCGTTACCAGGCAAAATACGTTTCAGTTATCTGGCAAAAACTGATCCCGAGTCAGGCTGATTCTTAATGTTCAACTGTCGCCGGTTGTGACTGGTATTCTGCAACCGGCGCTCGTCTGATGTAAGAGATAAAGAAATCGATGAGCGAAGTAATCATGATTGTCTCTCCCGGCAAATGGGTATCCGAAGAGCAGTTAATTGCGCTGAAAGGAATAAAAAAAGGTACGTTAAAAAAGGCCCGGGAAAAATCGTTTATGGAAGGAAGGGAATATAAGCATGTCGCTCATGACGGTATGCCATGGGATAACAGTCCATGCTTTTACAACCTGGAAGAAATTGATCGCTGGATTGAGCGCCAGGCATCAGCGAGACCAAGACGTCATCTTACTTGACTAAAAGCCACACTAACTAATGAGAGAAGTTGAAATGAAATATCCGACAGGCGTGGAAAACCATGGAGGGAAATTACGTATCTGGTTTGTTTATAAAGGCGTAAGAGTCAGGGAAAATCTGGGGGTTCCTGACACAGCAAAAAACAGGCGCGTTGCAGGTGAACTACGCTCCTCTGTTTGTTACGCAATAAAAACTGGTGTTTTCGACTATGCAAAACAGTTTCCCTCCTCACGCAATCTGGAAAAATTTGGTGAGGCCCGACAAGATTTAACCATAAAAGAACTGGCTGAAAAATTTCTGGCACTGAAAGAAACTGAAGTCGCCAAAACATCACTCAACACATACCGTGCCGTCATCAAAAATATCCTGAGCATAATCGGTGAAAAAAATCTTGCCTCATCGATTAATAAAGAAAAATTACTGGAGGTTCGTAAAGAGCTACTGACTGGATACCAGATCCCCAAAAGTAACTATATTGTTACACAACCAGGGAGATCGGCTGTAACTGTAAATAATTACATGACAAATCTTAACGCCGTGTTCCAGTTTGGTGTTGATAACGGTTACCTGGCAGATAATCCGTTTAAGGGGATCTCGCCATTAAAGGAATCAAGAACCATTCCGGATCCTCTTTCGCGGGAGGAATTTATCCGTCTTATCGATGCGTGCAGAAATCAGCAAGCAAAAAATTTATGGTGTGTTTCTGTTTATACTGGCGTTCGCCCTGGTGAGCTGTGTGCACTTGGATGGGAGGACATAGATCTGAAAAATGGAACAATGATGATCAGGAGAAATTTAGCAAAAGACCGTTTCACGGTACCAAAAACACAGGCGGGAACCAATCGGGTCATTCATCTTATTAAGCCAGCAATCGACGCTCTCCGGAGTCAGATGACATTAACGAGACTGAGTAAAGAGCATATCATTGATGTTCACCTCAGAGAGTATGGCAGAACAGAAAAACAAAAATGCACCTTTGTTTTTCAACCTGAAGTGTCAGCGAGAGTAAAAAATTATGGTGACCATTTTACCGTTGACTCAATAAGGCAGATGTGGGACGCAGCGATAAAACGTGCCGGACTCCGCCATCGAAAATCATATCAGTCGAGACATACTTATGCCTGCTGGTCGCTGACAGCTGGTGCTAACCCGGCATTTATAGCAAACCAGATGGGCCATGCAGATGCGCAAATGGTATTTCAGGTATACGGAAAATGGATGTCTGAAAACAATAATGCACAGGTAGCTTTGTTAAATACACAGTTAAGCGAGTTTGCCCCAACCATGCCCCATAACGAAGCAATGAAAAATTAATTTAATATTTATCAAATAGTTAACGCGCATGACTCTTGAAATCCATAAATTCAAGCGCAGTGCCCAGCCATCCCGATACTGCTGCTTTCACCAAATCCTTAGTGCTTCTTTCATGTTTTTCTATTGTCATAATGGTTATCTCTAAAAAAGAGGTAAGATGCGTACTACTTACTCGCCGTTATTGGTATTATTCAGAAAAAGTGAGTAAGACTTTGCAGCAATGTTTTTGATCCTGTTCAAATAAACTAATGGCATCAGCAACATGCTGGAAATCAAACGTATGGGTAATTAATTTTTCTGGTTTAATTAACCCTTTACTTAACCAGTCGATAACAACCGGAAATTTATTTGCATTTAAGCGTGAAGAGAAAATAGAGAGTTCTTTTCCGGTAATTCCTTGCTGAATCACTTCAGACGGTTCACTGGAGAAGCCCATCAATACAATACGTGCCGCTGGAGAAGCCAGCGTTACGGCCTCTTTCAGGATAGAAGGATGACAAGCCGCATCGATAATTAATGTCGGCTTGATGCCTTTTTCAGCGAAAATCTCGCCAAGCGGTGTCTGGCTGTTATTAATCGCCCTGTCTGCCCCGCTCTCTTTCGCTTTTTCCAGTCGTTCATCAATGCGATCGGCAACAATCACATTTTTAACGTTATAGACGCCTTTTAATACCTGAACGATCGTCAGGCCGATTGGACCGGCACCATAAACCAGAACGGTATCATTTTCAGTCGGTTGACCATGTCCGGTTACGTTAGCCGCAATGGTAAAAGGTTCGATCATCACCGCATATTGATCGGCCACTGCTTCAGGAATTTTCCACGCATTTTTTGCCGGAACCACGGCATATTCACTGAAACCACCGTCAGCGTGCACACCTAATACAGCAAGTGTCGTACAAACGTTCGGTTTACCTATAGAGCACGGATAGCAATGCCCACAGCTGACCACCGGATCGACAGCAACACGTTCACCGACTCTGGCGCTTTCCACGCCGTCACCCACCGCATCAATGACGCCAAAGAATTCATGTCCAATGACGCGCGGATATTTCGCAAAAGGATTATGCCCACGATAAATATGGCTATCAGAACCACAAATTCCGGCAAGTTTCACTTTTACTCGTACTTCACCCGCTGACGGGGTGGGTATTTCACGTTCGACAATCGCCAGTTGATTCGGTTTTTCAATTAATATGCTTTTCATTATCTTACTCCTTACCAGTTCCACAGCGTGCCATCTTCCAGACGTGCGACTGGTAGATAAGCAGGTTCATAGGGATATTTCGCCGCCAGCTTTTCATCGAATTCGATGCCAAGACCCGGTTTGTCTCCCGGATGCATATAGCCGTTATCGAAAGTCCAGTTGTGCGGGAAGACTTCGAGCATTTGTTCGGAATAACCCATGTATTCCTGGACACCGAAATTGGGGACCCACAGATCAAAGTGCAGCGCTGCAGCCATGCAGACTGGTGACAAATCGGAAGGACCGTGTGAGCCAGTACGTACCTGATACAGCGAAGCAAAATCGGCAATCCGGCGCATACCGGTAATTCCGCCTGCATGGGTCAGCGTGGTGCGGATATAATCGATGAGTTGCTCTTCAATCAGTTGTTTGCAGTCCCAGATGCTGTTGAAGACTTCACCCACTGCGATGGGTGTGACGGTATGTTGGCGAATGAGACGGAAGCATTCCTGGTTTTCTGCAGGCGTCGGGTCTTCCATCCAGAACATGCGATAATCTTCAATGCTTTTACCAAAGCGCGCCGCTTCAATAGGCGTTAAGCGATGGTGCATGTCATGCAGCAAATGTTCATTAAAACCAAACTTGTTACGTACCGCGTCAAACAATTTCGGCATGAAATCGAGGTATTTCTCCGTCGACCACAGCTGCTCTTCCGGCCACTGTCCTTTGGTTGCGGGTTCATAAGCCAGACCTTTACCTTTCGACATGCCGTAGGTGGTTTTCATACCAGGGATTCCGCACTGCACGCGGATGGCTTTGAATCCCAGCTCCTGATGACGGGCATAATCATCCAGAGCTTCATCAATACTGTGACCGGTGGTATGGCAATAAACCATCACCCCTTCACGAGACGCGCCGCCGAGTAACTGGTAAAGCGGCATGTTGGCAGCTTTGGCTTTAATATCCCACAGCGCCATATCAACCGCTGAAATGGCCGACATCGTAACCGGACCGCGACGCCAGTAAGCACCTTTATAGAAAAACTGCCAGATATCTTCGATACGGTGCGCATCGCGACCAATAAGCTGCGGACAAAGGTGATCCTGCAAATAAGAGGCCACGGAAAGCTCACGTCCATTGAGGGTGGCATCCCCAAGGCCCGTAATACCGTCCTCAGTGGTGATTTTTAATGTGACGAAATTACGCCCCGGACAGGTAACAAAAACTTCAGCCTTTACGATCTTCATGTTCGATTCCTTGCATCGCTTGTCGTGATGCATGAAATCTACGCAACTGAGCTACTACCATACAAGTATGAAGATCGAAAAAAGCCGGAGTGATCACAAAAAAAGGCGTATATTTGCGCTGTGAATGGTTGACAAAAGATGAAATAGAATACCTTTTGTCAGCTGACACTTCCTCTTATCTTATTGATAAAATGGATTTATGTTCCTACGTGCGCCCCCAGCCCGCAACAATGATCAACATGCCGCAAAGCGCAATCAACGCACCCGTCCAGTCATAAAGAGTCAGTTTCACGCCATCCACAACGCGCAGCCACATCAACGCCGTGCAGACATAAACGCCACCATAAGCCGCGTAAACACGCCCACTCGCCGCTGGATGCAACGTTAACAACCAGACAAACAGCGCCAGTGAAATCCCCGCCGGAAGCAACAGCCAGATACTGGCGTTTCGTTTTAACCACAACCAGGGCAGAAAGCATCCAATAATTTCACACAGCGCAGTAGCAAAAAATAGTAACGTTGTTTTAATCATCTTTGTCACTTATTGACATCATGTATAGTTATAGGGCGACATAATATCATCAATATAAACACCCTCCTGGTACGTTTTGCGTTCGCAGTGGATGGTGTAGAATCTCCTTTAATCATTCATACAGGGAATGAATTATGAAAATCACTCTCAGCAAACGAATCGGCCTGCTCGCTTTTCTGCTGCCTTGCGCACTGGCACTGAGCACAACTGTTCATGCCGAAACTAACAAACTGGTGATTGAGTCTGGCGACAGTGCACAAAGCCGCCAGCACGCCGCTATGGAAAAAGAGCAATGGAATGACACGCGCAATCTGCGTCAGAAAGTGAATAAACGCACTGAAAAAGAGTGGGATAAAGCCGACGCCGCTTTTGATAACCGCGATAAATGTGAGCAAAGCGCCAACATCAATGCCTACTGGGAGCCAAATACTTTGCGCTGCCTGGACCGTCGAACTGGCCGCGTTATTACCCCCTAACCTGTTATTGATTTAAGGAATGTAAGGACACGTTATGCCAAGCGCCCACAGTGTTAAGCTACGCCCGCTGGAGCGTGAAGATTTACGCTATGTACATCAACTCGACAATAACGCCAGTGTGATGCGTTACTGGTTTGAGGAACCCTACGAAGCCTTTGTTGAACTCTCTGATCTGTATGATAAGCATATTCACGATCAGAGCGAACGACGCTTTGTGGTGGAATGTGACGGCGAAAAAGCCGGTCTGGTGGAGCTGGTGGAAATTAACCATGTACATCGCCGGGCAGAATTTCAGATAATTATCTCCCCGGAGTATCAGGGGAAAGGTCTGGCAACCCGTGCCGCCAAATTAGCAATGGACTATGGCTTCACCGTTCTCAATCTCTATAAGCTGTATCTGATCGTCGATAAAGAGAATGAAAAAGCGATTCACATTTACCGCAAGCTTGGCTTTACGGTTGAAGGTGAATTGATGCACGAGTTCTTTATTAATGGTCAATATCGTAATGCCATTCGCATGTGTATATTCCAGCATCAGTATCTGGCAGAGCACAAAACACCGGGTCAGACTCTCCTGAAGCCGACCGCACAATAGCATTAATAATAATCGATCGTATTTTTGATGGTGTAAACCCGTTCGACGGCGGGTTTTACTCCTTCATCAACAATGATCAGCTGACAGTCCACCGGATTGGCGTGACTGTCATATTCACAGCTCTGTTTTACATTACCAACTCGTTGATTATTCAGTAAAGTAACCGCTGTGTAATCTAATTTTTTGATCGGATCCGTTGATGGCGTGGCGCTGACAGATAATGTTTTGTCGTTACTTTTCGTGGTTTTACCCAGCGGATAACCCTGATCATCATAGAGATATTCCATCTGCATTTGTTTGCTGCTGGCTTTAATCACGAAGCCATTATCATCGGTTTCCCAACTCACCCCGGCAGAAGGTAATTCTGCTAGCTGGCATTTTCCCTGTAAACGTACTCTCTTCTCCAGCGTCTCGGCATCACGGTAATAATTGGCGTCCAGTACCAGAGCGACCACGGTATTATTTTCCAGATCCAGTAATTCGAGTGAATCAAAACAGCCTTCTTCCGACAAAGTCCCAGAAACACGTTTCGTCACTTCACCTTGCTCATCCATTAATGTCTGAGTGAAATCTTTTACCGGACCACGCAGCGGATCAAAATCGAATTCATTAGAGAAACTGGCCATCTCAGGGGTAAATGAAAGTGTTACCTCTGTGCGGTCACATCCTGTGAGGAATATCGCGAGTAAGCATGGTAGTAATTTGTATTTCACAACAGTCACCAGAGAGTAGAGATGATTCTCAATCATAGTAGCAAATACAGTACTTTACACGTTAAATGCTATGCTTAAAGAAGTTATCTTCGCGTAAGGAGCTTATGATGAAACTCTCAACCTGCTGTGCCGCGCTTCTGCTCGCCCTCGCCTCACCCGCGGTACTCGCCGCGCCGGGATCCTGTGAGCGCATACAGAGCGATATATCACAGCGCATTATCAATAATGGCGTACCCGAAAGCAGCTTCACGTTAAGTATTGTACCCAATGACCAGGTTGATCAGCCTGATTCCCAGGTCGTCGGGCATTGTGCTAATGATACGCATAAAATTCTCTACACCCGCACCACCAGCGGTAACGTCTCTGCTCCCGCGCAGTCTACCCAGGATGGCGCGCCTGCCGAACCGCAGTAATACATTATCGACTGAACGCCGGATACGACACATCCGGCGATTTGAACATACAACATAATCCCACCTTATTACTCATACCCTTCTATTGATATGGATTAATAATTCTTAACCCAAAATGGGTAGACTCCCTCTATTGTTAGCGCGCTAAATATTCAATATATAAACATTTATATAACGATAAAGAACAGGGAGTGAGTTATGTCCAAAAATGACCGAATGGTGGGCATCAGCCGCAGAACACTCGTTAAATCAACCGCGATAGGTTCTCTGGCGCTGGCTGCAGGCGGTTTTTCTTTACCGTTCACCCTGCGCAGTGCAGCGGCAGCGGTACAACAGGCCAGCGAAAAAGTGATCTGGGGTGCCTGTTCCGTCAACTGTGGTAGCCGCTGTGCACTTCGTCTACATGTTAAAGATAATGAAGTGACCTGGGTGGAAACTGACAATACCGGCAGCGATGAGTACGGCAACCATCAGGTACGCGCCTGTTTGCGCGGTCGCTCCATCCGCCGGCGTATTAATCATCCCGATCGCTTGAATTACCCAATGAAACGCGTGGGTACACGCGGTGAAGGCAAATTCGAACGGATTAGCTGGGATGAAGCCCTGGATACTATCGCCAGTAGCCTGAAAAAAACCGTCGAACAATATGGCAATGAGGCTGTATATATTCAGTACTCTTCGGGGATTGTTGGCGGCAATATGACCCGCTCTTCGCCATCAGCCTCGGCGGTCAAACGCCTGATGAACTGCTACGGCGGTTCACTCAATCAGTATGGCTCCTACAGCACCGCGCAAATTTCCTGTGCCATGCCCTACACCTACGGCAGTAATGATGGCAACAGCACCACGGATATTGAAAACAGCAAGCTGGTCGTGATGTTTGGTAACAACCCGGCAGAAACCCGCATGAGCGGCGGTGGCATCACTTATCTTCTTGAAAAAGCGCGCGAGAAATCGAACGCCAAAATGATTGTTATCGATCCGCGATATACCGATACGGCTGCTGGTCGTGAAGATGAATGGCTCCCTATTCGCCCGGGCACCGATGCCGCGCTGGTTGCGGGTATTGCCTGGGTATTGATTAACGAAAATCTCGTTGATCAACCTTTTCTCGATAAATACTGCGTCGGCTATGACGAAAAAACCTTACCCGCAGATGCACCCAAAAATGGTCACTATAAAGCCTATATTCTTGGTGAAGGTGATGATAACACAGCGAAAACGCCGCAGTGGGCTTCGCAAATTACCGGTATCCCGGTAGACCGTATCATCAAACTGGCGCGTGAAATTGGCACAGCAAAACCCGCTTATATCTGCCAGGGCTGGGGGCCGCAACGCCAGGCAAACGGCGAACTGACTGCACGCGCTATTGCTATGTTACCTATTTTGACGGGCAATGTCGGCATCAGCGGCGGAAATAGTGGCGCGCGTGAATCGACCTATACCATTACCATAGAACGCCTGCCGGTGCTGGATAATCCGGTCAAAACGTCAATCTCCTGCTTCAGCTGGACAGATGCTATCGATCATGGTCCGCAAATGACGGCAATCCGCGACGGCGTCCGCGGCAAAGATAAACTGGATGTGCCCATTAAGTTCATCTGGAACTACGCGGGAAATACCCTCGTTAATCAGCATTCTGACATCAACAAAACGCATGAAATTCTGCAGGACGAATCGAAATGCGAAATGATTGTGATCATCGAAAACTTTATGACCTCATCGGCAAAATATGCCGACATTCTGCTGCCAGACCTGATGACCGTTGAGCAGGAAGATATTATTCCTAACGACTACGCCGGTAACATGGGATATCTCATTTTCCTCCAGCCTGTCACCAGCGAAAAATTCGAACGCAAACCGATTTACTGGATCCTGAGTGAAGTCGCGAAACGTCTTGGACCTGACGTCTATCAAAAGTTCACAGAAGGTCGCACGCAGGAACAATGGTTACAACATCTGTACGCCAAAATGCTTGCCAAAGATCCGGCGTTACCGTCTTACGACGAACTGAAAAAAATGGGTATCTATAAGCGTAAAGATCCCAATGGCCATTTTGTCGCCTACAAAGCATTTCGTGACGACCCCGAGGCAAATCCACTTAAAACGCCTTCCGGTAAGATTGAAATTTATTCCAGCAGGCTGGCGGAAATTGCCCGTACCTGGGAACTGGAAAAAGATGAAGTGATAAGCCCATTGCCAGTTTATGCCTCAACCTTTGAAGGCTGGAACTCCCCTGAACGTAGAACCTTCCCACTGCAACTGTTTGGTTTCCATTACAAATCCCGTACTCACTCGACCTACGGCAATATTGATCTCCTGAAGGCTGCCTGCCGTCAGGAGGTGTGGATCAACCCTATAGATGCGCAGAAACGTGGGATTGCCAACGGCGATATGGTGCGGGTGTTTAACCATCGTGGCGAAGTTCGGCTACCAGCCAAAGTAACACCACGTATTCTCCCTGGAGTTAGCGCTATGGGCCAGGGAGCCTGGCACGAGGCCAATATGTCTGGCGATAAAATCGACCATGGCGGCTGTGTGAATACGCTAACCACTCTGCGCCCTTCACCACTGGCGAAGGGAAACCCGCAGCACACTAATCTGGTCGAGATCGAAAAAATATAACCCACGACAACCATAAATTCTGGCATGACATTTTGTTTGAAAAGCAATAAGTGAGTAATGATGAAAATCCATACCACAGAGGCGCTCATGAAGGCTGAAATCAGCCGTAGAAGTCTGATGAAAACCTCCGCACTTGGCAGTCTTGCGCTGGCAAGCAGTGCTTTCACTCTGCCATTTTCCCAAATGGTCCGGGCGGCAGAGGCTCCGGTAGAAGAGAAAGCGGTCTGGAGTTCCTGCACCGTTAACTGCGGGAGCCGCTGTCTGTTACGTTTGCATGTGAAAGATGACACCGTGTACTGGGTGGAGTCTGATACGACAGGTGACGACGTCTACGGTAACCATCAGGTTCGAGCGTGTTTACGCGGGCGCTCTATCCGCCGACGGATGAATCATCCTGATAGGTTGAAATATCCCATGAAGCGCGTCGGCAAGCGCGGTGAAGGTAAATTTGAACGGATAAGTTGGGACGAAGCCCTGGATACCATCAGTGATAATCTTCGGCGGATCCTGAAAGATTACGGCAATGAGGCTGTACATGTCCTGTACGGAACAGGCGTAGATGGCGGAAACATCACCAACTCAAACGTCCCGTACCGTCTGATGAACTCTTGCGGTGGTTTTCTCAGTCGCTATGGCAGCTACAGTACCGCACAGATCAGTGCCGCAATGAGTTATATGTTCGGTGCCAATGATGGCAACAGCCCGGATGATATCGCCAATACGAAACTGGTCGTTATGTTCGGAAATAACCCGGCAGAAACGCGGATGAGCGGCGGTGGTGTCACTTACTACGTCGAGCAAGCCCGCGAACGTTCAAACGCACGCATGATCGTCATCGATCCACGTTATAACGACACTGCTGCCGGGCGTGAAGATGAATGGCTGCCCATTCGCCCTGGCACCGATGGCGCACTGGCCTGTGCGATTGCCTGGGTACTGATTACTGAAAACATGGTCGATCAGCCATTTCTCGACAAATATTGTGTTGGTTACGATGAAAAAACGCTGCCCGCCAACGCACCACGTAACGCGCATTATAAAGCCTATATTCTGGGCGAAGGGCCTGACGGCATAGCTAAAACGCCGGAATGGGCAGCAAAAATCACCAGCATCCCGGCAGAAAAAATTATCCAGTTGGCACGAGAGATCGGTTCAGCAAAACCTGCTTATATTTGTCAGGGTTGGGGGCCACAACGACATTCCAACGGCGAGCAAACGTCCCGCGCTATTGCCATGCTTTCCGTTCTCACCGGTAACGTCGGCATAAACGGCGGCAACTCAGGTGTACGCGAAGGTAGCTGGGATCTGGGGGTAGAATGGTTCCCGATGCTTGAGAATCCTGTTAAAACGCAGATTTCCGTCTTTACATGGACAGATGCCATCGACCATGGTACGGAAATGACCGCGACCCGTGATGGTGTTCGTGGAAAAGAAAAACTGGATGTCCCCATCAAGTTTTTATGGTGCTACGCCAGTAACACATTGATCAATCAACATGGCGACATCAATCACACCCATGAGGTGCTTCAGGATGACAGCAAGTGCGAGATGATTGTTGGCATTGACCACTTCATGACGGCCTCGGCTAAGTATTGCGATATCCTGTTGCCCGACCTGATGCCAACAGAGCAAGAAGACCTTATCTCTCATGAATCTGCAGGGAATATGGGCTATGTGATCCTCGCCCAACCCGCAACCTCAGCAAAATTTGAACGCAAACCCATCTACTGGATGCTGAGTGAAGTCGCCAAACGCTTAGGACCAGACGTTTATCAAACCTTTACTGAAGGTCGCAGTCAGCATGAATGGATCAAATATCTCCATGCGAAAACGAAGGAACGTAACCCTGAGATGCCCGACTACGAGGAGATGAAAACGACCGGGATCTTTAAGAAAAAATGCCCGGAAGAACACTACGTCGCTTTCCGCGCATTCCGTGAAGATCCACAGGCAAACCCGTTGAAAACACCTTCGGGGAAAATCGAAATTTATTCGGAACGACTGGCGAAGATTGCAGATACCTGGGAATTGAAAAAAGATGAAATTATTCATCCCCTTCCTGCGTATACCCCAGGTTTTGATGGCTGGGACGATCCCCTGCGGAAAACCTATCCACTGCAGTTAACGGGCTTCCACTACAAAGCGCGTACCCACTCCAGCTACGGCAATATTGATGTGTTACAGCAGGCCTGCCCACAAGAGGTGTGGATCAACCCCATTGATGCTCAGGCACGCGGTATCCGTCATGGCGATACCGTGCGGGTATTTAACAATAATGGAGAAATGCTGATTGCCGCAAAAGTGACTCCGCGTATTCTGCCTGGCGTTACCGCCATCGGGCAAGGTGCGTGGCTTAAAGCGGATATGTTTGGTGACCGGGTCGATCACGGCGGCAGTATCAATATTCTGACCTCTCACCGCCCTTCACCGCTGGCAAAGGGAAACCCGTCGCACAGCAATCTTGTCCAGATCGAAAAGGTTTAAGGAGTAGCCCATGACCACACAATATGGATTTTTTATCGATTCCAGCCGCTGTACTGGCTGTAAAACCTGCGAACTGGCGTGCAAAGATTTTAAAGATCTTGGCCCGGAAGTCAGTTTCCGCCGTATTTATGAATACGCTGGCGGCGACTGGCAGGAAGATAATGGCGTCTGGCACCAGAACGTGTTCGCTTATTATCTCTCCATCTCCTGTAACCATTGCGATGACCCCGCATGTACAAAAGTCTGCCCCAGCGGCGCAATGCATAAGCGTGAAGATGGCTTTGTGGTGGTTGATGAAGATGTTTGTATCGGCTGCCGCTACTGCCACATGGCTTGTCCGTACGGCGCGCCACAGTACAATGCTGAAAAAGGGCACATGACGAAGTGCGATGGTTGTTATTCGCGCGTCGCCGAGGGGAAACAACCCATATGTGTCGAATCCTGCCCGCTGCGTGCACTTGAGTTCGGTCCAATTGAAGAGCTGCGCCAGAAGCACGGCACTCTGGCTGCCGTCGCGCCACTGCCGCGCGCGCATTTCACAAAACCCAATATCGTTATCAAACCTAACGCCAACAGCCGCCCGACCGGCGATACCACTGGTTATCTGGCTAATCCGGAGGAAGTGTAAAATGGGAAATGGATGGCATGAGTGGCCACTGGTTATCTTTACCGTATTGGGTCAATGCGTAGTAGGCGCGCTGATTGTTAGCGGAATTGGCTGGTTCGCCGCCAAAAATGACGCAGACCGTCAGCGTATTGTCCGTGGCATGTTTTTCCTCTGGCTGTTGATGGGCGTCGGGTTTATTGCCTCTGTCATGCACCTGGGATCGCCACTGCGGGCGTTTAACTCGCTGAATCGAATCGGAGCTTCTGGTCTGAGTAACGAGATTGCTGCCGGTTCCATATTTTTTGCCGTTGGCGGACTATGGTGGCTGGTGGCGGTCATCGGTAAAATGCCGCAAGCGTTGGGGAAACTCTGGTTACTTTTCAGCATGGCGCTCGGCGTCATTTTCGTCTGGATGATGACCTGCGTGTATCAAATCGACACTGTGCCAACCTGGCATAACGGTTACACTACGCTGGCTTTCTTCCTGACGGTATTGTTGAGCGGTCCAATACTTGCTGCCGCAATTCTGCGGGCAGCCCGCGTTACATTTAATACCACACCATTTGCCATCATTAGCGTTCTGGCGCTGATCGCTTGTGCCGGGGTGATTGTGCTGCAAGGTTTGTCTCTGGCGTCTATTCACTCATCCGTGCAACAAGCCAGCGCACTGGTACCAGATTACGCCTCCTTACAGGTCTGGCGTGTGGTATTGTTATGCGCAGGTCTTGGATGCTGGCTTTGCCCGCTCATTCGTCGCCGTGAACCTCACGTTGCCGGACTTATTCTGGGGCTAATCCTCATACTTGGCGGTGAGATGATCGGGCGTGTGCTCTTTTATGGCCTGCACATGACAGTAGGAATGGCTATTGCAGGTTAACAAATTGGTGCGGGTCAACCCGCACATTTCAGGATGTTAGGAATGACCCATTTTTCACAGCAAGATAATTTTTCTGTCGCGGCGCGCGTGTTGGGCGCGCTGTTTTATTACGCTCCAGAGAGTGCGGAAGCCGCACCTCTGGTTGCGGTACTCACCAGTGACGGCTGGGAAACTCAGTGGCCTCTACCAGAAGCGTCATTAGCGCCGCTGGTGACGGCTTTTCAGACACAGTGTGAAGAGACTCACGCCCAGGCCTGGCAGCGTTTGTTTGTCGGCCCGTGGGCACTGCCGTCTCCGCCGTGGGGGTCGGTCTGGCTGGATCGCGAATCTGTGCTGTTTGGCGATTCAACATTGGCACTTCGTCAGTGGATGCGCGAGAAAGGCATTCAGTTTGAAATGAAGCAAAACGAACCGGAAGATCATTTTGGTTCACTGCTGTTGATGGCTGCGTGGTTGGCGGAAAATGGTCGCCAGACAGAATGCGAAGAATTGCTGGCATGGCACCTTTTTCCGTGGTCAACACGTTTTCTTGATGTTTTTATCGAAAAAGCAGAACACCCTTTCTACCGTGCACTGGGTGAACTGGCTCGCTTAACGCTGGCGCAATGGCAATCACAACTGTTAATTCCTGTCGCGGTTAAACCGCTGTTTCGATAGGATCACCGTAATATTGCCGGATGGTGACGATTACGCGCAATCCGGCAATAATAGGTTACAGTGTCACGTTTTTTTATCTCTTAAAGCACGCACTGCTTTTGCGGCTGGCCTCTTTTGCCGCAAAATAGTCGCCCGTGTTTCATTGCCCATTTCTGCTCATGCATCATCTACACATCTATCCGGATCTGCGCACTATGTTCCGCCGTCTGCTTATCGCAACAGTCGTCGGTATTCTCGCGGCCTTTGCCGTTGCCGGGTTTCGTCATGCGATGCTGCTACTGGAGTGGTTGTTCCTCAATAATGACTCCGGCAGTCTGGTCAATGCAGCGACAAACCTTTCCCCCTGGCGACGGCTGCTAACTCCGGCGCTCGGCGGACTGGCGGCGGGTTTGTTGCTGATGGGCTGGCAGAAATTTACCCAGCAACGCCCTCATGCGCCGACCGATTATATGGAAGCGTTGCAAACCGATGGTCAGTTTGATTACGCAGCAAGCCTGGTTAAATCGCTTGCCTCTCTGCTGGTAGTAACCAGCGGCAGTGCAATTGGTCGCGAAGGTGCGATGATTCTTTTAGCTGCCCTTGCCGCCTCCTGTTTTGCCCAACGTTTTACACCACGCCAGGAGTGGAAATTATGGATCGCCTGTGGGGCCGCAGCGGGAATGGCTGCGGCCTATCGCGCCCCGCTTGCTGGCAGTTTATTTATAGCCGAAGTGCTGTTTGGCACTATGATGTTGGCCTCTCTCGGCCCGGTGATTATTTCCGCCGTCGTGGCATTGCTGGTTAGCAATCTGATTAATCATAGCGACGCGTTACTCTACAGCGTACAACTCTCAGTGACGGTTCAGGCTCGTGACTATGCGCTGATTATCAGTACAGGTGTGCTGGCAGGTCTGTGCGGACCACTGTTGTTAACGTTAATGAACGCCTGTCATCGTGGATTTGTGAGTCTCAAACTTGCGCCGCCCTGGCAACTGGCACTAGGCGGGTTGATCGTGGGTCTGCTTTCCCTGTTCACACCTGCAGTGTGGGGCAACGGCTATAGCACCGTACAATCCTTTTTAACCGCCCCACCACTTTAATGATCATTGCCGGGATCTTCCTTTGTAAACTGTGTGCCGTGCTGGCGAGTAGCGGTTCCGGCGCACCCGGTGGTGTCTTTACACCGACGCTATTTATCGGTCTTGCCATTGGCATGTTGTATGGTCGTAGCCTGGGATTATGGTTCCCTGATGGCGAAGAAATTACGCTTTTACTCGGATTGACCGGGATGGCGACACTGTTGGCGGCAACCACGCACGCGCCGATTATGTCGACATTGATGATATGTGAAATGACCGGGGAGTATCAGCTACTCCCCGGTTTATTGATTGCCTGCGTAATTGCGTCGGTAATCTCGCGGACGTTACACCGTGACTCTATCTACCGCCAGCACACTGCGCAGCATAGCTAAGCGGATGTATTGCCCCAGTTCACGCTGTTCGGCGCGCGGCAGATAAGGCAGTTCACCAATGAGCGGTGCCGGAAGTTTTTTACCGAGCACATCAATGATTTCCGCATAATGCGCCAGTCCTGGGTTGATTCGGTTAGCCACCCAGCCAATGAGCGGCAGCCCGTCGTTGGCAATCGCCTGAGCTGTTAGCAGTGCATGGTTAATGCAACCTTCCTGAATACCGACAACCATCAACACCGGCAGTTGTTCCTGCACCACCCATTCAGAGAGTGGACGCAAATCATTCATCAGACTGCGCCAGCCGCCAGTCCCTTCTACCACGACATGATCGACTTTTTCGGTCAGGTTTGCCAGGCCGTTTGAAATGAGGGTGTAATTGATTGGGCAACTGTGCGCCACGCTACTTTCTTCTTCGCTTAACGCGATAGGATTAACTGCTTCATAAGGCAGTTCGATGGTTGAAACACTCTGCAACACCAGGGCATCTTTATTACGCAGCCCTTCGGGTGTCTCTTTGCTCCCCTTCGCTACGGGTTTATATCCCGCAACCGTTTTTCCCTGGGAGGCTAACGCTTGTAGCAATGCGCGGGAAACCACCGTTTTCCCTACAGAAGTGTCTGTACCGGTAATAAAGAAACGCTTCAGCATCACTAACTCCACCGTTATGCTTCACAAATATAAACCAGGAAAATAATTAACCTTGAAAGTCTAAGTTATGCTTTCCTGGCCCAAATTGAGATAGCGCAAATTTTGGTAGAACAGTTAAAAAATGTTAACCCTGCAACAGACGAATCAACAAAGAACCGTTATACATCGCGTCTTTTACCAGTGCAGCGCCTGCCATCGTGCCCTGGTTAGAAAACTGAGTACTCTCAACGCTGATGTGCTGACTATACGCAGGAAGGGCCTGCTGACGGATGCTGTCTGAGATGACCGGGAAGAGGATATCTGCCGCTTTACTTAACGGTGAGCCAATCAGTATTTTTTGTGGGTTAAATAAATTCACCATGATGGCAAGAATGCGCCCTACATGCGCGCCCACCCCGGTAATGATGTCTTTTGCCAGCAGATCGCCGCGCAATGCCGCCTGACACAATGAGTCCACGGTTAACGGTTGCCCATGTAACATCGAGCTCATGGATTGATTGAGACGCAGCTGTGCCAGCTCAAGTATACTGTCCACACTGGCGATGGTTTCGAGGCAGCCGTGATTCCCGCAATAACAACGTTTCCCATACGGGTCGACCTGTGTGTGGCCTATTTCCACGAGGCTACTGCTGCCTGCGTGTAGCAGATGACCATCGGTAATGACGCCCGCCCCCACGTTGTGATCGATAACCACCTGAATCACATCGCGCGCCCCGCGTGAGGCACCAAACAAGGCCTCTGCCATCGTCCATGCGCTGATATCATGCTGAATATAAACCGGAACGCCGGTATGCTGCTCCAGAGCCTCGCCGAGCGGCATCTCTTTTACATCCTCGTAGAACGGCATGCGATGTACAATGCCATTTTCCGTATCAATAATTCCCGGCAGGGTTATGGCAATCGAAGTTAGACGCTCAAGTTTTTTCTGGTGGCGGATAAAAAACTGATCGATATGGGAAATGATACGATCCAGCAATGGCGAGTCATCTTTTAACGCCAGTTCCTGCGACTCTTCCACCACCAGTTTGCTGCTCAGATCGCGCAGAGCAAGGAAAATCTCCCCGCGACTAATGCGCAGAGAAAGATAGTGCCAGGCTTCAGTTTCAACCACCAGCCCCACCGCCGGACGGCCACGGTTCCCCGCTTCTTTGATTTCCAGCTCTTGCACCAGGTGTGCTTCGAGCATCTCACGGACAATTTTAGTGATACTGGCAGGAGCCAGTTGCGCCAGACGGGAAAGATCGATACGCGAGACTGGACCAAGCTGATCAATCAGGCGATAAACCGCGCCCGCGTTGGTCTGCTTTATTTGATCAATGTGCCCAGGCTGGTTTTCAGCAACCACCGCATACTCCCTATATTTTCGCGCTCCGAAATAATCTGTAGGCTATGGTGAAGCACTTCAATACGTGTCGTCAAATTTTTACTTAGGCATGTGATTAACAGCACATTTTTCGGGCTTTTTCGCTGAAATTTCCCTCACCTGAGAGCATTCAGCAGATGAATACGAAAGTTACGCGCAGCTGGACTTTGTTCATGATGTTTCGGCCAGACCAACCACATTTCAGAAACCGCATCCTCTTCAGCAATCGGCACCCAGCGCATTTCGTTGAGCTGAACACGTTTAAATGAAGCAGGCAAAATTGAAACACCCAGACCGGCGGAAACCAGACCGATGATGGTCATTGCCTCGCCCACCTCCTGAGTGATGACGGGCGTCAAATGGTAACGTCGCATCAGTCCGAGAATATCGTCATACAGCCCTGTCCCGACGTGCGGATCAAAAAAGACAAAGGGTTCTTTCGCCAGTTCAGCCAGCGTTACATTCGGGTTATTTGCCAGGGGATGATCGTGCGGGATCATCGCCATAAGCGGTTCATGGACGATGACTGCGTGTTCAAGCGTCTCCGGTAACGTTGTGTTACGCAGCAATCCCATATCCAGCGTTCCTTCAATGAGCGGAGCGATTTGCTCACGAGTGTTCATTTCGCGGGTTTGTAAATGGACATCAGGATAATCACGGCGAAACAGCGATAACGTATCGGACACCGCCCGAATAAAAGGAGCGGACGAAGTAAAACCAATACGCAACTCCCCCGCTTCACCCTGATGCAGCCTTTCAGCGCGAGCGGCAGCGTCATCCACCATAGACAGGATTTGCCGACTATCTGCAAGAAACTGTTTTCCTGCTGCCGTCAGCAATACACTGCGATTGGTTCGTGCCAGCAGTCGGGCACCAATTTGTTGCTCCAGCGCCTGAATCTGCTGACTTAGCGGCGGTTGCGAAATATTCAGGCGGGCAGCGGCGCGCCCGAAATGCAGCTCTTCCGCAACAGCAACAAAGTAACGCAGATGACGAAGTTCAATATTCATATTTAAAACATCTTATTTGAGATTATTAATATATTAGACAGAACAATTCGATTTTCCTACCCTATGTATAAGCCTGATCCACAGGCATATTTAGCAAGGATTTCAAGTGAGCCGTACTACAACTGTTGATGGCGCTCCGGCAAGCGACACTGACAAGCAAAGCATTTCTCAGCCAAATCAATTTATTAAACGCGGTACGCCGCAATTTATGCGCGTCACCCTGGCGCTGTTCTCTGCCGGACTGGCAACCTTCGCACTTCTCTATTGTGTGCAACCTATCCTTCCGGTGCTTTCGCAGGAGTTTGGCTTAACGCCCGCGAACAGTAGTATTTCACTGTCCATTTCCACGGCGATGTTGGCTATTGGTTTGCTGTTTACTGGCCCCCTATCCGATGCCATTGGTCGCAAACCAGTGATGGTCACGGCGCTACTGTTGGCCTCCATTTGTACGTTACTTTCGACAATGATGACCAGCTGGCACGGCATTTTGATTATGCGCGCCTTGATTGGGCTTTCGTTAAGTGGCGTGGCAGCTGTTGGCATGACTTATCTTAGCGAGGAAATCCACCCCAGTTTCGTGGCCTTTTCGATGGGGTTGTATATCAGCGGCAACTCAATTGGCGGCATGAGCGGGCGCTTAATTAGTGGTGTCTTCACGGACTTTTTCAACTGGCGAATTGCTCTGGCGGCAATCGGTTGTTTCGCGCTAGCCTCGGCGTTGATGTTCTGGAAAATCCTCCCTGAATCACGCCATTTTCGCCCGACTTCGCTGCGACCTAAGACGTTGTTTATCAACTTTCGTCTGCACTGGCGTGACCGGGGATTACCGTTATTGTTCGCAGAAGGCTTTTTGCTGATGGGGTCGTTCGTCACGCTGTTTAATTACATCGGCTATCGGTTGATGCTTTCCCCCTGGCATGTCAGTCAGGCCGTGGTTGGCTTATTATCGCTGGCTTATTTGACCGGTACATGGAGCTCACCCAAAGCCGGAACCATGACCACCCGCTACGGGCGCGGTCCGGTGATGTTGTTTTCGACGGGGGTTATGCTGTTTGGTTTACTGATGACCTTATTCAGCTCGCTGTGGCTGATCTTTGCCGGAATGTTACTCTTCTCAGCAGGATTCTTCGCAGCCCACTCAGTTGCCAGCAGCTGGATTGGCCCCCGCGCAAAACGCGCTAAAGGCCAGGCCTCCTCGCTGTATCTGTTCAGTTACTATCTGGGGTCGAGTATTGCCGGGACGCTGGGTGGTGTTTTCTGGCATAACTATGGCTGGAACGGCGTCGGCGCATTTATTGCTCTGATGCTGGTCATTGCTCTGCTGGTCGGGACGCGTTTGCATCGTCGTCTGCACGCCTGAAAAATAAGCCCGGACTGCGGTAACTACACGTCCGGACTTATTGCTTGCTCAAACCAACGTTAATAGCCATCCTAAAATAGACGAAGCGCCAGCCAATTCCCGCAGCGCGTCTAGCGTCATCAGGATTATAAGTACCCAAATAAACGGATTCATTTTGCTGTGTGTCATTTATTACTGATGCGCAGTTATTCTACCGCTTTGTAAGTAGTAAAATAGTTAACCCGATCAAGACTACTATTATTGGTAGCTAAATTTCCCTTAAGTCACAATACGTTATTATCAACGCTGTAATTTATTCAGCGTTTGTACATATCGTTACACGCTGAAACCAACCACTCACGGAAGTCTGCCATTCCCAGGGATATAGTTATTTCAACGGCCCCGCAGTGGGGTTAAATGAAAAAACAAATTGAGGGTATGACAATGAAAAAAGTATTAGCTCTGGTTGTTGCCGCTGCTATGGGTCTGTCTTCTGCCGCCTTTGCTGCAGAGACTGCGACCACACCTGCTCCGACTGCGACGACCACCAAAGCAGCGCCGGCGAAAACGACACATCATAAAAAACAGCATAAAGCAGCACCTGCCCAGAAAGCGCAGGCGGCTAAAAAGCATCATAAAAATACGAAAGCTGAACAGAAAGCCCCTGAACAAAAAGCGCAGGCAGCGAAGAAACACGCCGGGAAACACAGCCATCAGCAACCGGCAAAACCTGCTGCACAACCCGCAGCGTAAGTTTTCAACAGTAATGCTGGCGCGCCCCCTCGCGCCTGAAAATTACGGTGCTAAGCGGGTAACGTTTAGCACCGCCTTTAGCGGAGGGTAGTATGGTGGGCCGTTATCGCTTTGAGTTCATTCTTATCATCCTTATTTTATGCGCACTGATTGCCGCCCGTTTTTATCTTTCCTGACTGTAGTTATCTGATTTTACTCCCACTTTCATCCCGTCCCGTCTATAGTATTTATGAGGGTTTGCTTTTAATAATCATAATTACCCACCAGAGTGTGATATGCGTACAACCATTGCTGTAGTGTTGGGTGCAATTAGTTTGACGTCTGCTTTTGTGTTTGCAGATAAACCAGACGTTGCCAAATCGGCAAACGATGAGGTCAGCACCCTGTTTTTTGGTCATGATGATCGTGTGCCAGTGAATGACACGACCCAATCACCGTGGGATGCGGTTGGGCAACTGGAAACGGCCAGCGGCAATTTATGTACGGCGACGCTGATTGCACCCAATCTGGCATTAACGGCAGGACACTGTCTATTGACGCCGCCTAAGGGTAAAGCGGATAAGGCGGTAGCGCTGCGTTTTGTGTCAAATAAAGGTCTTTGGCGCTATGAGATCCACGACATAGAAGGCCGCGTTGATCCGACACTGGGAAAGCGGTTAAAAGCAGATGGGGATGGTTGGATTGTACCTCCCGCAGCCGCGCCGTGGGACTTCGGATTGATTGTGCTGCGTAATCCCCCTTCTGGCATTACGCCGTTGCCGTTATTTGAGGGAGATAAAGCCGCGCTTACCGCCGCATTAAAAGCGGCAGGTCGTAAAGTGACTCAGGCAGGCTACCCTGAAGATCATCTCGATACGTTGTACAGTCATCAAAACTGTGAAGTGACTGGCTGGGCGCAAACGTCGGTGATGTCACATCAGTGCGATACCTTGCCGGGTGACAGCGGTTCGCCTCTGATGTTGCATACCGATGACGGCTGGCAATTAATTGGGGTGCAAAGTTCGGCTCCTGCCGCGAAAGATCGCTGGCGCGCCGATAACCGGGCCATTTCTGTTACCGGTTTTCGCGACAAGCTGGATCAACTGTCGCAAAAATAATGTTCAAACGCTGCCCGACAGCGCGGGCAGCGTCTTCATCAGGCAAGTTTCACCATGATCATTCCAGCCAACAGCAAGACCAGGCCAATCCAGCCTTTACGATTTAACCGTTGACCAAACAAGATCCAACCTGCGGCTAACGTGGCGGCAATACCAAACCCGCCCCACAATGCATAAGCGACAGACAAGTCGATCCCTTTTACGGCCTGAGAAAGCGCACTAAAGGCAGCCAGCACCGCCGCCAGGGAGAGCAAGCCAAATATTTTGCGACGAAAGCCGTCAGAAAATTTCAAAAAGACGTTAGCAACGATTTCCAGCACGATTGCCAATGCCAGCCAGGCGGCGTGAACCCATTCAAACTGCGCCATGGTTCACCTCCAGTTCAGGTTTACGCGCTTTACGGGTACCTGATTTGATCAACACAATCCCGGCGACCAGGGTGGTTAACCCGGCAATTTTCATCAGCGATAAACTTTCGTCGAATAACAAAACGCTAAACAAGGTAATAAATAAAATACCGATACCTTCCCACAGCGCATAAGCTACGCCTAAGGCGATCTTTTTAACGGCGAAAGAGAGAAATATATACGACAGAGAAATCATCACCAGCATTAAAATAAAGCCGCCATTTCCCTCACTGACGCTCGCCCATTTCATTGACAGCGTACCGGTAATTTCTGTAGCAATAGCCAGGCCTAATAAAATCCAATAAATATACATTGTCCTTCTCCTGCAAGAGAATTATTTTAATTTTCGCTTAATTCAGCGAAACCAAAGTAAAGTGGTCAAGCCCCGCGCATAGGGCAAGCTTAGGCAGAAGAAAGGACTAAAGCGCGTTGCGCCAGTGCTGCTCACCTACGAGCAAGATAGTGGATGAGGTACGAAGATGGGTAAATGTTGAAAATAACGTCCTGAACAAATTGTCCATAATATTACAATTATCCGCAGTGTTGCTTCTCGTCATCGCGGATGATAATTGTCCTCGGTAGTTGAACACGCCTGATTTGTATCATAGCTTAAGAATTAACTCAAAATATTTTCACTTCTTTACCTGAGCGGTTTGATTTTCGTTATGATGACGGAGCGAAAAAGACATTATTATTAGCAAAGGAAGAAAAACCGGGGACAAGCATGGCAAAGCCGATCATCACGCTCAATGGCCTAAAAATCGTCATTATGTTGGGAATGCTGGTCATTATTCTCTGCGGTATCCGTTTTGCCGCCGAGATCATCGTGCCGTTTATTCTCGCATTATTTATTGCTGTTATTCTTAACCCGCTGGTGCAACACATGGTCCGCTGGCGTGTGCCGCGTGTACTGGCAGTGTCGATTTTGATGACTATCATCGTGATGGCGATGGTGTTGCTGCTAGCTTATCTGGGTTCTGCGCTCAACGAGTTGACGCGGACGTTACCGCAATATCGCAACTCTATTATGACGCCGCTGCAAGCTCTTGAGCCGTTGTTGCAACGTGTAGGGATTGACGTCTCAGTTGACCAACTGGCGCATTACATAGATCCGAACGCGGCGATGACGTTGCTCACCAACTTATTGACGCAGTTATCTAATGCCATGTCATCAATATTTTTATTGCTGCTGACGGTGCTGTTTATGCTGCTCGAAGTGCCACAATTGCCCGGAAAATTTCAGCAAATGATGGCGCGTCCGGTTGAAGGGATGGCGGCGATTCAGCGTGCGATTGACTGTGTGTCTCATTATCTGGTGCTGAAAACAGCCATAAGCATCATCACCGGCCTGGTCGCCTGGGCGATGCTCGCCGCCCTCGATGTTCGCTTCGCTTTTGTCTGGGGATTGCTGGCCTTTGCGCTTAATTACATCCCTAATATTGGTTCAGTTCTCGCGGCAATCCCCCCTATCGCTCAGGTACTGGTGTTTAATGGCTTCTACGAAGCGTTGCTGGTGCTGGCGGGATATCTGCTAATTAATCTGGTCTTCGGCAATATTCTGGAGCCGCGCATCATGGGACGTGGGCTGGGGCTTTCCACATTGGTGGTATTTTTGTCGTTGATTTTTTGGGGATGGCTGTTAGGACCGGTGGGTATGCTGCTTTCCGTGCCGTTGACAATTATTGTCAAAATTGCGCTTGAACAAACAGCGGGAGGTCAAAGCATCGCCGTTCTGTTAAGCGATCTCAATAAAGAGTGACGGCCTCCGCAGAGGCCGTCAGGGTTACAGAGCTTTCAGGATTGCATCCACGCTGGCTTTGGCGTCACCAAACAGCATGTGGGTGTTTTCCTTGAAGAACAACGGGTTTTGCACACCAGCATAGCCAGTGTTCATCGAACGTTTAAAGACAATCACGTTCTGCGCTTTCCACACTTCCAGCACAGGCATACCAGCAATCGGACTCTTCGGATCATCCTGCGCCGCCGGGTTAACCGTATCGTTAGCACCAATCACCAGTACGGTATCGGTATCAGCAAAGTCATCGTTGATCTCGTCCATTTCCAGCACGATGTCATACGGTACTTTTGCTTCAGCCAGCAATACGTTCATATGTCCAGGCAAACGCCCTGCAACCGGGTGGATACCGAAACGCACGTTGATACCACGAGCGCGCAGTTTCTCGGTAATTTCAGCGACAGGATATTGCGCCTGCGCGACTGCCATGCCGTACCCCGGAGTAATGATCACTGAATGGGAGTTTTTCAGCAGTTCCGCTGTCTCTTCTGCGGTGATTTCGCGGTGCTCGCCCACTTCCTGATCATCGCCAGTAGAAGAGCCGTCGGTGCCAAAACCACCCGCAATAACGCTGATAAAGGAACGGTTCATCGCCTTACACATAATGTAAGAAAGGATAGCGCCCGAAGAACCGACCAGCGCACCGGTCACAATCAGCAGGTCGTTGCTGAGCATAAAGCCCGCAGCCGCAGCCGCCCAGCCGGAGTACGAGTTCAGCATCGACACCACCACTGGCATATCTGCACCACCGATGGAGGCGACTAAATGCCAGCCGAATACCAGCGCAATGGCGGTCATTATCAGCAATGCCAGCACTTGCAGGCCGACGCTATCCGTGCGAACAAATACAATCAGCAGCAGGAAGGAAACGACCAGAGCCGCCAGGTTCATTTTGTGACGGTTTGGCAGCATCAACGGTTTAGACGAAATCTTGCCACACAGTTTGCCGAACGCCACCACCGAACCCGTGAACGTTACCGCCCCGATGAAGATACCGAGGAACACTTCCGTCAGGTGAATATTGACCAGAATCGGTGCCATTCCCGCGTCATGATGCAGATAACTGTTAAAGCCAACCAGCACTGCCGCCAGACCCACGAAGCTATGCAGGATCGCCACCAGTTCTGGCATTTCGGTCATTTCAACTTTCTTCGCCAGACGGATACCAATTGCCCCACCAATGACCATCGCCAGCAAGATCCAGCCAACATTACCCGTATCCGGTCCAAAAATGGTTGCGATTAACGCAATCGCCATCCCGGCGATACCGAAGTTGTTACCCTGGCGAGACGTTTCATGTTTCGAAAGACCGGCCAGACTGAAGATAAACAGGATCGCGGCAACAATGTATGCAGCTGTAACTAATCCTCCAGACATATGTTACCCCTTAATTTTTGCGGAACATTTTCAGCATGCGCTGAGTCACGGTGAAGCCACCGAAAATATTAATGCTGGCTATAAGCACCGCGATAAAACTAAGGAAGCTAACCCAGCCGCCCTGGCCAATCTGCAACAGTGCTCCGACAACAATAATCCCTGAAATCGCGTTGGTGACCGACATCAACGGTGTATGCAGCGCGTGCGATACATTCCACACCACGTAATAACCGACAACGCAGGCCAGCGCGAAAACGGTGAAGTGCCCAAGAAACTCTTTCGGCGCAACGCTTGACAGCCAACCGAACAGGATGATTGCCAGCGCCATCAACGCGTATTTACGCCACGGTGAGCAGGTACATTTTTCCTCAGTTTTCACTTCCGGTGCCGCTTTTTGTGCCGCCTGCGGCTGAGCTGATACCTGAATCGGCGGTGCCGGCCAGGTAATTTCACCCGCACGGATCACGGTCACGCCGCGAATCACCACATCATCAAAATCAACAGTGATATTGCCGTCTTTCTCTTTGCACAACAGTTTCAGCAGATTAACGAGGTTAGTACCGTAAAGCTGTGAGGATTGCGTCGGCAGACGGCCCGGAAGATCGGTATAACCAATCACTTTGACACCATTTTCCGTAGTGAAGATTTCACCCGGCACGGTGTATTCACAGTTGCCACCGTTTTGGGCTGCCAGGTCGACAATCACACTGCCCGCCTTCATGGAGTCAACCATTTCACGGGTAATTAGCTTCGGCGCTGGTTTGCCTGGAATAAGCGCGGTGGTGACAATGATATCGACCTCTTTTGCCTGGGCGGCAAAGAGTTCCATTTCCGCTTTAATGAACGCGTCCGACATCACTTTGGCATAGCCATCGCCGCTGCCCGCTTCCTCTTTAAAATCCAGCTCGAGGAATTCCGCGCCCATACTTTGAACTTGTTCTTTCACTTCCGGACGGGTGTCGAATGCACGCACAATCGCGCCGAGACTGTTTGCTGCGCCAATGGCGGCCAGACCTGCAACACCCGCACCAATCACCATCACTTTTGCCGGTGGCACTTTCCCGGCCGCAGTAATTTGCCCGGTAAAGAAGCGCCCAAATTCATGTGCCGCTTCAACAATGGCGCGATAACCGGCGATGTTCGCCATCGAGCTTAGTGCGTCCAGCGATTGTGCGCGTGAGATACGCGGCACAGAATCCATCGCCATCACGGTCACGTTACGTTCCGCAAGTTTTTGCATTAATTCCGGATTCTGCGCAGGCCAGATAAAACTCACCAGCGTTGTCCCTGGATTCAGTAACGCAATTTCATCATCTAACGGCGCATTGACCTTCAGAATGATCTCTGACTGCCAGACGCTATTCCCTTCTACAATTTCAGCGCCCGCTTGCACAAACGCTTTATCGTCAAAACTTGCCAGTTGACCCGCGCCGCTCTCTACCGCGACGGTAAAACCCAGTTTCAGCAGCTGTTCCACTGTTTTTGGCGTTGCTGCAACACGGGTTTCATTGGTTAACCGTTCTCTTGGTATGCCAATTCGCATGATATTCCCTTCCATCGGTTTTATTGATGATGGTTTGCCTGTGTCAGAAGCCACACAAGCCGCTCATGTACGAGCTAAATGTTACTCCGTTAAAATAAATTAGTAACAAACGCCCTATAACGTACTGAAAATTATGCCTGTGATCTAGCGCCAAAAATCAGTATTTCGGCGTGAACTCGCAAAATATTAACGATTCAGCCGTGATAGTGGGATAAACACCTTAGAACGCCGGATAAAGACTGATAATTGTCTTCGACGGTCGGGTAAAACGAGACATCGCCCCGGCACGAATCACTACTTAACATTAAATTAACTTATATAATTCAGTTGCTTCAGTAGTAATGATGCTGATACGGCTGTTTTTTAAGCATAGACGGTCATTTGAGCAGGATTAAAATTGGCTTAAAGAATGTGATATGAAAAATGACGCAGACAGTTACACCGTTTAAATGCAATAATCAGCCACGTTTCTCGTTAATAACAATACCAGTACCTGGTTTGCGCAAGGCGAAGGATTATTTTTATGAAGCTTAAGAACACCCTCCTGGCGTCGGCACTGCTTTCTGCTACGGCATTCTCCGTTAACGCAGCAACAGAACTGACACCGGAGCAAGCGGCAGCGGTTAAACCTTTTGACCGTGTAGTGGTTACCGGTCGTTTTAATGCTATTGGCGAAGCGGTGAAAGCCGTTTCTCGTCGCGCAGATAAAGAAGGTGCCGCCTCTTTTTATGTTGTCGACACTTCTGATTTTGGTAACAGCGGTAACTGGCGTGTGGTCGCTGACCTCTATAAAGCCGATGCTGAAAAAGCAGAAGAAACAAGTAATCGCGTAATTAACGGTGTTGTCGAACTGCCGAAAGATCAGGCTGTTCTGATTGAACCGTTTGACACGGTCACCGTCCAGGGCTTCTATCGTAGCCAGCCAGAAGTCAATGATGCCATCACCAAAGCGGCAAAAGCGAAAGGTGCCTACTCTTTCTACATCGTTCGTCAAATCGATGCCAACCAGGGCGGCAACCAGCGTATTACTGCATTCATCTATAAAAAAGATGCTAAGAAACGTATCGTCCAGAGCCCGGATGTGATCCCGGCAGATTCCGAAGCAGGACGTGCAGCTCTGGCTGCCGGTGGCGAAGCCGCGAAGAAAGTTGAGATCCCAGGTGTTGCGACTACCGCATCACCAAGTTCTGAAGTCGGTCGTTTCTTTGAAACCCAGTCATCAAAAGGCGGGCGTTACACCGTCACGCTCCCGGATGGCACTAAAGTCGAAGAACTGAACAAAGCGACCGCAGCGATGATGGTCCCGTTCGACAGCATCAAATTCTCTGGCAACTACGGCAACATGACCGAAGTCTCCTATCAGGTTGCGAAACGTGCCGCGAAGAAAGGTGCTAAGTATTACCACATCACCCGCCAGTGGCAGGAACGTGGTAATAACCTGACCGTCAGCGCAGATCTGTATAAATAACTATTCAGTTACTCCTATAAGGCGGCTTGATGCCGCCTTTCGCATTTTTAGTCACAAATTTCCCCGCGACCATTGCATGCAGACACATCTCTTCGTAAAATCCCGCGCTTCAGTGGCAAACTCCATTTTTATGCGTTTTGCCCTAATATTTATTCTTCTTATCACGTTTTAATCACTGGATATCGATGGAAAAGAAACTGGGACTGAGCGCACTCACCGCGCTGGTATTAAGCTCAATGCTGGGCGCGGGTGTTTTCAGTCTGCCGCAAAATATGGCGGCAGTTGCCAGCCCGGCAGCACTGCTCATCGGCTGGGGTATTACTGGCGCTGGCATTTTATTGCTGGCCTATGCCATGCTGATCCTCACGCGCATTCGTCCCGAACTTGACGGCGGTATCTTTACCTATGCCCGCGAAGGGTTTGGCGAGCTAATCGGCTTTTGTTCCGCATGGGGATACTGGCTGTGCGCAGTCATCGCCAACGTCTCCTATCTGGTGATCGTTTTTTCCGCGTTAAGCTTTTTTACGGACACGCCGGAATTGCGCCTGTTCGGCGATGGTAATACCTGGCAATCGATCGTCGGTGCATCGGCTTTATTGTGGATTGTTCACTTTTTGATCCTGCGCGGGGTGCAAACCGCTGCCAGCATTAACCTGGTGGCGACACTGGCAAAATTGTTGCCGCTGGGTCTGTTTGTTGTGCTGGCGATGATGATGTTCAAACTGGATACCTTCAAGCTCGACTTCACCGGACTTGCACTTGGCGTACCCGTTTGGGAACAGGTGAAAAACACCATGCTGATCACCCTGTGGGTTTTCATTGGTGTGGAAGGTGCCGTGGTTGTTTCTGCGCGTGCGCGTAATAAACGTGATGTTGGCAAAGCGACACTGCTGGCGGTTCTCTCCGCTCTGGGCGTTTACTTGCTGGTAACGCTGCTTTCGCTGGGTGTGGTGGCACGTCCTGAACTGGCTGAAATTCGTAACCCGTCAATGGCCGGTCTGATGGTGGAAATGATGGGACCATGGGGCGAAATCATCATCGCTGCCGGTTTGATCGTTTCCGTTTGCGGCGCGTACTTAAGCTGGACCATCATGGCGGCAGAAGTTCCGTTCCTGGCTGCCACTCATAAAGCATTCCCACGCATTTTTGCGCGCCAGAACGCACAAGCTGCGCCATCCGCCTCACTGTGGTTGACCAACATCTGCGTGCAAATTTGTCTGGTACTCATCTGGCTGACCGGTTCCGATTACAACACGTTGCTGACCATCGCCTCAGAAATGATTCTGGTGCCCTATTTCCTGGTCGGCGCGTTCTTGCTGAAAATCGCAACCCGTCCACTGCATAAAGCGGTAGGTGTCGGTGCCTGCATTTATGGCTTATGGTTATTGTACGCCTCTGGTCCAATGCACTTGCTGTTATCCGTTGTTCTGTATGCGCCGGGGCTGCTGGTTTTCCTGTATGCGCGCAAAACGCATACACATGATAATGTACTGAACCGTCAGGAAATGGTGCTGATTGGCATGCTGTTAATTGCCTCAGTTCCGGCGACCTGGATGCTGGTGGGATAACGTTCATCCCATCGTTGGATAGCAAAGGAGATAACGATGGGTAAAGCCCAGCCCTTGCCAATATTAATTACTGGCGGAGGTCGTCGCATCGGCCTCGCCCTCGCCTGGCATTTCATTAATCAAAAGCAACCGGTGATTGTCAGCTATCGGACGCACTATCCAGCCATTGATGGACTGATTAAGGCAGGTGCGCAGTGTATTCAGGCTGATTTTTCGACCAACGACGGTGTGATGGCGTTTGCCGATGAAGTACTAAAAAGCACCCATGGTCTGCGTGCTATTTTGCATAACGCCAGTGCGTGGATGGCAGAAAAACCAGGTACACCACTGGCCGACGTACTGGCTTGCATGATGCAGATCCACGTTAATACCCCATACCTGCTCAACCATGCGCTGGAAAGATTACTGCGTGGGCACGGACACGCCGCCAGCGATATCATTCACTTTACCGATTATGTGGTGGAGCGCGGTAGCGACAAACATGTTGCGTATGCTGCAAGCAAAGCGGCACTGGATAATATGACCCGCTCGTTTGCCCGCAAGCTGGCACCGGAAGTGAAAGTGAATTCTATTGCGCCATCGCTGATCCTGTTTAATGAACATGATGATGCCGAATATCGACAACAGGCGCTGAATAAATCACTGATGAAAACCGCGCCTGGCGAGAAAGAAGTGATCGACCTGGTCGATTACTTACTTACCAGTTGCTTTGTCACCGGACGCAGTTTCCCACTTGATGGCGGTCGTCATCTGCGTTAATGCAGCTTTATCCAGCATATAATCAACACCCATGCGCTTATCCCCCAACACGCAACAGAACCAACAAAAGCGGCGGGCAAGCGCATCATTCCGGTGAAATACCACAGCGACACCAGGTAAACAAAATAGGGAATAATCGACCACATACTAAAAATGATGGTTGCGCGTAAGGCTTCAATGCCGCGTTCGCTGGCAACAATATAATGCGCGATAAGCGCAAAGGTCGGGAAAAGTGGAATCAGCCCGGCGATATAATAATTTTTCGTTTTTGCTAAAACACCAATCAACAGCACTACCAGCGCACCGAGCGCGGCTTTGATTACCAGCCCCATTTTTTTACCTTAACACTTCCATAACAAGTCATCAGTAGAATACCTGATGAAAACTTGTTTAGAAACGATTGATAGTAAGTAAAAACAGCGCGGTGTATTGTGACGTTTTTATATCTACCGTGAATGTTATGAACACTATCGTATTTGTGGAAGATGATGCGGAAGTCGGTTCACTGATTGCCGCGTACCTGGCAAAACATGATATGCAGGTTACCGTAGAGCCGCGCGGCGACCAGGCCGAAGAAACCATTTTGCGAGAAAATCCGGATTTGGTGTTACTCGACATCATGCTACCAGGCAAGGACGGCATGACCATTTGTCGTGATTTACGCGCAGAGTGGTCTGGACCGATTGTTCTTCTAACCTCTCTCGATAGCGATATGAACCACATCCTGGCACTGGAAATGGGTGCCTGCGACTATATTCTCAAAACGGCGCCCCCTGCTGTTTTGCTAGCGCGTTTACGTTTGCATTTGCGTCAGAATGAGCAAGCCACACTGAGCAAAGGTCTTCAGGAAACGTCTCTGACTCCCTACAAAGCCCTGCATTTCGGCACGTTGACCATCGATCCCATCAACCGCGTAGTCACCCTGGCTAACACTGAAATCTCGCTCTCGACAGCTGATTTCGAATTATTGTGGGAATTAGCTACCCATGCCGGGCAAATCATGGACCGCGATGCATTGCTGAAAAATTTACGCGGCGTCAGTTATGACGGACTGGATCGTAGCGTGGACGTGGCTATTTCGCGGTTAAGAAAAAAACTGCTCGATAACGCCGCAGAACCTTATCGCATTAAAACTGTGCGTAACAAAGGCTATCTTTTTGCGCCTCATGCATGGGAATAAGCGATGAAAAAACTGTTTATCCAGTTTTACCTGTTATTGTTTGTCTGCTTCCTTGTGATGTCTCTGCTGGTTGGGTTGGTGTACAAATTTACCGCCGAACGCGCGGGCAAACAGTCGCTGGATGATTTGATGAACAGTTCGCTGTATCTGATGCGCAGCGAATTGCGTGAGATCCCCCCACACGACTGGGGTAAGACGCTGAAAGAGATGGATTTAAATCTCTCTTTCGATCTGCGTGTCGAGCCATTGAGTAAATACCATCTTGATGATATTTCCATGCACCGACTGCGTGGCGGCGAAATTGTCGCCCTGGACGATCAGTACACGTTTTTGCAGCGTATCCCGCGCAGCCACTACGTGCTGGCAGTTGGTCCTGTTCCTTATCTTTATTATCTCCATCAGATGCGATTGCTGGATATCGCCCTGATCGCTTTTATTGCTATTTCCCTCGCCTTTCCGGTGTTTATCTGGATGCGTCCGCACTGGCAGGATATGTTAAAACTGGAAGCAGCGGCGCAACGATTTGGCGATGGGCATCTCAATGAGCGTATCCACTTTGATGAGGGTTCGAGCTTTGAACGACTTGGTATCGCATTTAACCAGATGGCGGACAATATCAACGCCTTGATTGCCAGCAAAAAACAGCTTATTGACGGTATCGCTCACGAACTGCGAACACCGTTAGTGCGCCTGCGTTATCGACTGGAGATGAGCGATAACCTGAGCGCCGCCGAATCCCAGGCGTTGAATCGTGATATCAGTCAACTTGAAGCTTTAATTGAAGAGCTGCTGACTTATGCCCGACTCGATCGCCCACAAAACGAGCTTCATCTTAGCGAACCAGACCTGCCGTTGTGGCTGTCAACGCATCTGGCAGACATTCAGGCAGTAACGCCCGATAAAACGGTACGGATTAAAACGCTCGCGCAAGGCCATTATGCGGCGTTGGATATGCGCTTAATGGAGCGCGTGCTGGATAATTTGCTCAATAACGCCCTGCGGTACTGCCATTCAACGGTTGAAACCAGCCTGCTACTGTCGGGGAATAGAGCGACATTAATTGTTGAGGATGATGGCCCAGGGATTGCCCCAGAAAACCGCGAACATATCTTTGAACCTTTTGTTCGCCTCGATCCCAGCCGGGATCGCTCAACCGGCGGCTGCGGGCTGGGGCTGGCAATTGTCCACTCTATAGCACTGGCAATGGGCGGTACGGTTAATTGTGACACCAGCGAACTGGGTGGTGCTCGCTTCTCGTTTAGCTGGCCGTTATGGCATAACATCCCGCAATTTACCTCTGCCTGACACTACGCGCACGATGGTCAAGTCACCACGACTGTGCTATAAAATAAGTATGTTGTAACTAAAGTGGTTAATATTATGGCGCGTTACGATCTCGTAGACCGACTCAACACTACCTTTCGCCAGATGGAACAAGAGCTGGCTACATTTGCCGCTCATCTTGAGCAACACAAGCTATTGGTTGCCCGCGTGTTCTCTTTGCCGGAGGTAAAAAAAGAGGATGAGCATAATCCGCTTAATCGTATTGAGGTAAAACAACATCTCGGCAACGACGCGCAGTCGCTGGCGTTGCGTCATTTCCGCCATTTATTTATTCAACAACAGTCCGAAAATCGCAGCAGCAAGGCCGCTGTCCGTCTGCCTGGCGTGTTGTGTTACCAGGTCGATAACCTTTCGCAAGCAGCGTTGGTCAGTCATATTCAGCACATCAATAAACTCAAGACCACGTTCGAGCATATCGTCACGGTTGAATCAGAACTCCCCACCGCGGCACGTTTTGAATGGGTGCATCGTCATTTGCCGGGGCTGATCACCCTTAATGCTTACCGCACGCTCACCGTTCTGCACGACCCCGCCACTTTACGCTTTGGTTGGGCTAATAAACATATCATTAAGAATTTGCATCGTGATGAAGTCCTGGCACAGCTGGAAAAAAGCCTGAAATCACCACGCAGTGTCGCACCGTGGACGCGCGAGGAGTGGCAAAGAAAACTGGAGCGAGAGTATCAGGATATCGCTGCCCTGCCACAGAACGCGAAGTTAAAAATCAAACGTCCGGTGAAGGTGCAGCCAATTGCCCGCGTCTGGTACAAAGGAGATCAAAAACAAGTCCAACACGCCTGCCCTACACCACTGATTGCACTGATTAATCGGGATAATGGCGCGGGCGTGCCGGACGTTGGTGAGTTGTTAAATTACGATGCCGACAATGTGCAGCACCGTTATAAACCACAGGCGCAGCCGCTTCGTTTGATCATTCCACGGCTGCACCTGTATGTTGCAGATTAACGCCCGGCTTTCATACTGCCGACCATCTGTTCTGGCCGTACCCAGCTGTCAAACTCGGCTTCGCTAAGATACCCCAGCGCAAGGGCCGCAGCTTTTAAGGTCAGCCCTTCTTTATGCGCTTTTTTGGCGATCTCCGCGGCTTTGTCATAACCAATGTGGGTGTTAAGCGCAGTCACCAGCATCAGCGATTCATTGAGTAATTGATTGATTCGCTCACGATTCGGTTCAATACCCACTGCGCAGTGTTTGTTAAAACTTTCCATGCCATCTGCCAGCAAGCGCACCGATTGCAGGAAATTGTGGATCACCATTGGACGGAAGACGTTCAGTTCAAAGTTACCGGAAGCGCCCCCCATGTTGATCGCCACGTCGTTCCCCATCACCTGACAGCAGAGCATGGTTAATGCCTCACACTGTGTTGGATTCACTTTCCCCGGCATGATTGAGCTGCCCGGCTCATTTTCCGGGATTGAGATTTCACCAATTCCGCAGCGCGGGCCAGAGGCCAGCCAGCGGACATCATTGGCGATTTTCATCAGTGACGCAGCCAACCCTTTCAACGCGCCGTGCGCCTGAACCAGGGCATCACAGGTCGCAAGCGCTTCAAATTTGTTCGGCGCGGTAACAAACGGTGCACAGGTAATGACTGCCAGTTCATCTGCTACGCGACGCGCATACTCCGGATGGGTATTTAGTCCAGTACCCACCGCTGTACCGCCAAGAGCCAGTTCCGCTACGTGAGGCAGGCTGTATTCGATATGTTTGAGATTATGCTCGAGCATCGCTACCCAGCCGGAAATCTCCTGCCCTAGTGTTAGCGGCGTGGCGTCCTGCAAGTGGGTTCGACCGATTTTGACGATATCGGCAAATGCACGGGATTTTTCACTCAGCGTCTGTGTCAGGGTTTTAAGCTGCGGAATGAGTTGCTTGCGCAGCGCCAGCAGCGCCGCAACGTGCATCGCCGTCGGAAAGACATCGTTGGAACTTTGGCTTTTGTTCACGTCGTCGTTAGGGTGAACTTTACGTTCCATCCCGCGCACGCCGCCGAGTAATTCACTGGCCCGGTTAGCCAGCACTTCGTTCATGTTCATGTTACTTTGCGTGCCGGAGCCGGTCTGCCAGATAGCCAGCGGGAATTCGTCGTCATGCTGTCCTGCCAGTACTTCATCCGCCGCCTGCCGAATGGCGCTCGCTTTCTCTTCAGACAACAAGCCTAAATCTTCATTAACTTTTGCCGCTGCGCGCTTGGTTAGCGCCAGCGCATGAATCAGTGAGGTGGGCATTTTCTCCGTCGAAATGCGGAAATGCTCCAGCGAGCGTTGAGTTTGTGCGCCCCACAGCTTATCTGCCGGGACATCAATCGCCCCCATCGAATCTTTTTCGCTGCGTACTGTATTCATGGCCTGCTCCTCACCTGTTTAATTTTTTCTTTCTGTTTTGCTTTCGTTAAGCAACTTTTAGCTCACTTATTATTTACTATTTGATAACAAATGTTTGGTCTTTCGTGCCATGTAAAAAAACCGCCCCGAAGGGCGGCTCTGTTTATTTCACACAGCGAGTGCACTGTGTGAGTTGTATCTGCTGGAAGAAGTCATTTCCTTTATCATCCACAAGGATAAACGCCGGGAAATCTTCCACTTCAATTTTCCAGATGGCTTCCATTCCCAGTTCCGGATATTCAACACATTCCAGGCTCTTAATACTTCCCTGCGCCAATACAGCGGCCGGACCACCGATACTGCCAAGGTAGAAGCCGCCGTGTTTTTTACAGGCATCCGTCACCTGCTGGCTGCGGTTGCCTTTCGCCAGCATGATCATACTTCCGCCCTGCGCTTGCAGTTGATCGACATAAGAATCCATCCGTCCGGCGGTCGTTGGGCCAAGAGAACCGGAGGCATAACCTTCCGGCGTTTTGGCCGGACCCGCGTAGTAAATCGGATGATCTTTAATGTACTGCGGCAGCCCTTCACCGTTATCCATCCGCTCTTTCAGTTTGGCGTGAGCAATATCACGACCGACGATAATCGTGCCGTTAAGCGATAAGCGTGTAGAAACGGGATACTGCGACAACTGTGCGAGGATCTCTTTCATCGGACGGTTAAGGTCAACGCGCACCGCTTCGCCTTCTCCCGCTTTACGCAGCTCTTCAGGGATATATTTACCTGGATTATGTTCCAGTTTTTCGATCCAGATCCCCTGACGGTTGATCTTCGCTTTGATATTACGGTCAGCAGAGCAGGAAACACCCATACCAACCGGACAGGATGCGCCGTGACGTGGCAGGCGAATCACGCGTATGTCGTGAGCGAAGTATTTACCACCAAACTGCGCACCCAGACCGAGATTTTGCGCTTCGATCAGCAATTCTTTTTCCAGTTCCACATCGCGGAATGCCTGACCGTGCTCATTCCCTTCCGTTGGCAGTTCGTCATAGTATTTAGCGGAAGCCAGTTTCACTGTTTTAAGGTTAGTTTCTGCAGAAGTTCCACCAATTACGAACGCAATATGATACGGAGGACAGGCCGCCGTACCCAGCGTGCGCATCTTCTCAACCAGGTAATTTTTCAGTTTCCCCGGCGTTAGTAACGCTTTGGTTTCCTGATAGAGATACGTCTTGTTTGCCGAACCACCACCTTTGGCGATACAGAGGAATTTGTACTCGTCGCCATCAACGGCATAAAGATCGATCTGCGCTGGCAGATTGGTGCCGGTATTCACCTCTTTATACATATCCAGCGGCGCGTTTTGCGAGTAGCGCAAATTATCTTCGATATAAGTGTTATAGACACCGCGCGCCAGCGCCGCTTCATCACAGCCACCGGTCCATACACGCTGCCCTTTTTTACCAACAATAATCGCAGTGCCGGTATCCTGACAGGTTGGCAGAACACCTTTCGCCGCGATGTCGGAGTTGCGCAGGAATTGCAGCGCCACATATTTATCATTTTCGCTGGCTTCCGGGTCACGCAGAATGTCGGCCACCTGTTGTTGGTGAGCCGGACGCAGCATAAATGACGCATCATGAAATGCCTGACGCGCCAACAGAGTTAACGCTTCGGGTGCGACTTTCAAAATCTCCTGCCCTTCAAATTCAGATACGCTAACGTGTTCGCTGGTTAGCAGGTAATACTCAGTATCATCTTTTTTGAGTGGAAAAGGAGCCTGATAATGAAAGGGTTTGTTTGACATTGTTCTCTCACTTACTGCCTGGTTTGGTTATGCTCTGGGCGGGTGTTCCGTTGCCCTGTTAAAAGCGAGTAACAATATCCTACACACTTTTTTAACAAAAACTGAGACTAGTACGACTTTTTGCGGCTCCAGGTTACTTCCCGTAGGATTCTTGCTTTAATAGCGGGATTAATTTCCACATTAAAACAGGGATTGATCATGCAAAAACTCATTAACTCAGTGCAAAACTATGCCTGGGGCAGCAAAACGGCGTTGACTGAACTTTATGGTATGGAAAATCCGTCCAGCCAGCCGATGGCCGAGCTGTGGATGGGCGCACATCCGAAAAGCAGTTCACGAGTGCAGAATGCCGCCGGAGATATCGTTTCACTGCGTGATGTGATTGAGAGTGATAAATCGACTCTGCTCGGAGAGGACGTTGCCAAACGCTTTGGCGAACTGCCTTTCCTGTTCAAAGTATTATGCGCAGCACAGCCGCTCTCCATTCAGGTTCATCCAAACAAACACAATTCTGAAATCGGTTTTGCCAAAGAAAATGCCGCAGGTATCCCGATGGATGCCGCCGAGCGTAACTATAAAGATCCTAACCACAAGCCGGAGCTGGTTTTTGCGCTGACGCCTTTCCTTGCGATGAACGCGTTTCGTGAATTTTCCGAGATTGTCTCCCTACTCCAGCCGGTCGCAGGTGCACATCCGGCGATTGCTCACTTTTTACAACAGCCAAATGCTGAACGTTTAAGCGAACTGTTCGCCAGCCTGTTGAATATGCAGGGTGAAGAAAAATCCCGCGCGCTGGCGATTTTAAAATCGGCCCTCGATAGCCAGCAGGGTGAACCGTGGCAAACGATTCGTTTAATTTCTGAATTTTACCCGGAAGACAGCGGTCTGTTCTCCCCGCTATTGCTGAATGTGGTGAAATTGAATCCTGGCGAAGCGATGTTCCTGTTCGCTGAAACACCGCACGCTTACCTGCAAGGCGTGGCGCTTGAAGTGATGGCGAACTCCGATAACGTGCTGCGTGCGGGTCTGACGCCTAAATACATTGATATTCCGGAACTGGTTGCCAATGTGAAGTTCGAAGCCAAACCGGCTAACCAGTTGTTGACCCAGCCGGTGAAACAAGGTGCAGAACTGGACTTCTCGATTCCTGTGGATGATTTTGCCTTCTCGCTGCATGATCTTAGTGATAAAGAAACCACCATTAGCCAGCAAAGTGCCGCCATTTTGTTCTGCGTCGAAGGCGATGCAACGCTGTGTCAAGGTTCTCAGCAGTTACAGCTTAAACCGGGTGAATCAGCGTTTATTGCCGCCAACGAATCACCGGTGACTGTCAAAGGCCACGGCCGTTTAGCGCGTGTTTACAACAAGCTGTAAGAGCTTACTGAAAAAATTAACATCTCTTGCTAAGCTTATTAAAGGCTTATAACACCTTCAGGCGGCCAGTCCGCCTGATTTCATTTTATGGATAATCATTATGAATAAATCGCTGGTAGCGGTAGGCGTCATTGTTGCGCTAGGCGTAGTCTGGACAGGCGGCGCATGGTATACAGGCAAGAAGATTGAAACCCATCTCGAAGACATGGTCGCGCAGGCGAACGCGCAACTCAAACTGACAGCTCCTGAATCCAACCTGGAAGTGAGTTATCAAAACTATCATCGCGGCGTATTCAGCAGCCAGTTGCAACTGTTGGTGAAACCCATTGCCGGGAAAGAAAATCCGTGGATTAAAAGCGGTCAGAGCGTCATCTTCAACGAATCGGTTGATCATGGTCCCTTCCCCCTTGCCCAGCTTAAAAAACTGAACCTGATCCCGTCGATGGCATCAATTCAAACCACGCTGGTTAATAACGAAGTAAGCAAACCACTGTTTGATATGGCAAAAGGTGAAACGCCTTTTGAGATTAACTCGCGCATTGGTTACAGCGGTGATTCCAGTTCCGATATTTCGCTCAAGCCACTGAATTACGAGCAAAAGGATGAAAAAGTCGCCTTTAGCGGCGGCGAGTTCCAGTTAAATGCTGACAGAGACGGCAAAGCCATCTCCCTTTCCGGGGAGGCGCAAAGTGGTCGGATAGACGCAGTTAACGAATACAACCAGAAAGTGCAGTTGACCTTTAATAATCTGAAAACCGACGGTTCCAGCACGCTGGCAAGTTTTGGTGAGCGCGTAGGAAACCAAAAACTGTCACTGGAAAAAATGACCATTTCAGTGGAAGGCAAAGAACTGGCACTGCTGGAAGGCATGGAGATCAGCGGTAAATCGGATCTGGTCAATGACGGTAAAACGATCAATAGCCAACTGGATTACTCGCTAAACAGCCTGAAGGTACAGAATCAGGATCTGGGCAGCGGCAAGCTGACTTTAAAAGTCGGCCAGATTGATGGTGAAGCCTGGCATCAGTTTAGCCAGCAATATAACGCGCAAACTCAGGCGCTGCTGGCACAGCCAGAAATTGCCAACAATCCCGAACTTTATCAGGAGAAAGTGACGGAAGCCTTCTTTAGCGCCCTGCCGCTGATGTTGAAAGGCGATCCGGTGATTACTATCGCGCCGCTAAGCTGGAAAAACAGTCAGGGTGAAAGTGCGCTGAATCTGTCGCTGTTCCTGAAAGATCCGGCAACGACTAAAGAAGCGCCGCAAACGCTGGCGCAGGAAGTAGATCGTTCGGTTAAATCTCTGGATGCGAAACTGACCATTCCGGTGGATATGGCAACTGAGTTTATGACTCAGGTAGCGAAGCTGGAAGGTTATCAGGAAGATCAAGCGAAAAAACTGGCGAAACAGCAAGTTGAAGGTGCATCAGCAATGGGGCAGATGTTCCGTCTGACCACCTTGCAGGACAATACCATCACCACCAGCCTGCAATATGCTAACGGTCAGATAACGTTAAACGGGCAGAAAATGCCACTGGAAGATTTCGTTGGTATGTTTGCAATGCCGGCATTAAATGTTCCGGTCGTACCCGCTATTCCGCAGCAGTAATTCACAGCCAAAACGCCGGAGATTTTTCTCTCCGGCGTTATTTCTTACTTCAGCATAAAGTCATACTGAATACTCATTTTCACATCCCAGTAATTCAGGCGATCGCCCAGCGTACTGCCATCGCGCTTTTCCCGCCCTTTATCGGCAGCAAGAAAGAAATTCATCCCTTGTAACGGCCCTTCGCTGACCCGATAGTTCATACCACCTAAGATACCCATGCCTTCAATCCGCACATCTCGTTTACTGGATTCATAGCCGCGAGTCACAATCGGTGCAAATGTCAGTGTAAATTGCGGCGTTAAACGATAGTTGACGCCCAATTGCCAGGACTGCATTCCTTCACGGTTACGATCAAGACTTAATGAAAAGGGATAGCCAATGTCGGTATCCACCACGGCACCATTCATTGCATGGCGCAAATAACCACCACTGCCAAATACGCTTCCCCACGGCGCATTCCAGGTCAATTGTCCACTAACCAACGCCGTTTCATTGGGCTGGCTGGTATTACGACTTAAACCTTCGAGCTGCGCGTAAAAGCCGAGCAACTCCCCTTTCAACGTATAATTCGGGTCGAGCGGTATGCTTTTCTCGAGAATACTTTGTATCTGATTGGAAACATCTTTCTGTACCGATGCCCCCAGAGAATAGCGACTGGTATCATCATGCCAACTGGCGGCTAAAAAAGAACGTGCGCGATGTTTATCGTATTTTCCCGTCTGGCTGTTATACACCCCTTCATCACGAATACCGGTTGTTGAATCAGTCCATAAAAATACTCGTGAACGCCACATTCCCCACAGATCAATATTTGGTGTTAAAGCCCAATAACCTAATGCTCCTTCAGAAACTGTCGGTAATGTACGTTGCGAACTGCCAGCCATTAACGGAATACGATAAGGTAAGCTACCATAACTATAATCCGTCCCGAAGCGACCTAATTTAAGCAGGCTATTTTCACTGGGTTTTATTTTTACTGCCCCCAGGGCAAAGCCAAAACTTTTATCACCATCAAGATACCACCGGGTACTCATATCAGCACGAGCACCTAATTTATAAACATAATACGCCCCGCCTTCAACGCCAATCATATTGGAATAATAACCACTATTGAAATCGAGCAATCCTCCCTGTACCCATGCGTAAATATCTCTTCCCGCGCCAGCACTGGGCTTATCCGCCCTGCGCAATTCGTTTTTCAGTCTGATGCGTAGTCCCGCTTCATCGTCAGCCAGTTGCGCCGCATAAGCAGAGGTAAGGCCAGAGGCAGCCGTCAGGCAAATAACGGCCATGGCCACTATTTTTCTCATAGTTGCACCTTTGATGTTCTGATTATTTTTATTGAATATTAATTAGTGATATCGCTGATTAATTGCTGCTGCACTTTTTTACGATTATCAATTTCAACCACGATTTCTTTGAATTTTTTATCCGTGAGCGGATAAAACCAGATAATAACGAATGCCAGTAGCATAAATCCGCAAGGTACTAAGGCAATTGATGTGCGGATGCCCATAATAACTTCCGGCGTTTGCACCTGATTGGCGATATATCCGCTTAATCCCAAAATAAAGGCAGGAATTGAACCTCCGATTGCCTGACCGCATTTACGGGTAAATGAGAATAGTGAATAGGTGAGCCCTTCAATTCGCACGCCGGTCAGGTATTCACCGTATTCTACGGTATCAGCTTCCAGTGCCCACATCACAGTCATAGTAACGCCCTGACCAATTGAAGCGATGGCCAACGCAACCAACGCCACCGGCAGTGACCAGACGGAAACCCAGAAGAATAGCAGATAACCGCAGGTTCCCAGCAAAGCGCCAATCAGGAAGGTATTCTTTTTACCGATCCTCGCGACCATCCCCGGCACCAGCGGTGCCGATGCCACAGTACCAACCAGGTTTTGCACCAGTACCAGCACAGTGAACAGCCCGGTATCATTTAACACATAGCGCACGTAGAACAACGACGAGGCGCTGACCGCGAAGGTCGAAATCAGCACACACAGCGCACCGATGCACAACATAAACAGCGGGCGATTCCGTTTCAGGGTTTGCAGACTGATCTTCAATGACGGCTGCGCCACGATACGTACCACATTCTCACGCGTCGATTTGAAGCAGATGAAGTAAAGCACCATTCCGGCAATCGCCAGCACAATCGTCCAGAAATGGTATACCGACACCATCTCTTCCGGGCTGGAGTTCTTAATGCTCGGTCCTATCAGAAATGCCAGGCAGACAAAGGTTAATGAAGCGGCAATCCCGCGAGCCGCGCCCAGACGGGCGCGGGATTGTGGTTGTTGGGTCATCGCGGTAGCAAGTGAACCATAAGGAATATTCACCAGGCTGTAGCAAAGCCCGAGGCCCATGTAGGTCAAATATGCATACACTACTTTGCTGCTATGGCTCCAGTCGGTCGGTACCCAGAATACCAGCACGCTGAAGATCATTAACGGCGCAGTACCGAAGAGTAAAAACGGGCGGAATTTTCCCCAGCGGGTATTCACACTGTCCACCACTCGTCCGGCAAAGACGTCGGCGAAGGCATCGAATACCCGCACCAGTAACAGCATGGTGCCCGCCGCAGCGGCACCGACGCCAGCGACGTCGGTGTAGTAACTCAATAGGAAGAGCGCCCCCATTGCGAAGGCGAAGTTATTGGCGACGTCACCGAGGCTGTAGCCGACGATGGTGCGCCAGGAGAGTTGTTGATTCATTGTTTGCCTCCCTGCTGCGGTTTTTCACCGAAGTTCATGCCAGTCCAGCGTTTTTGCAGCAGAAAAGCCGCCGACTTCGGTTTGCGGTCGCGAGTGAAGATCCCTTTCTTGTTACCGCCAACGCGCAATATGCCTTGCGAGGTCGCAAAATCGGCGAAATTCCATACCTGTTCACCGACGACGGCGCTGACGCGATCAAAGACGCGGTGATACATATCCAGCCATGCACACTGATACTCTTCACTCCACATGTCGGTGTACATTGAGTGCAGCCCGGCTAACGTATCCACGCCGTATTCGGTGATGATAATCGGCTGATGCAGTTTCTCCTGCCAGGCCAGAAGTTCTTTTTCCAGTACCTTCTCTGCCGTTTCCAAATCGCCGCTTTGGACATACCATCCGTAATAACGGTTCAGGCACAGCACATCAAAGAGATCGCTGATGGTATCGGTGTGAGCGTCGCAGAACATTACATTGACGCAGGTGATCGGACGCGTCGGGTCGAGTTTACGCGTTGCTTCCGCCAGTGGCGCGAAATATTCCCGTGCACCTTGCGGACGGGTATCCGGTTCGTTGGCAATACTCCACATCACCACGCTTGGGTGGTTTTTGTCACGCGCTATCAGCTCTTTAATCGCCTGTAAGTGCGCTTGCTGAGTTTCCCCGTTGACTGCCTCTTCGCTGTACAGTTCTTTCGGCTTGTTGCCCGCTTCGAAACCAATGCCTAAAGAGAGGTTAAAGCCGACAGCAGCAGTTTCATCAATCACCACGATGCCATGTTCATCTGCCCAGTCGAGCATCTCTTCAGCGTAAGGGTAATGCGAGGTACGGTAGGAGTTGGCCCCAATCCAGTCCATTAATGCGTGGTCGTGCACCATCAGCACGTTATCGAATCCTTTGCCACGCAAGTCAGCATCTTCATGACGACCAAAGCCAGTAAAGTAGAACGGTTTGTGGTTAATCAGGAACTGTTCGCCCTTCACTGCCACTGACCGGATGCCGACGCGAAGCGGGTAGATATCACACTCTGTCTGGCTTTTGGCTGTGACGCACAGTTCATAGAGATAACCTTCACCCGGTTGCCAGAGGTGTGGATTCACCACTTGCAAAGTCCCGCTGGTACCTTGTCCAGTTGCAACCACCTGCTGATCCGCATCACGCAGTTCAACGCTGACATCACCATTTGCTACCACCTGCCAGTCAACAGACGCGTGGTTACAGTCTTGCGCAACATGCGTCACCACGGTGATATCGTCCACCCAGGTGTTCGGCGTGGTGTAGACCATTACGCTGCGATGGATCCCGGCATAGTTAAAGAAATCATGGAAGTAAGACTGCTTTTTCTTGCCGTTTTCATCGGTAATCACCATTCCCGGCGGGATAGTCTGCCAGTTCAGTTCGTTGTTCACACAAACGGTGATACGTACACTTTTCCCGGCAATAACATACGGCGTGACATCGGCTTCAAATGGCGTATAGCCGCCCTGATGCTCCATCACTTCCTGATTATTGACCCACACTTTGCCGTAATGAGTGACCGCATCGAAACGCAGCACGATACGCTGGCCTGCCCAACCTTTCGGTATAAAGACTTCGCGCTGATACCAGACGTTGCCCACATAATTACGAATATCTGCATCGGCGAACTGATCGTTAAAACTGCCTGGCACAGCAATTGCCCGGCTTTCTTGTAACGCGCTTTCCCACCAACGCTGATCAATTCCACAGTTTTCGCGATCCAGACTGAATGCCCACAGGCCGTCGAGTTTTTTGATTTCACGGGTTGGGGTTTCTACAGGACGTAACATAAGGGACTCCTCATTAAGATAAAAATACTGGTCAACCTTTAATCTGATTAGTTAACCAATTCTGTGTTGCACACAGTTATCTGTGAGAAACCCATGGAAGAGAAATGGAAATAAAAAGAACTGACACCGCGATCAAAAAACCAAAAACTGCAATACCCACAGCGTGATATTGATCGCATTAATCTTTAAAACGGCGTTGACAGAAGCCATAAAATAAGCAACCGAACGTTCGTTCGAGTATATTGGGAACGATAAACTCTCATGACATATGGCTACGGTGAATATTTTTGGGGGGGAATTCTCCGATCCCGGCTAGATTGTATTTTGTACAGGGAAATTAAAGTATGAAACGCGGGCACAGTTATCACCAGCCCGCGAAATGAGAGGATCAGGATGCGGTTAAGATACCGCCAATCATCGCGCGTAATCCCTGAGCAAACGACGCTTCACGCGCCAGATCTTCCGCTTCGATATCGGCCAGTACACCGTAGGTCAGATCCAGCAGTAAACGTGAAGTCATTGACGTGTTGATGTCTGGGCTTATCTCGCCTTTTTGCTGGGCATCACGCATCCGCTGGGCAACAAATTCAGTGATCGTCATATGCTTATTTTTAAGCATGGCGGCGACCTGTGGGTTACGCATCCCTTCCGCCATAATTTCGACCACCAGCGCCCGTTGCCCAAAGGCTTCATGGGTGAGAGAGACAATAGACTCGACCATATAGTCAACAAAATGAATCCCTTCAATCGGTTCCCGGAAACGGGCCAGCGCCCTCTCCTGGTCCTGTAAGATAATCGCCTGAATCAAGGCTTCTTTGGAGATGAAATGGTGATAGAGCGTCCCGGGACTGATGGCGCAGGATTTACAGATGGCTTTCATCGAGGCACTGTGAAATCCATTTTCTGAAAAAATCTCTCTGGCAGCATTGAGGATCCGGGTCCGTGTCGGTTGTGCTTCAGTCTGCATGTTATCCATCATTAAACCATTATAGTTAGCGTGAATAACTAGTTTACCGCGTTGTCAGGTGAGCGCCTATCATTGCTGTTGAATAGTGCGAAGGCACACTCTATTCGTATGCTTTTCATCCAGCTATTGGTTAACCAATAGCCGTGATTTGGCTGCCAGTTGTTTAGCAGAGACGTTGATGAATTGCACACGCTATCCCGGTAAACAACACATACGGCTGTTTACCGGTTCGTTAGTGTATTAATTGAGCTCCTGTACCCCACCACCGGAGACGGTGAGAATTTGTCCGCTTACCCAGCTGGCTGCAGGCGAGCAAAGGAACAGCGCCGCGTTAGCAATATCTTGCGGTTGGCCCAGACGTCTGATCGGCGTGTGCTGTAACATTTTTTGTTCAATTTCTGGTGTAATAACGGATTTCAGGGCATCGGTTAATATTGCCCCCGGCGCAATGCCATTCACCCGAATATTTTTTTCACCCAGGTCAAATGCCATATTTCTGACCAGATGACTGGCCGCAGCTTTAGATGATGCATAGGAAGTCATGTTTATATTTTTATTTTCTGCCGCCATAGAAGTGATGGTCAGAATAACGCCACCGCCATTTTTTTCCATTTCTGGCGCAACAAGTTGTGACAGATGGAAAAAAGAAAACACATTCAGTTCATAAGCACGGCGAAAATCTGCCATTGGCATATCAAACGGTTTAGGACCACCGCCACCGGCGTTGTTAACCAGGATATCAACTTTACCCAGCTTACTGACGGCAAAGTCTGCCAGTGCAGAGAGTTCCTGTTCGGAAGTAATATCACAACGGCAGGCAAATGCCTGACCACCCAGTTGTTGAATTTCGTCTACAACATGGTTAGCTGCGTCGGCGTTAATATCACTGACCACCACAGATGCGCCAGCTGTCGCGAATGTAATGGCGATTTCTTTACCAATACCTGCACCCGCACCTGTGATGATGGCGCATTTTCCGTCGAGTCTCAGGTTGTCAGAATTAAACACATAAACCTCCTGTGAACTTCAGTAAAAATAAAAGGCACCGCCTGTGTGCCACATTTTTTATCATTAACCTTGAGGAAAGGACACTACCAGGTATAGCAGATAAAGAGAGGATTATTTCGCCGCAATGAGCCGGGCGGGAATAATAAGATTGCGTGAATGCGTCTCTTCATGGGTGATTTTTTGCATCATGCGATCCGCAAGTGTGGTACCAAGTTCCCGCGCAGGCGTGCTGGCCCAGGTAACGGGTATATCATCAAGTGTGGTTGGTGTCGCATCGGTAAATGCCGCCAGCGAAACTTGTTGCTCAAAGTAACGATCGACTCCGCTTTCCCCGCTTTGCCGCCCTGCTTTGAGCAAACCAAACCATGCCCCCATCGCAATAGTTTCGTTATAGCAAACCACAGCACTGATGGTCGGGTTATGACGTAAAAGCGCCGTGATAGCTTCCGCGGCTTGCTTCTGGCTGGATGTGCACTCCAGCACCCAATCGCTGTGAAACGGCAGGCCAAATTTTAGTAGAGTTGCACAATAGCCCCCCACCCGTTCTGCACGGGTTAATGAGGAACTTTGCCCTCCCAGCCAGGCGATCCGCTGATGCCCATTGCGAATGAGATGCTCCGTCAACAACTGTGCAGCCTGCATGTTGTCCGGGCGAACCGTATCAACATCATCAAGATAACTGGCACGGGAAGCGAAAATCACCGGGATAGCTTTTTCTTCTGCCATCCGTCGCAGGTCATCGCTGCTTCCTGCAGCCCCGGCAATTACCACACCATCCACACCCTGATTCAGTAACAGTGAAAACCGCTGTGCCAGCTGCTCGCCGTCTTTACCGCCGTGAAGCAAAAAAACCATCCGTCCCTGCGCTTCCAGAGCTTCCGTCAATCCGGCCGTCAATTCGGCGTAAAACGGCGCAGATAAATCACGGACGATCAAACCAATGACGCCGCTTTGCCCGCCGCGCAGCGCCGACGCCTGGCGATTGCGCACAAATCCCAGCTCTTCAATGGCGGCGTTAACGCGTTCTCCTGTGGCGGTAGAGATTCGCCCTTTGCCACTAAGCACCAGCGAAACGGTACTTACCGACACGCCCGCAGCCAGCGCAACATCATGAATGGTTATTTTTTTGGCGGTAGCCATGCAGATGACCTACTCCCTGATTATGTGACAGATAAAACGTTTTACCTTTTATTTATCTTATACCCGCTATTATCGTTGCGTAATGTGATTTATGCCTCACTAAAATTTGATAAAACGTTTTATCTTCTCGCGCAATTTACTGAATCCAGATTGTTCTCTACGAGGAGTCGTTTTATGACGGCGAAAACAGCACCGAAAGTCACGCTGTGGGAGTTCTTCCAGCAGTTAGGCAAAACCTTCATGTTACCCGTGGCATTATTGTCGTTCTGCGGCATTATGCTCGGCATTGGTAGTTCTCTTAGCAGCCATGATGTCATAACCCTGATCCCGGTCCTGGGCAACCCCGTGTTGCAGGCTATCTTTACCTGGATGAGTAAGATTGGCTCGTTTGCTTTTAGTTTCCTGCCTGTCATGTTCTGTATCGCCATCCCGCTGGGCCTGGCACGCGAAAATAAAGGCGTAGCGGCATTCGCTGGCTTCGTCGGTTATGCGGTAATGAACCTCGCGGTAAACTTCTGGTTGACCAATAAAGGCATTCTGCCAACCACGGATGCCGCGGTTCTGAAAGCCAATAACATCCAGAGCATTCTTGGGATCCAGTCGATCGATACCGGGATCCTCGGTGCGGTGATCGCCGGTATTATCGTCTGGATGCTGCATGAGCGTTTCCATAATATCCGCCTGCCGGATGCGCTGGCATTCTTCGGCGGTACGCGCTTCGTACCAATTATCTCCTCGCTGGTGATGGGCCTTGTCGGCCTGGTGATTCCATTAGTCTGGCCGATTTTCGCCATGGGTATTAGCGGCTTGGGCCATATGATAAACAGCGCGGGTGATTTCGGACCGATGCTGTTTGGTACCGGTGAACGTCTGCTGTTGCCGTTTGGTCTGCATCACATTCTGGTAGCATTAATTCGCTTTACCGACGCAGGCGGCACGCAGGAAGTCTGCGGTCAAACCGTCAGCGGCGCACTGACCATCTTCCAGGCGCAATTGAGTTGCCCGACCACTCACGGTTTTTCTGAAAGCGCCACGCGTTTCCTTTCGCAAGGTAAAATGCCTGCGTTTCTCGGCGGTCTGCCGGGTGCAGCGTTAGCTATGTATCACTGCGCGCGCCCGGAAAATCGCCATAAAATTAAAGGTCTGCTGATTTCTGGCCTGATCGCCTGTGTCGTTGGCGGCACGACCGAACCGCTGGAATTCCTGTTCCTGTTCGTAGCGCCAGTTCTGTATGTCATCCACGCGCTGTTAACCGGCCTCGGCTTCACCGTCATGTCTGTGCTCGGCGTCACCATCGGTAATACCGACGGCAATATCATCGACTTCGTGGTGTTCGGTATTTTGCATGGTCTGTCAACCAAGTGGTACATGGTGCCAGTGGTGGCGGCAATCTGGTTTGTCGTTTACTACGTCATCTTCCGTTTCGCTATCACCCGCTTCAATCTGAAAACCCCGGGGCGCGATAGCGAAGTTGCCAGCTCAATCGAAAAAGCCGTTGCCGGTGCGCCGGGTAAATCAGGTTACAACGTTCCTGCAATCCTCGAAGCATTAGGCGGTGCCGACAATATTGTCAGCCTCGATAACTGCATTACCCGTCTGCGTTTGTCTGTGAAAGATATGTCGCTTGTTAATGTGCAGGCACTGAAGGACAATCGGGCAATTGGCGTAGTACAACTTAATCAACATAACCTGCAGGTTGTTATCGGGCCACAAGTTCAGTCAGTAAAAGATGAAATGGCCGGTCTGATGCATACTGTCCAGGCATAAGGATAAGATATGTTCGATTTTTCAAAGGTCGTGGATCGTCATGGCACATGGTGTACACAGTGGGATTATGTCGCTGACCGTTTCGGCACTGCTGACCTGTTACCGTTCACGATTTCAGACATGGATTTTGCCACTGCCCCCTGCATTATCGAGGCGCTGAATCAGCGCCTGATGCACGGCGTATTTGGCTACAGCCGCTGGAAAAACGATGAGTTTCTCGTGGCTATTGCCCACTGGTTTTCCACCCAGCATTACACCGCAATTGATACGCAGACGGTGGTGTATGGCCCTTCTGTCATCTATATGGTTTCAGAACTGATTCGTCAGTGGTCTGAAACAGGTGAAGGCGTGGTGATCCACACGCCCGCCTATGACGCATTTTACAAGGCCATTGAAGGTAACCAGCGCACAGTAATGCCCGTTGCTTTAGAGAAGCAGGCTGACGACTGGTTTTGCGATATGGGCAAGCTGGAAGCCGTGTTGGCGAAACCAGAATGTAAAATTATGCTCCTGTGTAGCCCACAGAATCCTACCGGGAAAGTGTGGACGTGCGATGAGCTGGAGATCATGGCTGACCTGTGCGAGCGTCATGGTGTGCGGGTTATTTCCGATGAAATCCATATGGATATGGTCTGGGGCGAGCAGCCGCATATTCCCTGGAGTAATGTGGCGCGGGGAGACTGGGCGTTGCTGACGTCGGGCTCGAAAAGTTTCAATATTCCCGCGCTGACCGGTGCTTACGGGATTATAGAAAATAGCAGCAGCCGTGATGCCTATTTATCGGCACTGAAAGGACGTGATGGGCTTTCTTCCCCTTCGGTACTGGCGTTAACTGCCCATATCGCCGCCTATCAGCAAGGTGCACCGTGGCTGGATGCCTTACGCGTCTATCTGAAAGATAACCTGACGTATATCTCAGATAAAATGAACGCCGCGTTTCCTGAACTCAACTGGCAGATCCCGCAATCCACTTATCTGGCCTGGCTTGATCTACGTCTGTTGAATATTGACGACAACGCGTTGCAAAAAGCGCTTATCGAGCAAGAAAAAGTCGCGATCATGCCGGGGTATACCTATGGTGAAGAAGGTCGTGGTTTTGTCCGTCTCAATGCCGGCTGCCCACGTTCGAAACTGGAAAAAGGTGTGGCTGGATTAATAAACGCCATCCGCGCTGTTCGCTAACCCCAATTGCGCAACGTAAAAAATCGTTGCGCAATCGTGGATTTTTACCCTGCTTTGTTTTTATAATGGTGCGCACTTTTATATTCAGAAAAAGAGTGCGACCATGATTGATACCACCCTGCCATTAACTGATATCCATCGCCACCTTGATGGCAACATTCGTCCCCAGACCATTCTTGAACTTGGCCGCCAGTATAATATCTCGCTTCCTGCACAATCCCTGGAAACACTGATTCCCCACGTTCAGGTCATTGCCAACGAACCCGATCTGGTGAGCTTTCTGACCAAACTTGACTGGGGCGTTAAAGTTCTCGCCTCTCTTGATGCCTGTCGCCGCGTGGCATTTGAAAACATTGAAGATGCAGCCCGTCACGGCCTGCACTATGTCGAGCTGCGTTTTTCACCAGGCTACATGGCAATGGCACATCAGCTGCCTGTAGCGGGTGTTGTCGAAGCGGTGATCGATGGCGTACGTGAAGGTTGCCGCACCTTTGGTGTGCAGGCGAAGCTTATCGGCATTATGAGCCGGACCTTCGGCGAAGCCGCCTGTCAGCAAGAGCTGGAGGCCTTTTTAGCCCACCGTGACCAGATTACCGCACTTGATTTAGCCGGTGATGAACTTGGTTTCCCGGGAAGTCTGTTCCTTTCTCACTTCAACCGCGCGCGTGATGCGGGCTGGCATATTACCGTCCATGCAGGCGAAGCTGCCGGGCCGGAAAGCATCTGGCAGGCGATTCGTGAACTGGGTGCGGAGCGTATTGGACATGGCGTAAAAGCCATTGAAGATCGGGCGCTGATGGATTTTCTCGCCGAGCAACAAATTGGTATTGAATCCTGTCTGACCTCCAATATTCAGACCAGCACCGTAGCAGAGCTGGCTGCACATCCGCTGAAAACGTTCCTTGAGCATGGCATTCGTGCCAGCATTAACACTGACGATCCCGGCGTACAGGGAGTGGATATCATTCACGAATATACCGTTGCCGCGCCAGCTGCTGGGTTATCCCGCGAGCAAATCCGCCAGGCACAGATTAATGGTCTGGAAATGGCTTTCCTCAGCGCTGAGGAAAAACGCGCACTGCGAGAAAAAGTCGCCGCGAAGTAACAAAATGGATGGTGCAAATTGCACCATCCATTTTTCATGCAAGGCACAAAGTCGCGCGATGTTTGGCGGATTCGATGCCCAGCTCAATCAACTCCATTACCTGGATTGCCTGGCTTGCCGGAACCGGATTTTCACCATCGCCATTTAACGCATCACGAATAGCCGCATAGTAAGCCGGATAATTCCCAGGCACCGTCAACAGCGTTTCTTCGACACGTTCCTCACCTTCCACGCGGGTAAGTACGCCATCACGCATATCGTAGCCCCAGTCTTCCTGCGGTAGACGCTCGCCATTTTTCAGACGTTCTTCCTGTGGATCGAGGCCATATTTCACATAACTGCCTCGGGATCCATGCACGATATACCGTGCTGACTCAGCGGCTGCCAGCATGGTACCGTGTAAAATGACTCGCCGCTGTGGATAGGACAAGATGGCGTGGAAATAATCGGTCGACTGCGCTCCGGGCCGTAACTGTGCCAAATCTACCGTCATGCTGACCGGTAAACCAAAAAGCGTAATGGCCTGATCAAGAAGATGTGGTGCTAAATCGTACCAGATACCGCTGCCTGGGCCGCCCTGTTCACGCCAACGATCGCGCACCTGCGGACGGAAGCGGTCAAAATGAGACTCAAAGTAAGCAACTTCACCCAGCACGCCTTCCGCGAGTAAACCTTTTAGCGTCAAGAAATCGCTATCCCAGCGACGGTTATGGAATACAGACAGCACACGCCCCAGGCTTTTTGCCAGCGCATCCAGCTCTCGCGCTTGTGACAGTGTCACGGTAAAGGGTTTATCAACGACCACATGTTTACCCGCCTCAAGCGCCGCTTTGGCTAACGGGAAATGGGTATCGTTGGGTGTAGGAATGACAATCAGGTCTATGTTGGGATCGTTAAACAGATGCTTCGGCTCAGAGACAACCGTAACCGTTGGCCAGTCGGCTTTTACTTTTGTTTCATCACTGCTGGAGATTACCGCCAGTTCCAGCCCGGGCGTGCCCGCAATCAGGGGCGCATGGAAGGTTTTGCTCGCATAACCATACCCAATCAACCCAACACGGATGTTGTCGCTCATGTCATTGCCTCTCATTGAAGTATGATGGCTATTTGACACTATCCTTTACCCACGCTCAACAGTTTAATAACCTGCCAGCAATAAGGGATGTTGTTTAACTTAAGTCAAAAAAATAGCGAATTTTCCAACGACAAAAGCTAAATATCGCAAAAACCTCAGTAAAAATCTTGCTGGAGCTATTATTGCTAAGTAACATTTACCCCCTGAAGTTAATGGATCAATCAAGAGAGATGTGGGCTGTAATGAATCGTCTTATTGAATTAACAGGTTGGATCGTTCTTGTCGTTTCAGTCATTCTTCTTGGCGTGGCGAGTCACATTGACAACTATCAGCCACCTGAACAGAGTGCTTCGGTACAACACAAGTAAGCTCTGCACTTGTGGAGCGACATGCTGCCCGTCCGGGTGCATGTTTTCACTTGTCGGATATTAAACCAGGAATTTATTATCTTGTTCGATGTTGTTGGTGATTGTCAGGGATAGTAAAGCGCGTTACTCTTTTCAGAGCAGTTTTTCATCCCTGAATATTTGCCATCAGCGCATTCTTATTATTGTAATAACACAAGCGTTCACTTTTGGTGAAATTTTATCATCACTAATAATACCTACCCCTTTGGTATTAATTATTTTATGGACCTTTTATGACTGTTCAGGACTACTTATTAAAATTTCGCAAAATCAGTTCACTCGAAAGTCTGGAAAAACTCTACGACCATCTTAATTACACCCTGACGGACGATCAGGAACTGATCAATATGTATCGTGCTGCCGATCACCGTCGCGCAGAGCTGGTTTCTGGCGGGCGTTTGTTTGACCTCGGCCAGGTACCGAAGTCCGTCTGGCACTATGTCCAATAAAGAAAGTAGCGATCGGTTATAAAAGCCTTATAATAACGCCCCTAAAATTAGATTTGCCTGTTTGCGTCGCTATTCTGGAGAACCTATGACCACCACAACGCCACAACGTATTGGAGGCTGGTTGCTTGGCCCGTTGGCCTGGCTTTTAGTCGCTCTGTTGAGTACGACGCTGGCGTTGTTGCTGTATACCGCTGCGTTATCTTCTCCGCAAACATTTCAAACGCTCGGCGGACAAGCACTGACGACACAAATCTTATGGGGCGTTTCTTTTATTACCGCTATCGCCATGTGGTATTACACACTGTGGTTGACCATCGCTTTCTTTAAACGTCGGCGTTGTGTTCCTAAACACTATATTATCTGGCTGCTTATTTCCGTATTGCTGGCAGTAAAAGCATTCGCTTTTTCACCCGTGGAAGATGGCATAGCCGTTCGCCAGTTGCTGTTTACTTTGTTGGCAACCGCATTGATCGTCCCCTATTTCAAACGCTCGTCGCGGGTAAAAGCGACGTTTGTGAATCCGTAATAACCTTACAGTTAACCTGTTGTCGCCTGCTCTGGATTAACGGATAATAGGCGGCTTTTTTATTTCAGGCCGAAAAATGACTGACTACCTGTTACTGTTTGTCGGAACTGTACTGGTCAATAACTTTGTACTGGTCAAGTTTCTCGGTCTCTGTCCGTTTATGGGGGTTTCCAAAAAACTGGAAACCGCGATGGGCATGGGGCTGGCAACAACGTTTGTGATGACGCTGGCGTCTATTTGCGCCTGGCTTATCGATACGTGGATTTTGATCCCACTTAATCTGATTTACCTGCGCACCCTGGCATTTATTCTGGTGATTGCTGTGGTCGTGCAGTTCACCGAGATGGTGGTGCGCAAAACCAGCCCGGTGCTTTACCGTCTGCTGGGGATTTTTTTGCCGCTTATCACCACCAACTGTGCAGTGCTCGGCGTGGCGTTGCTGAATATCAATCTCGGGCACAATTTCTTGCAGTCGGCGCTGTACGGTTTTTCCGCCGCTGTCGGTTTCTCGCTGGTGATGGTGCTCTTCGCCGCCATCCGCGAACGCCTTGCTGTGGCTGATGTCCCGGCACCTTTTCGCGGTAATGCCATTGCGTTAATTACCGCAGGTCTTATGTCTCTGGCCTTTATGGGCTTTAGTGGTTTGGTGAAGTTGTAATGAATGCTATCTGGATTGCCGTTGCCGCCGTGAGCCTGCTGGGCCTGGCGTTTGGCGCCATTCTGGGTTATGCCTCCCGCCGTTTTGCGGTGGAAGACGATCCGGTCGTTGAGAAAATTGACGAAATCTTACCGCAGAGCCAGTGTGGTCAGTGCGGTTATCCCGGCTGTCGCCCCTACGCGGAAGCCATCAGCTGTAACGGTGAAAAAATCAACCGTTGCGCCCCAGGTGGCGAAGCTGTGATGCTAAAAATTGCCGAGTTGCTTAATGTCGAGCCGCAGCCGCTGGATGGCGAAGCGCAAGAGCTAACGCCTGCGCGGATGGTGGCGGTTATTGATGAAAATAACTGTATTGGCTGCACTAAATGTATTCAGGCTTGTCCGGTAGACGCCATCGTTGGCGCTACCCGTGCCATGCATACGGTAATGAGTGATCTCTGTACGGGCTGCAATTTATGTGTTGATCCGTGCCCGACGCACTGCATCTCGTTGCAACCGGTCGCAGAAACACCTGACTCCTGGAAATGGGATCTGAACACCATTCCCGTGCGTATCATTCCCGTGGAACACCATGCTTAAGTTATTCTCTGCATTCAGAAAAAATAAAATCTGGGATTTCAACGGCGGCATCCATCCACCGGAGATGAAAACCCAGTCCAACGGTACACCCCTGCGCCAGGTACCACTGGCGCAGCGTTTTGTTATTCCACTGAAACAGCATATTGGCGCTGAAGGTGAGTTGTGCGTTAGCGTCGGCGATAAAGTATTGCGCGGCCAGCCGCTTACCCGTGGTCGCGGCAAAATGCTGCCTGTTCACGCGCCCACCTCGGGTACCGTTACGGCTATTGCGCCCCACTCTACGGCTCATCCTTCAGCTTTAGCTGAATTAAGCGTGATTATTGATGCCGATGGTGAAGACTGCTGGATCCCGCGCGACGGCTGGGCCGATTATCGCACTCGCAGTCGCGAAGAGTTAATCGAGCGCATACATCAGTTTGGTGTAGCCGGGCTGGGCGGTGCAGGATTCCCGACAGGCGTTAAATTGCAGGGTGGCGGAGATAAGATTGAAACGTTGATTATCAACGCGGCTGAGTGCGAGCCGTACATTACCGCCGATGACCGTTTGATGCAGGATTGCGCGGCTCAGGTCGTAGAGGGTATTCGCATTCTTGCGCATATTCTGCAGCCACGCGAAATTCTTATCGGCATTGAAGATAACAAACCGCAGGCGATTTCCATGCTGCGCGCGGTGCTGGCGGACTCTAACGATATTTCTCTGCGGGTGATTCCAACCAAATATCCTTCTGGCGGTGCTAAACAATTAACCTACATTCTGACCGGGAAGCAGGTTCCACATGGCGGGCGTTCATCCGATATCGGCGTATTAATGCAAAACGTCGGCACTGCTTATGCAGTGAAACGTGCCGTTATTGATGGCGAGCCGATTACCGAGCGTGTTGTAACCCTGACTGGCGAAGCAATCGCTCGCCCGGGCAACGTCTGGGCACGGCTGGGGACGCCAGTGCGTCATTTATTGAATGATGCCGGATTCTGCCCCTCTGCCGATCAAATGGTGATTATGGGTGGCCCGCTAATGGGCTTTACCTTGCCATGGCTGGATGTCCCGGTCGTAAAGATTACCAACTGTCTGTTGGCTCCCTCTGCCAATGAACTTGGCGAACCACAGGAAGAACAAAGCTGCATCCGGTGTAGCGCCTGTGCTGACGCCTGCCCTGCGGATCTTTTGCCGCAACAGTTGTACTGGTTCAGCAAAGGTCAGCAACACGATAAAGCTACCACGCATAACATTGCTGATTGCATTGAATGTGGGGCTTGCGCGTGGGTTTGCCCGAGCAATATTCCCCTGGTGCAATATTTCCGTCAGGAAAAAGCTGAAATTGCGGCTATTCGTCAGGAAGAAAAGCGCGCCGCAGAAGCCAAAGCGCGTTTCGAAGCGCGCCAGGCTCGTCTGGAGCGCGAAAAAGCGGCTCGCCTTGAACGACATAAGAGCGCAGCCGTTCAACCTGCAGCCAAAGATAAAGATGCGATTGCTGCCGCTCTGGCGCGGGTGAAAGAGAAACAGGCCCAGGCTACACAGCCTATTGTGATTAAAGCGGGCGAACGCCCGGATAACAGTGCAATTATTGCAGCACGGGAAGCCCGTAAAGCGCAAGCCAGAGCGAAACAGGCAGAACTGCAGCAAACTAACGACGCAGCAACCGTTGCTGATCCACGTAAAACTGCCGTTGAAGCAGCTATCGCCCGCGCCAAAGCGCGCAAGCTGGAACAGCAACAGGCTAATGCGGAACCAGAAGAACAGGTCGATCCGCGCAAAGCCGCCGTCG